>WNFO01014960.1_pt1 | contig 10343 bp, 12 predicted proteins | sample 5400251 | NCBI WGS metagenome assembly WNFO01 (sample SAMN13153354, study PRJNA577476) | soil metagenome | isolation source: 100 cm saprolite under Madrone tree | place: USA:California | collected 2016-06-14 | reverse complement strand
AAGGAGGCCAGAGCTCCCTAGAAAGGAGGTGATCCAGCCGCACCTTCCGGTACGGCTACCTTGTTACGACTTCACCCCAATCACCGACCCCACCCTCGACGCCTGCCTCCCTGGCGGGTTAGCCCGGCGGCTTCAGGTGTTGCCGACTTTCGTGGTGTGACGGGCGGTGTGTACAAGACCCGGGAACGTATTCACCGGGATGTGCTGACTCCCGGTTACTAGCAACTCCGACTTCATGCAGGCGGGTTGCAGCCTGCAATCCGAACTGAGACCGCCTTTGCTGGGATTGGCTGCCCCTCGCGGGTTAGCGACCCATTGTCGCGGCCATTGTAGCGTGTGTGTAGCCCAGGATGTAAGGGCCGTGCTGACTTGACGTCATCCCCGCCTTCCTCCCCGTTGATCGAGGCAGTCTCGTCGGACAGTTGCAACCGACGACAGGGGTTGCGCTCGTTGCGGGACTTAACCCAACACCTCACGGCACGAGCTGACGACAGCCATGCAGCACCTGTGCCTCCGTCCCTTGCGGGTACAGCCCGTAACGGCTGGTGCGAAGGCATGTCAAACCCTGGTAAGGTTCTGCGCGTCGCGTCGAATTAAACCACACGCTCCGCTGCTTGTGCGGGTCCCCGTCAATTCCTTTGAGTTTTAATCTTGCGACCGTACTCCCCAGGCGGACCACTTAATGCGTTAGCTGCGGCACGCAGGGGGTCGATACCCCGCACACCTAGTGGTCATCGTTTACGGCTAGGACTACCGGGGTATCTAATCCCGTTCGCTCCCCTAGCTTTCGCCCCTGAGCGTCAGAAACCAGCCAGGACACTGCCTACGCCTTCGGTGTTCCTCCGGATATCTACGCATTTCACCACTACACCCGGAATTCCGTGTCCCTCTCTGGTCCTCAAGTCGACCCGTTTTTGAGACGCTCTCCCAGTTAAGCCGGGAGCTGTCACCTCAAACGCGACCGACCGCCTGCGGGCGCTTTACGCCCAGTAACTCCGGACAACGCTCGCCCCCTACGTATTACCGCGGCTGCTGGCACGTAGTAAGCCGGGGCTGATTCCTCGGGTACCGTCGGATGTCTTCCCCGAGAAAAGCAGTTTACGATCCGAGGACCGTCCTCCTGCACGCGGCGTTGCTCGGTCAGGCTTGCGCCCATTGCCGAAAATTCCTCACTGCTGCCTCCCGTAGGAGTCTGGGCCGTTCTCAATCCCAGTGTGGCTGATCATCCTCTCAGACCAGCTATCGATCGTGGCCTTGGGGGGCTTTTACCCCGCCAACTAGCTAATCGACCGCAGGCCCATCCTCTGGCGCCCCTTGCGGAGCTTTGCTTCCTCTCTCAAGGAAGCCTATGCGGTCTTGTCGACGATTTCTCGCCGGTATTCCTCACCAGGGGGTAGGTTCCCACGTGTTACTCACCCGTCCGCCACTCCCGGTGTCCGAAAACACCGAGCGTTCGACTTGCATGTGTTAGGCACGCCGCCAGCGTTTATCCTGAGCCAGGATCAAACTCGCCATCCTGTTTTTATATGTAGTCTCTCAACAGAGACGACATTTTGCGTTGTCACCCAGCCCGAAGGCTAGATGTTCTTTCAGATGCACAAGTTCATCACTCAACTTGACAGGTTATGCTGTATGCTCTCTTGTATACCTTTTGTTCTTCAGTTGTTCAGGTTCATTCTCGATGCTTCCGCATCTCGTGCGCCTGTCCGGCGCAAGTGAGATGATACCACCGGGCCTGATCGATGTCAAGAGGTTTTTCGACGAATTTTCAGAAAGTACTAGAAGATGGTTTAATCGCTATGATCTTTCACCTCATCGCTTTTCGTATCAGGGGGGCCGTCCTGTCCCAGGTAATAGCTGATGACCAGGGCAGCGCCAACGCCCAGAGGGATGAGGCCGGGGAGAAGCCAGGGGCCGAAATGAAACGGCGTGGCAGTGAATGATGGCGGGAGCATAAACCCAATTGGATAGAGACCCAGGGTCAGGGCCAGACCAACCATGCCGGTGATCAGGCCGGCACGCAGCAGACCGATGCCCCGGCGTTCCTGCCGGAGCGTGTTCGGATCAAGACCACGGGCGATCAGTGCCATGCGTTCTCGATGTTGAATGTAGCGCAAAAGGACGATGAAGCCAAAGAAGATGGCCAGAGCGATGAGCCAACCGAGTAATGCGACAAGGACCGTTACAGACATGCGCAAACCTCCCCAGCTATGGGATGTTTGTGGTAAGATAGCATTATGGTATTTCAATCATGCCATCTGCCCGATCTCTAAGAAAGTTATGAGTGAGCATCTATTGCAATCGCCACATAGTCTAGGGCTGTCCGTATCAAACGCCGTTTCGGCCTGTAGTGAGCAAGATGATGCATTCCTGGTGGCTGCCAGTCAACGAGGAGATCAGGATGCCTTTGCTCAACTCGTACAACGGTATCAGCGCCGCATCTTCAACCTGATCTTTCGCATGCTGCAGCAGTATGATGAGGCGACCGAGATCACACAGGAGACGTTTCTCGCCGCCTGGCAGGGCTTGCCTTCTTTTCGTGGCGATGCTCGCTTCCCTACCTGGCTGTACCGTATTGCCTATAATTGTAGCCTGAAACAGCTTGAGCAGCGCAAGCGCGATCAGGCATTACGGGCTGCCATACAGGCCGAGCAGCTATTGCAGTCTGACTATGCTGATGCTGAGTTGGAAGCGCACGACCGCCAGACGATGGTCCAGGAGCAGATTTCCAACTTACCTGCGAAATATCGCATTGTGCTGATATTGCGTCACCTGCAGGAAATGACCTACGAAGAAATGGCCGAAGCCCTTACGATGCCCATAGGTACCATTAAAACACATTTGTTCCGGGCACGCAATCTACTCAAAGAACGTTTAGTGGCGTTCGAGCGTGAGCGCAGCATGAGGATGGAAGGTTACTAATGCGTTGTACTGAGTCCGCCCATCTCTTACAACTCTATGTTGATCGTCAGTTGACGGTGGCCCAGACGCGTATGCTAGAAGCCCATGTTGCTCATTGTGCCCGCTGCCAGGAAGAATTAGCCCTATTGGAGGAAGTTGTCCAGGGTGTACGGAAGCTTAAGCTCGTTGCTGAACCGATGGACCTGACAGTCCGTATCATGCAGCGTGTCGCCATGACCCCGCCGGTTCCCAGCGCAGCACGGTTCTCGCTGCTGCGCCTATCGCTCATAGAGCTACTGGCTGCTGTGGTGCTTGCGACGATCGCCAGGCTTGGCTCGATCCTGGCACAGCCATCGGTACGCGCCCTGTTGCCATTCGCTAACGGGCATGATTCACTCTCAATTGCTTTCATCAATGTGTTGCATACGCTCGCGGCCATCAATATCAGTACGCTGATCGGGGTTTGCTGGATCGTTGGTACCGTTCTGGGTGTATGTATCACTCTCGCGCTCGCGGGTGATGAAATGCGCGCTATGTGGTTTAAGGCGGTAATGGAGCGTTTGCCGGTGCGATGAACCCACACAGGCAACCTCATTAGAAGTATCCTCGTTCCAGAACAGTTTGCTCGTCAAGAACGTCGTTCTTGAGAAGTTGGCGGATATAGCCGATAAAGCGCTCGAATACCTTCACTCGGTAAGGATATTTGTTCAGGAATTCGATCAATTTCTCAAAATGCGGGGTCGGATAGGTTCTCATAGTGGTTTCTCTCTCTTCATATGATACAATTACTTCTTTAAGTAATTGAGAACGCTGATAATGTGTGGTAGGCAGCTTGAACAAGGGGGATTTTTGAACAGCATCAGCACGTTCTTTCGCCTCTAGGGCCTCATTACAAACCTGTGTATCAGCGGCTTTAGCAGCCTCTAGCAAACTCCAGGTCGCGAGCGAACGAGCGAAATCGTCTCCTGCAGTGTTACTTTCAGAACAAGGAACTAAATGTAAGATATCTTCGTAAATTATTTCTCCGAACTTATTCTTGAACTTCCTCTCCTGGCGTGCTTCAAGGTGAAAGCCTGCCGCACCCAATGCGATTGCGGCAACCAACAAGCCATTTTTGAAGCTCAGTCCACGTATATTCGATTCCCTTCCAACAACGATAATTGCTCGTCCAACTGGACGCAAAAGGCGTTGCATTTCCTTCAATGCATCTAGCATATCCAATGTGTACTGAACAACAGTGAGGAATCTGTTCTGACGGTTCTTCCGGTTAGAACCAATCTCGGACTTCGCAACAGCAAGCAAATCCCAACCTATTAGTTCCATCGCCGGACGGTTGTTTTGATGGTAATTGAAGACGTTAATGTAGGGAGGTGAGGTGATGATCAGATCTATGCTCCGATCAGGTAAAGGAATAGCACGAGCATCAGCATGGAATATCCTGCAATCCTTTTTGCTGTAAGAGATGCTTGTAACAATCTTGGCATGTTCTTGTAAAGCGCGGAGAAAGTCTGTCGCTGCATAGGGAGGATGATAATTCATATAGCGAATGATAGCGTTGCTAAGAAGGTTATGAACGAGCGGTTTGCTTTCTACCTGTCGCAGGATTGCCCTAAATACTGTTTCTGCGGAGTCACTGAAAGTCTGTTGAGGAGGTTGTGCTTGATTCTGGTAGGAAAATAAATCCCAGGTGAAGGGACGAATGGATTCTTCAGCAACTGCCACTGCTCTCTGAATGAGATTTTTTCTCTCTGTCAAGGGAAGGTTCACGAAATGTGCTGTTCTAGCCATCTCAAATGCTGAGGGGTTGATCTCAGCAGCATAGCATGTGAGACCCTTTCTGGCAGCTTCAAAAAGTGTGGTGCCACTTCCAGCAAACGGGTCGAGGATGACACTCGTATCCTGGCTATACCTGTCAAGGAAGAGTTCAACTAACTCTGGGGAAAATTGTCCTCGCCAAGGGAAAATGCTTGTCCGAAGCTTGTTGGCGAGATCAAGATTTTCTTGAGATATAGACTTTCTGTCATACGGTACGCTCTCAATTTTTTCGAGGAGTCTTGCAACTGGATGAGATGCTAGCACTGAGGCATTACTCTCTCGGATGGAGGTATTTTCTGCCGCTGTTATCAGGGCCGACACTTCTGATACATCCATTACTATCTCCTTACCAAGTCTATCCGTTTCCCCTCTTCTAACGCTCCTCCATATTATCATGATATGATAATCTTGTCACGTACTATGAGTACTAAAGCTCATGTGAGGCTTCATCGCATCGTGTCTAGACGGCTTCAGAGCGGATATGATATATGAGGACTACCAAAAAGCGCCACTTCAACGAAATAATGCAAGGCTTCTTCCTGCCCTTTCTTTACAGGAAACTGTTATACTAGTTCTGAAAAAGCTTGTTCAGTGAGTTTTCAAGTGGACAACAACCTTTTCTGTCTCCTGCTCTTTCTAGTCAAGCTGTTTCTAGCTGCCATAGCCTAGTTGTCTCGCTCTTTTGTATGCTTGTTGAGCTTCCCTCTTCATCCCAAGGCGGCCGAGAGCAATGCCTTTGTTGTTATAGACCGCTGCATGGTTGGGGTTGAGGCGAAGCATCTGGTCGTAGGCGGCGATGACCTCCTCGTAGCGCTTGAGTTCATCGAGAGCAATGCCTTTGTTGTTATAGACCGCTGCATGGTTGGGGTTGAGGCGAAGGGCTTGGTCGTAGGCGGCGATGGCCTCCTCGTAGCGCTTGAGGTTACGGAGAGCAATGCCTTTGCCGTGGTAGCTTGCCCCTGCCATTATGGGCAATTGCATCATTGGGATGGAGCTGAAGGGCTTGTTCATAGGCTACGACGGCTTCTTGGAAGTGGTTGAGGCGATAGAGTGCGTTGCCCTGGTGAAGATACAGTGTCACATCGTCGGGATCAAGACGAAGAGCCTGTTCATAAGCAGCTAAGGCTTCAACGGTGCGATAGGCTTGAAAATACGCTGTTCCTTCATCAAGCCATTGCTCTTTCGTTTTGCGGGAAAGCAATTCTGCGATAGTTTGCCGGATACCTTACAATTGCTGTACAGCATTTTTATGATTGGTACTGTCTGCGCTACCTGCTCCAAGCTCGGTACCCGATTTGCTAGGGTTTTTCTGGTAAACGTGCAAGGATTTGGGTGAGGAGGGCTGTATGTTCGTTCAGCGTTGTTTCCACTCGATTGAATCGTTCATCCATTGATTCTAGGTGCTCATCAATGGTTTCCAGGTGCTGTGCTATTCGTTTGATGTCCTGCCCCTGATGTCGTATCACACCAAGCAGAATGGTGATATTTTCATCTGTCTCTTGGATGTATTTAGTGGTTTCTTTCTGGAATTTTGTAAAGGCTTGTTCCAGGGTTGTGAGTCTCTCTTCTTGCGTTGGCATAGGAAGTCTGCCTTTCATACTTCTTTCATGCTGAGAACAACGTTGAGCATCTGGCTCGCAAGTCAGTTCTATTATACCATAGGGTGGCTAGACTGATGAGGTGTTATGTTTGATGTGGCTGGTCTAAGGTTCTCTATTTTGGCTGTATGTTTTTCCCGTCAATGATATGTCCTGGTATTCTCTCATGCATAAGAGCGAATCCATATGGTTGCTGGCGCAGCTCTCTGCATCTGAGGTGGGGAAGTGCGGTAAGTATCTGCTCGGTCCGCTTCTCGGCGTCTTGTTCGTCCAGGGCATAGAAGGTAAACAGCCGTCCATATCTTCCCTCGGCGCATTCTAGTATCCAGAGTGTTTTTACAAGGCAGGGAGCATTCTCGTAGAACTGCTTCCTGCCTTAACACTGGTCGGGGCGAGAGGATTTGAACCTCCGACCACCGCAACCCCATTGCGGTGCGCTACCGGGCTGCGCCACGCCCCGTCATTTCTGGACAAGCGAAGTATAGCAGATAGAGTGTCTCCGCGTCAAGACCTGTTTTTGCTTTTTCTTCAGCAATCAGTTTATAATTGGGATATAGGAGGATGATATTTGATGAGCACAACACCTTCTTCTGGGCGACCACGCCCGTTTGTCTTAATTGTCATGGATGGCTGGGGCATCAACCCGCGCAAAGAGGGCAACGCCATTGCTCTGGCACACACACCCAACATTGACAAACTGGCACGCGAGTGGCAAACGTGTGCTGCAAGACTATACCCGTATCAACGAATCGATTCGCGATGGCAGCTTCTTCCACAATCCCGCGCTGCTCAAAGCCGTCGAACACGTCAAGAAGAACTCGTCACAGTTGCACATGTGCGGCTTGCTCGGCAATGGCGGCGTCCACGCGCATGAAACACACCTGGAAGCGCTCCTGCACCTGGCAAAGCTGCACGAGATCGAACACGTCTACATCCACTCCTTCACCGATGGTCGCGATACTTCGCCTACTGGGGGCGTCGAGTTCATGCGGCAACTCCAGGCACGCGCTCGCGAGATCGGTGGCGAACACGCCGCCAGGGTAGCGACTGTCAGTGGACGTTATTACGCGATGGACCGCGATAATCGTTGGGACCGCACTGCTATGACCTACTTTGCTATGACACGCGCAGAAGGCCTGCGGGCAAGTTCAGCGATAGCCGCCATCCAGCAATCGTACGACAAGGGAGTAACCGACGAGTTTATCATTCCCACCGTCGTCATGGAGGACAACGACCCCGTTGCCGTCGTAAAGGCTGGCGACGCCCTGATCCACTACAACTTTCGCCCCGACCGTGCACGCCAACTCACCAAAGCCTTCGTGCTAAAAGAACTACCACCGCAGGCCAAGGGCAAATTCAACCGTGGGCCGCGTATCGCAGATTTACAGTTCGTCATGATGACGGAATACGAGGAAGGGCTTGACGCCGAGGTCGCCTATCGTGCCGACGAGGTTGATATGCCTCTGGCACGAGTTATCTCCGAGCAGGGATTGCGCCAGTTTCACACAGCCGAGACCGAGAAATATGCCCATGTCACCTATTTCATCAATGGACGGCGCGAGACGCCTTTCCCCGGCGAGGACCGTTTACTTGTCCCATCGCCCAAAGTGCCAACCTATGACCTGCAGCCCGAGATGAGCGCGGCTGGCGTCACCGATACGGCTGTTGAGCATATCCGCAGCGGGCAGTATGACCTGGTGATTATGAACTATGCCAACGCCGATATGGTTGGTCACACCGGCGTGATCGAAGCAGCTATCAAGGCGGTCGAAGCCGTTGATACGGGTGTTGGGCGAGTTGTGGAGGCAACGCTTGCGGTCGGTGGAGGCCTGCTGATTACAGCCGATCACGGCAATGCCGAGCAACTGATTGAGTACGATACCGGCAAACCCTTTACGGCCCATACGACGTATCCTGTGCCACTCTACCTGGTTGTGCCCCAGTTTGCACAAGCTCGATTGCGCACAGATGGTATCCTGGCCGATGTTGCGCCTACTATCTTGCAGGTGATGAATATTCCACAGCCGAAGGATATGACGGGACGGTCGTTGATAGTGGGCTAAAGCAAAGCCAAAGCACCTTGAACATCGTACCTCCCTGCTAGAGGAAACGCGGAAGTTTGGCCTGCCACCGCCTCGTGAACAAACATAAGTTATCCACATATTGCACTGTAATATGTGGATAAGTATCGATAGATGTGGATAAAGCGGCTTAGCCGATGCGCTCGATAAGCGCCAGGGGGATAACCAGGGTCGAGCCATCTTCCAGTTGCAGGCGGGCAGCACGTGCACGTACACCAGAGGTAAATTCCTGCTGATGGGTGAATAGATGCCGGATCTCGCCAATCGCCCCTTCATAATCACCAGCACAAACACGCACATGCGCGCCAACTGCCAGTACAGGGTCTGGAGTCACAGGATGCCAGTTCTCCTGCGCTTCTTTTGTCGGCAGCGAGATGATCAGCTCTGGAAAGATCGACTGGCGCACCGATGTTGTGCCTGAGAGCAGAGCCACCGATCCCTCGTACTGTTTGAGTAGATGCACCGTACGGGCAGGCATAGCAATCGTGCCCAGTCCTTCCGTCAGCAGCAGCGTGATTGGCGGCAGATGAGCCTGCGCCATCTCGATATTGCCGTAGCCAACTAATTGTACCAGGTCTACACGCAAAAAACCTTCCAGGTCGCGAGAGGAGATGCTGCTGGCAACGACGCCAGAGATGCCAGCACTCATTGCCTGGCGTAACATGGCGATATTTAATGGGCCTGGAATGACCAGAATTGCTCCGGGTGGGATGGGTTGTTGCCCGCGACTGGTGCTGGGGGTTTGCCATACCGTTAAGATACCTGCCACCTGACCGCCAGCGCCGATGGCCCCCTGCACAACGGCTGCGCGAGTCTCTATGATAACTCCACCACGGCGGGTGATATCGACGACCCGTCCTCGCATACCGGCGGATAGTGTTTCACCACTGTGTGAGCCACTATTCATTGTTGTAGCAGAAGCAGCGGACATAGATGACGACCCGTACGCCGTATATGCCTTCTCTTTAGTGAGTTCTGCCCGCTCCATACGAATAACAGGCTGGTCCGGCTGCACCTCTTGCCCTGGATAGACCAGGGGAGTACCTTTCGCCTTCAACCCCCCGGGCCAGCGCTCTCGCCGGACAAGTGTCTGTGCCACGACTGACCAACCAAGTGGATAGGCCATAGCCAATATCCCTTCCCCCCGTTCTCTTACGCCCCCAGAGCTTGCATCCACTGTGCTAGACGAGTGCGACGTTCTGTGTCCTTCGTAGGGAACGACAGTGGTCTGCCACGAGCATCAACTATCAGGCCTATCAGGCCACCATCAATCTCTTCAGCAGCACGTGCCCGTTCGCCAGGGCCGAGTCCAACATCAACGGTTGGCCCTGGTGAGAGCGTCAATGAGGCCTGCTCATTGACCGGCAGTGGAATGACCTTGATGGTGCCTCCCATCACATCAACCGTCGTTTGCTGCCCATCCTTGTATTCCAGGCCTACACGCAGCGCCAACTGGCCCTGTTGCAACTCACCGAAAGGCACAATGCATGTGCCAAGGCGATGAGTAACTCCATCGTTCTCATTCACCTGGACAGCTGCAACAGGCGATACTGTCGCGACAGCACCAAGTTGTGAGAGAAGCATCGTGCGGTCCAGCACCATGGAGGTCACACCTTGTGGCTGGAGCGTATCAAGCAGCATTAATGCTACTTGCCCATATTTAGGTGCATGGGCGAAGACTCCACCTGTGGCTATAATCAGATCGGGACGGAACTCTCGGAGGTTATGTTGCTTTGCTGATTCCAGCGTCAACATGATCGCTTCACGCGCGAAAGCCTGGCCAATCTGGAGGTCACGTATACTGATCGGGATTACCTGCGGGTGTAACATACGGTTCAGTACATACTGCCGTAGTTCATCTTCTGTCACGTCGAAAGGCAACCAACGTGCCAGGCGCTGTAGTCCAGCCTGTTGCAAAACCGCACCCAGGCCCGGACCTGCCCCCACT
>WNFO01006472.1_pt1 | contig 10343 bp, 7 predicted proteins | sample 5400251 | NCBI WGS metagenome assembly WNFO01 (sample SAMN13153354, study PRJNA577476) | soil metagenome | isolation source: 100 cm saprolite under Madrone tree | place: USA:California | collected 2016-06-14 | reverse complement strand
GCGCGGATCGTTCACGCAGGTCGGAGCCGGCGACACCGGGCAGATCCAGGGCGGGATCGTGCTCCAGGTCGGCGAGGATGGGAAATATGCCGCGACGTGGACGACGCAGCGGATCGCCGGGTCCTCGAGAGGGTCGAGCTTCGACACTTCGGGGACGGCCGCGGCGACCAGCGGAGCGGTGGCGTTCACGGAATCGTCGGGGTCCGGCTTCACCTTGAAGCGTGTCGGTGACAGGCTCTACGGCATGCGGAGAGACCCCGTCAACGGGCGCACCATCGCGGTCCAACTGGACAGGGACCCTGCCGGTAGCTGACCCGACAGACCGTCCTCTCCCGCGGGCGCACGCCAATGGAGGCGTGCGCTGACGCCTCCGTTGTTGATAAAATGCGGGACGCGACCCCTCCGGGGCGCGTAGTCGAGTTCAAGAGGAGGCGTCACCATGGCCAGCAACGGGATCCGGGACCGCGTGGCGATCGTCGGCATGGGCTGCACCACCTTCGGCGAGCGGTGGGACAAGAGCGTGAGCGACCTGCTGGTGGACTCGTCGCAGGACGCGCTCAACTCGGCCAACGTGCCGATCGACGCGGTGGACGCGTTCTGGCTCGGGACCCTCTTCTCCGGGCAGAGCGGGCTCACGCTCTCGCGCCCGCTCAAGCTGGACTACAAGCCGGTGAGCCGGCTCGAGAATTATTGCGCCACCGGCTCCGAGGCCTTCCGCAACGCGTGCTACGCGGTGGCCTGCGGCGCCTACGACATCGCGATGGCCATCGGGGTCGAGAAGCTGAAGGACTCGGGCATCTCGGGGCTGCCGTCGATCGGCGCGCCCGAGGACGGCACGCGCGCGGGCCTCACCGCGCCGGCCACGTTCAGCCTGCTCGCGCCCGCCTACGCCAAGAAGTACGGCGTGGACGAGGCCACCTTCAAGGAGGCGATGACCCGCATCGCCTGGAAGAATCACAAGAACGGCGCGCTCAATCCCCGCGCACAGTTCCGCAAGGAGGTGGCGAAGGACGTCATCGCCTGCTCTCCCCAGGTGGCGGGCGCGCTCGGCATCTTCGACTGCTCGGGGGTGTCCGACGGCTCGGCCGCCGCGATCGTGGTGCGGGCCGAGGACGCCTACAAGTACACCGACAAGCCGCTCTTCGTGAAGGCGCTCTCGTTCATCGCGGGGCCAGCCACCGGCCCGATCGATCCCGACTACGACTACACGACATTCCCCGAGGTGGTGGCCTCCGCGGCGGACGCCTACGCGCAGGCCGGCATCAAGGACCCGCGCGCGGAGCTGGCGATGGCCGAGGTGCACGACTGCTTCACGCCCACCGAGCTGGTGCTCATGGAGGACCTCGGCTTCGCGCAGCGCGGCACCGCGTGGAAGGAGGTGCTGAACGGCACCTTCGACCTCGAGGGCGAGCTGGCGGTGAACCCGGACGGCGGACTCAAGTCCTTCGGCCACCCGATCGGCGCCTCCGGGCTGCGCATGCTCTTCGAGGCGTGGCTGCAGCTCCGCGGAGAGGCGGGCAAGCGCCAGATCGCCAGCATCGCGCGCGGCCGCAAGCTCGCGCTCACCCACAACCTGGGCGGGGCGCCGGGCGAGTGCGTGTCGTTCGTGTCGGTGGTGGGCTCCGAGCGCAGCTAGGCCGACCCAACCGGCCCGGCCGGCAGCGGGCTGTCTCCCGCCGAAGTATCTGGATCGATCTCGATCCTGCGGCGGGCAGTTCGGACCCCGTAAGGACAGGATTCAATTGACGGCCCCCTCCGCCGGCCATACCCTCTCGCTCGTCTGGCCCCCAACGTTCTCCCGAGGCTGATTCATAGGAGGGTGTGAAATGGCCACTGGGAAATGTCCAGACGACCCGGCAACATTGGAGCGTGGGACCGTATGCGTATCCGCCCTCTCGAAGGATCTAGAGGGTGGCTTCACACTCCGCGCCAGCTCGAACCGAAGTTGCAGGGCGCCGCAGTGCTCGACGCTGATGACTATTCATGACGTCACTGCCACGGCGTCCGCACATCCACCCTGCGATTCACGGTTGGCGAAGATAGTCGGGGGACCGATTCGCCTGCGAAAATTGGTCACGATCTTTGATCTAGACGCGACACACCGCGGTTTTCATGCCGCGGAGTTCATCTGGACGGGCGCGACCGGTGTGAAGATCAACGGCCGTATCTCGGGTGTGACCAATGTGGGCACCCTCCGGAAACCGGTTTTCGAGAAAGACTGCCAGCGATGTGACGAGCCTGACGTAATGGAGGGTCGCCTTTGCGGCCAGATTGAGGCCCCGAAACGCCCCGACCTGCATGGTTGCCAAGTCCTTGCCAGCTATCGAATCTGGCTACCGCTTTCTCGCAATGCGAAGAGCGGGCCTGTCCGCGGGACGATCGAGGGAGTGATCGTGTGCCCGTGTAAGAAGTAGCCTCTTCTCAGTCAGTCCCGGGCGGCGGCGTGCCCGCGCCGCCCTTGTCACCGGCCGACTTGCGGATGTCGATCATCTCGGGCAGCCCGCGGCCGGTGTGCTCGAAGAGCTGGACGCGGGTGAGCCGGTTCATGTCGACGACGATCTCCCGGATGCGCTCGCCGGCGGCGAGCATCTGGACCACGCGCTCCCGGGTCTCCGCCTTCAGGGTCATATCGTCGCGGAGCATGGCCAGGCGCCCCAGGATCAGCGTGAGGGGGTTGTTGATCTCGTGGGCGGCCGCGTTGGCGAGCCGCGCGATGCTGCGCAGCTCGTCGGCGGCCTTCTGCTCGGTGACGTCGACCACGGTCGTCTCGAAGTCGGCGCGGGGTGGACCCGAGCCGCGGATCACGCTCGCCAGCACCCAGATGAGCCGCCCGTCGCGACGGCGCATCTGCAGCTCGACGTTGACCGCGGTTCTCTCCGTCTCCACCCGCTCGAGGAGCTGGTCGCGCTCCTTCGGCTGGGCGTAGAGCTCACCGACGTTCGTCCCCAGCACCTCGGCCGGGTTCTCGAAGCCGAGGATCCGGGCGAAGGCCGGGTTGCAGTCCACGATGCGGCCGTCCGCGAGGGTGAGGGACATGCCGGCCGGGTTACGCTCGAACAGGGTGCGGTAGCGCCGCTCCGATTCCTCCCGCGCCGCGGTGCGCGTCTGCAGGATCGCCATCGCGTCGCGGAGCGCGCCCTTCACGCCCGAGAGCTCGAAGAGGGTGAAGTCGGGCAGCTCCGGCACCGTCTCGCCGCGGCCGAAGGCGTTGAACGCGGCGGTGAGCTGGCGCAGGCGGCCGGCGAACCGCCGCCCGGCCAGGTGCGTGAGACCGAGCGAAAGCACGAGCGCGCCGACCGCGGCCGCCGACAGCAGCTCGAGCGACCGGCGGAGCGGGCCCTCGAGCGACTCGCGCGGGACCGCGATCCCCACCGTGAAGCGCGACCACTTGGCGCGGCTGAAGGCGGTGTAGGCGGTCGCGCCATCGTGCGTGGGCCCGCCCGCGAAGACCGCCTCGTCCTGCTCGCGGGCGCGCGACACGAAGCCCGCGCTCGCGGGCGTACCCACCCGCTGCTCCTGGCCCTCGGTGGTGGCCACCACCACGCCCTTGCGATCCACGATGGTGCCGCCCGCGACGTCGGCGGCGGCCAGCACCGAGGCGAAGCTCTCCGGGGTCATGACCGCGACCAGGATGTGGCGGAGCGTTCCGTCACGGAGCAAGGGGAGCGTGACCGAGATCACCCAGCGGCCGGCGGCGGGGTCCATCTCCAGATCCGAGACCTGCGGCTCGCCGGTCTGGAGCGTACGCCGGAACGTCTCGAGCGCGGCCACGCTCGGCAGCGGGCTCCCGAGGGGACGCAGGAGGTTCAGCACCTGCCGGCCCGACGGATCCACGAGGGCCACCGTCAACCACCGTCGATAGGCATCGCGCGCGAGCCGCGCCTGCTCGTAGAACTTCCGGAGGTCGCCCGAGTCGAGGTCGGGGGAGGTCGCGAGCCCCTTCAGCCCGGCCAGGGAGGTCTCGACCTCGCGATCCACCGCCACGGTCAGGGAGCGGGCGTGATAGAGGAGCGCCTGCTCCATGTTGCGACGCTCGTCCTCGTGCGCCCACCAGATCGCGAGGCCGGCCGCCCCCAGCAGCGGGATGAGGGTGAGGCCGACGACGGCGAGGAGAAACGTCCGAAGCTTCATGGCCGTTGCTGAGAATAGGGGAAAGGGCGCCGGATCGGCAAGCTTCCTCGTAGGCGCCGCGCGGCTCTGCTATGCTCCGGATTGCCATGCCCGTCGAGTCGCGCGGCCCCTACGACGTCATCGTCATCGGCGCCGGGATCTCCGGCATGTACCAGCTCCACCGGCTGCGCGGGCTGGGCCTGCGGGCGCGGGTGTTCGAGGCGGGCGGCGGGGTCGGCGGCACCTGGTACTGGAACCGCTACCCCGGGGCGCGGTTCGACTCCGAGAGCTGGACCTACGGCTACTCCTTCTCCGACGAGATCCTGCGCGAGTGGGAGTGGAGCGAGCACTTCGCGGCCCAGCCGGAGACGCTGCGCTACTGCAACTTCGTGGCCGACAAGCTCGACCTCCGGCGCGACGTCGAGTTCAACTGCCGGATCAAGGCGGCGGTCTACGACGAGGCGGCCACCCAGTGGGAGATCGAGACCGAGGACGGCCGGCGGGCGCGGGCCCGGTTCCTGATTACCGCGATCGGGCCCCTGTCGACGCCGACCATGCCGACCATCCCCGGCATCGAGAGCTTCCGCGGCGAGGCCTACCACACCGGCCGGTGGCCGCACGAGCCGGTGACCTTCGCGGGCAAGCGGGTGGGGGTGATCGGCACCGGCGCGACCGCGGTGCAGGCGATCACCGAGATCGCCAAGACGGTCGGCCACCTCACGGTGTTCCAGCGCACCCCGAACTGGTGCGCGCCGCTCCACAACAGCAAGATCGACGCGGCGACGCAGGCCCGCATCAAGGCGACCTATCCGGAGATCTTCGCGCTCTGCCGCGACTCGTTCGGCTGCTTCATCCACCAGGCCGACCCGCGCAAGGCGCTCGAGGTGAGCGCGGAGGAGCGCGAGGCGTTCTACGAGAAGCTCTACCGCGAGCCCGGCTTCGGGATCTGGATGGGCAACTTCCGGGACGTGCTGGTGGACGCGGACGCCAACGCCACCATCACCGAGTTCATGCGCGGGAAGATCCGGGCCCGGGTCCGGGACCCGAAGGTCGCGGAGAAGCTGATCCCCACCAACCACGGCTTCGGGACCCGCCGCGTGCCGCTCGAGAGCGGGTACTACGAGGTCTACAACCGGCCGAACGTGCGGCTGGTCGACATCCGCGAGAGGCCGATCGAGCGGATCACCCCCGCCGGGATCAAGACCCGCGACGCCGAGCACGAATTCGACATGATCATCTACGCGACCGGCTTCGACGCCATCACCGGGGCGTTCGACCGCATCGACGTGCGCGGCCTGGGCGGGCGGCGGCTGCGTGAGACGTGGGCGGAGGGGCCGCGCACCTATCTCGGCCTGCAGATCGTGGGCTTCCCCAACCTGTTCACGCTGGTCGGGCCGCACAATGCGGCCACCTTCTGCAACATCCCGCGCTGCATCGAGCAGAACGTGGACTGGGTGACCGCGCTCATCGCGCACATGCGCGAGAAGGACCTGGCCCGCGTCGAGGCCACCGCCGAGGCGGAGCGGGACTGGACCCAGCACGTGCACGACACCGGGCGGCGCATGCTGTTCACCCAGGTGGACTCCTGGATGATGGGCATCAACTCCAACATCGCGGGCAAGCAGAAGCGCACGTTCATCGTCTACGCGGGCGGCGCTCCCAAGTACCGCGAGAAGTGCGACGAGGTCGCCGCGGGCGGTTACCCCGGGTTTACCTTCCGGTAGCTTTCGGCACGCTCTTCGCCGTCAGCTCGCCGATCTTCTTGCCCATCGCGGTGCCCACCTCGGTCGAGGTGCGGTAGTGCACGCCATCGTAGATGCGCGCCAGCGCGACCTCCTTCGTGAACTCGCCAACGCTCGCCCACGTGCGGACGGCGCCCCCCGCGGTCGAGCTCGACGAGCTGAGGGTGGGCGTGGGCCCGGAGCCGACCTCGGCCTCGAGCACGGCGCCCAGGGCCGCCGAGACGATGCAGTGGGCGCACGGATACTCGGGGTGCATCGGCGTGTCGATGAACGGCGTCCAGCCCGGATCCCGATCGGTCGCGCGGTTGCCGTCGATGTCGCCGTTGCGAATGGCGGTGACCGGGCGCCAGAGATTGTAGGTGTACTTGGCGTCGAAGACCGCGATCAGGCCGTCGTCCATGGCCATCGCGGCCAGCGCGAGCAGGCGTGCGTTGTCGGTCACGTCGCGGCCGGGAGTGGCGGCGACCGAGCGGGCGATCGGCCAGTAGACGGCCGGGGCCGTCGCTTCCCAGAACTTCGCCATCGCGGTCTGCTCCGGCGTGCGCTGGGTGCTGTTCCGCGACCCGAGCGCCTTGATCTCGTTGTAGTCGCGCGCCCAGATGTCACTGGTGAGAGCGGGCGGCGGCCCCGGGCGGAAGTGATCGCCGCGGGGCATCACCCAGGGGCGGCGCTGGCCCCAGTGAGGGACCGCCGGCCCCACCGTGGGCACGTAGACGCCCGCCGTCGCGTGGGGGCGATAGACGTCGGCGGCGACCGCGCCGTCGTCGGCGCAGAGCGCCACGATCGCGGTGGCCGCCCGCTCGCCGACGGCGATGCCGGCGGTCTTCGCGGGGCCGTCGGGGACCGATCCCAGCAGGGCCTGGTAGTCGGCGTCGATGACCGCCTGCTGGGCCGGCATGAGCTTCGAGAGCGCGGTGCGCGTCGCCGCCGCGACCGCGGCCTCCACCGACGCCCCGGGCGCCGGGGTGAGCTTCGCGCGCTGCGGAGGATAGCGACCGGTGACCGCGTTGACCGCTTCGAACACCGAGACCTGGACGATGGCCATCATCCGCACCGTGATGGGCGGCGCCGGGATGCGCGACACGACATCGGCGGCCCGGGTGTTGGCATCGGTGACGACGTCCGCGTGGACGCCCGGGGCATTGATGAGGATCAAGACGGCCAGGAGTCCGATTGCTGGGTTGACGAGCCCGCGTGAGGTCTTCATGTCTGCGCTCCTTTCGTCTCCGAACCCGGTCTCTGACGTCCACAGGATGGCCGGCCGCCCCGGCGGCGCCAAGACCATAAAATGGACTTGCCCGGTCGGGGCGGGGCGCTTAGATTCGAGCCAACATGAAGGGCTACGGTCAGTTCTGCCCGATCGCGATGGCGTGCGAGACCTTCGCCGAGCGCTGGACGCCGCTGATCCTGAGAGAGCTGCTGGCCGGGGGGCGGAGGTTCAACGAGATCCGGCAGGGCATGCCCCTGATCTCGCGGACGCTGCTCGGCAAACGGCTGCGTGAGCTCGAGGCCGCGGGCGTCGTCCAGAGCCGGCCGCTCGCCCGCGGCCGGGGACGGGAGTACCGGCCGACGCCCGCGGCCGAGGAGCTCCGCGCGGTCCTGGAGCGGCTCGGGGAGTGGGGGCAGCGGTGGGCCACCGCCCAGTTCGACCCCGACAACCTCGACCTGATGCTCCTCATGTGGAACGTGCGCCGGCGCATCGCCTTCACTCGACTTCCCGACCGTCGAACCGTCGTCCGGTTCGACTTTCGCGCATTCCCGTCGCGCTGCCGGTCCTTCCGAACCTGCTGGCTGATCCTCGAGCGCAGCGGATCGGACGTCTGCCTCAAGGATCCCGGGTTCGAGGTCGACCTCGTGGTCGCGGCCGACGCGGGGGCCATGGCCCGCGTGTGGACGGGAGCTCTCACGTTCGCGCAGGCGGTACGGGACGGCGGCCTGCGGGTGGAGGGCCCCCGCGACCTCGTCCGCGCGTTCCCGACCTGGCTCCTCCTGAGCCACTTCGCCCACGTGGAGCGGCCCGCCCACGCCGTCTAGGGCCATGATCCGCACCGAGGCGAATGGGCGGGCGCGCCCGCGAGCGTGGACGCTCGCGTTGCTCGTGTGGATGGCCGCCTGCGCATCCCCGGCGTCGCCGACGCGTGACACGTCGACGTCCCGCGAGGAGCCCGGGCCCCGCTTCGCGGCGGCCGGCCCCGACGCGGACGAGCTCGGCGCGGCCTCGGGCTACCCGAAGGGCAGCCGCGCGACGTTCTATAGCGTCGGGAACGCGGTCGGCTCCCACAGCCACATGGACGAGCTCTTCCCGAGCCGGCCCGTCCACAAGGCGCCGGAGCCCTCGCGCCTCGGGCGGGTCGCCGAGCCGCGCATCCCGGCGCTGGACGACTACCTGGCGCAAAGCCTGACGACCGGGCTGCTGATCGCGCGGGGCGACACCATCCTCGTCGAGCGCTACCAGTACGACCGCACCGACCGGCAGCGCTTCACGTCGTGGTCGATGGCCAAGACCGTGACCGCGATGCTGGTCGGCATCGCGATCGCGGAGGGCCACATCCGCTCGGTCGACGATCAGGCGGCGGCCTACGTGCCCGAGCTGGCCGGCACCGAGTACGGACGCACGTCGCTCCGCCACCTGCTGCAGATGTCGTCCGGCGTGCGCTTCCGGGAGAACTACAGCGGCAGCGACGACGTCTCGACGCTCGTGCTGAACACCTACCTTCTGCGCGGGGCCGGCGGCCCCAGCGCGGTGACCTCGTTCAACGAGCGGGCGGCCCCGGCCGGGACCCGGTTCTCCTACTCCTCGGCCGAGACCGAGGTCCTGGGGCTGGTGCTACGGGGTGCGACCGGGCGCCCGCCCGCCGAGTATCTCGAGACGAAGATCTGGCAGCCGATCGGCGCCGAGGCCGACGCGACGTGGCTCGTCGACAACTCGGGACAGGAGGCCACGTTCTGCTGCTTCAACGCGGTGCTGCGCGACTTCGCGCGGCTCGCGCTGCTGATGGCCCACGACGGCAACTGGCGCGGCCGACAGATGATCCCGGCGGCGTGGGTCATGGACATGACGACCACGAATCAGCCCCATCTGCGGCCGGGTGGGCCGACCACGTCCCTCGGCTACGGGTACCAGACGTGGATCATGGCCGGCGAGCGCCGCATGTTCGTGTTCTGGGGGGTGCGCGGGCAGCGGATCTACGTCGACCCGCGGAGCAAGCTCGTCATGGTGAACACCTCCGTGCACCGGACGTCCGTCGACATCGCAGCGCTGCGCGAGATGGACGCGTTGTGGGCCGCGGTGGTGGGCCAGCTCGGGGACTGACCGCGGCGGCGTCAAGCGCGGGTCACCGCCACGTTCACCCGCGACTCCTCGAGGTCGACCGCTCGCGCCATCCAGTCCCCGGGCGGGGCCCCGCAGCGCAGCTCCACCGCGAGCGTCTCCCCGCAGATGTAGGGCGAGTGCTCCTCGATCGCCTCCGCGACCTCCCCGTGCGCGTCCACCGAGATCCGGATGCGATCCTCGACGTTGAGCCGGGCTTCCTTTCGCATCAGCTGGATCTGATGGACCAGATGGCGCGCCAGGGCCTTCCGGCGGAGGTCGGGCGTCATCGTGGTGTCGAGCGCGACGATGACCTCCCGGTCGACGGCGGCCGCGCAGCCGTCCCGGCCCTCCACCGTGAACTTGAGATCTGCCCACCCGAGCCTGACCTCGACGTCCCCCACCGGGAGCGTCACATGGCCGGCGGCGAGCAAGGCGTCGCGGACGACCCCGGCCGGGCGCGCGGCGAGAGCGGCGCGAAGGGCGGGCACCGCATTCGGCGGCAGCGTGGAGGTGTCGTCCATGTCGAGCCCGACCGAGAGGGCGAGGCGGTCGGCGAGGCCCGGCACGGTCTCGAGGCGCTCGACGTTCAGCTCGTCGAGGATGTCTCCCTCGAAGGCCCGCGCGGCGCGCTCCACCTCGGGGGGCGCGACCAGCATGGCCCGGCCGAGCGGCTTCCGAACCTTGAGGCCGGCGGCGTTGCGGGCCGCGAGCCCCACCGTCAAGACTCTTCGCGCCGCCTCCACGTCCGCTTCCAGGTCAGGCTGGACGCGTCCGACGTCCGGTTCCGGGAAGCGGGTGAGGTGGAGGCTGACCGGTGCCTCCGGCGACACCGAGCGCACCAGGTTCTGGTACACGTGCTCGGTGATGAACGGCATGACGGGGGCGAGGAGCTGGCACACCCGCACCAGCACGTGGTACAGGACCTGGAACGCGGCCTGCTTCTCGTCGTCGAGAGCACCCTTCCAGAACTCGCGCCGGCGTCGCCGCACGTACCAGTTCGACAGATCGTCGTGGACGAACGCATCCACCGCGGTGACGACCCGTCGGAACTGGTAGGTGTCGAACGCGGCGCGGGCCTCGGCGATCGTGGCCTGCAGTCGGCTCAGCAGCCACTGCTCGAGCGGCGCCACGCGCGACGGGAGGCTCTCGGGCCCCTGCAGGGGTGGGCGGTCGAGGTT
>WNFO01019084.1_pt1 | contig 10344 bp, 12 predicted proteins | sample 5400251 | NCBI WGS metagenome assembly WNFO01 (sample SAMN13153354, study PRJNA577476) | soil metagenome | isolation source: 100 cm saprolite under Madrone tree | place: USA:California | collected 2016-06-14 | reverse complement strand
CCAAGTTTGCTCAGGCAAGTACCCGCAAGGCGCTATACAATGTTGACACCGACACCGTGGTGCTGGAAGGATCGGCTACCAACATCGGCAGCCAGCCCATGCGCGTGGTCGCTCTCAACGCCGCCAACATGACGTTTGAACAGGGCAAGCAGCTTGTGGCGGATCCTGCGGTGGTGCAGCCCGGACAGACCGTGGCGCTCAAGATGACCATCAAGGACGAGGCGTGGCGAGAACAGCGGCTGCTCCCCCTTGGCAGGTCCGAGATGGGCATCGGTGGGCTCCTCATCTTCGAGTCCGGGGGCGTGCGGAACGCGATTACGATCGAAGCGCCCGTGACGCCAAACAAGTTCACGTATGGACGCGGCTAGCTGATATGGAAGGACCGACCGTCAAGCGAATTCTTTGGCGGATCGGATCCTCGCTTTTCCGAAGAGTTCCTAAGGGCGGCGACACGCAAGGAGGGATGGAGCGGCTTCGATGACGAATCACGCTGATATGCGCGGGTTGCCCCGAGGGGCCGAGCCGCATGACTGTGGTTCGTCGGGAGCTGCCTCCGTCTAGAAGCGCGAGTCGTCCCGCTTGAGGGAGCAGGCGTCGCATAGCTAGAGCGAGGGCTCTCCAATCGTCCAATCGTGTCCATCTCACGCCGGCATCGCCGTGCCTCAGGAAGTTGAGCCACCTCTATCTCGACCCCCAGACGTTCAGGCCGAACGAGAGCGTGGACGAGATGAGTGGGCGCTTCCGTCGCGGCGCCATTGAGCTGGGGGCGGAGGCTCTGCGGCGGGCCGTCGAGCGGGCGGGCTGGGAGCCGGCTGACGTCGATTTCCTCGCGACCACCACGTGCACGGGGCGCCTCTGCCCGAGCCTCGACGCGCACCTCGTCGCCCTACTGGGCCTCAAGCCGACGATCCAGCGCGTGCACGTGGGCGACACGGGTGCGCCAGTGCCATGGTCGCGCTCCAGCAGGCCGTCAACCACCTCCACGCCTTCCCGCGCCACCGCGCGGTGGTGGTCGCCGTCGAGATCTGCTCGGCGGCCTATTTCCTCGACGACAGGCTCGAGAGCGCGGTGGCGCACGCGATCTTCGCCGACGGCGCGGGCGCGCTCACGGTCAGCGGTGAAGGCGAAGGGCCGGTTGTCATCTCGCACCAGAGCCTCTTCCGCTCGGAGTACCTGCCCGCCATGGGCTTCGGGTTTCCCGGTGGCCGTCAGCGCGTCGTGCTGTCCAAGGACGTGCGACGTATCGGGGCCGCCATGATGAAGGATATGGCCGAGCGCCTGATGGAGTCGCAGGGGCTCAAGAAGGAGGACGTCCGCCACTTCGTGGTCCACTCGGCCGGCCGCCGCGTGATCGAGCAGGCACGCCGGCTCTTGGATCTCGACGACTCGCAGGTCGCCCACTCGCGACAGGTGCTCAAGCGCTTCGGCAACATGTCCTCGGCGACCGTGCTCTTCGTCCTCGAGGAGACGCTCCGTTCGGGCCAGCCGGTGACGGGCGACTGGGGGCTCATGATCGCGCTGGGCCCCGGCTTCGCGGCCGAGGGCGCGCTACTGAGGTGGTGACGTGCCGCTCCTGACTCCGCTCGAGCGCGACGCCGCTGCGCTAGAAATGATGGACCGGCCCTCTTCGTTCGGTGATCTCGCGGGTGCTCTCCGCGCCATCACGCAGCTCAATCGCTTCTTCGGCGGCCGCCGGCTCACCCTCCGCCACGTCGGCCGCCTCCTCGCGGTCCTGCCTGCCGACAAACTGGTCACGGTGCTCGACGTGGGCGCGGGCGCCGCCGACATCCCTGTCGCGCTGGTACGCTGGGCGCGGCGCGCGGGACGCCGCATCCGCGTGTTGGCCTTGGACCGCGACGGCGCGACGCTCACGTATGCGCGCGGCTACGCCGCCGCCTATCCGGAGATCACGACTGTCCAGGGCGACGCGCTCGCATTGCCCGTGCGCCCCGGGTCGGTGGACGTCGTCATCTCGGCGATGACGCTCCACCACCTCCAGCCCGAGGAGGCGGTCCGCTACCTGGCTGAGATCGACGCTGCCTCGCGGATCGGCTGGCTGGTGAACGATCTCGTGCGCGGGCGCGTGGCGCACCGTCTCGTGTGGGCGGCCACCAGCGTCTTTTCGCGGAGCGCGATGGCGCGCCACGACGGCCCGATGTCCGTCCTGCGCTCCTACACGCCGCTCGAGGTCGTCGCGCTCTGCCAGAAGGCGGGACTCTTCGACGTGACCGTGGCGCACTATCCGATTCTGTTCCGCCAGTGCGCAGTGAGGGTCAAGCCATGAAGTCCCTGCGGTGAAGGTCCTGCTGTGAAGGTGATAGACGTCGTCGTGGTCGGCGCGGGGCCCGCCGGCACAGCAGCGGCCATTCTTCTGGCCGAGCGCGGCGTCACGGTGGCGCTCCTCGACAAGGCCGGCTTCCCGCGCCCAAAGATCTGCGGCGAGTATCTCTCTCCCGAGGCCTCGCGCATCCTCGATAGGCTCGGCGTGCTCAAAGCGGTGGACCAGGCGGGCGCGCAGCCGCTCCGCGGTATGCGAATCGTCGCCCCCGACGGCACCGTGCTCGACGGCGCGTATCCGACGACCGGCCCGAGGCGCGGCTACCGTGATCACGCACTGGCGATCCCGCGCGAGGCGCTGGACCGGATCCTGGTCGAGCGCGCCCGGACGCTTCCCGTCGAGGCGAAAGAGCGCCACCGCGTGACGGGGCTCCTGACGGCTTCCGGAAATGTCGCCGGCGTCAAGGCGCAGGACGAGGATGGCCGGGAGATCGAGCTTCGCGCGCGCCTCGTCGTGGCGGCCGACGGCCGGTCGTCCGTGGTGGCGGCAAGCCTCGGGCTGGTACGGCCGCATCCGCTCCGCCGCATGGCGCTCGTCCAGCACGTAGCCGGGATCGACTCGCCCACGCCGCGCCGTGGAGCGGCAAGCTCGAGACCTTCTTCCACGCGCGGCTCAAGCAGCTCCGCCACTTGGCGCCGCGGCTCGTCGGCATGAAGCCGGCGGGACGGCTCATGGCGATGGGGCCGCTCGCGTATCGCGTGGCGGAGCCGCGCGTGGGCGGCGTGCTCCTGGCCGGCGACGCGGCGGGCTTCTACGATCCCTTCACCGGAGAAGGGCTCTTCACGGCGCTCCGCTCGGCCGAGCTCCTTGCCGAGACCGCGCATGCGGCGCTGACTCGCGGCGATCTGTCCGCTCGCGCCCTCGCGACCTACGCCCGCGCCCGCACCCGGGAATTCGCGGCCAAGTCGCGCGTGACCCGCGCCATCCAGCTCCTCATCGCGCGCCGCGGCCTCGCCAACATGGCCGCCCACGTCCTCGCGCGCCGTCCGGCGCTGCTCGGCACGCTCATGGGCGTGATCGGCGACTTCGTGCCCCCGCGCGAGCTTGTCGGGCAGATTTTCCGCCGTCCCGGCTGACCCGCGCGCTTGATTGACACGTCCCGGGCGTCGTGTCACTCTGCTGTTCGTCCCTCTGACCGAGATTCGTATATGCGAACGTCGAGCGCCGCGACCCAACCGGTTGAGGCCGTTTCCGGAATTTGCACCTTCCGTCGACCTCTGAAGGCCATCTTGAAGGATGAGTCCTTCCTCGAGACTCATCCGGTCGAGGCCGCCGAGTGCTACTATGAGCGCCCAGCGGAGATCCGGCGGAGGATCTATGCCTGCCGGTCGTACTGAGGGAGACAGGCTCACTCCAAAACCATTTCTTTGTGAGCCACAGCCACTCCAGCAAGAGGCAGGCCTAGAAACACTGGGTTGCGCTCGCGTTCTTTGGAGGGGTTTTGGAACCGGGTCGTCTGATGGCGGCACCCGCTGGTCTTCGCTTAGGATAGGTGCGGCCATGGACGCAGTCACCAGCCTCCCCCCGTTGACCCCGACGCCCAGACCGCCTGCCTAAGGGCCGACCCGATGATGGAACGCCGAACGTTCCTAGGCACCTTGGGTCTCGGCGTTCTCGCCGCGCCGCTCGCCGTCGACGCGCAGCAGGCGAAGGCGCCGCGCGTCGGGCTTTTTGGGCTCGGTTCGGCCGAATCGTCGCCGCTCTTTGAAGCCCTCCGTCATGGCCTCCGCGAGCGGGGCTGGGTCGAAGGCCAGAACATCGCCTTCGAAGACCGCACCACGGCTGACCGCTTCAGCCGCTTGCCCGACGTCGCCGCCGAGTTGGTCCAACTCAGGGTCGATGTCATCGTGACTTTTGGGACGACCCCGGCCCTCGCCGCCAGGAAGGCGACGCGGACGATTCCGATCCTCACGTCATCGGGGAGTGATCCGGTCGAGATGGGACTCGCCGCCAGCCTGGCGCGGCCAGGATGGAACGTCACCGGCCTGACGACCAGCGGACGCGAACTGATCGGCAAACGGATCGAGTTGTTGAAGGAGACCCTCCCGGGGCTCTCCCGCATTGCCGTGCTCTGGAATCCCGAGAGTCGGATGCAGTCGCTTTCGTTGAGGGACGCCGAGGCCGCGGCCAAGTCGCTGGGCTTACAGATTTGGCCTGCGGAAGTGCGTCGTCCCGAGGATCTTGAGAAGGCCTTTGCGAGCATAGCCCAGAAACGTCCGGAGGCGCTCGTCCCGGCACCGAGTAACCTGTTCCGGGCTCATCGAGCCAGCTTCGTGGAGCTGGCAGCCCGGCACCGGCCGCCAGCGATCTTCTCGGACAGGGGCTACGTGCAAGCGGGTGGCCTGATGAGTTACGGGCCGGACGAGAAGGCGATCTTCCGTCAGCTTGCGAACTACGTGGATCGGATTCTCAAGGGCGCCAAACCGGGCGACCTCCCCATCGAGCAGCCAACCAAGTTCGAGTTGGTAATCAACGCGAAGACCGCCAAGGCCCTTGGTCTGACGATCCCGCAGTCGGTGCTGCTGCGGGTGGATGAGATGATCCAATGATCAACCGGAGGGTGTTTCTTGGGACTCTAGCCGGCGGCCTCCTCGCCGCGCCGCCTGTCGCTCGGGCGCAGCAGGCCCGTGTCTATCGCGTCGGGGTCATCCTGCAGGGCGGCCCGTACTCGGGAGCCGTCGACGGGCTCCGGAAGGGTCTCGCAGAGCTGGGCCTTGAGGAGGGGAAGCAGTTCACCCTCCACGTGCGCGATGGGAAGGGTGACCTGAAGGCGGCGGAGCAGGCGGCGGGTGATCTCGAAAAAGAGAAAGTCGACTTGATATATGCCGTCGGTACCACGACGACTCTCGCGGTCAAGGGGGCCACCAAGACCGTCCCCGTTGTGTTCTACGCTGGTACCGACCCGGTCGCCTCCGGTTTCGTGGAGAGCTTCCGGAAACCCGGAGGGAGATTCACGGGCATCTACAGCGGGTATACGGATCATCTCGTTGCGAAGCGCCTCGAGCTTCTGAAGGAGATGGTTCCGAGGCTCCGCCGGGTGGTGCTATTTTTCCATCCTGACACTCGGAGCGGTCAGCAGGGCGTAAAGGTCGCGCGGGAGGCGGCCCGCCGGCTGAAGGTGGAGCTCGTCGATCGGCCAGTCGTTTCTGTCGAGGAGCTGCGGGCAGGTCTGCGCGGACTTCGGGTAGGGGAGGTGGACGGAATTCTCTCAGCGACGGATGTGATGGTGGTCAGCCAGGCGGCGCTGGTCATCGAGACCGCGAGGGCGAAGAAACTGCCGAGCATGTTCACCGAGCAGGACAGCGTCTCTCAAGGGGGGCTCGCCAGCTATGGCGTGAGCTTCTCCGCGATCGGCCGGCTCTCAGCCAGGTACGTCCAGCAAATTCTCCTGGGCGCCAACCCCGGAGATCTGCCCGTCGAGCAGATTGACCGGCTCTACTTCGTCATCAACCTCAAGACCGCCAAGGCCCTCGGTCTGATGATCCCGCAGTCGGTCCTGCTTCGGGCGGACGAGGTGATCCAGTAAGCGCCTGCGCCCGTGTTCAAAAGCCCTCTGACGATGGCAAGTGTAACCCCGGATTTCTATGGGTGCGGCTGTCCAGCGTAGCGACGGCCCACAAAGAAATGATTCTGGACAGCCTTACGTCCGGTATCAGCCGCGGCCGCAGGCCGTCGGCTGCATGCCGTGGTTCGGCCCGATGGCTCAGGGCGTTCGAAGGAACTGGTCGTGCTCGTCGACCGATCTATGAACGGCTTGTGAGCAGCTTAAGCCCGGCAACGGCGAACAATGCGCCGAGCGTGCCTTGGATCCAGCGGCGAGCCTTCGAATACAGGCGCACCATCACGGGCGTGGAGAACGCGACAGCGTATACACAGTGGATGAACACGGAAAGAATGGAGGTCCCGACCACGAGGGACAGTGGGACCCACAAGGGCGCGCCCTCTTGAAGGCCGAGGGACATAATCGCGATCCACGCAAGCGCGGCCTTGGGATTGGTCATCTGAATGGTGAGGCCGCGGATGGTATAGCGAAAGGGGCTGAGCGTTGATCCCGCCAGAGTGCGGGCTTCGATGTCATGCTTGGAGGCTGCCGAGCGGAACGACTTGTAGGCGAGCCACAGCAGGTAAGACCCCCCGGCGATCTTCATGACCCGAAGTGCAGAAGCATAGGATGCGAGCAGCGCGGAAAGTCCGACTACTGACAGCAGAGCCCAACAGAACGAACCCGCAGCTACGCCAAGCGCAAGCGCGATGCCCGACTTTCTTCCTAGGCTCATCGACGTTCCGAGCACGGCGAGGATGTTCGGGCCCGGGCTCACGATCGCAACAAAGAACGTCGTATAAGCGAGGATGATGCCGGGGAGGTAAACGGAAATCTCGTCCATGTCAGCCGCCTCCAAGGAGGATTTTAGACGCCTTTCGCATTTGCTGAAGCTTCAGTCCGGGCGGCACCAAGAGGGCTTGCCTCCCGGATGGACATGTCCCGTGTCCTGGCCCTATGCGGGCACCCCGACGTACTGGAGCGCTGCTAGGTCGTCTGGGCGATGAGCTCGCGCTCCAGCGCGATCACTTCCGCGACGACACCCTCAGGCGTGAAGAGCGTGCCGTAAGGGTCGGGGAAGACGATGGACGGGTCGCCAGCGCTCGCGGGCGCTGTGACGAGACGCTCGCCGAGCCGAGCGTCAGCCTCTACATAACGGGCGGCTGGATCGTCGGGCAACGCCTCATCGAACGACGCAGCATACAACACCTCGGATCGAGCGACATGGTGCAGTACGCGCCGCAGAGCCCACCCACCGTCAGGCGGTTGCCAGTCCAGCTCCTCCTCAACGAGCGCGGCGACTCGCTGGATGAGCAGGCGCATGGCCTGGTCGATGCGCCAGAGCCACGCGTCGAGGTCGGAGGCCGTCAGCGGCAGGCGGTCCTCCGGCAACGTGACCGTCGACCCTACCCAGCCGTCGGTCGGTGTGGGCACCACACCGTCGCGGCGCCACCGCTGCCACTGGTCGATCTGATTCAGATGGTCGAGGGCGTGGTCGAGCACACGGCGCAGCGGCTTTCGCGGCGTATACGTGTACGACTTGACCATCGTGTAATCGATGCGCGTCCGCTGGGCCGGGTCGGAGGGCTGCGTCAGTCGAGTGTAGAGCTGGTTGGTCATCGGCGAGCGCACCTCGGCGCCTGGCGGCTGCCCGAGCAGTCGCTCTAGATGGCATCGGCAGCGGGCGTGTGTCGCTTCGAGATGCGTCGCCGGATCGCGCGGTGCTGGATCAAGTGTCCACGCCGCGACGATGCGACCAGCCGTGGCATGGGCGAGCAGGGCCTCGCGATGGCGTCCGGCCTTCCCGGCGAAGAGCACCCGATCCCGCGACGTATCTAACGCCTCACTCCACGTCCCCATCATGAACCTCCGTGGTGCCGTCTCTGTGAGCGAGCCACACACAGGATAGCTAAGTATGTCGAGTATGGTTCCACCCTAATGCCGGTCCGGTCCATGGCGCACCTCCTGCAGGTATCGCGTACTGCGCTCATGTATCATTGGACTGTTGACCATCCAGCCACATATGATGGATAGATGATGGATGCAAGCCCTCGTCTCCTGGCCATCGCCCAGGCTCTGGCCGACCCGCTGCGGCTGGCCGTCTTGCACCACCTCATGGGTGGGGCCAGCTCCGTTTCGGAGCTGATGACGCTGCTCGGCACCGAGCAGTCACGGCTGTCCAACCACCTCGCGGTTCTTCGGGAGCGTCGCCTCGTGCGGGCGACCCGCCAGGGCCGCCACGTGCTCTACGAGCTGCATGACGGAGCGGTGGCCCGGCTCGTCGAGTCGTTGAGCCAGATCGGGGCGGCGCCAGCCCGCACGGTGAAGTCGGCGCCGGTCGCCCGGGCCCGCACGTGCTACGACCACCTGGCTGGGCGGCTCGGCGTCGCGGTCTTCAAGGCGCTGGTCGCCGGTGGTGCGCTGATGCCCCCCCGTAACATTCCTGGCGATGTCGAACTCGGGCCTCGGGCGAACCGGCTCTTCGAAACACTGGGTGTCGACCTCGAGATCGCCCAGCAGGAGCGGCGGCACTTCGCTACCGCATGCCTGGATTGGACAGAACGGTTGCCTCACCTCGGGGGCGCGCTCGGCGCCGCCGTATGGTCGGAGGTCGGCGCGCGCGGATGGATCGCCCGACGGCCCGGCACTCGCGCGGTCGTGATCACCGCGGCTGGGACCCGCGGTCTCAAACGAACGCTGGGAGTTGTCCTGAAAGGCCCGTAGCGCCGGCAGCGCCTTCTGGATCTGGTCGGCCACACCAGGCGCCAGTCTCTGGGCCACGGGTCTTGAGGTTGCGGACGCAACTTCGGTGATTGCAAGGGCCTCCAACCGCTCGCGGGAAAGGGTTTTGGGGCCGAGCTCATGGACAACCTGTGCGCCCTGGACAGGAAGGTGGCGCGCCTGCTCTCCGTCGTCCTTCAGTTCTACACCCGGTCCGATGCGCTCACGACGTCTCGTGGGATGCCGCGTCGCGAGACGCCGCCTCGCGGTCGAGGAGGGCGCGCTTGCGCTTCACGCCCCACCGGTATCCAGAGAGCGCCCCGTTAGTGCGTACGACCCGATGACAGGGAGTGGCGACGGCGATGGCATTGGACGCGCACGCCTGCGCCACAGCTCGCACGGCCTTTGGGGCACCGATTCGCTGGGCGATCTTAGCGTACGTCGTCGTGGAGCCGACCGGGATCTCTCGCAACGACTGCCAGACCCGCCGCTGGAAGGCGGTTCCCCTGACGTCGAGCGGCAGAAATACGAAGTTAACGCTTTCTTGCTCACGTCGGATGATGCTGCGCGAGTACCTCGATGGCTGGAGAATCTTCCCTTAACCGGCGATTTGAGCCCGAGTGGCGCCGATATCGGAGCGGCGTCGTTCCTAGGGTTCTCTGCAAAGCTCGTCGCATGACGTCGACGCTCTGGAACCCGCTCGCGATCGCCACTTGCCTGAGACTTCCGTCGGTCTGCTCCAGGAGACGCCGGGCGGCCTCCACGCGCAATTGCAGAAGATAGCGACCCGGTGTGGTGCCGAAGTCTTGGGCGAACACCCGGGCGAAGTTCCGCGGGCTCATCGCCACGCGATCGGCAAGCGTCTCGACCGACAGCGGCTGATCGAGGTGGTCCGTCATCCACACCTGGAGCTCGTGCATGGACTTCGTGTGCGAGGCCTGCGTTTCGAGTGATACGCTGACCTGGTCCTGCCCGCCCGGGCGACGGAGGAACAACACCAGCTCACGCGCGACCTTCATAGCTGCGGCGGCGCCGAAGTCCTCTTCGACCCAGGCGAGGGCGAGATCGATCCCGGCAGAGATACCGGCCGAGGTGTAGATGTTCCGGTCCTGCACCCAGGTCGGTCGTGGATCGACGGCGACCCGAGGGTAACGATCGGCGAACTCCCGCACGTACCGCCAGTGAACCGTGGCCCGGCGGCCGTCCAGGATGCCGGCTTCGGCCAGGAGAAATGCCCCGACGCACACTGACCCGAGGCGGCGGGTGGTCGCGGCCTCCCGTCTCAGCCAGCCGAAGAGCGCACGATCTCGCATCGAGCGGGCGCCGACGCCGCAAATGACCAGCACGGAGTCAGGGCGTCCGACCATGTCGTGATAGTGCCGATGCGCGAGGAGTAACAGCCCGGACTCTCCATCGACGCGTCGGTCCCGCGCCGTGGTGACGACCTCGAGGGCATAGGGTTTTCGTCCCCCACCCAGCAAGCGATTGGCGGTCCCCAACACCTCCACCGGCCCGACGAGGTCAAGCTCGTCCACCGGGGGGACCACGAGGATGACGATGCGCTTCGGCATGACTGCGGAAATCATGCGCTCCGCCGCCCGTCGGTGCAACCACAACAGAAACGGTTTGGCAGGAATCGTCTGACTTTTGTCCGTCAGGAGCCCGCCGGGCTTGGCATGCTGCCAGTCGGGGCCAGAGAGGAGACCGTTCATGCTTGGGATCGGTTTTGCCGGGTCCTTCGCCG
>WNFO01018501.1_pt1 | contig 10346 bp, 18 predicted proteins | sample 5400251 | NCBI WGS metagenome assembly WNFO01 (sample SAMN13153354, study PRJNA577476) | soil metagenome | isolation source: 100 cm saprolite under Madrone tree | place: USA:California | collected 2016-06-14 | reverse complement strand
CTTCAAGTTCGAGGTCCCGGCCCAAACGACAACTCGAAATTCGGACTTGGTACGGCTACTGTCCTGTTCCTCGTTTCTATTGTTCTTGTGTCTGTTTCCGTCCTCGTCCTTCAATTTACGCTCTCTCTCATTTCCGACTCGCCGTCATCAAGAGGGCGGAAACGAGGTATAAAGTTGGTGTCCGGTGCATGGCCTTGTGGGGTAACAGACTCAGCATTCTCACTACCAGCCCCTGGCACCGGGCGCACCGATATCTCGTTCCCATGTCGTGCATACTCCCCCTGAGGCCTGATATTTCGCACTCCTTCGGTGGTTGGGTTTGCTGATGCTTCTACAATTGTCATGCATCATCACGTGAACTTACCGAGACCGCGGAACAACCCATCTATACTGCCCCATTCTGCCTTGTGACCGAAGTCATTTCTGTGGCACGCACGAGTATTCTCTGTCACCCAAACTGTGGACTCTTTACCATGGTCAGCACATGCCCCTTATGTCCAAATGGAGTTGGCGGTGGGCTATTCAATTCACGTGCTCAGGCTATTACGCCGCCTCCTTGGGACAAAAGGCGCAGAACGAAAACCTCTTCAAGGAGCTCGTATGGCTAATCTCTGTTACCCCACCAGCCACATTCCCCCCCCCACTATCACCCGTTCCGTTATATTTGCATGAGCATGGAAGCCATCCGGGGTTTTTTGGCGCCATTTGGCCTCGACAGCAGCTCCATACGAAATACATTGGTATGTACTACCTTTTCGTTCCTCCCCCGGATAAGAGTCGAGCTATGTCTCTCTCAGAAACTAGTCGTCATTGGAGGTACGGTCGAGACAGCAAGAAGGGCCTCGGTATCGGCATGGAATGGATTTATCGATTGTTCGTGTCCTCTTTCGAAGTGATGCGGCTGTCTGAAGGACAACCGTTAGCATTCTACCTCACTGCTCATTTCGACCAAGAGGATATTCCTTACGACTGGCAAGTCCGTTTTATCACCTTCGCGTGCGCGTACTCATGCCCTAACCTCTACAGGCTGATGCACTGGCTTTCCAAGGTACGGTCCGCCTGGAGCCAATATAGACGTTGTCACTTACTCGCCTTCGCCTTGCGGATAAATAGCAACCTGGATGGATTCGCAGTCGAGAGTTTGAAATCGCGACGTGTTCAGTCGGTCGGGGTCAGTTGAACCAGTCGGTGGATAGGGACATGGATGATGAGAATGTGGACGAAGAGAGCACGCGGGCAATGGAAGACAGTGTCCACAAGCGTCAGGTCACGTTCAAGCCCAGCCCCGGTTAGTAAATTTGCCCACTCAGGCTTTCGCGTTCGCTTGAACGGGTTTCTTTTTCACCTAGGGATCCCACATATGGTTTCATATCGCGGCCATTGGTTGAGGGTGTGTAATCGGATCAGGAACCTCCGTAAAAACGCGAGGCACTAAGTGCTTTGTGTCAAAGGTAACGCCCATTCGTTCCAACCAGCGCGTTGGCGACCATTCGGCACTGAAAATAAGGTGCGTGCGGAGAAAGCTACATCACGTTTAATTATTTTCTCTGATTATAAATAGTGTCGTTGCGCACAAGAACGATATCCTTAAGCGACTCGTGCTCGAAGCGAAGCGTGGATATGAGAAGGACGCGGAATACCGCGTGCACATTTTCACGGCAGACGCGTGAGAGGCACTCGATCTGTGTTGCATGGCTTATCCTGATTTCCGAAGACAACATGGATGCTGGAAATGGAACGGCACACGGCCGAAGCGCCCCATGAGCTCAATAGTTTTGGAACCGGGCGTAAAAGAGAGGCTTTTAGCAGATTGCAGAGATTTCCTACGCTCTGAAGACTGGTATGTCACGGCCTGTTACTTCGCATTCACTGCAGTACAGTGGCTTATGAGGTTTCCAGGTATGCTGAAAGGGGTAAATTCCTTTGTTAATACTATGCATGTTAAGATGCAAATATTTATGGTCTTGTCACATATTCGGAAAGGGGTACCCTTCCGACGTGGGTATCTGCTGCACGGCGTACCAGGAAGGTACTACCGTATCAAAAAACGGAGAACATGTGCTGACAGCCCCGTTTAGCGGCAAGACCTCACTAATATACTCACTTGCTGGCGAGTTGGGCCTGGACATTTGTGTCCTTATCCTCTCGTCCAAGGGGTACGCATATAGCTCTTCTCCCAACAATTTGGTTAATCCAAGGAAATAGAATGTGTGACAACACGCTAATGACGTTGATGAATAACGTTCCATCACGGTAGGTTCACACGCAGAAAGTTGATGAGGAGTTGTGCCGCTCTCTGATTCTTCATTTCATAGATGCATATTGCTGTTGGAGGACCTGGACGCTGCATTCACCCGCGACATCACGTCGACTGGTGACACGACGGTGAACACCAATGCTGCTGTCGAAAGAAACGGCGGTTCGGCATTAAGCCTGAGTGGCCTTCTGACCATTTTGGATTGGGTAGACCCTGCGGAAGGCCGGTGCGTATCTGTTCCAATCACGCCCTTAGTTTCGTTAATTGGTCCCTCTCTTTTCCGACAGGCTCCTTTTCGTCACAACCCATCACGTTGAGCGGCTTGATCCCGCGCTGAGCAGACCAGGGCGGATGGACGTCTGTGTCAATTTCCCGGGCGCGACCAAGTGGCAAGCTGAGTCGATGTTCGAACATTTCTTCTCCCCATCCAGACCATCCGCCCCATCACCAAACGAAACGCCAACTCTTGCTGCTCCGCGGGAGAACCTCACTAGGGCCCGGCGTGCCAGTGGGACGTCGGCGGATGCCGTGCCAGTTCTCGAGGAAGAGGAAATTGTCCAGCTCCGCCAGCGATTTGCCGATGCGATTCCTGAGGGGGAGATGAGCGTATGGCCAATTTTTCCCCAACCGCCACGGGGACTGTTCTCAATGCACAGGGATTTGCAGGTTGCGAGCCTACAAGGGTATTTGCTCAAGAATATGAGGCGCCCCCGAGAATGTGTCGACGAGGTCACAGAATGGTGCGGCGTATCAATTGTAAGATCGTTGTGACGGGAACTTTGACTTTATTGTTACTGAATAGGGTGGAACAAGAGCGCACGGCGCGAGCCTCGGGACAAGAGCGAGAAATAGGCGAGTGACGTCCTTTTCGAAATTCGGGTGCCTAGTAATCGTATACCCCATACCGCGGACCGAAAGAAAATTGAGATGAAATCACAGAAAGCGAAGGTTTGTAAGAGATGGCGTGCATGGAAGTCTTGTTGGGTTGAGTTCAACGGTAGCGTGGTGCATCAGAGTGGAAGGCCGTCGGGGAGATGGTTTACACTATTTAATCATGCGGGATGGATGTAGGAATCGCTGAAATAATCGAAGATGTAAGGTAGTGTGCTGATAGCAAAGAAGAGAGATATGAAAATGAACGAGAAGGGATATGATTGGAACGAGAAGGTGTTGTAAGTACTGTACTTACATCAAGATCGCATATGAAGTTCTGAAGAAATAACTGCAGTCCCAGCCCTGGCCTGGCTATGGCGCGATACTACACTATTTAGTTAGTAACGAACAACTAGATATAGCGCTTTCCAAAAAAAAAAGAGACCAGTTGGAACATGAGATCTAGTCATATATTACGGGCACTGACGGTGTCCGTGAAATTAGGGAAAGTCAAAGATTGGCGATGAAACAGTGGAGTTCGTAATCCCTCCAATTGGCGCGGTTTTTTCAGGCCTCTGGGCATTGAGAAAAAGAAAGGCATCGAGGTTGACTAAAGGAACCGAGCGTATATTGGGTTCTATATGACGACGTCCATCTCGATCTACACAAAATAAGGTAAATTTCCCTTTTTGAGGAGAAGGTCCCGAATGAGTCTCTCAAGATGGCCGCAGACGATTGAATAAGCAACGCACCGCACGTCTTGTCCGTTGTTGCGCCGTGTCGCGCTCGTTCTCCTCAGCGGGACCATATACCGTGAAACTCCGTGTCCCATTCTCCCGAACGATGAGAATCGCGGCCATATTACCACAGCGGTAACAGTAATTTGGCGCAGACCACACGGTCGCAAGCGCCTCGTCGAACATATATTTGTAGCCTTCTTGCACGAGTTGATGTGCGCGAGCGATGAGGGAGAGCGAGTTGACATGATTGAACTGTACAGACATCTTAGTGATATAAAACAAGGGGGAGAGAGCGCGGGCAGACCTCTCGTGTAACACTACCACCGAAGAGCCACCCTGCACCGCGTGGGCTTACGCCCCAGTTCTCAACATCATCCGGGTCAGACCACATGAGGTCTATATTATGACGTTAAAGGCGATTAGTCTTTCACGTATTTGAATCCAAGCGCACGCCTTGGTCCAAACTCACCACAAAATGCGCCTTCGTGCGGAATTTCTTGTGCCCGAGAGAGAACGCGAATTTGGTCGAGAGTGCGAATGTCTGGCGAGAGGCCTCCGTGGACACAGAGTACTTCGCCATCAATGATCTTCCCGCGCGTAATTAATAAGAACAACAGTAGAGCAAAGCTGGATGCGAATAATGATGGGAGGGCGCACCGCAGCAAGGTTAAGGTAATCGAAGACATTACAACATGCTTTCCATACAGAGGCGCTACCATACTTTTGCTGACACTCCTCTCCATGAGGTGTCGGATAGCAGAATAATGTGCAGGACGGGAAGGGGGGCGTACCATAAAACCCATAGACTTGAGTTATCTGTCTACTCTCATGGTTTCCGCGAAGCAACGAGATCTTATCAGGGTAACTTGATAGAAAGCTCGTCAAAGGGGTACGAAATACAGTAAGCCTCACGCACCATGCCTTGAGCGCAAGAAGGAGAGACACGGTCTCGAGACTGTAGTGTCCGCGGTCCACAAAGTCCCCCTGAGGAAGAACAAGAGAGTTAGAGGAGGGACATGTCGGGCATGCCACGCACGTGCCATGAATATGTAACTTGTCTCTGGGATGGAGCCGCCTTTCCTCAGCAGTTCGAGAAGGTCCCAAAATTGGCCGTGAATGTCACCACATATCGTGACAGGACTTGAGACCGGTTGGATATTGGATTCTTCCATAAGGATGGTACGGACGCGATCGCAAAGGACCTTCATGTCAGATTCAGGAAGATGCTCGCAGCGCATGAGCTGTTCGATCCACTTTTCTGGATTGTAACGAGTCATTCTACAAGCAGCGTAGGGCTACGATATTGGAAAGTTGGAAAAGGACGAGAGTGGTGAGTTGTACTGGCAGAAACGGTCACCCACCCTTGATAGGAAACTGACTCCCACGCTTAATGTCCCTCAGCGTTATGTCCTCTATGGGTCAGAATTGACCTATGGCTTACAGCCGAATGAACCCCTCTCTAGACGCGGTATCAGGTGCCCATGCCATCTGATAGTGGGGCATGAAGTCGGTGGCCTTAAGCATCAGTATACATAATTTGTTTCCATTCACTTCAAGATTCACTTGGTCATGTGCCAGTGTGCACCTCATGGTGGAGAGGGGGATGTGGGTATCATTCCAAAAGTACGACTGCTCTGCGATTTTCCAGCTCTACTCGGATCGGTCATATGTGTGGCCACCGGGCTAAGTGATTATTACCATGGCGACGGTGTTTCTTCCATAGTCTAGCTGCCTTTGGGTTCGGCCACTATGTCATGCCAGTGTCAGATGTCCAGATTGTCGTGGATCAGCGAACACGGGGAAACTGAATCAATGTACAGCTTCACGCGAACAACTGGCAAAGGCTGGAGAACTTGCGTAGCAAGACCATCTCCATCTCATCAAGCATCTTGTTCGACATTGCGCCGGAATTATGTTGTTGGGCGCAACAGGTTTGCGCCCCGATCAAGTCTGTCCAGTGTCCTTCTGTTAGGAAGTAATTATTACATAGCTCTAAAAGTCAGTCTTTTTGTCTTTCATTCGCTAGCTTCTCCGAACTGGACAAGACAAAAAGGACGAACGGACAAATGGGGAAAAGCTTTGAGCGGAAACCTGGGCCGGGCCGGGGACTCGCCATTGTTGCTGGGCCTGTTCGTCTGGGCCGTGCTCTCCTTGATACCCGGGCGACCTGTATACACAAAATGGTAAAGGGACTCGCCGTGCATCTACCAGCTCGGGCAAAACCATTCCCATATTTCCCCTCGCTTCTTCCTCCCCTGTCCTCTGCATGGACATGGCCGCTGCATCAGTCGACAACACCCAGGTATCCGCCGATGAATACCCACACCCTCACGACCCCCGTCGCCCGCCATCTCCGCTACGTCTCTCAGCCCGACTCTAGTCAACGATACCCATTACAGTGCGCGTCCATCACTCAAACTCAGGTTCCCCTGCGGCGCGTCCAACATTCTCAACTCTATGGTCATCGATACAACCGGCCAGTCCCTTTACTCAACCTCAAGCAATTCCAAACGCACGACTATGATTTCTTGCAGGGACAACGTCGAGGTTGCCACAGTCCAGTGGGACCGCCATAGTCCTCGCATGGTGTTCCGTCGTAAGAAAATGAAATGCAAGGAGTGGCTGAAGCGCACTGGGTCTGATGATAACGGGTACATTCTAGCTCTCCGTTATCCTCCCAAATGTGATTTCTAATTGTGACCCAACGTAATCCTGTCAGGTCTCGCATGTTTACACACGGTGATGCACAATTCACTTGGATGCAGAGACAGGGGTCCGCCTCGGGTCATGTGCGTATCTGGTCCTAAGATACTTTCTGCGAGGGTTTATAGGTTTGTCACAGCTAATCCCAGCCAACCGACCCGGTCTGGCAGTAGCCTGGTGGCAAATTGAGCCCAGTGCTGATGAACTCATTCTGGAAATATTCCAAGTACCAGTTGGACCGGGCTTTCTCGAGACGATTGTATTTTCTGTCGTGTTGCTCCGATCCGGACGCTCCTTTGGTGATTCTCCAGAGGATATTAACATGAATAACCCGTTATTCTACGGTTCTTCCGTATGTGGTAGGCCCATGTGATTCCGATTCGCAGGGGGTGTTTATTCGTTTCAGTTTCTAATGTCGTCCCACTTTTACATGTACTGTACAGTGATGATCACGATCAGCAAAATCTGAATGCAAAAACCAATAAAGAAAACACCTGCGAGAGAAATCGAGGCCAGATGGATAAAAGTATTCAACGATAGGCTCACCACCGACAGAATAATCGCGACCAAGATCAAGAGAGATAGAAGCTGCGACATGGACCGAAACGCCAAAAAAGAAAGGAACTCCTCACCATGAATGGTTAAAACATCACGAGGTTTTTAGTGGGTAGTAGAGAGTGAACTGGCCACCACCGCAGATCGTAATCTGAGTCTCACACTACCCCAACATAAGGGGTGTGCGTAAATGTGCCCGACCTGGCTATAGTACGCTAACTAGGGCTGATACTTCACTCACTAATTAGCACATATTTAGGAGTTAAATTACATCTAAATATAGCGCTTTTCCAAAATAAATAAATAAAGAAAACACCGTTTCCAGGGCGATAATCTACTAATCACCTCATCAATATTGATCTCTGCACCCTCTGCACCCGAACGTCCTAAGTTACGCGCCCCTATTTCACCACTACTGTAGAAATTGGAAATGCACATATTTTGTAAAGCGTTGGTAACCCGTGCCTGCACGTACATACACGACATCAGGGCAAACCTGCCGCGGCTAGCACTGGCAAGAGATAAAGCTTTGAATAGCCGATTGATAGCCGATACAATGGCCAAGGCTGAAAAGGTGTACAGTAGTAGAATTGCGCAGCGGTTTCTGGTATGTGAAGGCATATTCACTTTATACTTGATTTTATGAGAGGTCTGAATGAATCCGCAGTTATGACACGGCTTCAGGCGCAACGCAGCCCAAGACTGAGGAACCCACTAGCCAACACTCGCATGACACCACAGTACTGATTGTCGTTGAGCCTTGCCAGAATCAGACGGATGTGGTCGCCAGTACAAGTATCACCGCAGATAGAGACATCATGCGCCCATGATCAAATGAGTTGGTTGGGATGTGCTTTTGTTCAAGGTGAGAATATCTCACAGTTGCCAGTGCGAAAAATTTCGACAGTTGCGCCAACTAATACGGCTGAACAGACAATTGGAACGAACGGACACGTGGACTCGAGTTCAGGGTTGGCAACAGGTGGAACAATTATGGATGGCGGCATGGCCAGCCGCCGGGCAGGGGAATAATTAACTCTGCCAGTCACTTGTCAGCTCCGTGCCCCGCGGCGGCGCCGCACATGCGGCACTGCCAGGCGTTGTCAAGGTGCGACAGCTACAGTACTGCGGCAGTCCATGCCGTGAACGCCACCGGTACCTGGTTGTCTGTGTCTTACTCTTCTGCTGTATCATGAACATATGCTGCATAGACGCAGAAGGACTTCCATGGAGTCATCATTTCTTATCCTCTCCCACCGGCGGGACCGGAAATCGTAGCCCAATTCGCTTCAGTACTTAAATGACTGACCTCTTTCTCTTCTCTCTGTTGGCATGCCTGTGATGGCTGCTGCATCCATCTACGACAATCAAACATCGGCCGATGAATACCATCGTGCGCCATCTCCTACCACTTCTCTGAGCCCTACTCTTATCAACAACACGCATCATACCGAGCGTCCATCACTCAAGCTCAGGATGCTCTGCGGTGCCTCCAATATTCTCAACTCTGCAGTCGTCGATGTGGCCGGCGAGTCCCTCTACTCCATCTCAAGTGATTCGAAGCGCACGACTCTGGTCTCATGTAGAGACAACACCGAGGTTGCCACTGTCCAATGGGACCGTCACAGTCCTCGGATGGTTTTCCGTCGTAAGAAAATGAAATGCAAGGAGTGGTTGAAGCTTGCTGGGCCCGACAACAAGTAGATTGGCGTTCCCCGTTAATTCTTATTGTAATTCACTGATTTGAATCTAAATGTGATCCCGCCAGGTCTCGCACACTCACACATGGGGATGTAAGATATACCTGGACGCAGGGACGGAGGTCCGCCTCTGGTCGTGTGAGTATCTGCTCCCACTAAAATCCCCTTTGTGAGGTTTGATAGATCTGCCACAGTTAGTCCCCGAAAACCGACCCGATCTCGTCGTAGCTCGGTGGAAGATCAAGTCCGGCAGAGATGAACTAATCCTAAAGATATTCCAAGAAACACCTGTTGAATCCGACCTGCTCGATTCAATTGTCCTTTCTGTCATGTTGCTCCGATCCGGACACTCCCTTGGTGATTCCCATGGGCAGCTTAGCTTGTCTGACCCGACATACTCCCCAATGTTAACGACTTCTCCAAGGCGTTACTGAACGGCAAATCCAAGTGCAAGTCACGAACGAAATTTTATGTTGCTGTACCATTTGCTTGTCGCTGTATTGATGTATGATTAGGCATTTTTCTGTATGACTTTGTTGTGGAAGATTCCCTACTGCATTTAGATTGTGGAGATATTGCGTTTATTGGGGGAAAGAGTACTGCAATTGGAGAGGGCCGCGTGCAAGCAAGCTGTTCATGGGCTGTTGGAGTTATTCTTGTTTTTTCTTTTCCTTTTGATTTTCGTATTTGCATACTCCTTCGTGTATATTTACAAAAGACGTGCTTTCCCAGGGCCAGGGTGAAACCTGTGAGATGGAGAGACGAGGCGGCGGTCTGGTCCTCCCAAATCACACCGTACACGTGCTCCAGAAGTTGGCTTCACTGACTGGCATAAGCGCCGCTTCTTTTCGTGGACCCGGCCCGGGATGCGCCTAAAATCTTCCGAGTCTGGCTGGGTGCTACCAGTGGTACTGAAATAACGAGCATCGCTGACATTCCAACCCACAGCACGATCACCAAGTATCCTTCTTGGTATCCTATAGTCGCACAGACCCGCATTGCTCGATTCTAGGAGATGGAATCAGGTTCATAAGACTGCGCAGCAATGCCTTCCATGCTATCACCACAACGTTTCCTATCGTCATCGCGCCCCACAAGAGTTGCGGCGTTGACCATAATGCAACCGAAATTAGGAACATGTCTGTCGACATGGCTTTGCAGACTGCGTCTGGTAGTACGCACGAGGGCGAGGGAAGAGGGGTATTTTATAAAGCGAGAAGGTCTATACACGGCCATACACCTGCAACGAGACTCAAAATGAAGACCATGAAGTATACGTGGTTCTTCACGACGACTGGTCGAACAATAAGTGGGGACAACGGCAGAAAGACGGGAGTTGTGTGGACTGCGAACTCACTACAATTCAGCATCCACGAAGCACGGCAGGAAAATCATGGTCAGTTGATCGCTCAAGGTATTGGTCAGAATATTTCGTACATGTCCATGGTTTCGCGATATGTAAACGCATTTATTGCAATAGGGACAGTGTTTGGTGCACGGGAGCTTCATAGCCTGCCC
>WNFO01008575.1_pt1 | contig 10347 bp, 13 predicted proteins | sample 5400251 | NCBI WGS metagenome assembly WNFO01 (sample SAMN13153354, study PRJNA577476) | soil metagenome | isolation source: 100 cm saprolite under Madrone tree | place: USA:California | collected 2016-06-14 | reverse complement strand
TCTCGTTTGCCGCGTTCATCGGGATGTTTAGCCGCATAAAAAACGGTTAGAAGGTGTGATAATCGCTTGTCAGTTCCACACCTTCACTAGTGTCGTGTCCCGGAAATACGCGAACAAAGTCGGGCGATCTTTTGCAGGATCGAATCAGCCGTAGCCGTCCAGGCGAAAGGCCGACTTGAACGATTGTAATGCTGGACGAAGGCATCGATTTTCCGCACCAGATCCTGGACACTGGTAAACGACCCACGGCGAATGGCGCGCTGGGTGATGAGACCGAACCAGCGTTCCACTTGGTTGAGCCAAGAAGAATAGGTCGGGGTGTAGTGCATGTGATAGCGGGGCCGCTGCGCCAACCAAGTGCGCACCTTGGGGTGTTTGTGAGTGGCGTAGTTGTCGACGATCAGGTGCAAGTCGAGTTGGGCAGGCACCGACTCATCCAGATGGCGTAAGAAGGAGAGGAACTCTTGGTGGCGGTGGCGAGGTTTGCACTCCGTGAATACCGTGCCGGTGGCGATGTCCAAGGCGGCAAACAAAGTGGTGGTGCCGTGGCGAACGTAATCGTGGGTAATGCCCTCGACATAGCCCAGGCCGATCGGCAGCACGGGTTGGGTGCGGTTCAGGGCCTGAATTTGGCTTTTTTCATCCACGCACAGGACCAGAGCGTGGTCGGGCGGGTTCAAGTACAGGCCGACGATGTCCCGTACTTTCTCGACAAAAAAGGGATGGGGCTGCAACGCGAACGTCTGAAACAGGCGATGCACCGTGGAGCGGGAAATGCCGCTGGCCTGGGCGGCTTGCCGGATGCTCCAGTGCGTCCCTCCCGCCGGCTTGCGGGAGAGCGTGCGCCTGAGCAAGGCCGCAATCTGCTCGTCCTCGATGCTGCGCGGCCGGCCCGGGCGCAATTCGTCATAGAGTCCGGCCAAGCGGTGCTCGACAAAGCGCTGCCGCCACTTGCCTACAGTGGCATTTCTCCAGTGCACTCGACGAGCGATCTGGGTGTTGCTTTGTCCCTGAGCCGACCAGAGCACCACTTTGGCGCGTGCCACCAAGGCATGCGGCAAGGTGCGGGAAGCAGTCAAGCTGCGCAGTTGGGTTTGTTCATCCGCCGCCAGAGTGAGCTCGGGCTTGGGGCGTCCGGTGATCATCCTCGGAGATTATCCCAAGTCCATTACTTATACTAGTTATTTATGGGACACTACCGGGAAATCCGCACGCTACGTTCGACGAGGCGGGGAATGGAAACCAGCTCACGGTGCGGCTATTGAGGCACTCTCAGAGGAAACGGAGAGAAACAGCTAGGCACACCTACGGAGAATGGCGCCATTCCTCGACCCTACTCTTAGGGGGGACAATGGAGACGTCGGCATCATTCGAAGCCCGGTCCGCGCCATTGTCCTACCCGACAAACTGTCGATCGTTGCGATGCCGACGCTGTTAGTGTGGCGGAAGGCAGCATCTGGGCGTCCGATACTGCAAGGGCGTACCGGGATCGCCGGAGTCCCTAGCTCGGGGCATGCTTCCAAAGGGATTTCCCAGGAACCAAGGAGAGCTCCCCGTCTCCTCCTCAACATGGGAGGTACCGTTGGCCAAGGGAAACCAGAGGCGAACGGGAAGGATGGCCGAGCAGTCTTATGAGCCCATACTACCGGTGAAGGTGGGGAACCGCAGGGCTCCCGTAAGGGGCGGCCACGGAACCCACTGGAGGGAAGGGGCGAACAAGCGGACGTATCTGCCGAAGGAAACATAGGCGAGACGTAGAACTCGAACCACTATGTCCACGAAGATCGACAGACTATCTGAATTAGCCAAGGAGGATCCGAAGCGGCGATTCTTCTCGATCGCCCACTTGATCACGCCCGAGGCGTTGTATGCGGCGTTCCGAAGTCTACGAAGGGATGCCAGTGCTGGAGTGGACGGCGTCAGCTACGAGCAGTACGAAAAGGACGCCGAGGGAAATATCCGGCAGCTGCACGAACGGCTCAAAGGTGGAACGTACCAAGCCCAGCCCCTGCGCAGGGTCTACATTCCCAAGGAAAACGGGAAACAGAGGCCGATCTCGATTCCCGCCCTCGAGGACAAGATCGTGCAAAAGGCAATGGTCGAGGTACTGAACGCCATCTACGAGCAGGATTTTCTCGAGTGCTCCTATGGGTTCCGACCCGGACGGGGAGCACACCAAGCGCTGGATGAAGTGGGTCGAGTAATCTGCACCAGACCCACGGGATGGATCCTGGAGCTAGACATCACCACGTACTTCGATTCGATCGTGAGAGAGCAACTCATTGAGATGATCGAGAAGCGAGTCAACGATGGAAGCGTACTTCGACTGATACGGAAGTGGATACAGGTGGGAGTCATCGACGAAGGCCGGCTTCTTGTGAGCGAAACAGGTACTGGGCAGGGACAGACGATCAGTCCACTCCTGGCCAATATGTACCTGCACTACATCCTCGACGAATGGTTCGAGGAAGTAGTGAAGCCCCGGCTGAAAGGGGAAGCTCACGAGATCCGATTCGCCGATGATGCCATTCTGTGCTTCCAATACAGGGAGGACGCGGAGAAGGTGATGAACGTCTTGCCGAAGCGGTTTGCCAAATATGGCCTGACGTTGCACCCGGAGAAGACGCGGCTGGTGGAATTTGGGCGGAACGCCGAGGGAAACGCGAAGCGGCAGGGGAACAAGCCCAGCACCTTCGATTTCCTCGGGCTCACGCACATCTGCGCACGCAGCCGAAGAGGGAAGTTCACCGTCCACGTGCGGACGATGCGCAAGCGGCTCCGTCGGAGCCTGACCGCAGTCGCCCAATGGTGCCAAGAGCACCGACACGAGGAGGTGGGCCAGCAGCAGAAAACCCTCAACGCCAAACTCCGAGGCCACTACCAGTATTACGGACGACCGACGAATTTCCGCAGTTTACGGCAGTTCTATCGAGGAGTCCGTCGAGTCTGGAGGAAGTGGCTTAATCGTCGCACTCGTGGGAGATGGTTGACGTGGGAGAAATATTTGGACCTCCTCCGTCGCCACCCTCTGTCGCCACCTCGCATCATGCACTCTTGGGCTACGACGGGGAGCCCTGCTTGAGGAACCCGCTGCGGGAAATCTGCACGGCGGAGGTCTGTGAGGGGGGAGATCCCTAAAGGCTACGGTCGACCTAAACGGGCACGAAGCCGGAAACGGCGGACACAGCCAAGGAAAACCTACCGCCTGTCGGGATCTCCTCTACTCGGGCACAGCAATCGTCGTCAGTGGCGATGCAACTCTTCGGAACTCAACTCCTCAGGAGAACCTCGTGATGGTCCCCAATTCGAATTAGGATGCTGACGGCGGGCGCTTCTCCTTCTCCTGGCTCCATCTCTTCAGCGCCGCCCTTCTCATAAACTCCGACCGGTCCTCCGGTGACATATCTTTCCATCTCGCCTTGCCACCTTTGCGGCCACCGTTGCTCGCCAGAAACTTCAGCACAGATTTGATCTCGTGCTTTGAGGGCTTCCTGTGCTTGCGCGTCACGGTGAGCCAGTCTAGGCCCGGAATCGGGTCCTGTAAAGTGACCATCTCGGCGCAATTTTTGTGCCATTCCATGGTTGACTCCATGCTAGAGCGGGAATAGCATTGTTCCTACACACGATGATCAGGCCTGTTACACGAGGCCACTTTATGGGGTCAGTAGAGTTGTCCGTTCTGAAAACGGCAATTTTGAATGCGATCCGGGCGGCAGAATCCGTGGAAACAGCGGAGCAAGCCCGGAAGGTTTACGAAAGATATCGGGCGTCTTCACAGCGGGCACGTACCCTTGGTTTTAGGATCTCTGCCATAAGTTTTGGTAGTGGGCACGAGCCGGTTGATGTGAGATTTGAACGCATTCCCGTTATGCACGAGGCTGCTTAACCAAGCCTCAATCGTCTGTTCTCACATGTGAACCGGGAAACAGTTTCACAAAAGCTACTCGGTGCACCCAATCGCATGACAGTTGGGGCACCGGGCAATGTGGACCACGAGTCACTGGGTTCAATCTTCCCGGAACTAGTTGTTCATGCATCTGCGGCCGCCAAATCCACAATTCCAGGTGGGTACAACGCCCCTGTTTGGGAGCCCAAAACGGAAGGCCTGGTTTAAGGCTCGGTTCCGCGTCAGAGAAGGCGCATGAGCTGGTTACAGAACAAATTCGAAAAGAATTTCCTGATCACCACAGTCGACTACGTCTTCAACTGGGCGCGGAAGTCGTCGGTCTGGCCCATGACCTTCGGCTTGGCATGCTGCGCGATTGAGATGATTGCGTCCACCACCGCGCGTTTCGATATTGCTCGCTTTGGCTCGGAGGTGTTCCGTCCCAGCCCGCGGCAAAGCGATCTCATGATTGTGGCCGGCACGGTGACGCTGAAGATGGCGCCGGTGATAAAGCGTATTTACGCCCAAATGCCCGATCCGAAGTGGGTGATCTCGATGGGCGCTTGCTCCTCGGTAGGTGGCCCCTTCAATACATACGCGGTGCTGCAAGGGGTGGACAAGATCGTCCCTACGGATGTGTACGTGGTCGGGTGCCCGCCTCGTCCGGAGAACCTGTTCTACGCGCTGCTGAGGCTGCAGGACAAAATCGACCAGATGTCGCTGGCAAAGAAGCCCACGGAAGTGCGGCTGGACGAGAGCATGGCAGAGAAGTTCAAGCGCCAGGTGATGATCGCTCAGATGTTGCACCCAAAATAGTTCTTAACAATTAGCACTCAGCCCGTCCATGTTCCTCCCGTTTTCATAGCTGCACTCTTGGGCACGTGCTGCACACCCTGACCCCGCGCGCGGAGAAGATCGTGAAGATGCGCTATGGTCTGGAGGGCGGCTCGGAGCACACGCTGGAGGAGATTGGCCGGTCGTTCACCCTTACCCGAGAGAGCGCATACGCCAGATCGAAGCCAAGATGCGCAAGCTGCGCCAGCCCGCTCGATCGCACAAGCTCCAGTCATTTCTCGACGCCGTGCACGAATGACGCCGGAAATCTGCGCTCGCTGGGAAGTCGAGGAACGCGGGGACGGCCTGTGCGTCCCGTCGGTCTGTCCCAAATATGCTTAGCAAGATCACGGCGATGGCTAGAAAACCCGCCAATAGGAATCCTGCTTTACCAAAAGCTAAAGGGAAAATTCTGCTTGTCGGCGACCACCCGAGCAGCCAGAAGGTGCGGGCAGCGATTCTCGAGAAACAGGGCTGTGCGGTGGACACGGTTCGCGATGCAGACGAAGGCCGCGCTCGCTGGCAGCCAAACCTCTACGACTTGGTGCTCGTGGACGTCGAAAGAAATCCGTGGGCCGCAATCAAGTTTTGCCGAGAAATTGTCAAGGTAGCGAGTCCTCGGCAGCGAGTGGCCCTTTTGATCGGCTACAGCGCTCCTGTGACTACCGTTTCTGACGTCACCTTAATCCCGAAAGACGAGGATCCCAAATACTTTGTGGATCGGATTAGCAGGCTGCTCAGAGAAGTTGAATAAATGCTGGGAACTGGGCTGGTTCAAACGAGGCGTTATGTCCGATAGCCCGAGTGGCTGACTGGCTCCAACATCCCCGTTACCGCAAGGCGCTGGGGATAGCAACCAAGCGACGGCCTGGCTTAGCGGGCTAGGTGGTGGAGTCATAGTGTGGGTACGAATTTTTCGGCAGTGAAGTGGTGTGATTTTTTGCACACATGTGGGGCATAGGCATGCCGTTCCGGGTCAAGAATATGCGCGTTCTTGGTTGTGGGAATGATTGCGTCATGGATGAGCACGTCGGGAGGGCACTGGATTGGTTGTTATGTGCCATCATCGCCGCTTTACTTGTGCTGCCTTTGGAAATGCCGACGAAGCTTAAAGCGATTTGGGGACACATTCGCTGGGCTCTGGCGTGGCTATGGGAGAAATCATGGCCTTGGCTGAAGCGCTTCGGTATTCCAACCCGATTTCGCCGCGCATGACGGGGAGTTACGTCTTCGGTGTGTAATCAGCGTTTATCGCCAAAATGGTGGGTACAAGTGGGTTTACGAGGCATGCCGTAAAGGTCGGTCAGGCCACTGCGAGAGGCTACACAACCAAACCGATCAAGGGCAGCATCGCGTTCAAGTGCGTACAGTGCGAATATAGCGTCACCACTCTTGACTTCCAGAGCAAGGACGGCAACGCCCGCACGCAAGCCCGGTCAATGAGTACGCTGTCTCTGTGCATCACCAACCCATGCTGGGTTCATCGCCGCATCGGCAACGTGACTCTTGGGCGCAGTGCGCCCAGCGGGTTCCCGGAATCGGGCTGAGCAGCGCCGGCAATGAAAAACGAGCCAGTCTCCTTGGCTGTTGCCGACCTGCCCGACCAAGCCGGTTGGTGTTATGCGCTTCGACTGGGTAACGCGACTCTCCCTCGACAATCTGCGCCCATTGTTGAGCTTGTTTTCTGCCGATTTGGCGATTGACTTGGGTACGGTTAACACCCGGGTCTATGCCAGGGGTCGGGGGATCGTGGTAAACGAACCCTCAGCCGTTGCTCTCGACGACAGTACCGGCGAAGTGCAGGCGGTCGGCAAGGAGGCCAAGGAGATGTTGGGCCGCACGCCCGGCAATATCAGAGTTGTGAAGCCTTTGAAAGACGGGGTGATTGCCGACTTCAGAGTGACCGAGAAAATGCTCAACTACTTCATCCAAAAAGCGCACCAGCGCAGGACGCTCGTGCACCCTCGCATCGTCATCAGCGTACCTTCCGAGATCACGCAGGTGGAGAAGCGCGCCGTGACAGATTCCGCCTACCGAGCCAAGGCAAGCGAAGTACAACTGGTGGAGCAGGCGATGATGGCCGCCATTGGCGCCGGTCTGCCGGTCACCGAACCCGGCGGCAACATGGTAGTGGACATCGGCGGCGGCACAACCGACGTCGCCGTCATCTCGCTCTCTGGCATCGTCTATTCGCGCTCCCTGCGCATGGCCGGCAATCACATGGATGAAGCCATCACGAATTACCTAAAGCGGAAATATAACCTGCTGATCGGGGAGCGTACGGCGGAGCAGATCAAGACCGAGATTGGGTCGGCGTATACGCTGGACAAGCCGCTGACCATGGAGATCAAAGGGCGGAGTCTCATCGAGGGTATACCTAAGGCGATCACGGTGGACGGCAGCGAGATTCGCGAGGCGTTAAGCGAGTGCGTGTCGACCATTGTGAGCGCCATCCGGGTGGCGTTGGAGCGCACGCCGCCGGAGCTTTCCGCCGATATCAGCGACCGCGGCATCCTGCTCGCCGGAGACGGTGCCTTACTGAAAAACCTGGACCAGCGAATCCGGGAAGAAACGGGGCTGCCGGTCTGCGTCGCTGACGACCCGTTCTGCAGCGTGGTGTTGGGCACCGGCAAGATTCTCAGCGACTTCAAACTGTTGCGGAGGATTTCGGTCGAGTAGACTTTGTTGGGTGGGATGTCCCAGATGCCACCGCCCTGATCACCTCCCAATGAGTTCATTTTCCTTTGCTCGTCTCTGGGTGCAGGAGCGCGCCTTTCTCCTCAAACTCACGCAGAATCCGCGGCGCGCTTTTCCACCACAAACTGAAACGGTCCAAACCTTTCGACATCGTCAGCCCTTCGCCGAGGGCCTGGATCGGCGCACGTTTTCTCGGCCAGCAGTGGCGAATCAATGCTGGCCTTGACCCGTCAGCTTTTGGGCAAGACTACTCCCAGTTTGGCGCCTGAGCGGTCCTCCTCCCGCTGGCGCGCTACGAGATGGGTTGTAAACTGATTGAGCTCATTGCCAACTCGATGCCACCGAGAGGGTGCGGCACCCGGGCTCGTCTCAACGTTTTGAGTCTTCCAGTCGCGAATGGATGTCCCCGAAGACAAGTCAACGGTAACACCTCACAGTTTTGAGAGAACCGTAAGCTCTACAGGCATTTGGCCGGTCGCTGCGCTACAGCCATCCACAGATACCTTGATACGTACGCGTCCTTACCGGAGGCCTCTTGGCGTAGTCGACCTAGGAACACACTGATGTTCGCTCTTGCCAGGGGAAGGACATCGCCGGTCGTGCGACAACTGGCTGCAAACACAGCTTGGTTGGGCGTTTGCCCGCTCGAATTCGAGGTCGGAGTCGCACTCGGGAGCAGCACAGCGACCATCTTGCGATCCGCCGTGACGTGGACCAGAAGAACATTCATGTGGTTGGGAAGCTCCTGCTCCCCGGACAGACTGTGCGAAGTGTTTCGCGGGGTTGGGGTCAAGATGAATTTCTGAAGGTACGGTACTTGATAGATTGCTCTTTGCAGGGCAGCCACTTGGTTTTGCAAGGCGTCGATCTTCGTCTGACATCCGATTATGTACTTATTAGTTAACGTACGCGAAGAGGTGCAGCTAGCGGGAGTGTGGGAAAGCGGCGGAGGGAAAACCGGGAGCGGACGAGGGTGCTCGGGGCGCGGCCGGCGGGGGAGAGCGGGGGTGTTCGGGGGCAATTCTCAGTTGGTTCAGGTGGTGGGCCCGAAGACCACATCGCCTAGCAGCCAGCTTGAAAAAAAGAACGTGGCTAGGGCTGGTTTTTCCTCTCTGTGTAAGACCTTCCGTGTGCCTGTCCCCTTCCGGCCCGATACTTCCGTAATCGTGCCAACGTAAGCTGCTGAAAAGTAAGCTAATTTTGCCCCGGCACTACGCGTGCACGGGAGAGTGTGGAGGAGACATGAGCAAACGCCTGTTGGCAATACTCGCACTGATGGCTGCACTAGGCTTGGGCGCGCCAGCGCTTATGGCAGATCACGGGGACAAGGGAAAGAAGCACCAGCACGGAAACAAGCACTTCGATGATGACGACGATCAGAGCTGGGAGCACCGCGACGGATACGAATACCGCACTTACGGTGATCGCGACGAGCGCCCTCCAGGTTGGAATCGCGGAAAGAAAACCGGCTGGGGAAATTGCGGACTGCCTCCGGGCCAAGCCAAGAAGTACGGCTGCATGACCTACATGTATCAAGGGCGTCCTCACTACTATTACCAGGATGAGGGTGGACGGATCATCGTCCGGCGCCCGATTGTCGAGATTCACGGTAGCGTGGACATCGTTCACTAAAGCCTTATCAACGGCGGTCGCCTGTGGCCAGACTGAGAAAACGAGCAGCCCCCATCACGGCGACTCCCGGAAATAGGTTTTCGATCGGCACACAGCCATTCACTGGATGCAGCTAGAGCAGCAGTGGCAGCCTCCAAAAAAGGAGACCGTTCATGAAAACACTTCTGGCATTGCTTTTGGCGTTTGCTTTTCTGCCTACAGCTTTTGCCCACAACCAGAAGGAACAAGAGCGTGTGAAAGAATCTGGGGAAGTCCTGAAAGAAATCCTCAATATCCCCGACGACATTCCGCAGGATCTGCTTGACAAAGCCGAGTGCCTGGTGGTTCTGCCCTCAGTGAAGAAGGGTGCGTTCGGCATCGGCGGCAGCTTCGGTCGCGGCGTCATGATCTGCCGCAGCGGACAGCACTATACCGGGCTCTGGGGACCGCCTGCCATGTATGCGCTTGAAGGCGTTAACATCGGCTTCCAGTTGGGTGGCGAAGCCACCGATTTCGTCCTGCTGGTGATGAATCCCAAAGGAGCGCGCTCGCTGCTGAGCAGTAAAGTCAAACTTGGTGCCAATGCCTCTGCCGCCGCCGGTCCCAAGGGACGCTCCGGCGAAGCCGCCACCGACGTCGTCATGAACGCCGAGATTCTCTCCTATTCCCGCGCCAAAGGATTGTTCGCTGGCATCTCGCTCGAAGGTTCTACCCTGCGCTCCGACGGCAGCGCCAACGAAAAGCTGTACGGCCAAAAGCTAAGTGCGAAAGACATCATTGGAATGGGCAAGGTGAAAACTCCCGCCTGTGCTCAGGAGTTGAGGGCTCTTCTCGACAAGAAGAGCCCCAAGAACCGCTCCGAGCCGAAATCACTGCAGTAAAGTTGTATGCGGGCGGGCGTGGGATTTGGTCTCTCATTTCGCCAGACAGGATAAGAGCGTGAGGGATGGGAAATTAGGGGCCCTGGGCGATCCACATCTGCCGTCCATAGAGCGCAAGATTCAGTATGCAGACAAGTACTCCTACAACCGTCAGAACAGTTGCAGAGATGTCGGGATAGACCAACTTGTCACCTGACTTATGCACAGAATTCGGCCTTGTGGGGGATTGTCTGCTGAACTTTGGCCCCCTCGTTTCTGCCAGATCGGGTTCGGGACGTCGACTGAGGATCTTGCGCTCTGAGCTTCAATGCTCCGCTGGCTGTTGTCGTTGTAAGTGTCTGTTTTTTCTGGGTTGGTCGTGCATAGGATTCTATGCAGAGAGTCAGCCGGAAAGCGGAGTAGCGAGCACCGGCAAGAAGCCAGCCGGCCCGTTCGTGA
>WNFO01006466.1_pt1 | contig 10347 bp, 9 predicted proteins | sample 5400251 | NCBI WGS metagenome assembly WNFO01 (sample SAMN13153354, study PRJNA577476) | soil metagenome | isolation source: 100 cm saprolite under Madrone tree | place: USA:California | collected 2016-06-14 | reverse complement strand
GACCATCCGTTCCCACGTCAGCCGATGCCGCTGGCTGCGTCGCCGCAGACTTCGGAACCACACGATGCTGGTGTGATAGCGGAAGGCCGACAGCAGGTATGTGTTGGTCGGCACCGCGATGTAGGCGAAATTACCTTTCATCATGGCCCCGAGCCACCGTCCCTGCTCTTCAATCGGCGTATGCCTGTTCCGTCGCAGTGTTTCCTTGATCTCCCGGAGCTTGGCTTTCATTCGCTTTCTCTGTGTCTTGCGCCCGAGTTGGAAGTCGGCGCCGTCCTTCCTGGTGCTGCAGTAGTGCGTGAACCCCAGGAAATCGAACGTCTCCGGCTTGCCCTGGCCCCGCTCTGCCCGGCATCCTGCAGCATATCTGCCGAACTCGAGGAGGCGGGTCTTTTCCGGGTTGCAGGTTGAGCGCGGACTTTGCCAAGCGTTCCTTAGATCGATCTGGAAACGCTCGGCATCTTGCCGGTGCTGGAATCCAACGATTGTATCATCAGCCTACCGGACGACGATCAGATCGCCCTTTGCGTGGCGCGTACGCCACTGCTCGACCCAGAGATCGTAGACGTAATGAAGGTACACATTCGCAAGCAGTGGGAATGCCATTGCACCTTGCGGAGTGCCCTCCATCGTCTCGATCAGTCGGCCGTCTTCCAGCACATCCGCCTTCAGCCACTTCTGGATCAGGTGGATGATCCTCCGATCACCAATTCGGTATTCGACGAATCTTATAAGCCACTCTCGGCTCAGAGTTCGCGCAAGCGTGATGTTCACTCGGTGAGCTTTCTCAGATGCAATGCCTACATAGCTCTTATCTAGAAAAATCCGCAGGAAGCGTTCTCAACAGAGCAGCCGTGATCGCTAGCGCGAATTCTCCGCACAGAACAACAATACGGAGAACGACTGTGACTCTATTCAAAACTCTGATCGCGGCAGCGCTAGTGTCGATGACTGCGGTAACCTCTGCAAGCGCCCAGTTGCCGATTTGGGCGGCCACGAACCCGGGTTCTTTTCAGGCGCAATACCCGAACCGGGATGTCCTGAATGGAGGCGCGCTGACACCTGCAGGCAGAATGGGCCTGGAGCTGCCCGGCGGTGCGGCTCCTGTCTTTGGAGCAAACAACGCTTATGCGGCAACAGGTCGTGCTACTGCCTGCGCCCAGCTCTATCACTCCTACGACCCCGCATCTGGCACCTTCCTCGGCCACGATGGTCGTCGCCATGCGTGTGAGTGATGCGAATAGCAAAGTGAGCCTGAACCACAATGACCAGGTGCGACCCCGCGGGGCGGCGCATCCTGCTGTGACAGTGTGACTGGTGACTTACATTGGTATCCCGGCGTATTCCCATCGCCTGCTACCTTTCGGGCGTGAGGCCGAAAATGATCCCCATCAGCTTGGCGGCTTCGATCGCGCTTAAACTTAAAGAAGATTTTAATGAAGCGGTCGAGCATGCGCTGTGGTTGTCACCTATCTAAACGATGAGAAAGGACACAACCATGAAACTTACGACAATCGTATTGGCAACTGCATTTGCTCTCTCGGGCGCGGCCGCGCTGGCGCAACAAGCCGGAACTTCCGGGTACGGATCAGTCGTCCAACCATCAGTGGGATCGTACGTATGGCCTTCGGTAGGCTCAACAAATGCAGTCCCCACGTGGAGGAACACTGGCCCCGCTGCACCTCTGCCTAGCGCGCCCGCTGTCGGTAACACCTCCGGGAATACCTTTGCCCCGATGAAATTCCGGCACTGACAACGGAAACAGTCTCTACTGTCGGCCGCAAGTCCTGAAGATGCTCGTCAAACGAACGGGGTGCCATAGATCGCCACTTCGTCGCGATGATGATCCCTCACCATCAAGGCGCAATCGATATGGCGCGCGCCGAGCTCAAATACGGACACAACAACGAGCTTCGGCGCCTCGCTCAAAACATCGTCGCGCAACAAAACCATGAGATATCGGTGATGCGAGCCGCCGTTGCAGGGGCTGTGCCGACACAGGCCCGCGCGCCGGTGTCGGCCCATTCCTTTAGCATGGTAAGTGATTTTTCCTGCAATCGTGACATGCGTGGCGATATGTGCGTACCCGGGCATCTGAACATAACGTGAGATTTGCCGCACCTTGTGATCGGGCTCTCCCCTCACTAATGACCGTGAGAGGGGGCTCAACTGGGAGACCCATCATGCGAAAGTTGATCACAATGATAGCGCTGCTGGCACTGGTCGACACTTCGGCGGCGGTTGCGCAGACGGCTGGTTCGCGAAATCCAGCCGCGCCTCCGTCGATGAACTCGGACCAGCGATTGCTGCCGGAGGCACCGGTGGGGCACCGCCAGCCGCGTGCTGACCAGGTACCCTCGGAGAAAAACCTGATGGATCCAAACGATCCAGTTAACCAGGAGAACGCGGCGCTCGACCGCATGATCAACGGCATTTGCCGCGGCTGCTGAGTGCTGGCTCCCTCACCTGATCGCTGGGCCGATGCCGGTCTGGCATCGTATCGCAGCGCCGTTTGGCTATTACGTCGCCGCCACGGGAAGGACTCAATCCCTGGCGAGCGATCTGTCCGGAATGGTTGCGACGTCGACACTTCCGAGCTCGAAACGGTAGGTCCGACGGCCGAAACTCACCTCGCATTTTCTCCCCCTCCTTCATTCCAACCGTGACAGTGGTGCCGCCACCATAAGCATCCCTTTGCTGAGGCTGTGAGCGATTGTTGGTCTCCCAAGACTTACCCTGAAATGCAACAGCGACGTCGCTGTGTTGGAGCCTGCCCGAGATTTGCGAAATTTTAACTGACGCTTGGGATTGGGGCAGCTCTTGCCGTTGAAGGTTCGAGTCGGCGTCAGCCACGACAGCTCTTAGCCATCGGTGTATGGCCGATGAGGCTTGCCGCCAATGCAACGTCAACGGAGCAGTAGAATCTCAACATCATGCCCGAATGCCTGATCTAATTCATTTGCTTTCCTGCGGGAGCCGCTACGGCCATGATCGCGTAAGGATCAAATCTATCCTAACAAAGGAAGGCTCTGCGAGATGTGAGTAGATTGGCGGCTGCCATCGCTCCTAAAGGAATTTTTAATTGAACGATCAAACGGACGTTCCGATGTTATCGCTGACCCGGTCGAGAAGGATACATCCATGAAACTTGCGACAATCGTGCTGGCAATTGCATTCGCTCTTCCAAATACTTTTGCACTTGCTGAAGGACCAATGAACTTGGCAGATCCCGTCGTGGCTCCTTCGCAAGCACCACTTTCGACGCGACACACGCCAGTGGCGACCGAGCCAGGAATCTTTCCGGAAATGCGCTCGCCTCCATCACGCATGGTCCAAGCAGGTCAAACTCCGTTGGCCATGTGCCGTGGGGGTTAGACGATCGCGCGACTGATGTACCTCAGTAGGGCGCGCGATCTCAAGGCGTGGAGACCCAAAAGCTCCCAGTAGTTCCTCAATAGCCCGACATGCTGGCCGGATTCTTCACCTTGAAGGTAGAGCGACGGCCGGCGGCCATTATGTCGTGTGACGTCTGCATCGACACAACGTCCTCTGTTTCTGCAAGGCGCCGCCCTCTACGGCTCCGCCTATCTGCTGCCCCAATACCTCGCCGTCACGCAAGGCTTCGACTCAGAGCAAGCCGGCGAGGTGATGGCCTGGACTGGGCTGCCGCTACTAGTGATTCCGCTGGCGCCGCTACTGATGAAGTGCAATGACGCGCGCTTGCTCGTCGGCACCGGCGTCCTGATCTTCGCCGCCAGCTGCTTCATGAACCTCGATCTCAACCAGGACTCTGCCGCGCCGCAGCTGTTCTGGCCCAATGTTATCAGGGCGCTCGGCCAAGCGATCGTTATGACCCCAATCTCCGCCATCGCAATGGTCGGGATCGCGCCGGCGGAGGCAGGCGCCGCCTCGGGCCTTTTCAACATGATGCGCAATCTCGGCGGCGCGATCGGCACCCCCGCGGTCGAGACGTTCTTTACAAAGCGCGAGCAGTTTCACTCAGCCATCATCAACGAACACGTGTCGCTGCTCGAGCCCGCGACCCGCAATCGGCTCGCCGATCTACAGCAATATTTCATGTCGCATGGGTTTCCCGATCCCGCGGGGGCGCTGCACCGCGCCATCATCGCCGTCGGCCAGACGATCCGCGCCCAAGCCACGGCATGGGCTATGCTGACAGCTTCGCGTTGCTCGGCGTCGTCCTCATCATCGCCATTCTTCCGGTTGCTTTGCTCAGAAAGGGTACCGCCTCCGGCGGCACGCGCCAATAATTATGGTCGGTCAGCGGCCGGTAGTAGAGCCAGTGCGCATCCGGAGAAAGCGCTATGCCGTCGGCCTGTGCAGCCATCATCGCGTCGTCCGGCCGCAGCGCGATCTCGTCGCCGAACATCAGATGCTGATTGGGATCAGCGAAGGTCGAGCGGTCGCCGACCAGCACCTGTCTAGCATCACCCGTCTTAGGATCGACTTCGACCATGCTGAAGCGCGAGCGGAGGATGGTGCCGTCGCGAACACCCTGCCCTCGGCCGAGACGCCTATGCCGACAAGCCTGAAATCATCGCCGAATGCCTTCACGGTTTCCAGCGGTGGGCCGATTTTGCCGGCATTTTCGGCCACGGCGGGAACTGCCGCGAGCACGCCTGCCGTGAGAAAAATGCTGCCGCGCGCGCTGGCCCTTATGGTGGTTCTCGTTGCCATGGTCCAAGGATCTCTTGTCAATTTAGATGCGCCTGTCCCAACTCTGAAAGCGAACGTGGCGACCGGGTACCCGTGGCAATAGTGCGAAAATGGAAACGGGAGTTCGAAGTTGCGTTAGCGAATCGTGATCCGCCAATTTCTCTGCGTCAGTCGGCGCAATACGCGCAGTTTATCATCGGGCGCGCATTCGCGCGACCGGTTGGCTACTCGCCTGGTGCCGGTCGTAGACTCCCTCGCAGATTCAATCGTCAACGCCACATCTCCCTGCTCGCAGGAAGATCACAGTTAGTCGTATGCACCTGCGCCCCATGCTATTGATGGACCCGGCAAGTCACTCTCCTCAACAGCCCGTCATGCACTCCGGGCTCTTAACATCGGGCCGTGGATCGCCGACGAACATGCTTCGGTTCGGCATCTTGATCGCACTGAGCGTCTTTGCGTCGAGCGTTGCGTCAGCCGGAAGCAGACCATTTAGATCGAGGATATAGGCCGAGACTGCATAAACATCGTCATTGCTCAGCGATTGCGGCGCGTTCTGCGGCATGGCTCGGCGGATATAATCGAACAGTGTCGGGCCGTAGGGCCAGTAGCTGCCGACGGTTTTCACCGGCTTTGACGTCGCGAGCGTGCCCTGCCCGCCGACCAGTCGATCGCCAACGCCGCCCTCGCCTTTGGCGCCGTGACATGCCGCGCATTGCTGATCGAAGACCTCGCGGCCGTGACTAACGCTGCCGCTTCCCGGCGGCAGGTTATCGCCGTAGCGATCGATATCGATGTTCCAGCCGGCGATCTCCGCCGGCGTCGCGGATCGACCGATGCCGTAGGCGCCTTGCGCCTGCACGGGTGTTGCGGCCGCCAGCGCAAGAAGGGCGAACGCAGCGAGGTAGGACTCACGCCTCGCCATTGGTCACCTCGCCGTCAGCTGCGATGCGCCAGGGCCAGATCGCGTTGTTATGGTAATAATAATTGTCGCCACGAACCGCGAGAAGCTCAGTCAGTGTCGGCTGGACATAACCGGTTTCATCGATTGCGCGACTTTGAATGACGGCGGGCTTGCCGTCCCAATGCCAGTCAAGCCTGAAGCGGGTCAGCGCCCGGGTCAGCACCGGCTCTTGCAACTGCGCTTCCTGCCAACTCCCGCCGTCATCGACCGAGACGTCGACACGACCGACCTTGCCGTGGCCGCTCCAGGCAATGCCGCTGATCTCGTGAAAGCCGGGCTCGTTCAGCCGCTGGCCGCCCGAGGGGCGCGTGATGATGGATTTCGCTTCCATGTAAAACGTGAACTCGCGCGCCGAACCGTTCGGCATCAGGTCGGTATATTTCGAGGTTTCCTCGCGCGAATATGTTGGCTCGGCGGCGACGCGCAGGCGGCGCAGCCACTTCACATTCATGTTGCCCTCAAAACCCGGCAGTAACAGCCGCAGCGGATAGCCTTGCTGCGGGCGCAGCCGCTCGCCGTTCTGGCTGTACACCAGCATCGCATCGTCAAGACATTTTTCGATCGGAATGCTGCGCGTCATCGCCGCGGCATCCCCGCCTTCGGCGACGACCCATTTCGCACCCGGCTGCAATCCAGCTTCCTGCAAAACGAGTTTCAGACTGACCCCAGTCCATTCGGCGCAACTCAAGAGACCGACGAGGTCGGAAGCCGTCTTGCCGTAGGGTTTCTTGTAGCTTGGGTTGCCCGAGCATTCGAGGAAATAGATATGCGATTCCGAAGGGAAGCGCCGGATGTCGTCCATGGTGAAGATCAGCGGCCTGTCGACGAGGCCATGGAGCATCAGCCTGTGCTGCGCTGGATCGATGGTGGGAACGCCGCCGTGATGGCGTTCATAGAACAGTCCGTTCGGCGTGATGATGCCGTCGAGATCTTGCAGCGGCGTCCGCCCGGATGCCGATAGATATTGCTGCAGGTCCTTCGGAATATTTTTTACGACATTCTTCTCGAACGATGATGGCGTTCCGTAGAGCTGGTCTCCCATGGGATCGCCAGGCTTCTTCATCCACTCCGGGATATTGGGCGGGAGATTGTCGGCATTTTCCGTTGCCGCCACGGCCTCGTTGCCGGCGAGGCCTCCCGCGGCGATAGCCCCTCCAACCAATACACCGCCTTCGCGGAGAAAACGGCGCCGAGATGTTCGGGGGGGGGATCAGTGTGGACGTCGGTTGGCTCGGTCAATGTGCGTCCTCCGTTCGAAAGCGGCGCGCGTAGAATAATTGATGATGCCGGGGAGATCACCGGCCACCAACTCCCATTAGGTAATTGCGATAGCGAGCAAGCCAGTGCAAAGCAGGACTAGATCGGCAACGGTCACCGCGAGGAAACTGTAAGAAGCCAATTCTTCACGCATGGTGCACCACCTACCGCTCGGAAATCCGATTGCCGATAAGATCTACTTCACACGTTGTCATCAGGGGTCGCCGCCGCTTCACATCTGCCCTTGAGAAGGCGAGAGCCATATCAGAACATCAATCATTCGATTTCGGTCCGCCATTAAATTCTGCTTTAGATTTAGAAAGAGCAGGTCGGGCGAGCGCCTCCCAAACGAGGTGCAACGTTCCCATCACTCGCAAGGGCCCAGGTGGACCGATCCCATATCTGGGGATGCTAAACTATCGTGAAGCATATCACCCGACCAGGACAATTGCTCCCCATCGACCCAGGATTGAAACCGCGGGAAAAATGCGCGATGGTGTACTCGAAGCGTCAGAGCACATGCCGGTCAAGCAACTCGGTACCACCGGCGACTGCGGCTTCGCACCTTTCAGCGATGACACTTCGACGAACCGAGATACCGCCTTCGCCAATTGGAGCGCAGGTCATGGGTACGGAACCTATCGAGAAGCGTATCGGAGCCGACGGGTCATGACAGCGGATAACGAGGACAGGCAGTTGCGCTCGGTTGCCCAAGAGCATGCGAAAGGCATTCGCGGTGCGCGTCTGCGTGCCGGGCGCCAAGCCGAACCTACCCTGCGCGAGCAGGCGAACCTACTGAACCTCACGCATGACGCTATCTATGTCCGCGATATGAACGGAACCATCAAGTACTGGAACCGCGGCGCGGAGGAATTATACGGCTGGCCAGCCAAGCAAGCGCTTGGCAGGGTCAGTCAGGAGTTGCTCAAGTCGATCTTCGAGGCCCCCCTCGAGCAGATCGAGAAAGAAGTGATCGGTACAGGCCGCTGGGAAGGCGAGCTTGTGCAGATCAGGAAGGACGGCAGCCGGGTTGTCGTAGCCAGCCGCTGGTCTTTGCAGCGGGACGAGCGGCACACACCGGTTGCGATGCTGGTCATCAACAACGACATCACCAAGCGCAAGCGCGCCGAAGAGGCTGCGCGCAGGAGCGAAAGAGAGCTTCGTGACGTCGTCAACGCAGTTCCGGCGTTTGTCTGGAGTATGCTGCCCGACGGCGCACTCGACTTCGTCAACGAGCGCTGGCTCGAGTTCACGGGTCTATCGCTGCAGCATGCATTGGGTTGGAATTGGGAAGCCGCGGTTCATCCTGATGACCGGTCCAAGGCCGTCGCCGAGTGGCGAGCAGTGCTGAAGAATGGGCGATCGAGCGAAGGTGAAATGCGGGTGCGTCGAGCGGACGGGGAATATCGCTGGTGGTTCTTCCGCAACGTGCCGCTGCTCGATGAGACGGGAAACATCTCGAAGTGGTATGGGACCGGCATTGATATCGACGACCGCAAGCGCGCAGAATCCCTGCTCGCCGGGGAAAAGCGGATCCTCGAGATGGTGGCTAAGGAAGATTCGCTCACTGAAATACTTGATAGCCTATGCCGACTCGTGGAGGAACAAGCCGATGGTGTCCTCGCGTCCATGTTGTTGTTGGACGGGGATCGTCTGCGGCATGGTGGCGCCCCTAGCCTTCCGAAGGCCTATGCCGATGCGATCAATGGCATTGTGATTGGGCCGTTAGCTGGCTCCTGCGGGACAGCCGCATACCGCGGCGAACCGGTCATTGTGGAGGACATCGCGACCGATCCCTTGTGGGCTGACTATCGCGACCTGGCCTTGCCCCATTCTCTGCGCGCCTGTTGGTCCACACCGGTCTTCTCGTCGCAAGGCAAAGTGATTGCGACCTTCGCAATGTATTTTCGCGAATCGCGCCGACCGACCCGGAGCAATCAAGAGATCATTGATCAGATCACGCACCTCGCTGGGATCGCAATCCAGCAGAAATTGGCACAGGAGAAGCTACAGCGAAGCGAGGCGTATCTGGCCGAAGCGGCGAAGCTGACGCACACAGGCAGTTGGGCTTGGGATCCTCGCACTCAAAAGGTGCTTCACTGCTCCGAGGAAATGTTCCGAATCTTCGGATTGGATCCGCGGGAGAATTTACCAACTCGCGAAAATTTTCGGCGGCGGATCCATCCCGAGGATCGCGATTGGGTAAAGAACAGATTTGAGAAGTCGCTCCACGAAAGAGTAGATGGCTTTGCCGAGTATAGGGTTCTTCTGCCCGACGGAACAGTCAGGCACGTCAATGCCTCGGGCCATCCGGTTCTCGATGAAGACGGCGAGCTCGTCGAGTTTGTTGGTACTGCTGTAGATGTGACAGAACGCAAGCGCGCTGAGCTCGAGCGCCGCCGCCTGGCGTCGCTGGTTGAGCAGGCCACCGACCTTATGGCGATTGCCGACCTCAGCGGAGGGACGCCTATCTACCTGAACAAGGCCGGGCTGAAAATGGTCGGGTTCGACAGCTGGGAAGAAGCCAAGACGAGGCGCGGCATTCACTACATTTTCCCCGAGGACCGTCAGTTTGTGAATGACGTACTCTGGCCGACGGTGTTGGAGACGGGCTCCTGGTCGGGAGAGATGCGTTTCCGCCATTTCAAGACCGGAGATCCCATTCCGCTCCTCTATTCAGCCTTTCGGATCGACGATCCGGAGACTGGACAGCCTGTGAACGTCGGAAACGTGTGCAGCGATATCACTGACCGCAAGCGGGCAGAAGAGAAGCTGCGCGCCAGCGAGCAGCGCCTCCTCGATGCCCAAATGGAGCTCGCACGCGTAACGCGCGTGACGACGCTGGGCGAACTGACAGCCTCGATCGCACATGAAGTGAACCAGCCGCTCGCCGCCGTCGTCGCCAACGCGGAAGCCTGTTTAAGCTGGCTCAACCGCAAAACTCCCGACCTGGATGCGGCGTGCCGCTCGGTGGAATACATCATCAACGACGGCAATCGGGCGAGTGAGGTGATCCGGCGCATCCGGGCACTCGCTAAAAAGACCAGCATCGAGAAGGAGCCGCTCGACGCCAATGATGTTATCAGGGAGGTCATTGTGCTGGTACAGCGTGAGCTGGCCAGCCACCAGGTGTCATTGCTAATGGAATTGGCACCGGCTCTACCCAAAGTCCTTGGGGATCGGATCCAACTGCAGCAGGTGGTTATCAACCTGGTGATGAATGGCGTTGAAGCCATGCAATCGATCACGGATCGGCCGCGCGAACTGGTGATCCGATCCCGCCAGGATGAACAACAACGCGTGCTCGTAAGCGTGACCGATTGCGGCGTCGGTGTCTCCGCCGAGAATGCGGACCGATTGTTCAATGCTTTCTTCACCACCAAATCCAGCGGCATGGGTATGGGCCTCTCGATCTGCCGTTCGATCATGGAAGCGCACGGCGGCCGGCT
>WNFO01006460.1_pt1 | contig 10350 bp, 7 predicted proteins | sample 5400251 | NCBI WGS metagenome assembly WNFO01 (sample SAMN13153354, study PRJNA577476) | soil metagenome | isolation source: 100 cm saprolite under Madrone tree | place: USA:California | collected 2016-06-14 | reverse complement strand
TCACCGGCGGCATCGCCAGCGGCAAAAGCGCCGTTGCCGCCATGCTCCGCGAAATGGGTTTTGCAGTGCTTGATGCAGACGCCCTCGCGCACAAGCTCATCGAACCCGGCCAGGCAGCCTACGCCGAAGTCATCCAGGAATTTGGGCCCTCGATCGCTGATACGTCCGGCCGCATTGACCGCGCAAAACTCGGCGCGATAGTCTTCGCGGACCTTGCGAAGCTGGACCGCCTCAACGCCATCGTGCACCCGCGCGTCGCCGAGGTCATCCTCAGCCAATTCGAGGTCTGGCGTCGCAGCGGAGTCCGCGACGCGGTTTTCGTCGAAGCGGCGCTGCTCGTCGAATCCGGAATCCACAAGAAGCTCGATGGTCTGGTGGTCGTCTGGTGCAGACCCGAGCAGCAACTCGAACGCCTCCTCGCGCGGGGCTTCAGCGAATCGGAAGCTCGCCGCCGCATTGCCGCACAGCTCCCCGTCGAGGAAAAGCTGCGCCTCGCCACTGAAAAAATCGACTGCTCCATGTCGCTCGAAGAAACTCGCCGCCAGGTCGAAGCGCTGGCCGGCAAACTGCGCCGCGCGCAGCCTCCGCAATGACCCTCTAACTCTTTTTCCTTATACTAGGGCTGTCGAGTGGATTAGGAAGGGACGACACCATGACCGCAGCAAACATCTCCAACCGTGCACGCATCGTTCTTGCCTCGCTGGTGCTCATTCTGGGCGTCTACTGGGCCGGCGCACGATACGGACCGCGGCAGCCAAGCAACGTGGAAGCCCTGCCTCGCAGCGTCGCAACCGATGCACAGCGCGACGCCGCTCTCACAACCGACGAATCCATCAATGTGCGCATTTACCGCCAGGCTTCCGCCGCCGTCGCCAACATCCTCACTAAAGCTACCGAATACGACTTTTTCATGGACCCCGTGCCCGTCGAAGGCGCGGGCTCCGGCTTTGTCATCGATCCCCGCGGCTACATCCTCACAAACTTTCACGTTGTCGAAGGCGCTCAGTCCATCGAAGTCGTTCTGGGTGACCAGTCGCACCACGCCGCGAAATTCATCGGCGCCGACCAGCGCAACGACGTCGCCTTAATCAAGATCGATCCCAAGGGAAAGAAACTTGTCACCCTCTCTCTCGGCGACTCCTCCGCATTGCAAGTGGGCCAGAAAGTTCTCGCCATCGGCAATCCGTTCGGGTTCCAATCCACGCTCACCACCGGCATCGTCAGCGCCCTGGGCCGCACCGTGCAAACCAGCCAGACCACCTTCATCGACGAAGCGATCCAGACCGACGCGGCCATCAATCGTGGCAACTCCGGCGGCCCGCTCATCAATTCTCACGGCGAAGTGATCGGCATCAACTCCGCCATTTATACACCCACTGGCACGACCGCCGGAATCGGCTTCGCTATCCCCATTAACACCGCGAAAAGCATCGCCAACGACCTCATCACCGACGGCCGCGTTCACCGCGCTTTCCTTGGCGTGGAGACCCTGCCCGTTGGCGGCTGGCTCGGTGAAGCGCTGGACTTGCCTGTTCAGGAAGGCTTGCTCGTTGAAGTCGCCACTCCCCGCGGCCCGGCAGCTGCCGCCGGGATTCGCGGTGGGGATCGCCTCGTACAAGCCGGCATGCGCCGCATTCACATCGGCGGCGATGTCATCGTCGCCATTGACGGCCAGAAGGTCGCGGGTCAGCTCGATGTCAACGTCGTCCTCAATCGCAAACGCCCGGGCGACACCGTGAACGTCACTGTGTATCGCGGCGGCAAGAAGATGGACGTCCCCGTCAAGCTCGGCGAACGCACCGGCAATTGAAGCATCCAGCAGTAGGGGCACCCGCCGCGGCGGGTGCCTTGGGGTTGATCAGCCTCACTCACGAATTGAATTGAGCGCGCAGTTTTCCGCGTTCTTGCTCGCTCAGCGAAAACCATCCCTCCGCAATATCGCGAACGCGTTCGAGTTCGTGTTGCATTTCCTTGTGCTTTGCTTCCATTACTCCCGCATCCGCATCTTTGGGAACATAAATCGGAGGCGCGAACAGAATCACTGTGCGCGCGAAAGGCGCCGGCAGCAGAAAATGGTCCCATGTTCGCTCGAAGGTCTTGCCGCGGTCCACGCCGATGTGGAATACCAGGATGGGACATCCGCTTTTTCGCGCCAGCATCACCGGACCCGGTTTCGCAACGTATCTCGGTCCCCGCGGCCCGTCGATCGTGAACGCGCAATCCACTCCCTCTTCCAGCCGCCTTGCCATCACCGCGAGCCCGCGCAATCCTCCGCGAGACGAACTCCCCTGCGCCGTCCCGAATCCCAGCCACTCGATGACCTTGCGTGTCCACTGCCCATCGAACGCCGTGGTGTTCATCACCACCACGCCCTTGTTTCGGTGCCACCACACAATCGGAATAATGATTCGGTGCCAGAACGCCCAGATGATGCGGTGTTTCGAAGCATACACGCGCTCCGCGTGCTGCCATCCCAGCACTTCATAGCGCAGCGTCGGCCCCAGCGTTCGAATGACGCTGTACACCGCCGCCGCGATGATCGGAATCTGAATGCGCCGCGACCACGGCAAATCCGGCAACCGCGTGTCGTAATGTGCGTTTACTGCTTCCTCTCCGGACTCTTTGCCGGTCTCGGCGCTCGCCTTGGGCGTGGTCATCATTCTTTCATGCGTCTGCGGAACAGCCGACGTATAGTATAGGCGAGACTTTCTGCCGCAGTGCCTAGGAGTATCGCTGGTGACGGCTTTCGACAACTCGACTGGGTTCCTGCGCCGCGTTGCGCTGTCCCTCGCTGCCATCGCGATGCTTGGCGCCGCGGTGTTCGCTGCCGCCCCTCCGCGCTCCGACGACGCCGGCACAGACGCCGTCGGCGTCATTGACGGCGAATCCATCGCCGTTAGCGGCCCCATGCGCGTCGAAACCGTCCACGGCCAGGTGAAAACGATGCTCCGCAGCGGCAGCGACGTTCGCGTGAAGTCGGGCACCGCGCGGATCGACCTCGTCGAAGGCGGCTGGATCACCGCCTGCGGCCCCGCGCATTTTTCCGTGCTGAAATCCGCCGGCTCTCTCACCGTGGCTCTCGATAGCGGCACGATTCACGCGCATATCGAGGGCGATCCCGCGTTGACCATCTACACGCCGCAAATCCAGGCGCGAACCATCTCCATCGGCGGCGGGCAGCAGGATATTCTCGTTGGATTCGATACGCCCGGCGCCATGTGCGTCCGCGCCAATCGCGGCGCGGTCCGGCTGGAGCAGCAGCTCACCGGGCAAAGCATCGTCGTCCCGCAGGCGGGAAACGTCCTGGTCCTCAACGGGCAGCTCGAGAGCCTTCGCACCAGCGCCGGCCGCTGTGCTTGCGAACCGCAAATGGCGAAGTCCACTTCTTCCCCGGACGTCGAAGTCAGCCGCCCGGCGACCACCCAGGAATTGCGCGAAAAGGCTTCAGAGCCCAAGACCGCAACGCAAACGACGCCCGCCGAGAAATCCGGCAGCAAGGAAGAGCCCATCTACCAGGTCTTCATGCCGCCCCTGGTCTACGACGCCAACGCCAAGGTTCAGCCGGATTTCGATCCAAAAATGATTGTGCTGATCCGGCGCGTTCGCGTGCGCCCCACGCTGATCTTCCGCGGGCGCGTCGAAGGCGAAATGGTCGCAGCCGTTCTTCCGCCTCCTTCGCCGGCGCCTTCCCCCGCCGCGAATGCTTCGAAGCCGCCTGCCCGGGCGAATGATTCTTTTGTGGATCGTGTCCGCACCTTCGTCCGCAAGCTGTGGTCCCGCGGTTCTTAGGCGGGAGTTCCCTCTTGTAGTGGCCGGTCTTCAGACCGGTGCTTTTCTTTTCTGCTTGCAAGACTGCGACCGCGCACCCCTGCCCACCCTGTCCCCTAGCCCAGCCCGGTACTTGCACTCCGCTAACCTTTCCGGACTCCGGCCTTCGTGATACTTTTTCCCCGGGGAAAGCATCTCTCCCGGTGGATCGCGCGCGCGTACACCGCATCAATTCAGAATCCACTGGGGAGGACCCACGTGAAGCGACTTCTTGGGAATCGCGGCCTATCGGAATTGTCTGCTGTGGCGTTGTTCGCTATGTGCCTTGTTCTCTTTCTGGCCGGATGCAATTCCGGTTATTCCGCTCCCCCTCCAGACACCACGCCGCCCACGGCCCCAACGAATCTCACTGCGACCGCCGCTTCCGCCGCGCAAATCAATCTTTCCTGGACCGCCTCGACCGACAACGTCGGCGTAACCGGCTACAAGGTTGAACGCTGCTCGGGTGCCAGCTGTTCGAATTTCGCCCAAATCGCCACTCCCACCGCAACGACTTTCAACGATACCGGATTGACTGCTTCCACCTCGTATTCTTATCGCGTCCGAGCTACTGACGCGACTAACAACTTGAGCAGCTTCTCCAGTACGGCAACGACTTCGACTCCAGCGGCAGGACCCATCTCCGTTTCCATCTCCCCCAAGCGCGCTGCGATTGCAGCAGGGCAGACGCAGACTTATGTGGCGACTGTCTCAAACGATTCGCAGAGTCTGGGCGTAACTTGGGCTGTTGACACGATTCCTGGAGGCAACGCCACAACTCTTGGAACGATTGATGCAAATGGGAAATACGCGCCTCCGACATCGGGAACGATTGGCGGCACCCACACCATCACGGCCACGAGCAAAGCCGACATCACCAAGAACGCTACCGCCAGCGCCGCCGTCACGGACCTCACCGGAGTCACTACATATCACAACAATCTCACCCGCGACGGCGTCAACACACATGAATTTGCGCTGACGATGGCCAGCGTGAAGACTGCCACATTTGGCAAACTTTTCGCATGCACGGTCGACGGCGCTATCTACGCCCAGCCTCTGTGGATCGCCAATCTCATGATTGGCGGCGCCAAGCATAACGTGGTCATTGTTGCGACGCAGCGTAACAGCGTCTACGCTTTTGATGCCGATACAAACGCGAATCCCTGCGTCGCTCTCTGGCATGCCAACCTCGTGGACACCGCGCATGGTGGGACGGCAGGCGAGACTTTTGTTTCCTCTTCTCTCGTTGGCAGTGGATTCGGCGATCTCGCACCGGACATCGGCGTTACCGGAACGCCGGTCATCGATACCGTAACTAATACCCTATACTTGGTGAGCAAGTCTGCGAAGGCCGGTCCGCAATTCTTCCAGCGCTTGCATGCTCTCGATCTCACAAGCGGCAATGAAAAATTAAATGGCAACAAGCCTACTCTAATTTCTGCCTCCGTGCTGGGAGACGGCGACGGTTCTTCCGGCGGCAGTGTGGCATTTGATCCCCGAAATGAACACCAGCGACCGGGACTCGCGCTTGTCAATGGCGTTGTCTACATCGCCTGGGCCTCGCACGAAGACCACGATCCTTATCATGGGTGGGTCATTGGCTACGATGCAGCAACCCTTGCACAAGTGTCCGGCGCTGTATTCAATACCACGCCGAATCTTGCAGGGACCGTCTCGTATTCCCGCGGCGGCATCTGGATGGGCGGCGGCGCTCCTGCGGCTGACACGAGTAACAATCTCTATGTCATAACCGGCAATGGCGTCTATGATTCGACCAAGAGCGACTTCGGCGATAGCGTCTTGAAGTTAGCTACTTCGGGCGGCTTGAGTTTGGCGGATTGGTTCACTCCTAACGACCAAATGACTCTCGACCAAAATGATACAGATTTCGGCTCAGGTGCCGCTGTCATTCTCGTCGATTTGCCATCCAGTCCTACTCCTCATCTCGTCGTTGGAGGAGGCAAAGAGGGAACTTTATTTGTGTTGAACAGAGACAACCTGGGCCACATAACACCCGGCGACGGTGGCGCAATCCAATTTTTCCCTGCGAGCAATGGCATCTTCGCGACCCCCGCGTTCTGGCAGAACAAGTTATATTACGCGGCAGACGGCGATACGCTCAAAGCGTTCACTCTCGACCCCGTCCAGGGCTTGTTTACGCCCATCGCCGGTCCTTCGGCCAGTTCGCAGTCCAGTAATTCATTTGGATTCCCGGGAGCGACACCGTCCATTTCATCCCAGGGTGCGGCAAATGGAATAGTCTGGGCACTTAACAACGCTCAATTCTGCACGACACAATCACCTGGCTGTGGGCCCGCGGTCCTGCACGCCTACGACGCCGCAAACCTCGCTACCGAACTCTGGAATAGCTCCCAGGTTGCGGCCGATAAGGCCGGCAATGCCGTGAAGTTTACGGTCCCCACCGTCGCGAACGGAAAGGTGTACATCGGGACCCGAGGTAGCGACTCAACGAATGGCGGGATCGGCGAACTCGACGTCTACGGCCTCAAGCCGAATTAGGGCAGCATCTTTTTTCTGGACAAATCATTCCCTTTGGAGTACTCTGCCCTTAGGTACATTTTCATTTGGAGTGCGGCAGCCCGGCTGCCGCTTTTTTGTTTTTGGTCCTAGATCTTCGCGTCTAGCAAGAACCCAAAGCTATATCCGGCAGTTATGTTAACCCCTAAGTCGCTTAGAATCAACACTTGCAAATCATCTCGTAAGTGTTGATTCCAAAAGGCTTACAGAAACATTAAGTCCTTTAGAATCCGCACTTACAAAAATAGGGGGGGGTAGGGGGTACCACTCCATTTTGACTGTCGGCTCAGTGCTGATGCCTCTTATCGAGGCGCAGGTTATGAAAGGAAGATGATCCGCTACATGCCCTCGTAGTTGGGGCCGCCCCCGCCCTCAGGGACCACCCAGTCGATGATTTGGTAGGGATCGGCAATATCGCACGTTTTGCAATGCACGCAGTTCGCGGCGCTGATCTTCAGCTTTAGGCTGCCGCTCGTTTCCTTCAGCATCTCGTACACTGCGGCGGGGCAAAAATACTGGCAGGGGTTGCCGTACTCTTCCACGCACTTCGTCGCGCAAACATTCAAATCGCTCACCACCAGATGGCACGGCTGGTCCTCCTCGTGCCGCGTCCCGGAGTGGTACACGTCCGTCAGGCGGTCAAACGTCAGCTTGCCGTCGCCCTTGAATCTTTCAGGAGCCGGCCGCCCGTTGATTTTTTTGTAGGCTTCATATCCTTCGTGCGCGCGCATCGGATCGATCAGTCCTCGCCCACCGGTAATCTGCTGGAACGCTGTGTGAACAAATCCAGCGAGCATGCCGTGTTGAAACGACTGGTGAAAATTGCGAACCTGCCACAGCTCCTTCTTGATGTAGCTCTGCTCGACTTTTTTCTGAAACGCGCTGAGCGTTTTCGCGGATGTATCGCCGGATTTCAGCGCGTCAAAAATGGTTTCTGCCGCCAGCATCCCGCTCTTCATCGCCAGGTGGATGCCTTTCAGCCGCTGCGAATCGAGAAAACTTCCCGCATCGCCGATGATCAGCCCGCCATCCATGTACGTCCGCGGCATCGCGTACCACCCGCCGTACGGCAGCGACTTCGCGCCGTAGCGCACCAGTTTTCCGCCTTCGAGAATTTTCTTCAGGAACGGATGTGTCTTCCAAATTTGAAATGCGGCGTGCGGATCGAACTGCGGATCGGAGTATTCCAGGGCGAGTACTAGGCCGATCGAAAGACGGTTGTTGGACAGCCCGTAAATCCACCCGCCGCCGTACATGTCCGTGGAAACCGGCCAGCCCAGCGTGTGCGCCACGTAGCCCGGCGCGATGCGCCCTGGCTGCACGTCCCACAATTCCTTGATTCCGATCCCGTAGCTTTGCGGGTTAATGTTGTCCAGCTTTTTCTTTTCTACGAGTTTTTTTGTCAGCGATCCGCGCGTGCCCTCCGCCAGCACCGTGACCTTTGCGCGCAGCTCGTAGCCCGGAGTGAAGTTGGCTTTCGGCTTGCCGTTCTTGTCGAGTCCCTTATCTTCGGTGATGACGCCGCAGATGCCATCGCGTTCGTCGGCCGCTTCGCGGCTGCCATTAGAAAAGATGAGCTCCGCCCCGCCGAATTCCTTGAAGACATTGACGCCCGCGGCTTCGACTAAGCCGCCGAGCCACTTAACAAGTTTATTGAGAGAAATGACGTAGTTGCCCTTGTTCTTGAACGGAGGCGGTGTGATGGGAAACCGAAACGAGGATCCTTTCGTGAAGAGCAGCGCCGCGTCATCCGTAACGGGCGTATCCAGCGGCGCGCTCTTCTCAAAATCCGGCACCAGCTCTGCCAGCGCCCTCGGATTCATGATCGCGCCGGAAAGCTGGTGCGCCCCAATCTCGCGGCCTTTTTCCAGCACATAAATATTTTCCGCGGAAAGCTCCGGCTTCCCGCCATTCGCGTTGTGCTTCTTGATCAGATTCGCCAGATGCAGCGCGCAAGCCAGCCCCGCCGGCCCTGCGCCGACGATCAATACATCCGCTTCAAGTTGTTCGCGCTGTACGGTCATGGCTCCTTTCAAATCTTAGCAAAATCGAAAAAGTATTTTACTATTTACCGAAGCTTCTGAAATTCATCCAGCGTAATGCCCAATTGCCGGAGAACTTTGTTGAATAGAGGAGGTGTCCAATTTCTTCGCCGCCGTGCACGGGAATGGTTGTAGCCCGTCCGTCGGGATGGTTCCATCTTGCGTGACTTCCTTTTTGTCTGACGAGTATGAATCCTAGTAGGCGAGCGACGCGCTGAAATTCGCGCGCCGTAGCGCTAGGCATTAACTATCTCAGTCGTATCGGCGGGAAGCTTTTGGCCTTTTTCGCGGTATTCGTCTTCAATCATGCTGAAAACATTGGGCAGTTCGGCGAGTGCCTCTTCACGCGTCTTCATCAGAGCATAGCATCCTGGGATCGCGGGAATCTCGGCTACCCAAGATCCATTCTCCTGACGATAGAGAATTATTTTGTAATCTTCCATGCTCATAACAGAGGCGAGTATATGCCTAGATGCAGCTTATGGCTATGACTTTGCTTTTTGCAGTTCTTCGGTGAGGGCGGGCATGATTTCGAAGATGTCGCCGACGACGCCGTAATCGGCGATCTCAAAAATCGGTGCGTTCGCATCTTTGTTGATTGCCACGATCGTGCGTGCGCCTTTCATTCCGACGACGTGTTGGATCGCACCACTGATTCCCAGCGCCAAGTAAAGTTTCGGCGCGACGGTCTGGCCGGAGCTGCCGATCTGGCGCTCCATCGGGAGCCAGCCTTCATCGCAAATCGGTCGCGATGCGGCGATTTCGCCGCCGAGCGCTTTCGCCAGCGCTTCCGCCTGCGGAATATTTTCCGGCGCTTTGATGCCGCGGCCGATCGCAACGATGAGCGGCGCCTGCGTCAAATCCACCGCGGACTTGGCTTCCTTGAAAAGATCGAGCGGCTTCGTGCGAATCTGTTCGGCGTTCACCGTCACACTTACGGCGTTCACCAGCGCTTTCCCCGAAGGATGCGCCGCGAGCAAGTCCGCGCGGAATGCGCCCGACTGGAACGACGCAAACCACGGCGCTGTTCCCACAAAAATTACGTCCGCCGCGGTTTTGCCCTGGAACATTTGCCGCACGAAAACGAGTTTGCCGCCGTCGCTTCGATAGCCGATGCAATCGCCGATCATGCCTTTGCCGAGCATGGCTGCGAGCTTCGGCGCGAAATCGCGCACTTGATATGTATGCGGAAACAAAACCAGTTCCGGCTTCGCCGATTCGATCACCTGCTTCAGCGCCGCGCAATATCCATCCGCGGTGTAAGCGTCGAGCAAGTCGTGCTCGACTTTCAGAACTTCGGCGACGTTTTTTGCAGCCAGTTCGTCGGCGAACGCCGCGATGCCCTTTCCAATGACCAGCGCGCTGACCGTGCTCGATGTGTCTTTCGCAATCTGCTGCGCCGCGGCCAGCGTTTCAAAACTGGCGTTGTTCCACTTTCCTTGCCGCTGTTCGGTGATCACAAGAATTTTCATGACTAGATCACCCGAGCTTCAAACTTCAGTTTTTCGACGAGCTTCGCGGCCACTTCCTTGGGCGTGCCCGTCAAGAATTCCGTCTTCTTTGTTTTCGTTGGCACGTAAATTTTTTCAATCTTCTGCGTCGCTTCCGCGGAAACGCCCAGCGACTCGCGGGTCATCGCCGCGATCTCTTTTTTCTTCGCCGCCATGATGCCTTTCAGCGTGGCGTAGCGCACTTTGTTGATGCCGGACTGAATCGAGAGCACCGCCGGCAGCGGGCACTCGATGTGCTGAAACCAGCCCGCTTCGAGTTCCCTCTTCACTTTCATTTTTCCGTCGGCGACTTCGATTTGCATGATGAGCGTCGCGTGCGGCAAATCCAGCAATCCCGCGAGCAGCACACCCGTCTGGCCAAAGCCGTGGTCGTCGCTTTGCAACCCGGTCAGCACCAAATCCGCTTTTTCCTTTTGAATGGCCGCCGCCAGCGTCTTCGCCGAGCCCAG
>WNFO01054120.1_pt1 | contig 10351 bp, 8 predicted proteins | sample 5400251 | NCBI WGS metagenome assembly WNFO01 (sample SAMN13153354, study PRJNA577476) | soil metagenome | isolation source: 100 cm saprolite under Madrone tree | place: USA:California | collected 2016-06-14 | reverse complement strand
CGATCGCGTTCGGGACTCGGTTAAGTCAGGACTTGGGATTGCGGCTGCGATGATGCTGGTGCTCGCCTTGATCACGTGGCTCGCGCCGGGAACGATGATCCGCTTTTTTTCAAAGGACGCCGCCGTGATTCAATTCGGCAGCGATTATCTCCGCATCGTCGCTTTCAATTTCGTCGCTGCCGGAATTGTGTTTACCAGCTCGAGCATGTTTCAGGGATTGGGCAACACCATACCGCCATTACTCAGCTCGGCGTCGCGCCTGTTTCTTTTTGCGCTGCCGGCGCTGCTGCTCGCGCGCACGCCGGGGTTTGACATCAAACTCGTTTGGTACCTCTCAGTCGGATCGCAGGTGCTCCAGGCCTGCATGAATTTGTTGCTGCTCCGGCGCGAGTTGCACAGGAAATTAAGGTTTGAAGATGGCACAGATTTCATTCCGGCAAGCGCGACTGCGTCCTAGAGTACCAACGCGAGAGCGGCACAACGTTGCTCCGTGCGCGTTGCTTGTTGCAGCCGCTTCGTTCTTTTTTTCCGTGGGCGACGGAGCCACGCTCGCGGGACATCAAGTTCAAAGTGGCGGCTCGCTCGACCTTCAATTTCCGCTGAGCAATTATTTCCAGGAATACGCAGCTCAAGGCGGAAACCCGAGACCGACCACCGGCCGCGTGTTGCTCTTTTTTCCGAACGGATTCGATCCTGCCCGGTCGTGGCCAATCTTAATTGTCACTTCCACGACTGACTTTGGTTGCACGAGCATCAAAGACGCGCCGTGGTATCGGGACGCTGCGATGAAGGAAGGCTGGATTGTGCTCGCCACCGAATTCTAGCCGCGATGCTGGCAGACAATCGCGGATTTAAAATCTGCGGAATGTTTCTGGCAGGGATTAACTCCGACCGCGTGACGGCCGCTCGCAAAGATTATCATCCACCGGCAGACTTTCTTAATGTCCCGATCTGGATCAGCAGCGGTACTGCTGATCAAATTGCTCCGCCCGGCGCGCAGGAGAGCGTTTATTATTCACTGAAGCGGACAGGTTTCCAGCACGTGCGACTGGAACAATTCTTTGGAGGTCACGCTCTGAAAAGCATCGAGGTCCAACGCAGCCTCCATTGGTTTCGAGAACTCGGAAAGTTCTAGCTAGCGTCGAACGAATTCGATCTTGCTTTTGGCTGGGCCGCTACCAGCTTTCTGGTCTCATTTTTTCACCACCATGCGATCTCGAATCTTGATTTCTCTTTTCGGTTTCTTGTTATTGTCGATCCTGTCTGCTTCGGCGTTCCCGCGCTTTTCGCCGGACGGAAAACAAGTCGCGTTCACTTCGGAATACGACGGCAACCGCGAAGTTTATGTGATGCCGGCAGAAGGCGGCACGCCCAAACGTCTCACGATTTCGGCCACGCTCGGGCGCGATGACGTTTCGGATCGAATGGGACCGAACAACATCGTGATGGCGTGGGAAAACACGAAACCGCTGATCGTCTTTCGCTCGCGGATGAAATCGTTCAACGATTTCATCGGTTCGCTCTTCACCGTCGGTCTCGATGCCGAGCTGCCGCAGCAAGTGCCGGTGCCACGCGGCGGATTCACGTCCTTTTCTCCGGACGATTCGAAAATGGCGTTCAACCGCGTTTTCCGCGAGTTCCGGACCTGGAAACATTATCGCGGCGGCATGGCCGACGATATTTGGATCCATGATTTCAAGACCGGCGCGACCGAGAATCTGACCAACAATCCGGCCCAGGACATCTGTCCGATGTGGGGTCCGGACAACAAAATCTATTTCATCTCCGATCGCGATGGTCGAATGAACTTGTTCGTTGTCGATCTTGCCTCGAAGGCAACGAAACAACTCACGAGCTTCAAAGATTTCGACATCAAATTTCCGTCCATCGGCAAGGACTCGATCGCTTTCGAACAAGCGGGCTACATCTGGCGATACGATTTGAAAAGTGGACAGGCGACGCCGCTGCCGATCGAGATCAAGGAAGATCTCGCGATTGGACGCTCAACTTTGGTTGATGCATCGAAACACATCGAGTCGGTGAATCTGGCGCCCGATGGCGAGCGAACGATCGTCGTCGCGCGCGGCGATATATTTTCGGTGCCGGCAAAGGAAGGCACGCCGCGCAACTTGACCAAAACATCAAATGCGCACGAGCGGGATGCGGTTTGGTCGCCCGATGGAAAATGGATTGCCTACAACTCAGACGTCACCGGCGAGAACGAATTGTATGTTCGCGCGCAGGACGGCAAAGGCGACGCCGTTCAGCTGACCAGCGGCGCCGACACTTATTACTACACGGCGAAATGGTCGCCCGATAGCAAGAAGCTGCTTTGGAGCGATCGTTTGCAGCGACTGCGTTTTGTCGATGTTACTACGAAAACGGTAACGCAGGTCGATCAGGACAAATGGGGCGAGATCGAAATTTTCAATTGGTCGCCGGATAGTCAGTGGATCGGATGGGGGCGTCCTGAAGAAAACGGATTGCCGCGGGTTAATCTCTATTCGCTCGCGAACAAACAACAGACCGCAGTGACCGACAACTGGTACGGTTCCAGCGAACCGATCTTCAGTGACGATGGAAAATATTTGCTCCTTAGCTCGGCCCGCGATTTCAAACCGTCGTTTGGCGATGAAGAGTTCGCGAATATCTATCGCGACATGGAGCGCGTGTATTTGGTCACGCTCGCCAAGGAAACGGAGAACCCGCTCGCTCCAAAAAGTGATGAAGTAGGCAAGGCCGAACAAAAACGCGAAAAAGAGAAAGCCAAGGAAGCGGAAGAAAAAAAACCGGAAGAGAAGGCGGCCGGTGAAAAAAAGCCCGAGGAAAAGAAATCCGAAGCCGCCAAGCCGAAAAAGCCGGTCGTAGTTAAAGTCGACACCGACGGTATTCAGAACCGCATCGTCGGGCTCGAAATCACCCCGGGAAATTACCGGAACATTCGGATGGTGGACGATCGCATCTTTTATCTGCGCCGCACCGCTGGAGACGACGTCGGCGAAGACGACGATGATGGCGACGGCCGCGATCGGAAATCACATCTTTGCTCCTATAGCCTGGAAGATCGCAAAGAAACGGTGATTGGCGATGTGAACGATTACCAGATCACGTTCGACGGAAAAAAGATGCTGGTAAAAATCAAAAAGGATTACGCGATCATCGACCTGCCGAAAGACAAGATCGAGACCAAGGACCACGAGCACAAAATCGAAGGGTTGGACATGCAGCTCGACCGTCACGCGGAGTGGAACCAGATCTATTTCGAATGCTGGCGGCACATGCGCGATTTTTTCTACTCGCCGACGATGAACGGCGTCGATTGGAAAGCGATGCGCGACAAATATGCCGCGCTTGTTCCGTTCGTGAACCATCGCAACGATCTGACTTATTTGTTAGGTGAATTAATCGGCGAGTTGAACAGCGGCCATACCTATGTCGCCGGCGGCGAGCGCCCGGATTCGCCGCGCGTGAAACTTGGTTTGTTAGGAGCGGAACTTTCGCGCGAAACCGCCACGCGCGCTTACAAGATCGATCGAATTTTACCTGGCGAAAACTGGGACAAGCACACGCGCTCGCCACTCACAGCCGTGGGCGTCAATGTTAAAGCCGGCGATTATATTCTCGCCATCAATGGAACGCCGGTCTCATCGCTTGCAAACCTTTATCAGGCGCTCATTGGCACCGCGGACAAACAGGTAATTCTGCGCGTGAACTCGAAACCATCGGACGCGGGCGCGCGCGATGTGACCGTGGTCCCGACGGCCAACGAAGGCCCGCTCTACTATTTAGATTGGGTGCAAAAGAACATCGATTACGTTGCCAAGAAAACTAACGGCGACGTTGGTTACCTCCACATTCCGGACATGGGGCGGCCGGGGTTGAACGAATTTACCAAGCTTTATTTCCCTCAAATCCGCAAACACGCATTGATTGTCGATGTTCGCGGCAACGGCGGCGGTTTTGTTTCGCCGCTAGTGCTCGAACGATTGCGGCGCGCGTTCGTGATGGTGGGGATCGCGCGTAACGGAATGCCGCAACCAGATCCAGCGCACGCCTTCATGGGCCCAATGGTCACGTTGATCAACGAATTCTCCGCCTCGGAGGACCTGGGGCGGTGTTGTTGGAATTCGGAACTCGCTTCCGCTGGTTGATGGCGGGAATTTTTTCAAGCCGGAGTTCGCACTTTACTCCAAGGATGGAAAGGAATGGATCATCGAAGGACACGGCGTCGATCCCGATATCGTGGTCGACAACGATCCGGCGAAAGAATTTCACGGCGAAGACCAACAGCTCGACCGCGGGATCCAGCAAATCGAGGAAGAACTGAAGACGAAACGCTACGAGCTGCCGCCGGTGCCGCCTTATCCGGACAGAAACCCGGCCAACGCGACACAATGAGCGGTCATCCCGAGCGCTACGTCAGTCCGGCTCGGACCGAGGGATCTCCCAGTCGAAGCGCGGATCACACAGGCTAGTTCGTATGATCAGTCACCTTGTGAGAGATCCTTCTCCCGCGATTGCGGGATTAGGATGGCCAAATGTTCATTTGAACTTGCATCGCCGGACTAATACGCTGATGCTGAGTTCATGTTGACGGAGCGGCCCGCCTTCGCCAAGGCTTCGGCGTGGCAGGCAACTTCGAACAGCGCGAAAGCCATGAGAAAAAATGTTAACTGATCGACAAAGAAGCGTTTTGGATTTCATTCAGCGCGAGCAGCGCGACAAAGGACTCACTCCGAGCACGCGCGAAATCCAAAGTCATTTTCGATTCGCCAGTCAAACGTCGGTGATGCAATACATCGCCGCGCTCGAGCGGAAAGGATTTCTGCAACGTCATGCCGGCAAAGCGCGCGCGTTGATCACGCCCGTCCAAAAAGTCCGCATCACCGATGTGCCGATCTACGGTCAAATTCCGGCCGGCATGTCGGCGTTGACTGAGCAAGACATCGAAGGACACGTTTCGCTCGACACGCACTCGGCCAATGTTTCAAAAAATCACGGCACGTTCGCGCTGCGAGTGCGCGGCGATTCGATGATCGGCGCGCACATTCTGGACGGCGACGTCGTGATTCTGGAACAGAGCAAGGAGATCCATAACGGCGACATCGTGGCCGCATTGATCGACGGTGAGACGACATTGAAGCGATATGTCGTCGATCATGGCCGTCCTTATCTGAAAGCGGAAAATTCGCGCTATCCCAATTTGATCCCCGCGCGCGAATTAAAAATTCAAGGCGTCATGGTTTCGCTCGTGCGCAAGCACGAACGGCGGAAGAAACACTAGAATGAAGTCATTTTTTCATGGAGGGCGCCGCGCGATCGGCGCCTTTTTTTAGCCAGGAGAGCATCGGTTTCTTCGTTGAAATGTTCGCTTGAACATATCTCTTCTTTATGCCATGGTTGGCCATGGCGACGCCTGCGGTCATTATCGATCTTCGGAAAGCACTGTCCGAACGATTTCCACAGCGGCCAGCGCCAGCGGCATCGGTTTTAACCACCGGCCTCTCTTTTCTCGATCAAACGAGCGGGGGTGGTTTGCCCAGGAGTGCGATTACAGAATTGATTACACCTCGAGCAAGCGCGGGCAGCGCTTCCCTTATTCATGCACTTTTGCGATCAGCCCAACGCAATCGCCACTTCGTCGCGCTGATTGACGGCTCCGATTCGTTCGACCCCGGCTCATCAGATAATTCCGCTTTGCGGCATTTACTTTGGATCCGCTGTCGAAAAGCATTCGACGCCGTCAAAGCGGCCGATCTCCTTTTACGCGACGGTAATTTCCCGCTGATGATTGTCGATCTTGTTCTGAACACGGCGGACGAGCTTCGAAAAATTCCCCAGACAAGCTGGTATCGTTTGCAACGGCTCGTCGAAGCTGTACCGACGGCATGCCTCGTCATCGATCGGCAAAGCTTGGTGAGTAGCGCGCAATTGAAAATCATTCTCGAGAATTCGTGGACGCTTGAAACTTTGGAAAGACAAAATGCGATTTCGCGTTTGCGATTTCGAATCCAACGCTTGCACGTCAGATCAGAGGTCACAGGTCAGAAGTCACAGGCCAGTTAAATGTTCGCGACGATTTATTTGCCTAATTTTTATTTACAGGCAGCAATGCGGCACCATCCCAAATTGCGCGCACAGCCGGTGGCTTTAATCGATACGGCAGAATCAAAAGTGTCGATTATTCAACTTAATGAGCTTGCCGAAAAAGTGGGCATAGCGAAACGCATGACTCCAAGTCAGGCCCTGGCGCGATGTTTGCAGGTCGTCATCCGAACCCGCGAGCGCACCCAGGAAAATGTGATCGACGAAATTGTATTGCAACACGCGTTTATGCTTTCGCCGTTTGTCGCAGCAAGCGCCCCCGGGGGTTGCACGGTTCAATTTACGGACAATCGCGATCTGACCCCGAAACTCTCACGTATTGTTGCAAAACTCGCGAAATACGAAATTCACGCTCAAGCCGGAATCGCACCATCGCCCGACACCAGTTTTCTCGCGGCGCATCTGGCCCGACCCGTGTTGCAAATCGAGGAGCCAAAAGAATTTCTGGCGCTGCTGCCGATTGAAACACTGGCGATGGTGTAATCTAAACGAAACCGCCGAGCGCGCCGCCGATCAATGGTCCGATCCAGTAAACATAATGATCGTGCCAGAACCACGAAGCGAGTGCCGGCCCGAACACGCGGGCGGGATTCATTGCCGCACCGGTCAGCGGACCTCCGAATAAAATGTCGAGTGTGATCGTTGCGCCAATGGCGAATCCGGCGAGCGTCCGGCTGCGTTTGTCCACGGCCGTACCGTAAACGACGAAGACCAGAAAAAATGTGAGGATGGCCTCGACCAAAATTCCCTGCATCGCGTTCAGATTAATCGCGAGCTGGGGCGTTCCCATCACAACGACGTCGCGTCCAAAAAGCCCGAGACAAATGAGCGCCGCGATGAAGCCGCCAAGAAGTTGCGCGCTCCAATAACGAATTGCAGTCGCCAGCGTCATGTGACCGCCGCAAAGCAAACCGAACGTGACGGCCGGATTCAAGTTGCCCCCTGATATGTGTAACGTGGCGGAAACAAACGCAGCGATGGTCAGACCGTGTGCCAGCGCGACGCCAAGCACGTCGTGTCCGGCCGTTTTAATCGCTCCGATGCCGACGAAGATAAGAGCAAATGTTCCGACAAATTCCGCGAGCCAGGGACGAAATTTTTCCATAGCGCAATGAGATCAGATCGCCAGCCGACTCACAATCTTGTTGTAAAGGTCGCGCCAAAGGGTTAACCGCCGGCGTAATTCGGGTATTTCTCGCGCAGTTGCCGCGCAACCTTGTCGGCCTCCGCTGTTTTTCCGGCGCGCTGATAAGCGGTCGCGGCTTTCTTCAACGCTCGCGGCGTGATCGCCGGATCGTCGTAAAGCAACGCAACGCCCATGAATGCTTTGCTCGCTTCTTCAAAATTGCCGCGTTCGAGTTGAGCATCGCCGACGAGCAAACGCGCCTGCGCATTCACCTGCCCTTCCGGTTGAAGCACCATGATCTGCTCCGCGATTTTCTGTGCTTCGTCCGGTTTATGAGCCGCGATCTTCACGTCGCCAAGCTTTAGCAGCACTTTTGCTTTACCCGCCGGATCGGTCGCGACCTCCAAATATTTGCCGAGCGCGTTCTCGGACTCGTCGAACTTCTGCTGCCTGGCTGCCGCGTCGCCCAGATAAAACCAGAAATCCGGTTTGACCGGTGGATTGTCGATCTTTCCGAGCACCCCGAGATATTTCTCGGCGGCGGCATAATTTTTCTCGTTGTAATATTCAATACCCATCCACTCGAGGATTTCGGCGGGGATTGTTCCGGTGGCGTTGGCCGCGAGAAAACCATCGACCTCTCGCGTGACTGCGGCGCGATCGTGCAAACCGAAGTAGGATGAGATGATGCGCATGGTCGCGGAGACGTAATAGTGATCCTTGTCGATCTGACGGGCCGTGTTCAGCTCGGCGAGCGCGGTCTTGTAATCTTTCATCTCAAACGCGGACTTGCCGATGTAGTAATGCGCCATCGACGCGGCCGGGCTTTTCGGAAATTCTTTCAAGAGCTGACGAAACGTTTCGCTCATCCCCTTTGGATTTTGCTGCTGACCAAGAATGAGCGCTTTGTGCTGCAATGCCTCTTCGCGGTCGCGCGCTCCGGGATATTTCGCCAGCACGGCATTCCAATCGGAGAGAGCCGCGTCATAATTCTTGTCGTTCTCGTATGTTTCGGCCCGACGGGAAAAGGCCCCGGGCGCGAGCGGATTGTCCGGAAAAGTTTGGACGAAAAACCCGAACGCTTCGACGATCCCCGCGACGTCTTTCATTTGCAGATAACAGGAACCGAGTTGATAGGCCGCCTCAGCCCGCAGTTTCGGCGAAAGCTGCGAAGCGCGCAGTTCGGAAAAGATCGGCGCAGCGCGCGGATAGTTTTGTTGTTTGTAAAGCGCCTCGGCTTTGAACAGGTTCGCCTGATCGGCCCGTTCGGCCGGAGGATTGGTAGCCAGAAATTGATCGACCTCCGGCGGCAGCGTGGAGGGATCCGAATTATAAATGTTAATGAGACGCTCGAACGCCGCATCTTTCGCTTCTTCGCGATTTGGATGTTTGTCGATGATTTCGCGATAAAGCGTTTCCGCTTCCTTGGCGTGTCCGAGCTGACGCTGGCTGTTCGCCGCGAGCAACATTACTTCCGCGCGCATTTCTTCCGGAAGTTGTTGCTGCGTTTTTTTGTAATCGCTCAGGAGCTGCCCGAATTGACCCGTCTGATATTGCACTTTCACGACGCCAAGCTGAGCCAGTGGATGCCAGCGGCCCGCCTCGGGCAGCGACCGGCCCTTTTGAAACAACGCCATCGCCTTATCAGCCATGCCCTTGTCGATCTTGCCCCTGTCAGATTGCAGAAGATCCAATGCGATCAGACCGGCGCGCACAGTTGTTTCGGCTTTCAATGCCGGTTTCTGTGTTTCATTCGAAAGCGCCTCGTATTGTTTCAAGGCGTCTGCTTTTCGTCCGCGGGCGAGCGCAATCCGGGCCGCGGTTTCGCGCGCATCCTCGCGATATGGATTCGGATTTTTCGCTTCAGCGACCTGCTGATAAATGTCGCAGGCTTCATCCTTGTGATCGAGCGCTTCGAGACAGCGCGCTTCGAAATAATGGGCGGAAAGCGCAACTGCGGCGTCTTTTGATTTCGTGACGGAGCGATGAAAAAGGGGCAGCGCGGTCGCATAGTCTTTCTGGGTAAACGCCATCTCGGCCAGGGCATAGGCGGCAGGTCCGGCGAACTCGCTTTCACCATAGTCGTTCAGCACTTTTTGAAAATTCGTTCGGGCCGTGGACGATTTATTGAGATTGCGATAGCACTCGCCTAACGAGAAATACGCATTCGGGCGGCCGGACGCTCCCGGATAATCGTCCAAATACTTTTGATATTCCGGAATGGCGAGATCGTAGAGTTTTCGCGTGAAAAGCGCATTGGCGTACTCGAGTTGGCGCTTTTCGAGCTGTTCGGACTCCGCCGCGGGCGGCGGTTCCAGTGTTTCTTCGACCGGCAAAGCACGCATCACCGGCGGCTGAGGTGGCGGCAGCCGCGGCACACCAGGAGGCGGTTGGGCAAGAGCTAGATCGACAAGCCAAAACAGCATCGCCAGTCCGAGAAGACCGGCCACGCCGCGCGCATTTTTCATTTTGCGGTCGCGAAGGCGACGTTTGTTATTCCCGCTTCAGTGCAAATGTTGAGGACACCGATGATATTTTTGTAAGCGCCTGCCTCATCGCCGCGAATGATCACCGCCTGCTCGGTGTTGAGTTGGACGAGGCTCTTAAGTAAGTCGGTCAACTCGGCACCGGTCAGTGTTCGCCGATTGACGACGACGTTGCCGTCCGCCTTCACGTTCACGACCACGTCGCCGACCGGTGCACTTTTTTCTTTCGCGGCCGACGCTTTCGGCACTTTCACATCAAGCTCGTTTTCATTTCGAGCCGCGTTCCACGTCAGCAAAAAGAAAATCAAAAGCAACAGCAAGACATCGACCAATGGCGCGAGCTGAATGCCCGGGTGCTGGAGCGGCGCGTGACTACGCAGATTCATAAAAGGAGGATGTCGATCTTGCGAAGAGTGCTGCGGTTATAATTCGTCTTCAATAAGCACGGGGGTGCGCTCAGTCCGGCTACTGTATTGAAGTGAGAGCAAAGCCAGGACATGCGTGGTAGCCGATTCCAACTCGGAGATAAGTTTTTGCGCTTTGCCGCGAAACAAGGCGTAAGCCATCATCGCCGGAATTCCTATCGCGAGTCCGGCGCAGGTATTGACCAACGCTTCGCTGATTCCTTTCGACA
>WNFO01006457.1_pt1 | contig 10352 bp, 6 predicted proteins | sample 5400251 | NCBI WGS metagenome assembly WNFO01 (sample SAMN13153354, study PRJNA577476) | soil metagenome | isolation source: 100 cm saprolite under Madrone tree | place: USA:California | collected 2016-06-14 | reverse complement strand
GGAACTGGCAGACGCGCTGGACTCAAAATCCAGTGGTACTTAGTACCGTGTGGGTTCGACCCCCTCCTCCGGGACCACCCTGCATGTCCCAAGGCTGGTTGAGTTGAGAGATCGAAGCCATCATCCTCGGCAAGGTTCGCGATTCCCGTGATGCCTGATTCGCGTGGCCAGAAAGTCGCTGCGCAAATTTACACGGAATGTCGTAGTTTTGACTTAGCACTCGGCTGATTCCTTTCAGGCCGATGACGCTAATGCGTAGAGCCGTCGCGCTTTAGGAAATTACGGCTAAGGTTGGAGAATTGCTCATTAGTAAATGGGGAAAGCTGCCCAGTAGAATGCAAGGGGTTGCAACTTCTAGTAGTTGTGGTACCGACCTTTCGTATCCGCCCCGGATGGTCACCCCGCGAATTCGCATTCTGTCCCACACCGGGCCGCTAACAAAAGCAAGTTTATCTTCTTCGAAACTCGGAGGCCCTCATGATCTCCCTTGTAAAGTTCCGTGCGAACGACCGGTGGACTCCTCATTTCATTCTAGGTTCGGTGATAACAGTGGTGGTTTTGTTCGTCATCGGCTGCGGCGGGAATCCTCCCACCATGCAAAGCACAAGCATGGGAACAATAAGCGTGTCCATTAGCGACCCGCCTTCCTGTGCGGCGGCCACTTCCGGCGCTCCTGCTGTGCCTGCGGGAGGTACGGCCTCGCCAAGCGGGAATTTCATGAACGTCTTCGTCACGATTCGTTCGATTCAGGCGCATACCAGCGCGACGGCGGACAATAACTCCTCCGGTTGGCAGGAACTCGCGCCACAACTCGTTTCCGCTCCTGTGCAAGTCGATCTTCTGCATCTTCCGGCCAACGGGCAATGCTTGTTTGAACAACTCGGCTCGACCTCCTTGCCTGCAGGCGATTATCAGCAGATTCGTTTGATTTTGCTGGCCAACGCCGCACCGAGTGGGCCGGCGCCGTCGAACAACAGCAACGCATGCTTCAAGCAGCTCGGTGGTGATGTCTTCAACTGTGTTGTGGACGCAAACGGGACCGCGCATACGCTGAATTTGAGCAGCGAGGCGAACACCGGTATCAAAATTCCTCCCGGGCAAATTATGGGAGGCCCGATCCACGTGACTGCGGGGCAGTCGGTGGACCTGAACATCGATTTCAACACGTGCGCTTCCATCCTTGTGGAAGGCAACGGCAATTTCCGTTTGAAGCCGGTGCTCACTGCGGGTGTAGTGAGCGCAAACCTGACGGGGATCAGCGGGCAGATCGTGGATAGCGTCACCTCTCAGCCCATCGCCGGAGCTATCGTCACGCTGCAATTCGCGGATATGTCCGGCACGGACCGTATCGTTATGCAGCAGTTGACGGATGCGGCCGGACACTTCAGCTTCTGCCCGCTCGCCGTGGGCGCGGTGTTTGATGTCGTGTCCGATGCTCTTACCGCTTCGGGCACCTCTTACAATGCCACAGTAGCGGTGAACGTTCCCGGTGGAACGAACCTCGGCGCTGTGCCTCTCGTCGCAGAGACGCCAGCGAAGGCCGGCGCTTCAACCGGGCCGGGAACGATTCAGGGAACGATTACCGCGATCAATGGAACCGCGGGAGCGACCATCGACGCCGACGTTAGCGCGCTGCAAAGCGTGATGGTAGGGACCACAATCCACACATTCACAGTTCCGCTGTTCCCGAACTCGGTTGCGGCGGACGTTATGGTGACTTCGAGCACCTCGTGCCCAACCGGGGCCCCCAAGGGCGCTTTCTGCGGAAGCTATACGTTGGTCGTTCCGGCCAGCAATCCGACCGTCGGCACATTCTCCGCGGGCAAGACCACCATCACCTCACCAGCAACAGGCGACGTTCTGTATAGCGTCGAGGCGGATGCGTCCAACCCCACATCCGACGCCGCGATGTGCTCGCCGTCGTCTCAAACCACGAGCAAAGACTCAACAACTCCAACCGCTATGCCGCTGAAGGTTACTGCGGGAGCCACGACGACTGCGGCGGAGCTGGACTTCACGGGTTGCTCCTGAGGGGAGAAGCCAGCGGGTGAGGTTGTGCAGGGTGCCTCCGCGCAACCTCACCGCAGCTGGCCTCTGGCGGAAATGGCAGACGCGCTCAAGATCCTAAACAGGCGCGTTTGACCGCAACTTTCGCCCAAAACTCTGTTCCCATGTTGGGCTTGCATTCCTTATCATCTTCTTCGAGAAGTGGCTGTAGCATTCGCGCCGTCAAGATCACGGCCGCCAGCAAGACGGCGTGTTTCCGTTCTTCCGTCATGGAGTCCGCGTAGTTTAGGATTGAAATGCGGTGGAGGCAGGAGACGGGATCCTACACCCTACAGCGGCCCCTCCAATCGAACAGATGTAACTTGCGTGCTACGTAGTTGTGTTATAGCCTCTGACGCCAGCGCAAATGCCCTTTGCTAATGTATTCGAAAGAGATATTCACTTTAAGAAGCACGGTTCGGACTTTGGAGCCACGACAGAGATACAATATGAGCAGATGGCTGATGCTTTCATGGTAGCGCCACTAACTCTAACTATGCGCCAATGCATTAGACCAAACGGAATCGACCGAGTGAGAATCAATATTGCAAATAAGCATTTTGGTGTTGGGGCTGTAGCGTCGGTGATTATACAGACCTACTACATAGTCCCTTTTCACAGGTATGTCCGGCGAGGGGGAATCGTCCCCTTCTTTAACTACGAGTGCGTCAGGACGGACCTATGAAATATCGTTGCCCGGTTTGCATGTTTCCATCGTTGCCGTACCCGCCATCGAACTACCATATCTGTCCGTGCTGTAGCACTGAATTTGGGAATGACGATGCGGATTTTACCCACGATCAGCTCCGCGAGATGTGGATAAGTAACGGAGCTAATTGGTTCTTTGGTGCGCCACCCGAACATTGGAATCCATGGATGCAACTAATTCGCGCTGGTCTGGACGTGCCCCGTCCATTCACTACCTTACGATTCGCCAATAATGCGACCGTCGAGCATGCCAGAATCAGATTGCTTGCTCCAAAATATGAACTTTGTCCTGCGGCATGAAGCCATGCTCAAACCATTCGTTTGCGTCCCGTGCGAGAAAGTAATAATAGCCAAAGAAGCTGATGTCCCTTCCCTGATAGGTCTTATCAGTCGCCTTATACTCACAGTCCCTGCGGATACAGATATTCCAAAGGATGCTGTAGCCCCAAAAGAATGGTTTGTTTTTTCAATTTGGGATTCAGAGCCAGGTGACGAGCAGAGGGAATTTGTGCTCTGCACCCAGGTTGTTTACCCGGACAAAACACAATTTGGGCAAATTGGGAAACTAAAGATTCCCGTGGAACCTAAGAAGCGCTCTCAGATGCTGATTCAGCTTCAGGGTTTCCCCATCGGACAAGCAGGAACCTACACAGTCCGTACTTGGGTTGAAGAGAAGGAGCAACTAGTTGTTGGCCCATTAGAGTTCACTATCGAGGTTGAGATAATTAGAGCTGCTGCCCCACAGAAAACTAGTCCCTCCCCCTGACTCCGGATTCCACCTAACCTCTGCGGCTAGCCCATAAACCCTAGCTTGCCGAACGCCCGTTATCACGCTCGCTGCTGGCTGTCCTGGCCTGCTCTTTCACGATCTGCGCCGGAGCGCCGTCCGCAACATGGTACGCGCTGGCATCCCCGAAGTGGTGTGCATGAAAGTTTCAGGGCATCGCACGCGCAACGTCTTTGAACGCTACAACATCACCAGTGAGTATGGTCTTGCGGACACCCCAATCACGAACGTGCGAAAGAACATGGATGGAGCACCGCCCTGGGAAAAACTTTTCAAAAAAAGAGCGTGTTTGGCGCATTCAAACGGTTTAATATAGGCCCGCCCGGAATTAGGCTGGTTTGTTATCGATTGCCAATTCGAAATACTTCAAGCTCGAAGGAGCCTCATGCCACGTTTGCGCTTGTCAATCCTCTTCGTCCTTGCCCTTTCCACGGTTCTAGGGGGCCGCAGCTATGCCGCTGATCCCTCGGGCGAGCTGCCGACGCGAACCTACTTGCACAAGAATTGGCAGATCCAGTCGTCGTGCGAGGTCAAGGCTACAGGCGAACAGATCTCCTCAGCCGGCTTTGATGCGAAGGGTTGGCACAAGACGGACATTCCCGCGACAGTCGTAGGCGCGCTGGTTACGGACAAGACTTATCCCGATCCAAATTATGGAACAAATTTGAAATCATTTCCGGGGATGAATTATTCCGACAAACATCTTTTTGCCAATCAGGACATGCCAGAGGGCAGTTCCTTTCGTTGCTCGTGGTGGTATCGCACGGAGTTCACACTGCCTGCAGGAGAGGGGAAAAAGACGCGGTGGCTGAATTTTCTGGGCATCAACTACCGGGCGAACATCTGGATCAACGGGCACAAGGTGGAAGATGCCAACGATGTGGCGGGCACGTACCGCTCCTACGAATTCGACGTGAGCAAGTTCTTGCGGCCGGGGAAGGCCAATGCGCTGGCCGTCGAAGTGTCCGCTCCCGGAAAGTATGACCCGGGAATCACCTGGGTCGATTGGAATCCCACGCCTCCCGACAAGGACATGGGGATTTGGAAGGAAGTCTTTCTGACGTCGAGCGGGAATGTTGCCGTGCGCCATCCGTTCGTAGCAACCAAGCTGGATGCCGAATACACGACTGCGGAGCTCACCGTCAGCGGGGAAGTCCGCAATGTTTCGAATGAACCTGTGAAAGGCGTGCTGCGCGCGGAAGTCGATGGGATCGAGTTGCAGCAGCCTGTGGAACTAAACGGCGGCGAATCGAAAGTCGTGAAATTTGCGCCGGAACAATTTGCGAAGCTCAAGCTGGCACATCCGCGCTTGTGGTGGCCCTATCAGATGGGGACGCCGAATCTCTATACCGCGAAACTCTCTTTTGACATTGGCAAGCAGGCTTCGGACGCCGCAAGCGTGACGTTTGGAATCCGCGAGGTTACCTCGGAGCTGACGGAGAAGGGGCACCGGTTGTTCAAGGTCAATGGAAAAAAGGTTTTGATTCGCGGCGCGGCCTGGGCGCCGGATCTGCTTTTCCGGTGGTCGTCCGAGAAGCTGGACGCGGATCTCGCCTATGTGCGTGATATGAACATGAACACCATCCGACTCGAAGGGCGCCTTGACCGCGACGAATTTTTCGAGAAAACCGACCGGCTCGGAATTCTGGTCATGCCCGGGTGGACGTGCTGCGACGCTTGGGAGAAATGGAAAAGCTGGACGGGTGATCAGAATCGCGTTGCGGCCGCTTCGCTGCGCGACCAGATTACTCGGCTGCGGACTCATCCGAGCGTCTTTGTGTGGCTGAATGGCAGCGACAATCCGCCGCCTGCCGACGTCGAAACAATGTATTTGAGCATCGAGAAAGAGCTGGAGTGGCCAAATCCGGTCGTCTCCTCTGCCTCCGAGCAGAACGCGGCTGTCAGCGGTGAATCGGGAGTGAAAATGACCGGCCCCTACGAGTATGTGCCACCGGTGTACTGGCTGGCGGACACAAGAGCGGGCGGCGCGTACGGATACAACACGGAGACAAGTCCGGGGCCAGCGATTCCTACGCGGCAATCGCTGGAGAAATTCATCCCCAAAGAGCATCTCTGGCCAATCGACGAGGTTTGGAATTATCACGCGGGCGGCGAGCGCTTCACGACAGTCAATGTTTTTACCGATGGTTTGACGCGGCGCTACGGACCAGCATCGTCGCTTGATGATTACGAGCGCAAAGCCCAAGCCATGACTTATGACGGCGAGCGTGCCATGTTCGAAGCCTACGGGCGAAATAAATACACGTCCACTGGCGTCATTCAGTGGATGCTGAACAACGCATGGCCATCGCTCATCTGGCATCTCTACGACTACTACCTTGTGCCGGCAGGCGGGTATTTCGGGACGAAAAAAGCTTGCGAGCCGGTCCACGTGCAGTATTCGTACGATGACAACTCCGTTGGGGTGGTCAACGGAACCTACGAAGCGTTGAAGGGCGTGAAAGTCAGCGCGAAAATCTACAGCATCGACGCCAAGGAGAAAGCTTCGCGCGACGCAGCACTTGATTTGGGCGCGGACAGCAGCACCAAGGCGTTCGATCTCCCCAAGCCGGAGGGACTGACGCAGACCTATTTCCTAAAGCTGGAATTGCGCGACGCCGCGGGCAAACTCCTCAGCGACAACTTCTACTGGCTGTCGACAAAACCTGACGAACTCGATTGGGACCAAAGAAAAGACACCGTGTACACACCGCAGAAGGAATTTGGCGACCTAACTGGGCTGAATAATCTTCCCACGGCAAAAATAGCGATCACCAAGACAGTGCGGGCGAGTGGGCGCAACTCCGTGGTCACGGTAATCGCGGAGAACAAAAGCAGCGGCGTGGCATTTATGGTCCATCCGCGGCTCACGCGCGGCAAAGGCGGGGAGGACCTGACGCCCATTTTCTGGAGCGACAACTATTTCTCTCTCTTGCCGGGAGAGAAGAAGTCCGTCACGGCGAGATTTGATTCCGCGTCCCTTCAAGGTGCGACGCCCGAACTGGTAGTCGAGGGCTGGAACGTCGAGCCGACAGAACACTAGTCTAATTTAGTAGTCTAAATTAGTAGTCTAAATTAGAATAGTCCGGACGAGTCTAAATTGGAGTAGTCGGCGAGCAACTCGGGCGCCAGCGCTTTTCCGATCTGGCGGGCAACATCCGTTTGGACATCCAGAACGTTGCGCAAATAGCGGTCATAGCTGGCTGACCACAGATGCGTTTGGTCCCGCGCTTCGATCAATTGGCCGGTGATGCGAACGCGCCGGCCATTGCAGCGCACGCTTCCTTCGAGAACGCAGTCCACGTGCAGCTCAGCGGCGATTTCTCCAATGGATTTTTTCGCAGCTTTGTATTGAACGGCCGAGGTTCGCGCGATCACGCCCAGCCGCTTGGGGTCGAGCTGCCCTAGATGCGAGATCATCTCTTCTGTCAATCCCTCGGCAAAAAACTCCTGTTCGTTATCACCGCATAAACTCTCGAACGGTAGGACAAGGAGCATTCTCTTACCCTGCGTCGCAACGCTCTTTCCGGGATTCACCACCGGGGCGATGAACCGATACCCGAGCCGGGGGAGGGTTTCGACAAACCGGGGACTCCGCGCGGAGTCTCCCAGCAAATCGCGAAGTTTGTTGACAGCAGTGTTCAGACCGTGCTCGTAACCGACGTACGTGTCGGGCCAGAGTTTTTCGCGCAGCGTTCGCCGGGTTACAACGTGGCCGGCGCGCTCCAGTAACATTTCCAAAATTTGGAAGGGCTTTTCTTCCATCCGGATACGCATTCCATGTTTCCGAAGTTCTCGTGAGTTGAGATTGACTTCATACGTGCCGAATCGAAGTAGCGGGGCTGCCATCAGAGCGTGGTTCATTGGTCCTTTCCTGCGGCTTGCCCGGCCCCGACCCAGGGTTGCCTACTGGTCCTTTTCGTTCTGAATTGACCTTTTCGCCTAAGTGCTTTCGGGCAAGCGGCCTGTACGTCGATAAAGACTTGCCCTTTCCCTGATTTATTCCCGGCAATGCTTTTGCCATCTAAACCCGAAGAGCAATTTGGCCGGAAGGACGAAGCACTCTTCCGCGGCTGCGAGGCGGACTGAATTGCGACTGAATTTACGGTCGCGTGAAGGGTTATGAACCGTAAGAACCGCAATCCAGCCTCGAGGTGGGTCCAAGCTGGCCAGATCGGCCTGGTTTGATTTGAAAGTCCAATCGAAAAGAGGATAGATCGATGAAAAAGATGGAGAATGTGTTCACGAAGGGCAGCACCCGCCGTTCATTTTTAAAGAATGGAACGGTCGCGGGCGCAGCAACTATGGGCGCCGGGTTGCTGTCCGGCAAAGCGTTTGCGTTCGAACGCGAAGATGAGGACGGACGAGCGCCCATCACCAAGGGTGACATAGCAATTCTACGGTTCTTGCAAGCCCTCGAAGCGGTAGAAGAGGACCTTTGGCGGCAGTACGCCGAACTCGGAGGAACTCAAGATAACGAGTTCACTGGACTCACCGGCGGGAACACGGCCTACACGCAAGCGCTGCAGCTCCTCGACGGGGACATGCCGCAGTACATCCACGACAATACCGACGACGAGATCAGTCACGCCCGGTTTCTTAAGAACTACCTGGAATCGAAGGGCGCGGAGTCTTTCGACCTAACCCCGTTCAAAGTATTACCGAGCAGCGCAGCCGACGGGGCACAGCAGATTGGACGGCTCACGAACCTTACCCAACTGACGGTCGACACTAGTTTTTGGTCACGCTACCGGAGTATCACCAACCCGGATTTTGATCCCAATGCACCGTTTGCCCAGGCGGTTCCGAGTTTGAACGTCGGCAAACATACCGCTATCCCGAGAACCAACGCGGACACCTCCGGGGGCGTCAACGATCCTCACCTCATGGCCATTGCCTTCACTGCCGGATTCCACTTCGTCTTCATCGAGCAAGGTGGCACCAGCCTTTATCCCACGCTGGCGCAGCACGTCACCAATTCTGAAGTTTTGCGAGTCCTGCTGAGCATCGGCCCCAGCGAAACCATGCACTTCCAGACTTGGCAGGACAAAGCCGGCAATGCCACTCCTCTCACGGATGTAGATCCGGTGAACAACTCCACGGTGACGTTTACGGACCTCAAGGGAGCCCAAGGGGAGACGAATCCGGAATCCCTGAACGGAGACACTTTGCAAGCCAACTTGATCATGCCCGAGCCGACGCACTTCCTGGATCAGAAGTTCGGCCCGGTGGCTATCATCCGCCCGACCTCGACCGCTTTTGGGGGCGCGGTCGCTGCTGTCCAATCATTTCTGACGGACGGGCTTTTCATTAATCCCAAAACGGGCAAAAGTGACACCGGCATCGTGCCCGTGCTTATGCGTCTAGCTGAAGCCGCGGATGATGCTCGCCGCCAACTGTAACCGCCGAGAGGCTGCCTGACGCATACCACTTTGGCAGCATGAGGACCCAGGCCTTTCCGGCTGGGCCCTCATCATTGCCCTTAAGACGGTTGCGCGAAAGTACAACACTTGTTGAGGGCCGCCTCCCGGTAAGCTTCCCTCCGCCACTTCCGGCGCAATGACTTCTTTACTTGCCTTCGGCTGCTCTGCGACCTCGCGAGCGCAACCAATCCCTACATTCCCATCATCCAATGCGGTAGAATCGCAGGGGCCTTTGGGTTGGGAGACGGATGCGGAGATCTGCGGGAATTATGATTTCCCATCGTGAGAGGGAACAATGAAAAGTGTGAATCGTTTCTTGGTGGCAATTGCGCTCGGGCTGTTTTTTGTGGGCGCCGCTGCCGCGGATACTTTGGAATTGAAAGACGGCCGCGTGTTGAAGGGGAAGTATCTCGGCGGCACGCAGGCCGTTCTACGCTTCGAGATCAATGGCGAAATCCAGACTTTTAACACCACGGATGCCGTGGCGCTGACGTTCACGGGCAATGGCGGCCGTTCCGCTCCTGCCTCGGCAGCGGTGCCAGCCAACAGCTTGACGGGCTCCGAGTCAGGTGGGGACGTGACCATCCCTGCGGGACAATCTCTGCTGGTGCGGATGATCGATGGTGTGGATTCCGCAAAGAATCACGTTGGTGACGTTTTCCACGCCAGCCTGGAAACCGACTTGACCATCGGAAATACAATCGTCGCGCGCAAGGGAACTGATGTGTATGGCCGGCTGGCTAATGCCCAGAAAAGCGGAACATTTACGGGCAAGTCAGAGCTACAGCTGGAACTAACACGCATCGTGATTGACGGCAAAGACTACCCGCTGGTCAGCAGCGACTACACCCTGCAGGGCAAGGGCCAAGGCTCGTCTACAGCCAAGAAGGTCGGTATCGGTGCGATTGCAGGCACTATTATTGGGGCGGCAGCCGGTGGCGGGAAGGGCGCGGCGATTGGCGCGGCGGCTGGAGGAGCCACAGGCGCGGGCGTCCAAGTCCTGACCAAGGGAGCGCAGGTGAAGGTGCCAAGCGAAACCTTGCTGGAATTCCGACTCCAGCAGTCGGCAACGGTGACGCCTACCCGGTAGAAATGACTCCCGCAGTTGCGAACTTAAATCCAGAAGAGTGTTTGGAAAGAGGCGGGCTTCGGCTCGCCTTTTTCCTTTTTTGCTCCTGGTTCCCGAGGGGAGCGTGCTCCTCCCTTGCTGTCTTCACCCGTTATCGGATTGGAACCATCCGCCAGAAATTCCCTCTTGCCACTCCTACTGTTAGTGAGTAAGCTACCCCCTCACGTGGGGAGACCATGCCAAAAGAAAAGCCTAGAGTGAACATCGGGCAAGTCATCAGGACCTATCGGAGCCAGCGCAGCTTGTCGCAGGGCGACAT
>WNFO01006930.1_pt1 | contig 10353 bp, 9 predicted proteins | sample 5400251 | NCBI WGS metagenome assembly WNFO01 (sample SAMN13153354, study PRJNA577476) | soil metagenome | isolation source: 100 cm saprolite under Madrone tree | place: USA:California | collected 2016-06-14 | reverse complement strand
CATGATCGATCAAGTCGAGGTCGATCTGAAAGGTCCTGACGCCGTCGGGTATCGGCGAGGTCGTCAGTCCCCTCGCGGTGACGTACAGCGCGACGTGCCAGGAATGATTGAGCCAGGGTGAGCGTACCAGGCGAATCTTGCCGATGATCTGGGTCCATAGATGCAGCGTCGCATAGGTCTCGCGCCAGGCTGCAGTCGGCAATTCCGGCCAAGGGGCTTGCGAGGCGCTGTTCATGGTTCACCGCAATCGGCTGGCATCGGCATCTCCTGATACGAACAGGCCGGGCGCGATCCGGCCCGGCCTTTATATGCGAACTCATCATGCCGGGATGCGGCTCGGCGGGGCTCTTGGTATCTTTCGGGTCGGGCTTGTTGGTCATTTCGAAATCTCCAGGCGCGGTTGCGCGTGACCCAACCGCCTCAATGCGGTCTGGTTCCGCCGTTTCATCGACCGGGTCACCATTTGAACGAATGGCGCCGGGTTCACGAATTGTGGCATTCCGGGCAGCGACGCTTGCCGCGTGTTGCGCGGAACAGGCTGCGGCACCACCAGCGCCGCGCAACGGCCTGCACCGGTTTGCGTGCCAGTTGATAGATAAAGAGAATTTCGATCATGGCGAAGTCCATCGTCCCCATGACCGAAATAGGGCGGCATTCGCCGAGGAGAATGCCGCCCGCGACGCATCAGCCATGCAGTTTTTTCGCGGTCTCCGCGATCACGCGCCCTTGATAGCGCGCCCCCGCCAGCTCGTTTTCGGATGGCTGGCGGCTGCCATCGCCGCCAGCGATCGTGGTTGCCCCATAGGGCGAGCCGCCGGTGACTTCATCGAGCTTCATCTGGCCGGCAAAACCGTAGTTCAGGCCGACGATGGTCATGCCGAAGTGCAGGAGGTTGGTAATAACAGAGAACAGCGTGGTTTCCTGGCCGCCGTGCTGAGTCGCGGTCGAGGTGAAGGCGCCACCGACCTTGCCGTGCAGCGCGCCTTTCATCCAGAGGCCGCCGGCCTGATCGAGGAAGTTCGCCATCTGCGATGCCATGCGGCCGAAGCGGGTGCCGGTGCCGACGATGATCGCGTCGTAATTGGCGAGGTCTTCGATCTTCGCGACCGGCGCTGTCTGATCGACCTTGTAGTAGGAGGCTTTGGCGACATCCGGCGGCACCAGTTCGGGCACGCGCTTGATGTCGACGGTGGCGCCGGCTTCGCGGGCGCCTTCGGCGACGGCGTTCGCCATCGTCTCGATGTGACCGTAGGCGGAATAATAGAGAACGAGAACTTTTGTCATGGTTGGTTTCCGTGAGGTTGAGGGTTAGCAGATTGAAATTAAATTCGTCATTGCCGGGCTTGACCCGGCAATCCATCGCCTTCGAAAGACTCGTCCGAAAAAGGATGGATGCCCGGGTCATCTAGCGCGAAGACGCGCTTCGCGCTTTTGCCAGGGCATGACGAGTCAGAACGGCCTTACGCCGCGTCGACCAGCACCAGTTCGGAGTCTCCAGCGCGGTGATTTTCAGCCGCGCCTCGTCGCGGATTGCGACGCCGTCGCGGGCGTTGACCCGCACGCCGTTGATCTCGACCGCGCCCGCCGCCGGCACCAGATAGAGATTGCGGGTTTTGCCGGGCGCATATTCCGCGCTCTCGCCGGCCTTCAGCGTGGTGGCGAGCACCCGCGCGTCGGCACGGATCGGAAGCGCGTCCATGTCGTCATCGAAACCGCTGGCGATGGTGACGAAGTTGCCGGAGCGATCCGATTTCGGAAAAGGCTTGGCCCCCCAGGTCGGCTGGCCGCCTTCGGTGGTCGGCTCGATCCAGATCTGGAAGATTTTTGTCTTGGTCGGCTCCAGATTGTATTCGGAGTGACGCACGCCGGAGCCGGCGCTCATCACCTGCACGTCGCCGGCTTCGGTGCGGCCCTTGTTGCCAAGACTGTCCTGATGGGTGATCGCACCCTCGCGGACATAGGTGATGATTTCCATGTTGGCATGGGGATGGGCGGGAAAGCCGGTGTTCGGTGCGATCTCGTCGTCGTTCCACACCCGCAAAGATCCGTGGCCCATATTGCCGGGGTCATAGTGACTGCCGAACGAGAAGTGATGCCTGGCTTTCAGCCAGCCGTGATCGGCGCTGCCGAGTTTTGCAAAAGGTCTGAGTTCGATCATGGGATGTTCCTTGGTTTGGAATTTGGTTTGATGTGCCGGGTATGCGAACCACCCGGCACTTCTGAACTGCTTGAATTACGCGCCAAAGCCGCCATCGACATTCAGCACCGTGCCGGTCACGAACGACGCGCCGGGGCTGGCGAGGAACACGTCCTTCACCAACTGATCGACGTCGGTTGACGAAGCCTGGTCGGCCTTGAAGGCACGGGCTTGTACGCCCTCGGCCTTGAGTTCGTTCACGACGGCCTCGGCCTTGTCGGCCGAAGCGACATAGCTGATGGCGACGTTGGCGCCTTCATCGGCAAGCGCGCGGGCGCTTGCCGCACCGATGCCGCGCGAGCCGCCGGTGACGAGGGCAACCTTGCCTGTGAGTGATTTGGTCATTGGATTTCTCCGTTGTCTGAATTCCGATGGCCTCTGGATATGCGCTTCCGCATGGTGCATAAATAGAAACTATCGAAACACATTGTTTCTATAATTGTCCTAATGGGAGAGCGCGGTTGGCAAAGCTTCCCGATTTCGAAGGCCTCGCGATCTTCGCAAAAGTCGTGGAATTGCGGTCGTTTGCAGCGGCTTCGGCCGAACTGTCGCTGTCCAAGGCCACGGTGTCCAAGGCCGTCAGCCGGCTGGAGGAGCGGCTCGGCGCCCGCTTGTTCAACCGCACCTCGCGGCGGCTCGCCTTGACAGATGCCGGGCAAAAGCTGTCCGAACGCGCGGCGCGCCTGCTGCTCGATGGCGAGGCGGCGGAGAACGAGGCGCTGGCGCAGTCGGCGACGCCGCGCGGGCTGGTGCGGCTCGCCGTGCCGATGACGTTCGGGGTGAGGAAGGTGGCGCCGATTCTGCCGAAGTTTCTTGAGGCGTACCCCGATGTCGCGATCGACCTGCACTTGAGCGATGCCATGGTCGACCTGATCGGTGAGGGCTTCGATGCCGGCTTGCGGATCGCGAGCCTGCCGGATTCCTCCTTGATCGCGCGACGGCTGTGCGCGGTGCCGCGATATACCGTAGCGTCACCGGCATATCTCAAGCGGCACGGCCGGCCGACGCATCCGATGCATCTCGCGCAGCACAAATGCCTTGGCTATGCGTATCTCTCGACGCCCGGGGTCTGGCACTACACCAACGCCGCGGGCGAGCAGGCGAGCGTGCGCCCCGCGGGCCCGCTGCGCGTCAACAATGGCGAGGCCCTGATGCCGGCGCTGCTGGCCGGATTGGGCATCGCCGATCTGCCGGACTTCATCGTCGGCGACGCCATTGCGTCGGGCGAGGTCGAGGTGATCCTGAAAGGCTGGAAGCAAACCGAGGGCGCGGTGCATCTGGTGACGCCGCCCGGCGGCCCCCGTCCGGCCCGCGTCGAGGTATTGGCGGATTTTCTGGCGCAGCATTTTGCGACGGGGAAGAAGCGGGGAAAATAATATCGAATGAGGCTTGTGTTCTGGCGGCTATCGCAATGTCGACGCTTTCGGCTACGCTTCATCCAATAAAACCAAAAACCCTCGGGAGGAGACCAGCCGATGAACCGACGTGAGCTTCTGAAAGTTGCCGCCGCGCTGCCGCTGGCGCAGGCCGCGCTGTCGAACTCCGCGCTCGCGCAAGGGCCATGGCCGATACGCAATATCACCATGATCGTGCCGTTCCCGGCCGGCGGCCAGGCCGATCTTGCGGCGCGGCCGGTGGCGCTGGCGCTGGAGAAAATCCTCGGCAAGCCCGTGATCGTCGACAACCGCGCCGGCGGCGCCGGCGGGTCTATCGGCAACGCGGCGGCGGCGCGCGCCGATGCCGACGGCTATACGTTGCTGATGACGCTGTCGTCGCTGGCGGTGCTGCCGGAAGCGGACCGGCTGTTCGACCGTCCCGTGGCTTACGAAATCTCGCAATTTGCGCCGGTGGCGCGCGTGCTCGCCGATCCCACTCTGCTCGCGGTGCCGGCGTCGGCGCCATGGAAGACCCTGCAAGATTTTGTCGACGACGCCAGGAAACGCCCCGGCGAAATTCCCTACGGCTCGTCGGGCCCCTACGGCACGCTGCATGTGGCGATGGAGATGTTCGCGGCCTCTGCCGGCATCAAATTGCTGCACGTGCCGTTTCGCGGCGCCGGCCCGGCGCTGACGGCGCTCTTGAGCGGCACCGTGCAGGCGCTGGCGTCGGCGCCGGGCACGCTGAAGCAGCAGGTCGATGACGGCAAGATGCGGGTGCTGGCGAACTGGGGCGCGGAGCGGATCGCGAGCTTTCCCGATCTGCCGACCTTCAGGGAACTCGGCTACAAGGACGTCGAGTTCTACATCTGGGCCGGGCTGCTCGCGCAGAGCGCACTGCCGGCGCCGATCATGACGCGGCTGCGCGAGGCGATGGCGCAGGCGGTGAAAAGTCCCGAGGTGACAAAAACCTTCGAGACCGCGGGCAGTCCGGTCGCCTACATGGACGCGCCGGAATTTTCGAAATTCGTCGCCGAGGACTCCGCGCGCCTGATCGCGGCGGTGAAAAAAATCGGCAAGGTGGAGTAGCGAACGCGCCTCGGCATTGTTTTCTCCGTGCCTCGAAAAAAGGCGCTCACTTTCACATTTTGTTGTACGGCGCGAACCTTCCCAAGCCTCATTTCTTTTGAAGCCTGAGGCAGGAGCATTTCTCGCGTGGAATGCACGTCAATTGAATCGGAAGGATCGGAGATGCGAGCGTACCGGGTGGTTCTGAGCCTTGCGATAGTGACTGGCTGCGGCATCGCCGTTCAAAATCCGGCTGTTTCGCAGGAAAATCGCGGAACGATGGAACAGCAGATGGCCTGTACACCCGATGTGTTCCGGCTTTGCGGCGACCAGATACCGGACGTCGACCGGATCGTGGCGTGCCTGCGGCAAAACACCCCGCAGCTCAGCAGGCCGTGCCGCGCGGTGTTTGAACCGGACGTCAGCGCCAACCAGCAGGCGGCGCCGAGACGCCGCGACGATCAGCCGAGGCGCTACCAGGATCAGCCGAGGCGCTACGAGGATCAGCCGAGGCGATACGAGGATCGGCTGAGGCGCGATGATGACGAATAGAAGTGGTCCCGTTATTTATCACCACGCATACCTTGCGACCCCTTTGCCGGCGTAGCTGCGCGTGACGTCGGAGAATTCACTCTCAAACGTCGCGGCCAGCGAGAAGCCGTTCCGCCATTTCATCTCCGCGGATCCGCTGACAAGTGCTGCGTCGTGACCCTGCGCCGCGCCGTTAACGACGAACGATGCGCCGGGCAGCGTCTGGAAGGTCGCGGCGATTGAGCGGTCGGGATTGAAGTCGTGCGCCCAGGCCGCGCGGCCGCGCAGGGTGAGGACCGAGTCCGTCAGCGCGTAGGATTTGTCGCTGCGCAGACCGAGTTCGCTGCGCGAGGCCGTCACACTCTTCGCGCCGTATGCCAGTGCGAACGTGTTCGCCCCCGACACTGCCTGCTCGGCATAGGCCGGCAGATCGAACGTCGTGAACTGTCCGGCGGCGTATGGCGTGATGCCCACTCCCATCCAAGGCGTCACGAAGCGATAACCGCCTTCGACACGACCGGAATATGCGTTGGCATTGAAGTTCGCGCGCAACTGATCGACGCCGGCGATGGTGACGGTGCGATCCGTGGTGATGTCCTGCCAACCGTAGGCCAGCGCCGCGGAGATGTAGGCCGGTCCAACGGTGTGGCGCACGAAGGCGCCGGCCTGGAACAGATCGGAACGGCCCGTGCCCAGCGCGTTGGCGATTGTAAAATTCGTGCCGCCGCCCGCGAGCGCAAAGCCGGCCAGCGTGTTCGGCGAGAACCGGTAATCGGCACCGACCGCCGCGCCGAAGATGCGGCTGGTGGCGCTGTTGGAGCCCTGCGCCGCGTCGCCATCGGTAGTTTGCGAACCGCCGAAGCCAGCCGCCCATACGCTCCAGCGCTGTGCGAGCGGATCGGCCATTGGCGGCGCCTTGCGATAGATCGCGGCGTAGGCATCGCGTTCGCTCTTCGATCGCGGCTTGCCGTTCGCGGCATAGGCGTTAGCGCCGTTCTCGTCCGCGGCGAATTGCGATGCACTCGAGGTCGACACGGGATCGCCACGCCCGTCGATCGACGGGTCGGTCAACACGCCCATGAACTGAGTCATTGCGCCGAAGGTGGCCTGCTGGGCGCCCGTCGCGGTTTCGCCGGAGGCCTGCGTCAGGTTCCGGGCAACGTTGCCGGAAAAGATTGCGCCGAGCGCGCCGGTCGTGCCGCCGGGTCCATTGAATGCATTATCCAGCGCCGTGCCGACAGCGCGCTGATTGGCGTTGAGGCCTGCAATCTGGCTGAGACTTGAAGTCAGGTTCAGCTGCACCGTGTCAGCGGAATAGCTCAGCGATCCGGTCATACCGGTGGGCGGTGCCAGCGCATCGAACCTTGTACCGTTCAACCCGCCAGAGGTCAGGATCGTGTAGGGTTGGTTGAACTTGTAGCCGTTGGTTGGCGACGCGACTTGAACAGTCCCGGCAAGAGCCGCAGTCCCCGTCACATTGGCGAACGACGCGGTCGAGGAACTGACTTGCACCAGATAGAGCGCCCCCGACTGAAACGCCAAACTGCCGCTGACCTTCAAGGAAGTTCCGGCAGCACCGGAGCCGGGCTGCAATGTGCCGCCGCTCGCGACCGTTGTGCTGGCCACCGTGCCGGTGCCCGCCAGCGTGCCGCCATTGGCGACCGTTACATTGGTGATGACGACATCGCTTGAAGCCAGTGTGATAACGCCGGTGACGCCCTGGAAGTAGCCTTCGGCGGAGAACAGGTCGAGCCGGGACCAGTAGCTGAGCGGCGTGCCGTAGAAGGCGGCAATTGCGTTGGTTTCGGTGTTCATGATGATCTGATTGATCGTGCTGGTCTGGAGACTGCCGAACATACCGCCGCTCGGGGCGAGCGTTTTCGCAGCGGCGGAATCGCCGCCGTACACGGTCGCCAGCAGGATGGATGCGTCAGGCCCGCCCGCCGGGGCGGCTTCCCGCGGCGCCTGGGCGAACGACAAGGTAGGCAGGCCATAGGTCAGCCGCGCGATGTAGTCCGCCTTGTCCTGTGCAAGATTGCTGAAACGATCCGGAGCGCCGGCGGCGGCGCAGGTCGCGATATCGGTGCCGCAACCGGTTTGCAGCAGATTGCGCACATCCGTCTGGGCCGCCGTGAAGACCGTCTGGAAATTGTTGGTCGTCGTGAGGTCGCCGATGCCGAACACGCCGTTGACGGTAGCGCCGAGATATTTCGGATTGTTGTTGAGCATCTGCACCACGTCGTAGGTGCCGAGAACGCGCCCGGCGATGACGTCCAGCGCATAATGGGCGCCGAGAACGATACGGCTGTCGCCATATTCCGATGCACGCGTCAGCATTTGCTGGTACTGTTCCGGCACCAGCATCGCGAACAGCAGGGATGTGGTGTAGCCGAACGTGGTATGTCCGCTCGGGAAGGACGCGTTCGCAAACAGGCCGGAGCCGACATTACCGTTGACCCCACCTATGATGGCCGTATTCGATGTCGCGGCACCAAAGGCGTTGACCCCGCTGAACGCCGTAATACTGCTCGGACTAACCTGGACGGGCCGCGAGTTACCGGTCAAATTCGGATTGGCAACAGGCGCATATGCCTTGTCATAGACATTGAACGTGCCGCCGGCCGGCAATGAGATACCAACGATTGGCGTGTTGGAGGTTGCCGTCTTTCCGAGGGCCAGGTTGCCGTTGCTCACGAACTGCGAGCCGTTCGCCGATCCGTCGGCAAAGAAGTTCTTCGCTTTGCCTGAATCGTCCTGCGAGATCGCGTCGATCTGCCTGAACAGCGCCTGCAGATTTGGCGAAAACGTCGACGTGGTGCCGTTGGCGGCCTGACTGTTATTGGCGCGCCAGATCGCGTTCAGATTGGTGCCGAGGCCGTCGGACAGGATGACGCCGTTGTCTGTTGTAATTGTGTTGTCGATCAGCGATTGAGCGCGCTGGGCTGCCGTGGCATTATTGTTGATCGAAATGGAAGTCGAGAAATTCTGTGTGATCGCCGTCGTTCCAAGCAGCGTGCTGAACGGGTTTAGCAGGTTGATCGCATTGGCATTTAGCGGCGTTGCGATCGTTTGCGTCTGCGCGTAAGCGGACTGAAAAGATGACGCTACAGCGAGAATTGCGAATACCGATGTAACTCTTGTGATACGCATACTCTACTCCACTCAAAAATTTGCACTCCGTTACCTTCTCGGAAACAAACATCCTGGGATGACACTGCGGTGACTTGAGATGACGCCGCGATGACGAAAACCACGTTGGCTGTCGACCGTGATTTTCCGGCAACATTATTGGCGAGCGATCAAATGTTCGATGAGCGGCGCGAAGCGTTATGTCCGTCCGCCGAGAAGCGGATCAGATGGGCATGTCAGGCAGGATCCTGGCACACATCGATCCATTCGGCGTCGACCAGTTCGGCCATCCGCGATGGCGCGATGCGCACCGCGCTGTGGGTCGAGCCCGCCGCCGGCACCACCTCGTCGAACACCTTCAGCGACAGGTCGCAATAAACCGGCAGCGGCGCTTTCAATCCGAATGGGCAGACGCCGCCGACTTCATGGCCGGTGATCTCGGCCACTTCGTCGATGCCAAGCATTTTCGGCTTGCCGCCGAAGCGCGCCTTGAGCTTCCTGTTGTCCATCCGGGAGGTGCCGCTGGCGACGATCAGCACGACGCGCTCGCCGATCCGCAAGCTCAGCGTTTTTGCGATCCGCGCCGGCTCGACGCCATAGGCCGCGGCTGCCAGCGTCACCGTGGCCGAACTGTCAGGCGATTCGATCACGGCAATATCGGGGGCCTTCTCGGCAAAAAACGCGCGAACGGATTCAAGACTCATATTCAAGGCTCATGTTCAAGATTCTTGGGCGGCGACCAGATCAGGCAGTTCCGACAGCGCGTGGATGCGATGGTCGGGCTCCAGCCCAAGCTCGTCCATCTGCGTGCGGATCGCCTTGAACATCGTGAGCGGCGCAACCAGGTCGCTTTTGACGGATGCTAGCGCCATCGCTTCCGGCGTCACCCGCTCGATCCAGGCGACGTTCAGTCCGAACGCCTTGGCGCCACAGGCGTCCCACGGGTTCGACGATACGAACAGCACGTCGGCGGGCGGCACATCAAGCGTCGCTTCGATCAGGGCGTAGACATCCGGGCTCGGTTTGAAGATCTTCTGGGAGTCGATGCTGATGGTGGCGTCGAGCACGCGGTCAAGACCGCTGTTGCGAACCAGCGCGTTGAGCATGCCGGTGCTGCCGTTTGAAAGAATAGCCAGTTTGCGGCCTCGCAGCGCCGCAAGCGCGGCGGTCGCGTCCGGATAAAGGTCGAGATGCAGATATTTGTCGATGATGCTTTCGAACGCGACCGGGTCGTACTTGAGACCGAGGCATCTCAACGTGTAAGCGAGCGAATCCCGCGTGATGACGGAAAAATCCTTGTAGCGCCGCATCAGCGAACGCAGCCAGGTATATTCGAGCTGCTTGATGCGCCAGACCTGGGTGATGATCTCGCCGTAACCGGGAAACGCCGCCTCGGTAACGGCGGCGACCGACTGAATATCGTAGAGCGTGCCATAGGCATCGAACACAACGGCTTTGATGGTCATGGGAGCACTCGCGCGGCGGGTCGGCGTTAGATGTTCAAAAGCTTGCGCGCATTGGCCTTCAACACCTTCGGCCTGATCTCATCGCGGATCTCGAGCTTGGCGAAATCCGCCATCCAGCGGTCCGGCGTGATCACCGGCCAGTCCGAGCCGAACAGCATCTTGTCCTGCAGGATCGAGTTGATGTAGCGCACCAGAATTGGCGGAAAATATTTCGGCGACCAGCCGGAGAGGTCGATATAGACGTTCGGCTTGTGGGTCGCGACCGACAGCGCTTCTTCCTGCCATGGAAACGACGGGTGCGCGAGAATGATCTTCAGGTCGGGGAAATCCGCTGCCACATCGTCCATGTACATCGGGTTGGAATATTTCAGCCGCATCCCCATGCCACCCGGCATGCCGGAGCCGACCCCGGTCTGGCCGGTGTGAAACAGCGCGATCGCGCCGCCATCGGTGATGGCTTCATACAGCGGATAGGCCATGCGGTCGTTGGGATAAAAGCCCTGCATGGTCGGATGGAATTTGAAGCCTTTGACGCCAAATTCCTCGATCAGCTTGCGCGCCTCGCGAACGCCGAGCTTGCCCTTGT
>WNFO01006455.1_pt1 | contig 10353 bp, 8 predicted proteins | sample 5400251 | NCBI WGS metagenome assembly WNFO01 (sample SAMN13153354, study PRJNA577476) | soil metagenome | isolation source: 100 cm saprolite under Madrone tree | place: USA:California | collected 2016-06-14 | reverse complement strand
CCCGTGTCGGTGGACACTCGCAAAGCCGCCGTGGCGCGCGCCGCGCTCGACGCGGGGGCCGCGGTCGTGAACGACGTATCGGGACTGCAGCACGACCCGGGGCTCGCCGCCGTGCTGGGGCGCGCGGACGCCGGCGTGGTCCTGATGCACATGCGCGGGACGCCGGCCACCATGGACGATCTGGCGACATACGCCCATGTCGCTCCCGAGGTGGCCGCGGAGCTCGCGGCGGCCGCCGACCAGGCCGAACGGGCGGGCATCGCCCGCGAGCGGATCGTCGTCGACCCAGGTTTTGGCTTCGCGAAAACGGCAACCCAGAACTTCCGGCTGCTCGATGAACTGGCAACGATCGTCGCCCTTGGCTATCCTGTAGCCGTCGGCTTGTCACGGAAGCGGTTTTTGGGCGCTGCGACGGGCCGGCCGGTAGAAGACCGCGATCGCGCCACGGCCGTCGCCTGTGCCCTCGCCTGGGAGCGCGGCGCGCGATTGTTCCGGGTTCACGACGTCGCAATGACACGCGAAGCCCTTGCACTGGCGGGCGCTACGACCAATCCAACGTGAACGTCGACGCCTTTAAGTTCCTCTCGCCGCGGCTCTGGCCGGATCTGTTCGAGATCCTGCTGGTGTCGTTCGTCATCTACCGCTTCCTGCTCTTTCTGGTGGGAACGCGGGCGCTGCAGATCGTCCTCGGGATCGTGATCCTGTCGCTCACCTACTTCACGGCGGTGTTTGCCAAGTTCACGATGATTTCCGAGCTCCTGGGCGTCGTGTTCACCTACGGCGCGTTCGCGCTCATCGTCGTGTTCCACCCCGAGCTCCGCAACGCGCTGGCACGGCTCGGCCAGTCGCGCTACATGCGGGTGTTCTCGCGGGGCGACCGGCAATCGGTGGCGGAAGAGATCGCGGAGGCGCTCGATCGCCTGTCGCGCGCCGGTACCGGCGCGATCATCGCCGTCGAGGGAGATATCGGGCTCGAGGAATTCATCACCACCGGTGTGCCGATGGAAGCGAAAGTCTCGGCCGACCTCGTGACCACGATCTTCACACCCTATTCACCCCTGCACGACGGCGCCGTCCTGATTCGCGGCGACCAGATCATCGGTGCCGGCTGCGTATTGCCGCTCACCCAGTTCAAGGTCGCCGACAAGTCGCTCGGCACCCGCCACCGCGCGGCGCTCGGGCTGTCGGAGGAGAGCGACGCGACGGTGCTCGTCGTGTCGGAAGAGACGTCCACGATCTCGGTCGCGAGTCACGGACTCCTGTACCGGCATCTCACTCCGCAACAGGTGCGCGATCTCCTCTCCGGCGCCGTCTCGCATCTCGAGGGCGGCGAGCGCGTGACTCAGCCTGCCACCTAAACCCTCGTACCGGGAGGCGGCCGCTGTCGCGCTCCTGGTGCTCATCGGTTATGTGATCACCCTCGCGCCCACCGTCACTCTGTGGGACGCGGGCGAATTCATCACGGCGTCGAAGGTGCTCGGTGTTCCCCATCCGCCGGGCACGCCGCTCTTCGTGCTGGTCGGCCATGTCTGGGCCGATGTGGTCCGCATCGGGCAATACGCGTGGCGACTGAATCTGATGAGCGCCTGTTTTTCGGCGGCCGGTGCCGGATGCCTGTTTCTGGTGGCGTACCGATTGCTTGCCGACGAGAGCCGGATCCTGCGCGTGGGCGGCGCGGCGGCCGCGGCGATCCTCTCGGCATTCGCTTTCACCGAGTGGCAGAACAGCAACGAAACCGAGGTCTATACGTTCGCGACGTTCAGTATCGCCGCGATCTGCTGGTTGTGTTTGCGCTGGCGCGATGTGCGCGGGACGCCCCGCGCCCCGCACATCCTGCTGCTGATCGTCTACATCGCCGCGCTGTCGATCGGGAATCACCTGCTGGCGCTGCTCGTCGGGCCCGCGGTGTCGGTATTCATCGCCTACACGCTGCGCACGCATCCGGCTGCCGATCCCGGGGAGCGCGACATCGAATGGGCAGAGTGGGGCACGCTCACCGCGTTGTGGTTCGTGCTCGTTGCGGTCGGCCTGGGCAGCACGCCGCTGCTCATCGTCGGCGGTGTACTGGTGGTGGCAGCGGTGGCGGCGTGCATGGTGACCGGCTCGCGCGCGTTCCCCCTGGTGGCCATCGCGGCCGCCGCTGCCGGCGTCTCGATCTACGCGTTCCTCTATATCCGCTCCGGTCTGCACCCCGTGCTCAACGAGGCCGATCCGGAGAACTGGCGCAACCTGCTCGCGGTCATCCGGCGCGAGCAATTCGGCAGTCGCGGAATCTTCGACAATCCAATGCTCCCGGGCAGTCCTCGCACCCTGACGGTCTTCGGGCAGCAGCTCTTCAACTACCTCGAGTACTTCACCTGGCAATGGGGTCGCTCCCTGCTCCCCGCAGGGAGATTGATCGCGTTTATCGTCTTCCTCGTCCTGGGTTCGGTGGGATTCGAGTTCGCCCGCCGCCGCGACCGGGGCGTCGCGTACCTCCTCGGCACACTGTGGCTCGTCACCGGCCTGGGCCTCGTGATCTACATGAACTTCAAGGCGGGGTTCTCAAGGTTCTGGGATATGTATGCGTCCTGGGACCAACACGAGGTCCGCGAGCGCGACTACTTCTTTGTCGTGAGCTTCAAGGTGTGGGGCGTCTTCGCCGCATTCGGCCTCGTGCTGCTGGTGCAGTGGTTGTCGAAAGTCGCTTCCCGGCGTATCGGTATCGCCGTCGCTTCGTTCCTCGCGCTGGTGCCGTTTGCCGCGAACTTCTCAGCCGCGTCGCGTCGCCACGGTCCCGACGCGACAGTCGCGCGCGACTTCGCGTACAATCTGGTGCAATCGGTCGAGCCATACGGCGTGCTGTTTGCGTACGGCGACAACGACACCTTCCCGGTGTGGTATCTGCAGGAAGTGGAAGGCATCCGGCAGGACGTCACGCTCATCAACCTCTCGCTTGCCAATCTCGATTGGTACATGAGCCAGCTCGCCTCGCGGCCTACCAGACCGTTCGATTCGGCGCACGCGCCCGCGATCTACCGGACCCTCGCGCCCGCGGCGCCGCCGTCCGGTCCGATCGTGCGCATGACACCCGAGGATATCGCGGGCATGCGGCCCATGCAGGTGAGCGAGGACGCCGTTTTCCGCGCGGGAACCTTCGAGCTCCCGGTGCGCAAGGGACAGTTCCTCCGGACGTCGGATCTGGTGATCTTCACCACGATTGCGCAGGATCTGGCGACGCGGCCGATCACGTTCGGGGTGTCGTCGGGTCGCGGCTCGTGGCTCGGCCTCGATCCCCATCTCGTCTTCCAGGGCCTCACCTTCAGAGTCGCCCCGCGGGCCGATACCACGCGCCGATTCCTGCGCGGCGTTCAGGGGACGATGGTGGATTCCACGCGGACCCACCTGCTCGTCGATTCCGTGTTCTCGTGGGGCAAGCTGTTCGAGCCCGATACGCTGGTCCTCGAGCCCGCGGCCCAACAGGTCGCTACGTCGTTTTCGGTGCCGTTTCTGGAGCTCGGCAACGCCGCCGTCCTGCGCGGCGATCAGCGCCAGGCGTTGTACTATCTGCGCCGCAGCTATCATTTGAGTCCCAACAAGGCGCTCGCCGGCATCATCCACCGCATTGAGACAGAGGGCGTGCAGAGTCTGTTTCGTCGCTAGCACTTAGCCCCTCCGTCCCTCGGTCTGTCAGCCCCTTATATTCACCGGCTATGGGTTTCGAGGCCCTCCCGGAGCGTCTGGCCCAGGTGAGGGCCGAGCTTGCGCGACGTGCCCCGCAGCAGATCACGATCGTCGCGGTGACCAAAGGGTTTGGGACGGAAGCGATTCGCGCGGCACTGGACGCCGGTCTTGCCGACATCGGTGAGAACCGCGTCCAGGAAGCCGTCCAGAAGCAGGACGCGCTGGCGAATCTGACCGGCGTTCGTTGGCATCTGATCGGGCATCTGCAGCGCAACAAGGCTCGGGTCGTCGCGGGACGCTTCGATCTGGTACATTCGCTGGATTCGCTCGAGCTGGCGCGAGAGCTGGATCGCCGGTCAGGGGGCGGGGCACCCCAACGGGTGTTGTTGCAGGTGAACGTGGCGCGAGAAGCACAGAAAAGCGGATGCGCGCTGGAGGACGCACCGATGCTGGCGCGACAGATCGCCGCGCTGGAGCATCTGCGGCTGGAAGGCTTGATGACGCTGGCACCATTGACGGACGACGAGGACGTGCAGCGCCGGACCTTCCGGGGGCTGCGCGACCTGCGCGATAGGATCAAGGAGGAGGACGGAGTATGGCTGCCGACCCTCTCGATGGGGATGTCCGACGACTACGCTTCAGCAGTCCTCGAGGAAGCAACGGTGATCCGCTTGGGTACCGCCCTGTTCGGTCCGAGGCAGACACCGTGAACGACGACGCGTTCAACCTGACGCCGCTGGATGTCCGCAAACAGGAGTTCCGGAAGAGCCTGCGCGGCTACGACACGCTGAGCGTGGAAGACTTCCAGATGCGCGTCGCCGACGCGCTGGAGCGCGCGATGCGCGAACGCCAGGTGCTGGAGGAGCGCGTCTCCGCGCTGACCGAGCAGCTGCGCGTCTTCCGGGAGCGCGAGAAAGCGATGAACGAAGCGCTGGTCGCGGCGCAGCAGCTGCGCCAGGACTCGCGCGCCGCCGCCGAGCGCGAGGGGCAGGTGATCGTGCGCGAGGCGGAAGCAGAAGCGAAACGGCTGCTCGACGAAGCGCGCAGCGCACAGAACGCGGTGCAGGTCAAGATGACGGAGACGGAGCGGCAGTTTCAGCAATACATGGGCGGGTTTCGCGCGTTGCTCGAGCGCCAGCTTGCCGAGCTGCGCGCGCTGGATGGAGGGAGCAAGAAAGCTTGAGCGGAGTTTCCGTCGCAGACGCGGTCCGCGCCGTGAAGACGCGGACCGCTATCGTTCCGGAAGTCGCGGTCATTCTCGGCACGGGACTTGGTGGGTTGGCCGACGAGCTCAAGGCCGACGTCACGATCCCGTACGGCGACATCCCCGGCTTCCCTCGCCCCACGGTGGAGACCCATGCGGGCCGGCTGTTGTTCGGCACCATGGGCGACAGGCGTGTCGCGATGATGCAGGGCCGCTTTCATCGCTATGAGGGCTACACACTGCAGCAAGTCGCCTTTCCTGTCCGCGTGCTGCGTGCCCTGGGCGCGACGACGTTGATCGTCTCCAACGTGTCGGGCGGCATGCATCCGCTTTGGGCCACCGGCGATCTCGTCCTCATCTCCGATCACATCAACCTGCTCGGCGACAATCCGCTGGTGGGGCCGAACGTCGACGCCGAAGGCCCGCGCTTTCCCGACATGTCAGCCGCGTACGATCCCGAGCTGCGCACGCTGGCGCGCACCGTCGCGCTCGGGCACAAGATCGTGCTGCGCGAGGGTGTCTACGTCGCGGTTCCCGGTCCGAACCTCGAGACGCGTGCCGAGTACCGCATGCTGCGCGCGCTCGGCGCCGACGTCGTCGGGATGAGTACCGTGCCGGAAGTCATCACCGCGGTCCACCAGGGCATGCGGGTGCTCGGCCTCTCGATCATCACCGACAACTGCCTCCCCGACGCCCTCGAGCCGACGTCGGTCGAGCAGATCATCGCCGTCGCGCGCGGCGCCGAGCCCAAGCTCGCGGCCGTCGTGCGTGGCGTGCTGGAGCAGCTCTAGCTGATGCCGTATCCGCCTTCGGACGCGACGCAGTCGATCGACGAGCTGGAAAAGCACCTGCTCGCGACGTGGAAGCACGAGCGCCTGTTCACGCGGGTGAGCGAGGCGACGCGCTACGGGCCGCCTTTCATCTTCTATGAAGGACCGCCGACCGCGAACGGGCGCCCCGGCATTCACCACGTGTTCTCGCGCACCCTCAAGGATCTGATCTGCCGCTTCCACACGATGCTGGGGCAGGGGGTTACGCGCATCGCGGGGTGGGACACCCACGGCCTGCCCGTGGAAATCGAAGTCGAGAAAGCGCTCAACATCAACGGCAAGCGCGAGATCGAAGCGTACGGCATCGAGCGCTTCAACAAGCTCTGTCGCGAGAGCGTGTTCAAGTACAAGGCCGATTGGGAATCGCTGTCGGACCGCATCGGCTACTGGCTCGACTACGAGCATCCGTACATCACCTATACCAACAACTACATCGAGACGGTGTGGTGGCTGCTCAAGCGGCTGCACGAGAAATCGCTGCTGTATCGGGGACACAAGGTCCTGCCGTACTGTCCGCGCTGCGGCACGGCGCTGTCGTCGCACGAAGTCGCGCAGGGCTACGAGACCGTGCAGACGAATTCCGTCTACGTCGCATTCCCGCTGCTCGGCAGAAAAGGCGATCCGGCGCGCGAGTTGGTGATCTGGACGACGACGCCCTGGACGCTCCTGTCCAACGTCGCGGTCGCCGTGCATCCCGATCTCGAATACGGCGAGTACGCGCTCGCCGACGCGGCCGGCAAGGTCACCAACTACATCGTCGCGACGGCGCGCGTCGCCGACGTTCATATCCACGGCCGTCCGCTCGTGCAGGGCGAACGGATCAAGACATTCCCGGGGCGCGACCTCGTCGGCAAGAAATACGCCCGACCCCTCGAGGTGGTCGCACTGCCGGCGGACGGTCAGCGCGCCGTGGTGATCGCCGGGTCGTTCGTGAGTGCGGACGAGGGCACCGGGCTCGTGCATATGGCGCCGGCGTTCGGTGCCGATGACTACGCGGCCGGGCAGCAGAACGGCCTCGCCTTCGTGAATCCGGTGGCCCCCGACGGCACGTTCCGGGACACGACGTGGCCCGAGATCGAAGGCAAACTCGTCACCGACAAGGAAACGAGCCGGCTGATCATCGAACGGCTGAAGCACGACGGCCGCTGGCTGGAGACCAGGGCCTTCTCGCACAGCTATCCGCACTGCTGGCGCTGCGATTCGCCGCTCATCTACTACGCCCGCAGCTCGTGGTTCGTCCGCACGACCGCGGTGAAAAAACGGATGCTCGAGGTCAACGCCGAAGTTGACTGGCATCCACCCGAGGTGGGCAGCGGCCGCTTCGGCGCATGGCTCGAGAACAACGTCGATTGGGCGCTGTCGCGCGACCGCTACTGGGGTACGCCGCTCAACGTGTGGGAGTGCGACGCCGACCGCGAGCACCGCGAGGTGATCGGATCGTACGAGGAGCTGGCAAAACGGTGGGGCAAGGCACTGCCCGCGGATTTCGACCCGCACAAGCCGTACATCGACGCATACACGTGGGCGTGCGGCGACTGCAGCGGCACGATGCGGCGCGTGAACGAAGTCATCGATGCGTGGTTCGATTCGGGCGCGATGCCCTACGCGCAGTGGCACTATCCGTTCGATCATCAGGCCGATTTCAAGGCGCATTTCCCGGCGGATTACATCTGCGAAGGCGTCGATCAGACCCGGGGCTGGTTCTACTCCCTGCTCGCGATCGGCGTCACGGCGTTCGACTCGCTCGTCTACAAGCACGTGATCGTGAACGAGCACGTGCTCGATGTGCACGGGCAGAAGATGTCGAAGAGCCGCGGCAACGTGCTCGATCCGTGGAAGGTGATCGGCGAACACGGCGCGGACGCGGTGCGGCTCTACCTCCTCGGTCAGAGTCAGGTCTGGCTGCCGAAGCGCTTCGATGAGAAACAGATCCCGGAGGTATCGGGCGGATTCTTGAACACGCTGCGGTCCACCTATGACTTTTTCCGCCGCTACGCCCAGAACTGGAATCCGCCGGCCGAGCAAGACGCGACCCCGGCGGGCCAGCGGCCGGCGGCGGACCGCTGGCTCCTCGCCCGGCTCGATGAAGTGGTCGCGAGCGTCCGGCAGTCGTGGTCTGTTTACGACGCCACGGCCGGCGTCCGCGCCATCATGGATTTCGTCGGGGAAGACCTCTCACGCTGGTACATCCGGCGGAACCGGCCGCGCTTCTGGGCGCCCGACCGGGCGACCGATCCCATCGCGCTCGAAACGCTGCACGAGGCGCTGGTCGCCGCCGTCCGGATGCTCGCCCCTGCCGCCCCCTTCATCTCCGACTGGGTACACCGGGCCCTGACGGGCACCTCCGTCCACCTCGCCCCGTTCCCCGCCGACCGGGGGCACCGGGAACCGGAGCTGCTGGCGGCTATGACCACCATCCGGCGCCTCGCGTCGCAGGCTCGGGCAGCCCGGGAATCGCGTAACCTGCGGGTCCGCCAGCCGCTGGCCCGCATGCAGGTGGCCGTTCCGGCGGCAGCCCAGGGCCCGGCCTTGTCAGACCTGTTAGATATTCTGGCTGCCGAAGTCAACGTAAAAGCGGTCCAAGTCGTCGCATCGGACCACGATCTGGTCCGGCTGGGCGGCAAAGCGAATTTTCGGACGCTCGGCAAGCGGTACGGGAAGGACACGCCGCGGGCCGCCGCCGCCGTCGCTGAGTTGAGCGCGGCGGAGCTGCAGACGCTGGAGCAGGGCGGGGCGGTGCGGCACGGCGAGTTTGAGTACCAGCCGGAAGACGTGACTGTCACACGCGAGGTCGCGAGCGAGTGGCTGGTGCACGCCGATGGCCCGTACGTCGTCGCGCTGGATCCGGCGTTGAGCGATGATCTGGTGCAGGAAGGACTGGCGCGCGAGGTGGTGAATCGCGTGCAGCGTCTCCGCAGAGAGGCGGGATACGAATACACGACGCGCATCGAGTTGAGCGTCGCCGGCGCCGAGGACGTGGTGGCCGCGACGCGCGCGTTTTCAGGGTTCGTGGAGGGTGAAACGCTGGCGCGCCGGATGGTGTTGGGAGCAGGCGCCGCGCTCGACGAACCCGACTTGCAGCGTGAAGTGGACATCGAGGGGCGCCGGGTTACGATTGCGCTCCGGCGTCACGACGGAAGAAAGGGCGGAACCCGATAATGCCGACTAAGTCGACGAAGCTGAAGCCCAAAGGCGGCGGGCTCAATAAAAAACAGTTGACCCATCTCGAGAAGCGGCTGCTCGAAGAGCGCGCCCGCGTCATCAAGGAGCTGGGCCACTACGGTGAGTCGTTCAACTCGAGCCTCCAGGCGTCCGACGGGGATCTCTCGAGCTACTCCTTCCACATGGCCGATCAGGGCACCGACGCGATGGAGCGCGAAAAGCAGTTCCTGTTCGCGTCGCAGGAGGGGCGGTACCTGTGGCACGTGAACGAGGCGCTGCGCCGGCTGTACAGCTCGCCCGAGCGCTTCGGGCGCTGCGAGCAGTGCGGCGAACCGATCGGGTTCGACCGTCTCGATGCTCTCCCGCACGCCCGCCTCTGCATCAAGTGCAAGGCCAAAGAGGAAGATGGTAAACGCCGCTGAGCGCCGCCTGTTCTGGGGAACGGCGACCGCGGTCGTCGTTTCCGACTTCGTCACGAAACTGATCGCGGAATCGTTCCTGGCGCGGCGCCTGCCGCTCCGGGTCATCGGCGACGTCGTGCAGTTTCGTCTCGTCTACAACGAAGGCGCGGCGTTCGGCCTGCACGTCGGCGACAACTCGCGCTGGATCTTCATGGCGCTCGCCGTCATCGCGCTGTTCGTCCTCGCCTCGCTGGTGCGCGGCACGCGGCCCGGTGACCGGTTCCGCCTCATCGCGCTGGCGCTGGTGTGCGGCGGCGCGGTCGGCAATTTGATCGACCGGATTCGCAGCGCGCAGGGCGTCGTCGATTTCGTCGACGTCGGCATCGGCGCCTGGCGCTGGCCGACCTTCAACGTCGCCGATTCCGCCATCACGATCGGGGCGATCGCACTCGGACTCTCGCTGTGGCAGGAAGGCCGCGCGCAGCAACGAGCGAAGGAGGCGCGCGCGGCAGAACCTTGAACATCACTTTCGGTGTCGTTGCTTCCACTGAACGTCTCGACCGCTTCCTCGCTGACCAGCTTGCCCTTTCCCGTACCCAGGCCGGACGCCTCATCGCCGACAAGCGCGTGACCGTGCGCGGCAAAGCGCTGCGCGCCTCGGCGCTTCTGGAACGTGGGATGGAAGTCACGGTCGAGCTGCCCGACGAAGCACCCCCACGCATTTACACGCCCCACCACGCCGCTTTGAATTTCGTCTATGAGGACGAGCACCTCGCGGTGCTCGACAAGCCGGCGGGACTCGTCGTCCATCCCGGTCCCGGCCACTGGAACGACACGCTCGTGAATGTGTTGGTCGGGCGGGGCACCGAGCTGTCGGGCGGCGCGACGGCGGAAGCGGGCCGTCCAGGGATCGTGCATCGGCTCGACCGCGACACGTCCGGGCTGCTCGTCGTCGCGAAAAGTGATCTCGCCCACCGCCGCCTGGCGGGCGCCATCGAGCGGCGGGCCGTCAAGCGCGTGTACGCGGCGCTCGTGTGGGGACATCTGCGCAAGAATGTGGTCGACATCGAAGCGCCGATCGCGCGCAATCCCA
>WNFO01021807.1_pt1 | contig 10354 bp, 12 predicted proteins | sample 5400251 | NCBI WGS metagenome assembly WNFO01 (sample SAMN13153354, study PRJNA577476) | soil metagenome | isolation source: 100 cm saprolite under Madrone tree | place: USA:California | collected 2016-06-14 | reverse complement strand
GTTCATGACCGTGCAGCATATAGCGAGGATTTTTCTGTACCACGATGTCGATCGCGTCGAGCAGGCCCTGAAAGTCACCCTCCACAACAAACGGCGCACCGAGGTAAGGCATGATGAAATCTCCGACAAAGAGCACCCCCAAATCGGGCAGATGGATGAACATGGCGTTATGCGTTTCTCCCCCGTGAACGGGAATCAACTCAATGCGCGTTCCTCCAATTTTTAGCTCGGTGGGACGGTCTATGGTTGCGTCCGGCTTGAAATTCCGGACATCTTCGAGATTGAAGCGCTCGCCGAAGAAGTGTTTGCCGATGGACTCAGGCGCGTTGATATCGCTGGCTATTTCTTCCTGATAGTTACTTCTGGCATAGAAGCGGGGTTTCGGATTCAGACCGCGAAAATAGGCGTGCCCGCCGATGTGGTCCCAATGCGAATGTGTGACGAAGATGGTGGTGAGCTCAGGCAGATTCGGTGCATAGGCGCGCAGCGCTTCGTATGCCGTTTTGGCGGAGTCGGTCCGGGTTCCCGCGTCGATCCCGATCAACTGCCGTCGATCGTCGGAAACGACGAAATAGTAGTCGGTGAATTCGAAACCCGAGAGCGCATAGACGCGGCCCGGAACAATTTCGGCAATGCGGCGCGCCGCAAAAGCATGACCGAACAATGGGTCTTCTATAAATGGGGTGATGAGTGTGACCGGTTCATCAAAACTCTTGTAACCACTCTGTCGGAGATAGTCCCGGGCTTTGCCTTGGTCACCATCGGCGAGAGCGAACTTTCCCAAGCCAAAGTCCACTTCCCGCAGCCAGCCGATCTGCGGCGCTTTGGCGATGTTCGCGGCACACCATGTCAAATCGTCCTGTGCGGCCTGCTTCTGATGGAAGAAACCCGGGAGTTGGGATCGGACGACGCCGAAAATCCAGTTCACGACAAAGATCTGACCGCCGGAAAGCTGCTTGGCCTGGTCCAATATTGCAATGGTGTCTTTCACGTAACCAATGCGGTGGAGCAGGGAGACCGAGGAGGCATGTTGCGCTCGCAGCAACCCGATGGCGCTTAGGTAGAGCGACTTTTGCGCGTCGGTGAGGCGGGGCCCGAACTCATTCAGCCGCGCGGCGAAGAATTCGGCGCCTTCCGCCTGCTGGTTGGCATTGGCGTATTCGCCCATGAGAAGAAACAGCAATTGGGGATCTTGTGGAGGCGCGGCGCTGTTTACCGCTTTCAGGTATTCGAGTTCCGGGCGGGAAGAACTGGACTGGGCCGGACTCGTGGCCGTCCCGTTCGTTCCCAGGTAAACCAGGGAGCCGACGACGAGCAAAAGTGCCAGCAATAAATAAACGTTCTTTCGCATCATGTGAATCCTTTCCTAGCTGCGTTTCCTTCATAGATGCATATGCATCTATTATGAGTACAAACATTACGCCTCTGTCGCCGCGCCCGTGACTCGTGCAACGGTGGCCTGCATTTGCTTCCAATCCACAGGGCCGAGCGTTTTCCGCAAGCGATGTTCCGCCGCCTGCCAACTTGGCTGAGCTGCCGCGACTTGCCTCTTCCCCGCTTCCGTCAAGCGAAACATTCGCTCGCGCTTATCTTTTCCAGGCCTGACGTGGATCCACCCCTGCTTGCGCAACAGGGCCAACGTACGTGTAAGCGTAGTGCTGTCCATGGCAAAACCGGCACTCAACGCTTTCTGGTTGGCCTCGCCGACAATGGCGAGGGCGGTGAGCAGGCCGAACTGGGTGATTTCGATTCCGGTCTTGCGGAGCTCCTGGTCGTAAATGCGGGTCACAAGTCGGGTGACACGCCGAAGGTTCTGACAGGCGCAAGGGAGCGCAAAGAGCGCGTTCGAGGGATGATTGTCGTGAATCGTCATAACAATAAGATGTATATACATGTTCTCTTGGTTTCTGTCAAGCCCGACTCGCACCGTAGGTGGCGTACGAGGTCAAAAGTCATAGGTTGGCGATTGCTTCCGTGTGGACGACTCGCTCCGAATCGTCGATCAGCTACGCGTCAATGTGGCAGCGAAGGCATTGAAGAGCGCATGGACGAGTATTGCTGGCAAAAGACTACCGCTTCTGTGTCTGAGTTCCCCCGACAATAGCCCCAGCACGAAAGCTGCCGCTGCCGTGATCGGATTTACCTCCATATGGATCAGCCCGAACAAAAGGGCAACGATTATCGCGGCATAGGAAAGCGAAGTACCGAAAAACGAAAGCGTTGCCGGAAACTGCCGAGCCAGGGTGGTCTGCAGGAGACCGCGAAAGATTATTTCCTCCTGAATTGCGGCACCGACGACGAAGTAAAGGAACGTCATCCACGGACGAAATGCCACTTCGGGCGGAGGCAGAGCTGAGCTTAGGTGATTGACAAGGACTGCGAGCGCCCAGCCGACAGGCGCGCCGAACACAATTGCGGCAGCGATGTAGCGATAGTGGCAGAATCGAAACCCAAATTGCGTGAAGCCTCCGGCCTTCCGTGACACCACATAGATAAGGAGGATCGCCACTCCCGAGCTGATCACGATGATTACAGGCACCGCTTTGAAAGGCCGCAGTTTAAGCAGCGCAACAGTCAAAAAGGCCGGGCCGTAAGCGCCCGTGAATAACAGCAGGAGGGTGCCAAGCGCCTTTGCGGACTTGAATTTTGTCAATTTCGTATCCTTGGTGTGGCGCGGCCACGTGGTTCAATGCAACAGCGATCTCAGCGCTTACGTCAGCGAGTCTTGCGATTAACGAACGCGTCAGCCTGCGCCGACCAAAGCCAGGTGCCGACACGTCGCGCGCCCATCGATGCCCATCCATGAAAGCAGAAGCACCCAAGAGGGCGTCTTCCTCGCCTTCGGTGAACAGTACGATGACGTCGTTCTCCAGCGCGCGGCCGACGCGTATGTCGCGCATCGCTTCGAGGATAGCTCCGACGTTGCTATGGATCCGGGCTTATCGTGTAGTCAAATTCGTAGAAGTGCTTGCCGCCCTCGATTTTGATCGTCATCTTGCCGACAACCCCTTTTAGATCACCGGTGCCAGATCCGGGCACAACGGTCACCGACAGCTCGGTCGCGCCTTTGGTCATCGTGCCGAGATGCTGAAGAGCAAATGCGCCGCTGCGATCGCCGAGTTTGCCGACCACTCGCTCGATCGCGACATAGCCACCCGATCCTGATGCAGGCGATCCGGCGCTGAGCATCTCGCCTTTGCTTGATGCCGCGAGGTCGCCGTGGAATTGCTTATCGATGGTCATCCGGGCAAGCGATGGATCGGCCGCTTTGTCTTCCAGCGGGACAGGCGTGATCTTCACATCGAACGTTCCGGCGGCGTGCATTTGCATCGTAGTGGACTTTCCTTTCGGTTTTTCACTCTGCGCAAAGAACAACGTGGAGAGAGCGAGAACAGCGATTAGCGCAAGATTCTTCATGTTAGATCCTGTGGAACGTTTTTAGCATCTCTTTCATTGAGTATTTCAACACCACGGGACGCCCATTTCCGAATCGACCTCTTGAAAGTCTTTCGGGTGCGCTACTCGATATTGGGCATGTCCATATTCGTGTGTGAATGTCTGTAGGATGCTCTCGGGCACCATGCTCTTGTTTATGACAACTAAGTGGGCGTGGATAGGCAACTCCATTCCGGCTCTCGGGCTGGCAGTTGTGCTGAAGGTGACACCAGGAACAATAATAGCGTCACCGGGGGGCGCAAGTGACACCCACAGTGGATATTGAGGGTTTCGTCTATTCCAGTCGTCAACGTACTTCTGGACGATGGGTTGGACTTGTTCGAGAGTCAAAGACATCTGCCTTCCCTTTCCCAAGTTTTGATCGCCGGCCGTCTGCGTATAGTTGAGAAGGAGCAGTAACGTCAATGTGGCGAGTTTCATAAAAATTAAACCTTCAGCTTTTCTTGTTCCGCCAGCATCCGCTCCAATGTGCTCTTCTGGCTCCTGGTATTCCTCATAAAAATGGAAGTCAAGACGTATGGTGCTTCGCCGTTCTCATGTTCCTTGCTCAGACACTCCTGAATCGCCAATTTTAGATCACGCCAGTTTTCTAAGAGGAAATCGCGTGTATCGAGTTTCTTTGGAAGTTTTGGAAGCTGTGTCGTAAAGAATTCGATCAGAGACTCTTTCGATTCTCCCTGACGGCGGCTCCATAGCTTGAGGAGTATTTTTAATACCTGATAATGGGGTCTTGGATGCTGCTGGAGTGGCATCGGGGAGCAACGAAGATGGGACTGACGCCAGTGCATCCTGGGTAAGCCTGCTAGTGCGTTGGCGACGCTTTGCGGATTGAGAGCATACCTCCCGCTTTGCAGGAAATCGAGCAACTCAGAGGCATACACGTAAGCCTCTTGGTCCATAGATTTCTTGTCCAGGCCGCGTTCCTCGGTTGTAAGCCGATTGATATCAGACTGAAGCTGAGCCAGAGCTTCCTGTCGCCGTGTAATCTCTTCTCGAACGGTGTCCACGTATTCGGGGCCCGCAGTTTTCAATACCGCATCTATTTCGCGTTTGGAGCGCTCTATCTCAGTCAGCTTGGCTTGAACGCGGAGGATTTCTCCTTGTAACTCCCCGAGTCGAACCCTGTTCCTGTAAACTTCCGCTGGTGTTGCGGTTTCAACTGTCTCGCGGTAGAAGGCGTTGGCTAATCCTGAGTTGTAAGGCTTTTCTTTTACGGGCTGAAACGCTTTGCGCACGTCGTCTATCGTACTCGTAGAGCGCTCACGTATCTGTAAGAGCGGCCATCCGATCTCAGGCCAAGACTCTTCCAGAAGAGAAGCCCACTGATTACGTGCGCCAAGAAGGAAATTATCAGGTATTGTACGGCGACCGCGTTTCGGTTTTTCCATCAACGTCGATGAAAAAGCCGAGATCGGAACCTCGCGGGTCTTTCTCTCTTTTGTGATCCTTTGCTGTCTCATTCCAGTGCCCAAAATCATGTCAAGGGGAATTTCTATGCCGCCAAGAAAATTCTTCGCCAGGTAATTCTCCCCTAATTCCCGGATTTCGCCAGGAAATGTTTTGTACGCTTCCTACACTCTCGCCAGGAAATCTTTTCGCCGCGGAATATGCTCAAGTGCCATGATTCCAGATGCTTACGAAAACTGGCCTTATTCTATGCGCGGAAACACGCGGAGACCGAACGGGAAGACTAGATGATTCGGCTTCCCGTGCTTGTGTTAAAATGGTTTCGTTGACTTTGGGGTGTCGGCGAGGTCGTCGCTTTATAAGTGACGAACACCGGCTCTCAACCAAAGCGCACTTGTCGGATCCGCGCTGTCCCTGGGAAGCGCGGTGCGTTTGCAAGGAGAGGGGCTCTTCCCTCCGCATTCCACGTCCAGGGAGTGGATAAAACGCGGGAGGATAAGAAGGTGCCCAAACGCCACGGCAGTCGTCGTTCACAAGCCTGTAAATTCCTCCGAGATTTTGTTGCGGTACTTCATGCATTTCGTATAGCGATTGCGGAAGTCGTGTTTACACTCGCCGCTCTGTACGGTGCTTATCATGCATTTCAACTTCTAGTTCACTGAGGTTAGGAATTATGTCGCCAATCGTGCGGGTCGTAACGGACAAAGAGTCAGACGCTGAGGTATTTGTTTCACTTGAACAGGCACTACTAGTTCTGGGCGACGTGCGAGCCACACTTCCTCAACTAAGAGAACAACTACGCCAAAAATGGGATGTGACAAACGTCCAGATTCAAGACCGAATACCGCGACTCAGAAACCCTCTTAACCCTTTGCAAGTTGTAGAAGCGGCCTGCATCGGACTCGTGGTTAGCTTTACTGTGCCAAGAGAACAAGGAGCTTCAGAATAGCCACTTCTTTGCCGCCGCAATCTATAAGGTCTGCAAAGACTGTGACAAGCAGCCGATCATGGTAGGGGGAGGAACTTCACGCCACACCGGAGGCCAAATAGCTGACGAGTTGCTCTGCCGAGATTGTGAGCAGCGCTTCAGCAAGAACGGCGAAGCTTCGACCATTGCGAACATGGCGCGGCAGGGAGGGTTTCCAATACAAGCGATCTTGGAAAAGACTCAGGCTCTGTCCGCAAACGATCGCCTTGCAGCCTTTGGTCAAGTTGCTGGAGTTAATGTCGATCAACTGGTTTATTTTGCCTTGAGCATCTTTTGGCGAGCATCCGTACATCAATGGCATGACCCCGACACTGATCGAGTAATCGAGACGATAGCGCTTGGGGAATACGAAGAGCCAATACGACAATTCCTAGCGAACGGAGCATCGTGGCCATCGAACGTGGTAGTCCTAGTTTCGGTCTGGCCATACGCAAATCCTCCACTGACGCTGCACACGCCGGTTGCCGCGAAGCGAGACGGATTTGAAACTTTCATGTTTAGCATCCCAGGACTTACGTTTACCTTAGCTACAGGCACCGGAATTTCTGATAATCTGCGACAGATGTGCTCTCACTCTTCACCGCAACAATTCATATATTCGAGCACTGATCAAGCTGCGTTCGCCCTGGAATCCTACGCCGCTAAAATCTTTAAGAGTCCTCCCAAGGGAAAACTAGCCCATGAATTCCCTAACCATCCGGCGAAACCGAAAAACGGATAGCTTTCTTTGATCGCGCGGTGAAGGTCTTCAAGCTGCTTGCCTTACCGACATCTCAGTGAAATAATCCAGCCATGATTATCGGCGACCGCCTCCGCGACATGCGTGAGCAAAAGAAACTCTCCCAGGGCGACATCGAAAAGCGCACCGGCCTGCTTCGCTGCTACATTTCCCGCGTTGAGAATGGGCATACCGTTCCCGCCATTGAAACGTTGGAGAAAATGGCTCGCGCTTTAGAGGTCCCACTTTATCAACTCTTCTACGAAGGCGAGGAGCCGCCTAAGCTGCCTAACCTGCTCAAGAGGAAATCGTCGAACGATATAGCATGGGGAAGTTCGGGCAAGGATGCGCGGTATCTGAGCAAACTTCGCAGGCTGTTGGGCAAGTCGGACGAACAAGATCGGAAGCTCGTGTTGCAGATGGCACAGAAAATGTCCAATCGCTAGCTCCACGGTTCATTGCCTGCCAATCAAATTGGCATTGTGTCGTGATGCCGCAGCCTCATCAACCCACCTCAAAGCAGTTGTAACCCAAAATCGATGACGAAGGTACGACAGAAATGGAAATCTTCAATGGTGAGGCTGTTCCAATCACGAGTCCAAATCAAAGTGACTTCATATGCGGTATGCTGCCGCATCGGCGTGATCTCAGAAAATCGCCTGAGTTTAGCAAGGTCAATTCCTAGAATGAGAGAATCCACAGTTTCAGCTACCTTGTGCAGCTTCGATTTCAAACTTTCGGATGCCACGCTCTGAACGAACTCTCGCCCTAGTATTGGGATGTGGCCAACAAGGGCCTCTTTATGTTTTTCGCGTGCTTCACCGAGAAGGTCATCGAAAGCGAGTCCCAACTTCGTGATAGCGGCTGGAAGATTACCGTTCTCCTTTTCTGATTCGGCCTCTTTGATCTTTGCGCGTGCTAGGATGTTTTGGATCAAATCAGCCAAACTCACAGATTGATAGTCTACGTTGAGGTATTGCTGTGAAATTTCCTCGCAGAATTCGAGCGAATTACGCAAACGCTCGCTGGCATTCGTGGGGTTAGGCAGGATGCCTTTGTGCTTGAAACCGTTTCGATCATCATTCAATTGATCCATCGCGCCAAGACGTGGCGGTAAGGTGCCTGTTTTCTGCTCCACGAGCGACCAGAACTTTTTAAATTCGTGGGCCCATGGCACATTAAGCGTGTCAGTCACAACCTTCATGACCATTTCGACAGCATCGTGAGCAGCGAGTATCGATGCACCTAACGCCAGTTCGTGGCCCTCTGCATTGAGGGCTTGAGCACGCTGTAGCAGATATTTGGAATACATGATTCGTTTCAGCAGTTCAGGGGTGAGGGCCATGATTCATTTTCCACCGTTGTATTCTATCCCCTAGACTCAGGCGAACCCTTTTTCTTCCTGGCTCTTCCCATGGCATTTGTGATGGACCAGCCGCGTGTTCTTTTCGGTGTAGCCCAACATGGCTCTGCAACGAACCAGTTCGGCTCCCTTCTTTGGGAGTTTCTTCCGGCAGATCGCGCATAAGCCCTTCTGAAAAATCATCTTCTTCATCTTGAGGAAGCGCCGATGCATTGGCGTGCCCTTTTCGTCGTGGATGAGTCGAATGTAGACGTAACGCCGAATAGTCCACCCGCCCACCCGAAGCCCGGAGTAGAGGGCAAGGTCACCCGCCACGGGCCACCCCTTGACATGCAAGTATTTACTTGCATATCCTCAGTTCGGTGGACAGGATATTCAGGGCACTTGCGGATCCTACTCGTAGACAACTGCTCGATCGCCTCTATGAGAACAACGGCCAGACTCTAAACGAGTTGTGTGAACCCTTCCATATGTCGCGTCAGGCAGTGACCCAACACATCGCGTTGCTTGAGGCGGCAAAGCTTGTTCTTGTCGGTTGGCGCGGACGGGAGAAACTGCACTTTCTCAACCCTCTGCCAATTTACGAGATCTTTGAGCGCTGGGCAAAAAAATATGACCGCCGTCGCCTTGAGCAGTCAGCCCAGTTGATAAAAATTATGGAAGAAAACAATGAGCGACCGATGCCAAAAGCGCAGAAAGGCTAGCGGGCACCGCATTCTGGAGGACAAGCCGTGAAGCGATTGGAAGCTCACCGACACTTCTACGCAGACTTGGTCACGACCAGCGCAGGGGCAGCAAAGAACGAACGGCTTAAAGATGCGTTTGCATCTACGCCAAGAGAGCGCTTCACCGGTTCCGGTCCGTGGAAAGTATTTGCTGGAGGCAATTACGTCGAGACTCCCAACGACGACCCTGCGTTCCTGTATCAAGACGTCGTCGTGGCTCTTGCACCGGAACGCCGAATCAACAACGGGCAGCCTGTTCTTCACGCAATAAATCTTGCGGCGCTCAATGTGAAGCAAGGGGAGAAGGTCCTCCACGTAGGGGCCGGGACCGGATATTACACGGCGGTGCTTGCGAAACTTACGGGCGCGACGGGGACGGTCGTGGCATACGAGGTCGAACATGACCTGGCGCAGAGCGCTATTCAAAACCTTAGCGATTTTTCGAATGTTACTGTGCAGGAACGCTCGGGTTCAGAAGCGCCGCTGCCCGATTGCGATGCGATTTACGTGAATGCCGGGGCGACAGCGCCCTTGGACGTTTGGCTAGACGCCCTGAAATTCAATGGTCGCTTGCTCTTTCCCATGACGCCGGCTGACGGTCCCGCAGGAATGCCCGGTGCGGGAGGCATGCTTCTTGTAACGCGCAATGACACCGACCGCTTTGATGCGCGATTCGTCTGCCCCGCGATGTTTGTCCCCTGCGTAGGAGCGCGCGATGAGGAGACTGCACAGAAATTGTCTGTCGCATTCAAGCGTGGCGATTTCCGGAACGTGCGGTCGCTACGGCGCAATTCACAACCCGACGAAACCTGTTGGTGTTCGGGAAATGGATGGTGGCTATCCACTTCCTAGATCATGTGAGGGATTGGGGTTGCGTGAGCAGCCCCCAGCCAAATGAATTGGAGCTAAATGGAGCCAAGCTGGTTCAAGGGTTGCCAGCTCTCGGCAATCGCTAGAGCGGAGTGCCGCCGCTCAAGCCAATAATCGTATTGAGGAAAGCCTTCATCTCAGGGCATTGCGAAGCTGCAACAGCTAGATCTTTCCCTCGTAAGATCCGATTCGCATCTCGTGTCTTCGAATAACTGTCGCGAAACGTCCCAATTCGAAAGATTTCCTTTATGTGGTAAGACGGCGGGCGATTATGGTTCACCTTCTCCGGGGGGCCGGCTGGTGCTTGTCGGTTGTGTCCTGCAATTGCCTGTATATCAGCCCAGTATGGCAGCAGCCAAGCCTCGAAATCGTACTGCGCGACGTGTGCATGGAATCTGGCGTTGTGTCCTACCCATTGAAGCATCTTGGCCTTTGCATCAGCAGCGTCGACGAAGTCACCGGTGCCGGTATAAACGTCGGTCAGCGCGATGACAGCACTCGAGGGAGCCGGGCCGATCGTCAGCAGGTTTTCAACCGCACGACGAAGCTTGTCTTCCTTGGGGATTCTGCCGTCGTAACGAAAAAAGTCGAGACGAGGCATATTGCCTATTATTTTCGATTTGAGGAACTCTACGAGGTGAGGTTTGAAAGCTGACTCGGTCTTTCCCTCAACCAGAACCGTGATTTTCAAGCACGCGCCCCGATGCGGCCATTGCGCCATAGTTCGTCGAGAGAGTATTCCTCCAACCACTTAGCGAGATCGAGCTTGTCCGCCCATGTCACAGTGCTCATTCCATCTTCGGTTGAATCCATTAGAAGGATTTCTC
>WNFO01026597.1_pt1 | contig 10357 bp, 8 predicted proteins | sample 5400251 | NCBI WGS metagenome assembly WNFO01 (sample SAMN13153354, study PRJNA577476) | soil metagenome | isolation source: 100 cm saprolite under Madrone tree | place: USA:California | collected 2016-06-14 | reverse complement strand
CGCAGGTGTATCGTCTGTTGGCCTCATGACCCCGGGGCTGGAAAAACCGGCGGAAACAGATTAGATTGCCTCTCGCAAGGCGCACTTGAATTCTAGCGCGGGCATCGGTTAACGGGCCGCGCACCGTGGGGATGGACGCTTCAATGACTCATGCATCGCTTCGCAAGCTTGCTCGCCGGGTTGCCGCGCTCGCCGCGCTCCTGGTGGTTGCATTTGCCTCTTCCGGCTGTAACAAGCTGAAGGCGCGAGACCTCCTGAACAAGGGTGTCACCGCCTTCAAGAATGGCCAGTCTGACGCGGCCATTGAAGATTTCAAGGAGGCGAAGGAGGCCGACCCCGAGCTCCTCAACGCTCGGCTGTATCTCGCCACGGCCTACGCCAGCTTGTATATCCCCGGCGCGCCTTCCCAGGAAAACCTGGCTCGCGGCAATCAGGCGGTTGCGGAGTTCAAAGAAGTTTTGGATAAGGACGCAAATAATCTCTCCGCAATCGACGGCATCGGGTGATCGACTGGACTTTGGCGTTTCGCGGCAACGGCGAAATGCGCATGGACTACAACAAGAACAATATCCGCAAGCAGGTCAAGGATACGGACCCACTGCCTACCGCCATTCGTTCCGAATATGCTTCCAAGTATGGACAGCTAATCGACGAGGGAATCACCGACCTGCAGAAGGCGATTTCCATCCGGCCCGATTACGACGATGCCATGGCCTATCTAAACCTTCTCTATCGCCGCAAGGCCGACATGGTGGACAGCAAGGAAGAACGCGAAGCGTTGCTGAAACAAGCCGACGACCTCGTGGATAAAGTTAAGGAAATCAAGCAGAAGCGCTCCGAGCAGCCGCAGGCGTCCTAAGCCGTTAGCAGTAGGTTTAATGGATTTTTTGATCGGGCGTCCGCGAGGGCGCCCCTTTTCTTTCTTGCGGAACGACTGCGGATTCGCACCCAATCGTTCTTCTAGCGTAAAATAGAGTATGCCGTCGCCCAGCAATTTGCCTCTCCATTTTCACCGCGACCGCACTGAGCGCGAACTCGACGCTCGCCTCGACGAACTGCTCGAGAAGCTCCGCAAAAATCGCCCTTCCGAAGATCCCTGGATGGTGCGCCGCGCCTACGAAATCGCTGCGGAGCGGCACCGCGACCAGCTTCGCAGCTCCGGCGCCCCCTACCTCACGCATCTTCTGGAAGTTGCCCACATCCTGGCGGACATGCGCCTCGACGCCACCACGCTCACCGCGGCTCTGCTTCACGACGCCATCGAAGATACGGAGTATCCAGTTTCGCGCATATCAGAGCGTTTTGGAGTCGAAGTCGCGCGGCTGGTGGAAGGCGTCACCAAAATCGGCCGGCTCAACATGATGGCTCCCGAGGCGCGCCAGGCCGAAAGCGTTCGCAAGATGCTACTAGCCATGGTCAACGATGTTCGCGTCGTGCTGGTCAAGCTCGCCGACCGTCTTCACAATATGCGCACGCTGGAGTATCTGGACCCTGCCAAGCAGCAGCGCATCTCTCGTGAAACCCTGGATATTTACGCGCCTATCGCCCATCGGTTGGGAATGGGCATCGTCCGCAATGAGCTGGAAGACCTTGCGTTCCGGTTTCTGGAGCCGGAGTCTTTCCTCGCGCTGCAGAAGGAAGTCAGCGACAAGGCGCCGGCGCACAGAAAATTCCTCGAGGAAGTTCAAACCACGATTCGCACCAAGCTTATTGAAAATGGCATTCCCGCGGAACTCGAAGCGCGCGTGAAGGGCTTGTATTCGTTGCACCGCAAAATTGTGCGCCAAGAGCGCAGCCTCGAGCAGGTCTACGATCTCCTTGCCGTTCGCGTCATCAGCGACACCGAGCGCAATTGCTATGCGGCCCTCGGCGTTGTGCATCACATCTGGCGCCCCGTTCCCGGCCGCTTCAAAGATTACATCGCCATGGCACGGCCAAATCTGTACCAGTCCTTGCACACCACCGTGCTTCACGGCGGACAGGCCTTTGAAGTGCAAATCCGCACCCAGGAAATGCATCGCATCGCGGAAGAAGGTGTGGCCGCTCATTGGAAATATAAAGATGGCAAGCCGGCGCAGGAAGACGATCAGCGCATCACCTGGATGAGGCAACTGATCGAATGGTCGCAGGAATTGGAAGAGCCAGGCGAGTTCTTGTCGACCCTGAAGATCGATCTCGCCCCCGTCGAGGTTTATGCGTTCACGCCCAAGGGGCGAGTGCTGGAGCTCCCGCGGGGCGCGACTCCCGTGGATTTTGCGTATTCGGTGCACACCGAGGTCGGCCATCAATGCGTGGGCGCAAAGATCAATGGCCAGATGGTGGCGCTGCGGCACGAAATCGTCAGCGGCGATGTCGTCGAAATTCTCACGCAGAAAGGCCACGGACCCAGTCGCGATTGGCTCAGCTTCGCCAAATCGACGCACGCGCGCAGCAAGATCCGCCACTGGATCAATCTGCAGGAGCGCGAAGAAGCCATGGAGGTCGGGCAACGGCTATTGGAAAAGGAGTCACGCCACTTCGGGCGCAGCCTAAAGAAAATTCCGGAGGAAGATTTGCTGCGCGTCGCATCCGATTCCGGCCTGTCTAAGATCGAAGATCTTTACGCCGCGGTAGGCTTCGGAAAATATTCGGCGCGCCAGATACTCACGAAGGTTCTGGGCGATGCCGCGAAAGGGGCGGAGCCTGCGCCCGAAGATGCCAAGCCCACTCTGGTCAAAACCGTTAAACGCATGCTCGGGTTTGGCGAAGCTCCCCTTATCGTCAAAGGGCATGACGATCTGCTGGTGTATCGCGCCAAATGCTGCAATCCCATTCCCGGCGACGACATCATAGGTTACATCACGCGCGGACGCGGCGTCGCGGTTCACACTCGCCCGTGCCCTAATGTGCAAAATCTGTTGTATCAGACGGAACGCCGCATTGCCGTTGAGTGGGGTGGCGAGGGGGCGGCGACATTCCAGGTGCAGCTTCAGATTCGCGCGCGCGATCGCGCCGGACTCTTGGCGGAAATCACTACCGTAATCAGCGGCGCCGGCTCCAATATTCACAGTCTGGAAAGTCGTCCTGACAAGTCGAATGCGCGCATTGATGCCAGCCTGGAAATCGCCGATCGCCGCCAGCTTGAGACCATCCTGACCAATATCCGCAAAGTTTCTGGCGTGTACGGTGTAGAGCGCGTTTACCAGGTCTAGCTTTTTTTGCGCGTTCCTCTAAGTAGCGCCTCAGCATTTTCGGAATTCCTTGACCTGTCCTTCCGCACAAGTACCCCCGACAGCACACGCCAACATGTTCAGCTTGCCGCCAGCTAGAATGGAAACATGAAGTCCTCAGCTCTGCTTCTCGGCGTCTGTGTCCTTTTCGTTGGCGGCTGCAAGCAACACGTCTTGACGGACTACCGCCCGCTTGATCAAGCCGGCATGTGGTCCAGCGGCCTCGAACAACTCAAAGCCTTGAATACCGCCGATTCCGAAGTCGCTCAATTGGTCAAGGTCAAGCAAGCCCGGCTCAGCGACGATGCTTGCGTCGCGCTTGTGGCCGCTGCTCACGAGCGAAAGCATCCATTCGCCAGTGGCGACTCGGCCGCCAATCTCGCCGGCGCCGGCTATTCCGAAGCGCAAATTCTTGAGATCGCTCGCGCGGACCAGCTCGATGCCATCAGCGGTGATGCTGTCGCGCTCCACCTGATCGGTCTCTCTGATAATTTCGTCCAGTTTGTCTTGCAGCGACGCCTGCAACGGCAAGCAACCATCGGCACTCCGCAAATTGCGCGTCTGAAAAATACCGGGCTTGGCGAAAAGCAGATTTTGGACAAGATTAAGTCAGGGATGACCGACGCGCAGGCTGACCGCGAAGTCGCCAATCGCGAAGCCGCCCGCAATCACGCCGGCACCGGGTTTGTTCGTGTCCGCGGTCGTAAGCCACACTGACCAGCCGCCTTCCTCACGTACGTAGCTATTTTTGCGTGAATCTGTTTCCCTCGCTACAATCGTAGCGCTTTGAGACTGAGCCGCTCACTTCGTTTGCCGCTTTGGCTACTCGCCGGTGCGGCTTACGGCGCTGCCGGTTGCGCCGTCGCGCTAGGCCCGGGCTACACCATCGTTAATCAGCAAGTCAGCGTCAATTTCGTGCCCAGTCCGCAGCCCGTGATTCGAATCGAAGGGGTGTATCAGCTCAAAAACGACGGCAATCAGCCTCTGACCTCGCTGGAGCTGCGTCTTCCTGGCCGGCGGCGCTTCCATTTTTCCGACCCAATCGCAGAGTGGGACAAGACCGCGCTAAGCTTCGCTGCTTCGCCCGACAACCCACGTAATGTGCTCCTCACTTTTCCGCAGCCCTGGACCGTTTCCTCGCGGCACACCCTCCGCTTGTCCGTGGAATATCAGCGCGCGGAATCCAACGAGGTCGCACTTAGTTTTACGCCCGATGCCTTCTTCCTCCCAGCCCAGGGTTGGAGCCCCGAACTTCTTCCCGCGCGCGGGATTTTCGCAACGGGGGGCGTGCCGCCGAAGTCGTGGAATTTGATTGTGCGAGTCCCCGGCGATTTCCTGGTGCATAGCAGCGGGCAATCGAAGAAGCAATCGAGGAATTCTGGCGAGGCGCGCGAACGCACAATTCGCATCACACAGACTCTTAAAGACGGCTATCCTTTTGTGATAGCAGGACGATACGTTGCCGCAACCCTCCAGGCAGGGCAAGAGAACGTGAATCTCTGGACGCGCTCGCGGCAAAATCCCGAAGCTCTCCGGCAACCCAGCGAAGCGCTGGCACGCGCCATTCAAGCCTACAACTCCACGTTTGGAACTCGTCCTAAAGATTCTCACCAGCTCTGGCTAGTCGAATGCCCGGATTTGCCCGGTTGCTTTACCAGCACTACGTCCAATTTCGGACGCCTTACTTCAGTCCCTCGCTCGCCTCCAGTTGGCTTGGCTACGGCCAAAATCCTGGCTTCTTCGAGCAAACCCCGCCACTCTCCGCTCTGCCGGCGTTCGCAGCGTCGCGCGGCCGTGAAGCCGTCGAAGGTCCGCAGGTGCGCGCGCAAATCATCCGCCGCTTGCTCCGCGTCATTCCAACAGACTTGCCGGCGCGTCAGCCGGAAACAGATGATGTACTCCGCGCAAAGAGCCTTTTGTTTTTTTATGGTCTTCAGGATCGTTATGGCCAGCGAGTGTTCAGTTCCGCGCTCAGCCACATGCTGGACGCGCGCCGCGGCGGCGGCTTCGACCTCGACGACCTTATCGCCGCATTCGAACAGGAAGCGCACCAGAACGTCGCCGAATTCGTGCGCCTTTGGATGAAGCGTCCGGGCGTGCCCCAGGACTTTCGCGCTCGCTACGAAAATTCCGCAGCATCTGCATCGTTTCACACCTTAAAGGAGAGCACTCAATGAAGAATGTCGTCACTACGGATCGCGGTCCTAAGCCGATCGGGCCCTATTCACAAGCCATCAAAGCCAATGGTTTTATTTTCCTGGCGGGACAAGTTGCGCTCGATCCCAAAAGCGGCGAACTCGTGGGCTCCGAGATCCGTCAGCAAACCGAGCGGGCGCTGGAAAATATCAAGGGCATTCTCGAAGCGGCGGGAGTGAATCTGCATCACGTCATTAAAACTACCGTCTTCCTCAAAGACATGAACGATTTTGCCGGCATGAATGAAGTCTACGCCCGCTACTTCACGGCCGCGCCACCCGCGCGCTCCACGGTGCAGGTTTCCCGCCTGCCAAAAGACGCGTTGGTAGAAATAGAAGTAATGGCTGGCTCTTGATTGGTAAGGTCTCAAGAGTTTTTTTAGACGAAGTGGAAGATGAGCCGGGATCAAAAATTGTTTAGAAACAGAATAGCGATTCCGTCACAAATCCGTTAGAACAACGCCGCAACAACAGCGAAAGGTCTCACGGCCGGTCCGGACTCTCCCATGTTTTCCACACCAGGATCCCAGTCACGATCGCGGTAAATGCTATCGCATACCAGATGAACTTGCTCTTGCCTGTCTTGATTGGCTGCTGTTGACCCCAGGATGCGGGAGTAGCTGGAGCCGGAGCCGCTCCTGCAGGTACAGCCGCCTCCGGATCGAGCACGACGCGATAAGCCGTGCCTTCCGGCACAACGCGAACGTCATCCTCCACTGCAATCAGCACCGCTCCGCGCGAGCAGCGCACCACCAATTCTTTGGGATTAAGCAAAGTTACGTTCGCCACCGTGGGTTCGTCGCCGCGAGGCTTGAAAGCGGCCGTACTGGCGTGCAGCACAAAAGCCTTCTCGCTGGACGTGGAGAATGCGGCCGATCCGCCGAGCAACGTCGCGCTCGCGGCTCCACCCTCACCACCCCATATTAGGCGGCTCGAAGCCGTCAATACCAGCCGGGCCGCTCCTGCGCGAATCTGCATGCTGCCTGCCGACGTTGTGTCGAGCTTGTCCCCGGCAAAAACAGTGGCTCCCACGGTAACCGCCGTAGTTCCGAGATGGGCGCTCTCGGCCGAAACTACCGTTCCTGAGCCTAAACCCGAATTGCCCAAAGTGGATGTCGCCAGTAAACTTATTGATAATAAAACGGATAGGGCAACCGGTGCGGTTCCGCGCGTACGCGGCATCTGTGTCTCCATGAGGGCTGCATTCAGAATAGCGAGCACCCCGAATCCCGTCAATCCGTAAACACTAGGTACGTGGACAAAGTCGCACACTTACAGTATTCGCTGTAGGCGTCTCTGGGCTGGTGGCATCGTTCTGTCGCTGCTACAATGCCCTTACCGGCTGCTACAATGCCCTTACCGTATGGCTGACTGGAAACAGATTACTGCTCGCATTCGCCGCGCTCGTACCGGAAAAGACCCTGCCACGCAGCTTTCTAATCTCTATCAGAAGACGCGCGACGCTATGGTCGCTTTTGAATTGGCGAAATTTTTTGAGACCGCGGGGCAAAATGGCGAAGCAGCCAAGTGGTATTCCACGGCTGCCGAGCGCTTTCGTCGCGCAGATTGGAAGACCAAGGCGCAAGAAGCCGCCGTGCGTCTCGCAGGCTCGAGTTCTTCCGATGAGGCAGCACCCCGAGCCGATGAACTGCAACTTCATATGCCTATAATTTCTGCTCCCGAACCAGGTTTGCCGTTTGAAGAAACTGCCGCAACATTTGAGGCGATCGTCGCTCCCGCAGCGGAGGCACCAGAAGATTCAGAAGCTCCTACCGCCGAAGCGCCGCGACGCGGTACCCGCCGCCGTGGCCGTCGCGGTGGACGCAACCGTAGGAAAGCCAGCGCCACTACAGACCGTCCAGCGCTTTCTCCCGTTCAGCCAACCGAAGCTCCGGTTCAGCAGGCCCCGCCCCCTGTCGAGGAAGCTCCCGAGCCTCGATTTGGCAGGGTCACCGAATCCATCTCCCCGCGTCGTACGCTGCCCGAACCGGTTGCAGACAGCGCGGCTTCTTTGCGTGGCCGCTACGGCGATCCCGGCCTTTCATCGCGCCTTTCTTTGCTGGAAATGCAATTTCGTCGCCTGCTGACTTGCCCTCCACTAACGCTTGGCGAAGCCGACCGTGCTCCTGTTGGTCCCGGCGTGCTTCTCCTCAGCGACTCCGACCTTTCAACCTACTATTACGTTGAACCATGCCAGACTCTGCGCATCGCGATTGGCAGCTTTCTCCGTGGTAGAGCCAGTGGACGCGGCTCCGAGTCCATCAAGCCGCGCTTGGCTGAACATCTCGGAATTGCGGAAGCGCGTGTCGCGAAATATCTCGCCGATCACTGTGTCGTGCGCTACCTCCAGCTCGACGAAGGCGCTTCGCACTTCGCGCATTTTGTCACCGCAGTGCTGCGCCCCGCGCTCAACGACTAGCTTCGACTTCGCGCGCCGAAATTGGGTCACGTGCTCATTTGCACCGTTCGGCGTCAAGCCGGCAAAAAGGGTCCCTTTTTCGGTCGTGCACCGTACAAGTAACCCTGCCCCTGATTCCCATTCGACCCCCGTTTTTCCCCATTCGACCCCTGTTTTTCGCCATTTAATGCAACTGACTGGCTTCCGCCCATGTAAGCGTTAAACTATACAGGTCCAAAGACTTATTGGGCGTTTCTACCCGGCGTGATACGGTACTTGGAAGCCCGGGGGCAATCGCTGCAACTTTTGTAGCGCTTGGGCGGGCTTCTTAAAACGCATCAAGAAATTTTATTTCGTGGTGAAAGTGGAGGGTAGAGGTTTATGCCGAATCGAGTAGGCACTCAAGTGATGCGAGCGTTTGACGCTACGGTCTGCAAAGCGGCCGGCGTCACCTTCAATGCGATTCAATTTTTCAACAAGCGCAATCCGAATCCATCGTTCACCCCAAAATGGTCGGATAAGCCGCTTCTAAAGTCGTGGGAAAAGACGAAGCCGACCCTCGGCTGGCCACGGCAAACGGATTCCCTCTGTCCCGATTGCGTCAAAGAAGCCCGCGAAGCCATTATTCACGGCAAAAAAGATTGGCGCGACCTGATGAACGAAAAGGTCGGCGAGATTAAGGCACAAATCGTCGAACGCGACGGCGAAGTTTGGATGATCAAAGACTGCCCCATCCATGGTCATTACGAAGACATGATGGCCATCGACGCCAAATTTCTCGACCATATCGAAAAGCAGTTCCCTGGGCGCGATATTCCGGCCCATAACGACGAAGATCTCCACAAGCATGGCTCCAGCACCGTTCGTTATGGCCGCGGCTCCGTTCTCACCGTTGACCTCACCAACCGCTGCAACATGATGTGCGATCCCTGCTTCATGGACGCCAACCAGGTTGGCTACGTCCACGAGCTTGGCTGGGACGAAATTCAGGAAATTCTCGACAATGCTCTGCGCATCAAGCCGCGCCGCCAGATGTCCGTGCAGTTCTCCGGCGGCGAGCCCACCATGAGCCCGTATTTCCTCCAGGCTGTCTCCCACGCCCGCAAGATTGGCTACAACAGCGTGCAGGCGGCCACCAACGGCATCGAATTCGCCAAAAGCAAGGAATTCTGCAAGAGAGCCTTTGAAGCGGGCATGCGCTACGCCTATCTGCAGTTTGACGGCATCGGCAACGACGCCAATGGCCATCGCCAGGTCGGCAACCTCTTCGACGTAAAGCTTCGCGCCATTGAAAACATGCACGAAGCCGGCATCGAAATCGTGCTCGTCGTCACCATCGTAAATAACGTCAATAACGATCAGGTCGGCGCCATCGTGAAATTCGCGATGGAAAACCCCAAGAAGATCGCCTTCGTCAGCTTCCAGCCTGTTTCTTTCACCGGCCGCGACGAGGACATCACTCCGGAACGTCGCTTGCGGCAGCGCTACACGCTTTCGCACCTCGCGCAGGACGTTAGCCGCCAGGTTGGCAAGGTTGAGCCGACGCGCGACTGGTTCCCCATCTCCTTTATCGCTACCTTCGCCGGATTCTCGGACCTCGTCCACGGTCCCGATTCGCAGTGGGGCGCGCTATCCTGCGGCTGCCATCCCAATTGCGGCGTCGGCACCGCGATTATGATTAACAAAGAGACCAAGGAATGGGCGCCCGTTCCGCGCTTCCTCGACGCGCAGCAGCTAGTCAAAGACGTAACCGCCATCACCGATGCGGCTCGCGGCAAAGCCTTCTCAAACTTTATGATGGCTCTGGCGCTGCTAAAGAATTACAAAGCGTTCCAGGGGCCGAAGGGCTTGACGCTCTACGATCTATTCAAGAAGTTCGACAAGACGTGGGCGCTCACCAAGGACTCGGAGAAAAAATACGGCAAGACGTCTCCCGACCGCACCTACGAAGACGCCATGAAGCGCCGCCAGACCGATCCGTGGAACTTCCTCTTCATCGCCGGCATGTGGTTCCAGGATCTCTTCAACTACGATTTCCGCCGCACCGAGATGTGCATCATTCCATACGCCACGCAGCAAGGTGAAATCTCCTTCTGCGCGTACAACACCGGTGTGGGCTGGCGCAAAATCATTGAAAACATGCACAAGAACGCGACCGTCGCCGAGTGGTACAAGACACATGGTAAGCACGAAATCTATGCCAAGGGCAGGAAGGTCGATCTCAATACCTACGAGCACTCGCTGAAGATCGACGCCGATGATGCCGCCCGTGTCCGCCACCTTGAGCACGATATTCCGCTGACCGCCGCGGAAGAAGATCGTATGCGCCGCAAGAAGGCCTACGAGGAACAAGCCAAAGTCCGCGCCATCTACGAAGAGCTGGTGCTCAAGAAGCCGCAACCCACGGTAGTGCAGATCGGCTCGGTAAGCGACATCGCCAAAGCCGTCCCAGCAAATTTCGCCAACGCCGGCAAGCCGGTAAGCATCGCGCCAGCCAACGGCAACGGTCACAGCAACGGCGCCAAGAAAGAGGAAGCCGCCGAAGCCGTAGCCGG
>WNFO01006448.1_pt1 | contig 10359 bp, 3 predicted proteins | sample 5400251 | NCBI WGS metagenome assembly WNFO01 (sample SAMN13153354, study PRJNA577476) | soil metagenome | isolation source: 100 cm saprolite under Madrone tree | place: USA:California | collected 2016-06-14 | reverse complement strand
GGAAACCATTACGCGCGTTGATCAGCTGAGCAGTGATACGAACGCGGTTGTCCTCACGGCGAAGACTGCCTTCGAGAATATTTTGCACGTTCAGTTTCCGCGCGATCTCGCTGACATCCGCATTCTTTTCTTTGAATGAGAACGACGAAGTGCGCGCGACGACGCGCAGTCCCTCCACCTTCGCCAGCGCATCGAGAATTTCTTCGCTGATGCCGTCACAAAAATATTCCTGATCCTTGCCCGAGGACATGTCCACGAACGGCAGCACGGCGATGCTTTTTTCGGGAATGGCAGTTAGCGACGTAGTCGGCCTACGCGAAACAATCATGAAGGCAGCGACGATTGCTCCAAGTACGAGTAGCCCAATTGCCACTTCGGCCCACCGGACATGCGCCCGATGTTTCTTAACCGCCTGCAGCTTGCTCGGCAGGTTCGGATTACCAACCTCATCGGAGTAAAGGTTGGTCACGCTCACCCGCACACCGTGTTTCACTTCGAAGGTGCCGATGTCGTGCAGAAACGGTCGCCATCGTTCATATTCCGCCAGATCCTCGGCCACATGATGGGACAGAAGAATGTGCCCGGCGTCGCCACAATCCATCACTCGTTGGGCCAGGTTGATGCCCGCGCCGGCCACGTTCGTCCGTTCGTTCACGTCCACCACACCACTGACCGGCCCGCTGTGAATGCCCATCCGGACTTGCAGGCGCTGGTTGTCCTTCAGCGCGCGGCTGATCTCAAAGGCGCACTGCGCCGGTTCCTCCGGACTCCGATAGAACACCAGCGCCATGCCATCGCCAGTAGGGATTTTTAAGATCCGATTGGCCGCTTCAGCTTTTTGGAATTGCTCGGACAAGCGAACAATCTGGTTCAGTTCCTCAACCGCTGCGTGTTGTTCGTTAACTGAGAGTTTCGAGTAGCCGACGATGTCGAGGAAGAGAACGTGCGCGATCTCGAGCTGGATCTCTTTTTTAAACTCTGCCGACATGCTTATTTCGGCGCGGGCGACTCGGCGAGTTTTTGGAAGCGCGGATCATTCCGCAGCGGATCGAACATCGGATCGAGCCGGAGCAGCGCCGGAGTAAGCGGTACGCCAAACGAGAATGAGCCTGAATACGGTGTAGAGAGAAGTTTCTGTAAAGCGGCGATGGCGCGGTCGGGCTCTCCCATGCGCGCCGCGACTCGCGCGAGGATCTCAATTGGAATGGGACCAGTCACGGCGTCCTTCTCGACCGGATTCGCGGCGATAGCTCGTTCCGAGAAAGCCAATGCGGCGGCCTTGTCACCAAGGCTCATATTGATCAGTGCGAGATCGTCAATGAGACTATAATTGTCGGGCTGCTCTTTAAGAAAGGGTTCCATTTCGCTGCGTGCCTGTCGCCAACTTTCCCGCGCGCCGACATGGTCGCCAGCCACTTCCTGCGCCCAACCTAACCAAAAGCGCAGTTCGCCATTGAAGTAACCCGACGCTGGATCAGGCTTGGCAAGTATCTCCTTTATGAAGGGGATTACCGGTGCGGGACGGCGCTCCAGGATCGCTTGGTAAACTCGAATTTCCAAGCCCTCGATGTTATCGGCCGCGAGGTGGAGCCGAGCGAGAAGCGCAGAGGCATGCGGCAAGTCACCCTGCGCTTGTGCAATAGCCGCCTTCTGCACCAGGATATTTAAGTCGTCTGGCGTAATATTGAGAGCTTCATCAAACTTTCGCAGCGCTTCCGGGAAACGCCGAAGACAGATATAGCTAGTCGCTCGCTGAGCGAGGAGACTAACATTGAGCGGGTCGAGCCGCTCCGCTTCGTTGAAGTAGGCTTCGCTCCGGTCCCACTGGCCTCGTCTCCGTGCGAGATAAGCCAGCAATTCAGGAATCCGGCTGCTATTCGGTAGGAGCTGACGTGCTTGTTCGAAGTAACGCACTGCTGTGTCATAATCCTTCAGACAATAGTAGTAGTAGGAGCCCTTGGCCAATACGGCCTCGCCGAGATTAGGCTGAAGAGCGAGCGCAGTTTCGGCGGCTTGCCGTGCCTCTTCACGCAGCGCAGCCGTTGGCTGAATACTCTGTGTGATGTAGCCGCGCGCATCAACGTATGACAGCAGCGCCCAACCGAGAGCGAACTTGGGATCCAAGCGCACCGCTTCTTCGAAATATTTCTGTGCGTCAAGGGTATTCGGCCTTGTGGGAAAGGTTTTTAGTGTATAAGCCAGACCGCGCAGATAGGCATCGTAGGCCTCAGGATTGTCTGTCGGTTTAGCAGCTATAATTTCCTCTTCCTGACCCCTGAGTTTCGCTCGCAGTTGGTCGGCGACAGCTTTGGCTATCTCACTCTCGACCGAAAAGATGTCGGTCAGTCTTCTATCGTAGGTATCGGCCCAAAGATGGGAATCATTGGCCGCTTTGATTAGCTGCACGTTAACCCGCACGGCATCGGCGCTCTTCTGCACGCTGCCTTCCAGGATGTGGGCCACTCCAAGTTGCCGCGCAATCTCAGGCAGGTTTTCGGGCGCGCTTTTGTAATGCTGCGTCGAAGTGCGCGAGATCACCTTCAGATCCGCAATTTTGGATAAGCGGGTCAGGATCTCGTCCTGGATGCCGTCGGCAAAGTAGGCGTTGTCCGGATCGCGGCTCAGGTTTCCGAACGGAAGAACCGCGATGGATTTTTCAGGCGCAGTCAGCGTCGATCGCACGCGATAACGAGAAAATATTGCGATGCCGGCGACGATTACCGCGAACGCGATTAATACTGCGGTCATTGCCGCCCAGCGCAGAAGTGTCTGGCGTTTCTGCACGGTCTCGAATTTCCGCGGCAGCGTCGCATTGCCGAATTGATCGTCATAAAGGTTCACGACCGAGACGCGCGCGCCATGTTTCACTTCGCACGAACCAAGATCGTGCAAGAGCGGTCGCCACCTCTGGTATTCTTCCAGATCTTCGGCGGCGTGTTTGGAGAGAAGAATGTGGCCGGCGTCGCCACAATCCATCACTCGCTGGGCCAGGTTGATGCCCGCGCCGGCCACGTTCGTCCGCTCGTTCACGTCCACCACACCACTGACCGGCCCGCTGTGAATGCCCATCCGGACTTGCAGGCGCTGATTGTCCTTCAGCGCGCGGCTGATCTCAAAGGCACACTGCGCCGGTTCCTCGGGACTTTTATAGAACACCAGCGCCATGCCGTCGCCGGTCGGGATTTTTAAGATCCGATTGGCCGCTTCAGCTTTTTGGAATTGCTCGGACAAGCGAACAATCCCGTTGAGTTCATCAACTCTGCCGTGTTGTTCGTTAACTGAGAGCTTCGAGTAGCCGACGATGTCGATGAACAGGACATGGGCGATCTCGAGCTCGATCTCTTTTTTATTTTCGGCGGCCATTTAGAAACTATCTAACTGCTCGAATTTCATGTCGGAGGAAAGCTCGGATGGTGTAGTCACTTGCTAAGGTCCGATGTGCTCAGTTCCGGCGAGAAGTTGTTGGAAGCCGGGATCGTTGCGAATCGGGTCCCAGACCGGATCGATTTTGAGGCGCGCGATGGAAACGGTCTCGCCGGCGGGGATGGTAAGTAGCCGGCGAAGAATTGCGATGGCGTCGGACGCGGCTCCGGTGCGAGCTTCGAGTTCCGCCAGACCAGCTTGGAGAATATTACCATCGAGCGCATCTTTCTCCGGCGGTAACAGATCGGCGGCCTTCCGTGCGAGATTGATCGACTCACGATCGCGTTTGAGCGCAAGGTAAACCCAGCTCAATTGCGTTATCGAAGAAATTTCGTTAGGCCGCTCGCGCAATCTCTCCTCCAGCAACTGTCTTGCTTTCTCCGTTTCCGCTTCCGCGCCGTTGAGATCGCCGGACAAGACTCGGATGGCGGCTCTGGCTGAGAGCTGGTGTCGTTGATCGATAGCAGTGCTGCCAGCAGCTTCCCAGCCTTTTAGCGCTGCCTTGAAATCGCGCGCGAGAACAAAAACATAAGCCCGAGCACCCATCACATTTGAGACATCGCCGAAGTCAGCGGTGAGAAGGATTTTGTTTTCTGCCGGAAATGTTGCCAGGACCCGTTGCGCTTCAGTGACGTCACCGCTTCCACGGACAAAACTGTCGAGCAACGCGCGCATGCCTTCGGCCGAGCGAGGATCAAGTTCGAGCGTATGCTGGGCGGCGCGCTCCGCTTCCTTCCACATCCGCAAAGTGACGTAAGTGGCAGCTACATTTCCCGCGAGCAACGCATTGCGCGGGTCCTCTTCGAGGGCTCTTTTGAACTCGTCCAAACAACGTGCCCATTGGCCTTGCCGGCGATGGACGTAACCGGAATACTCGACCGCAGTGGCAGCATTCGGTTGCAATTGCAACGCGCGCTCGAACTCGGTGAGCGCTTGTTCGTACTGCCGATAACCGTGGTAAAAATAGTTGCCGAGTGCAACGTGCGCTTCGGCAAGAGTCGGTGCGAGCGCGATGGCGTGCTCGGCCATGCTGTGGACTTGCGCCAGCTCGGCGTCGGTCATTTGCTCGAGGAACCAATGACGGTCCATCCGGTTCCGGACGAGACGAGCCATGGCGAGTGCGAAATTCGGATCGCGGGCGATAGCCTGTTGGTACCAGGCAGCGGCTTGTTCGTAAGATTCCGGGCTAAGTGAATTCTCGGCGAGACGTTCCTCGTGTTCGGCTCTCAAAAAAAGATCGTAGGCAACGGTGTCCTTTGTCGGTGTCGCTGCGAGAGTCTTGGCTTCGGCCGGGGAAAGTTTCGCCTGCAGTGAGTCGGCGATTTCCTGCGCCACTTCGCTTTCCACCGCAAAGACATCCTTGATATCGCGGTCGTAACTTCGGGCCCAAAGATGTGAATCGGCCCGCGCATCAATGAGCTGCACGTTCACCCGTACTTTATCGGCCGCCTTTTGCACGCTGCCTTCCAGAACATTGGCAACGCCGAGCTGTTGCGAAACTGTCTTCAGGTCCTCCGGCTTGCTCTTGTATTTCGCCGTAGAAGTGCGCGAGATCACTTTCAAATCGGCGATGCTTGCGAGCTTTGTCAGGATTTCATCCTGAATGCCGTCGGCGAAATAAGCGGCACCCTTGTCGTCGCTCAGATTTTCGAACGGCAATACCGCGATTGATTTTTGGGGAATCAATGAACCTGTCGCCGCCTCGGCGCGAGTCCCACCGGCGGTATTTCGGGCCGTGTAGCGACCGATAAAAATCAATCCGATCGAAAACGCCGCGCCAACGATCACGATATAAATCCAGGCGTGTCTTTTGTGGTTCCTTGTTGTCGGCATCGCGTCAGCGACTTCTGTTCGTTTGATTCCCTCCGGTGTCGCTTCAAACGCCCATGCGATCACGAGCGCGATCGGAAACCCGATTGCGATCAGCACGATAACCAGACGCACCACCCAGTTCGGAATTTCCAGGAAGGGAAAAATCTGGGTGGCGATCTGCGCGATTACCCAGCCGACTACTGCGTACGCGACGGCGACCTTATAAACATTGCGCCGCTTCAGCTCAGCGAAAAGAGTCGCCGACTTCATTTCGAAGCGGTTGCTCCTTTGAATTCACTCGCTGGTACAATTTTCTCTGCAAGCACTTCAAAACGCGGATCGCCATGCAGCGACGCGAGCAATGGATCGATGCGGATTGCTGTGATGTTATTGCCGTCGTGTTCGCGATAGCTTTCTTCCAACCAATTAAGCGCTTCCGGGCGTTCGCCCAAACCGAGAGCGACTAACGCCAGCGTGTACGCAGGTGTGTAACGTTGCGCACGCGACTGGCGCAGTCGCGCAAAAATTTTCTCGGCATCCGATTTGCGGCCGGCGAGACCATAAGCGCGCCCAAGTAGGGCAAGAGGAATTGGATCGTCGGTCAGCTCGCTTGCTCGTTCGTATTGAGCAATTGCTTGCGGATTTTTTCCCTGAAGCTCTAAAGCGAGTCCGTAGCTCCATTGCGCAAAATAGTAATTGGGATCTATGTCGATGGTTTTCCGAAACTGCGCGATCGCATCGTCGAGACGGCCGTTATGTAGATAAGCATTACCAAGATTCGTATTGATGGTGAGCGAAAGCGGATCGAGCTCAAGCGCACGTTTCATTTCCGCCAACTCCTGTGCGTGCTGTCCGCTGGTGGCCAGGACATCGGTAGCAAACCAATGATGAGCGGTTGCGTCATTTGGGTTTAATCGAATCGCCCTCTCGTATTGCGATCGCGCGGCCGCGACATCGAAATCGTATTCAGCGTTGGCAGAAGCAAGAACAGCTATCGCGTCAGATGAGTCCTGGTCTAATGAGAGGGCCTTTTGCGCAGCGGCTTGGGCTCGCGGGGTACAATCAGTCGGTGCGCCGCCGTTGTAAGCCGGCAGCACCATCCACGCTTGCGCGAGACCGGCGTAAGCAAGGGCATATTTCGGATCTTTGGCGATCGCCTGATTGAAATAGTCGATCGATTTCCGCAGGTCGGCGGCGGTCCGCTTGTTCCAAAAATATTTGCCCTTGAGATAGAGCTCATACGCCTCCGGATCCGCAGTCGGAATCTTCGTAATCGAAGTTTTTTCCGAGCCGGTTAACTTTGCTTGCAACGTGTCGGCAATCGTTTTCGCGATCTCGCTCTCGACCGCAAAGATATCAGTCAGTTTTCGATCGAAGGTTTCAGCCCATAGGTGCGCGTCGGTCAGCGCGTTGATCAGCTGAACATTCACGCGCACCTGGTCGTTAGACTTCTGCACACTGCCTTCGAGGACGTGCACCACACCCAACTGCTTCGCGATCTGCGGCAGATTATCTGGAGAGCTTTTGAAATGCTGCGTCGATGTGCGCGAAACGACTTTCAAGTCCGATACCTTTGCCAGACGAGTGAGAATCTCGTCCTGCACGCCTTCACAAAAGTAAGCGTTGTCCGGGTCGCGGCTAAGATTGTCGAACGGCAGAACAGCGATGCTTTTTTCCGGGATCGCCGAACCGGCAGGAGGTGGCTCGACCGCGGCGTTTTTTTTACGAGAAAGTTCGCCCTGCAACTCATCGGTGATCTGCTTGGCGACTGCGCTCTTAATGGTATCGGCCAACGAAGGAACCGCTGTGGCGGTCGGTTGAGGCAGGGTCGCTGACCGACGCTGGTCCAGCGTGCGCATAATCGCTGGCGCAAAAATCACTGACACAATGGCAAGCATGAAGGTGAGTGCGATGAGCAATCCCACGATCAGAAAGATCGCGCGCGCAACGGGAGAGAGTCCTTTGCGCGCGCCTTTCGAGAAGGCACGAACACCTCCGCGCGTTTTTCCGAGTCGCGACGGTGGCGTAGGATTGCCAATTGTCTCGGCGTAAAGATTAACCAGCGAGACGACAACTCCGTGTTTCATTTCCACGTCGCCGAGTTCATGAAGGTAAGGCTGCCAGCGACGCTGTTGTGCGAGATCGTCCGCGACGCGTTTACTAACAAGAATGTGGCCGGCGTCGCCGCAATCCATCACGCGCTGCGCGATGTTGATGCCTACGCCAGCGATGTTTTCGCGCCCGTTTGCATCCGTTAAGTGGTGGATCGGGCCGCTGTGGATCCCCATCCTCACGGGCAGACTCGGCTCCGCGCGCAAGACCTGGCTGATCTCCAAAGCGCATTCGACTGGCTCCTCCACGGACCCGGCGAAAACCAGCGCCATGCCATCGCCTGTCGGCAAAATCGTAAGTCCCCCAGCGGCATCAGCGTCTCGCGCCGCTTCGGTGCTACGCACAATCTGGTTCAACTCCTGAAGCGCTTCTGATTGTTCATCGGTCAGCAGCTTGGAGTAACCGACGATGTCTATGAAGAGCACGTGCCCGGTCTCCAGGCGCTTTGCCTTGTGCTCGTCAGCCATGAGGCGCGAATCTACTGGCTGGGCACAACCTTCTCTAGCCTATTCTTTTGCCGCGAGCGAGACGAGGATTTTTTGAAAGTGTGAAAAGAACCACGGATTAAACGGGTATCACGGATAAGCAAGGCTCAGGCATGAAGATCAGGTATGTCCTGTTCGCCAGGTTCTCCCAGGTGCAATACTCAACTCCTAGGGAATCATCTCTTCATTGGTTTTATCCGTGTGATCCGTGGTTCAATTATCTTTTGGCGCGCGCGAAGCGACGATTTGTTCGAAGCGCGGATCGCCCCGTAAACTGTTCCAGTCTGGACTTTGTTTTAATTCCCCATACGTGACTCCGGTCGGAAGTTCGGCTGATATTTTGAGTTGTTGCAGCGCCGCCTCTTTTTCACCGCACATGGCGTAAATCTCGGCCAGGTAGGTGATGAATGTCGAACCGGTCCAGGAATCTTTCGTGTAAGGCAGGATTTCACAGGCGCGTTTTCCTTCCTCTATCGCTTCGTCGCACCGGCCGAGCATGGCATCGGTTAAACCAAGGTAACTCCAGGCCTGTGGGTAATCGGGCTGCTCTTGGGTGGTCCGCTCGAAGATGGCGCGGGCCGACACGAGCGCGGTCTGCGCCAACTCCTTATTGCCGAACAACCATGCCGTGCGCCCAACGCAGTACTCGCGAGGCACCGCAGCTTCATCGAAGCTATTGGCGACACCTTCGGCCGGAATGAGCGCCACCGCCTTTTCGGCTGCGCTTCGATCGCGCTGTACCCAGCTGCACACTAAAAGCGGAAATGCGACCCCGCGCGCCGCTTCAGGGCCTTGCTGCGTAACCAGATCCAATTGTTTTCGCCACGCTTCGGTGTCGCCCGTCTCGGCAAAAAAACCAAACCCGAGCAGATTGCGAGCGAACGGGTCGTTAGGCAAAATTCCAAGGCATTGCTCATAGAGGAGTCTTGCTTCCCCGTAACGACGCGTAGCTTGGAAAAGCGAACCTGCTTCCATCAGCACGACGAAGTTGCGCGGGTCCAGTTCTACCGCGCGCTTGAAATTTATCTCTGCCTCATTCCAGCGGGCCGTTCGGCGATCGACTGCGCCTACGTTCACATAGATTCGGGCTTCGTTAGGCAACCGTTCTTTAGCCAGCTCAAACTCCTTTAAAGCTTGATCGTAATCACGGAATCCATGGTACGCGTAGTTGCCTTTCTGCCAGTGGACCTCCCCTGCATCCGGCTCGATCTTCTCGGCGTGCTGCAGTGCAATGCGGGCCAGTTCCCGACGCTGATCTGCGTGATCAAAGCCAGACCAATACAGATCCAGATGAGTCTCAGCCATCAGACAATAAGCACGCAGGAATTTCGGGTCGCGCCTAACCGCTTCTTCAAGCAAGCTGATCCCCTGTAGCAGGCTTCCTTTTGCATCTGGGTCGTTCGATAGATCGTCCAGTTGTCGCGCCCGAAGATAAAGATCGTACGCCACCGGGTCCGTCGTGGATGGTTTCGCAATCCGCGCTTTCTCGTCAGCGGACAAATGCGCCTGCAGTTGCTGCGCGATCGCTTCGGCAATTTCGGTTTGAATTCCGAACACGTCAGCCAAATCGCGAGTGTAAGTTTGCGCCCACAGATGCGCGTCGTTCCGGGCATCGATCAGCTGGGCATTTACTCGAACCTTGTTTGCGATGCGCTGGACACTACCTTCAAGCACATGGGCAACGCCCAATGCCTGCCCAATGTCACGCAGGTTCCGCGCTGCGGCGGCCTTGTATTGCGCCACACTGGTTCGGCTGATCACTTTCAGATCCGCGACCTTGGCCAGGTCTGTGAGAACTTCATCCTGAACTCCGTCGGCAAAAAACGCGTTCTGCTTATCATCGCTCAGATTTTCAAAAGGCAACACAGCGATGCTTTTTTCCTGAATAGATGACGGCGCCGCCTTATCGCCACTGATCGACGACCGCACCGACTTGAGGATCGCAGGCGTGAAAATCATCGCCGGGACGCCAAAGCCGATTACGATAATCGCCGCGACGACGAGTGTTCGAAAGCCGGCAGACGGTTTGCCGCTAGCGGGCGATCGTTTCTGTGCCGCCAGACGTGTGGGCCGCGCAGGGTTCCCCGCGTCATCGGTGTAGAGATTTACGATCGAAACGCGCACGCCGTGCTTTACTTCGCACTCGCCAAGCTCATGCAAGTACGGCTGCCACCGCGGATAATGTTCAAGGTCTTCCGCGACATGTTTGGAGAGCAGAATGTGACCGGCGTCCCCGCAATCCATTACGCGCTGCGCGATGTTGATTCCCGCGCCCGCGATATTCGACTGCTCGTTTAGATCGGTAATTTCGTTAACGGGTCCGCTGTGAATTCCCATGCGAACCCTAAGCTCGGGACGTTTTCTTAATTCGCTGCTGATTTCGAGCGCGCATAATACCGCTGCTTCAGGCGTAGTTCGGAAGACCAGTGCTCCGCCATCGCCTGTGGGCAATCGCAACAGCTTCCCTTCCGCTTCGGCGGCCCGGAACTGCATCGTGCCACGCACAATATTTCGAAGCGTGTCCATT
>WNFO01036083.1_pt1 | contig 10361 bp, 10 predicted proteins | sample 5400251 | NCBI WGS metagenome assembly WNFO01 (sample SAMN13153354, study PRJNA577476) | soil metagenome | isolation source: 100 cm saprolite under Madrone tree | place: USA:California | collected 2016-06-14 | reverse complement strand
TGTCGGTATTCTTCATGTCCACCCAGCCGTTGGTCATCGCCCCGCGTCCGAACGTTGGTCCCAAACTTGAGACCGTGGGGCCGTGTCAAACTCTGGCCTGGTTTTCCAGGTGCACGACCCCCAGGGCGCGCATGGATTTTACAACCAGATAGTTAAACTCATTGGTGTCGGTACAACCGCCGATCCACGCGACAGATTCCAGCCGGTTCACGGTGTGGCCCGCGGCATCTTTTTCGATGAAAGTCTCATCGCGCGTCTTTTTCACCCGCGCCGCAATTTCGTTGATGGCGTCGTCCCACGAAATGTCCTGCCATTCGGTGCCGCCCGGGCGGCGCACCAGCGGTTTCAGCAAGCGCCGGTCGTTCATGATCTCTTGCTGCAGCGAGGAACCCTTGGGGCACAGCGTACCGCGGTTGGTGGGATGATCGGGGTCGCCCTCGACGTGCACCACTTGCGCGGTCACATTCTTCGCGCGGTCGCCAATCGTGTAGATGATGGTGCCGCAGCCTACCGCGCAGTACGGGCAGGTCGACCGTGTCTCGCTCGCACGCGCGATCTTGAGGATGCGCAACTGCGCATACGCGGGCTTCAAATCGAAACCAAACACCGCGGCGGCCGCTCCACCAAATGCCGTTAGTTTGAGAAAATCACGGCGGGTAGGATTCATGCTGGGACTCCCATCCGCGAGAGGTAAAGTGAGGTAGGGTGCACCTCGCGGAATCTATGTAATAGAACTTGTCAGCCAGTGTGTCAAGCGATGATTTCCGAAAATTCGCAGGGACTCGGAGGGCTCAAATTCCATGTGTCCATCGACTCGTCCCACGCATCTAACGCAAGCTCCTTGATGACTTTTGCTCCTCCGGCCGCCGCTTATCTGCCCAAAGCTTCAATCGCCAGAGGCGCCGCCTCCGCAGGAAAAACCGCCCGCGCCTTTCCTCTATTCCGCACTTGTGTTTCTGAGCCGAATCACACAAATCCAGTCCTTCACGCTATTTTAGGGTCCCGCCAGCCTTGGCGTGTCTTGGACTAATGTCCCTTCCGCCCTGGCCGGCCGCCGGGCATTAAAAAGGAATTTCAGCCCGAATCGCCGATTGCTGGGTTACAATGTGGATTCCCCGATCCTCTGCCGAGCCATTGGTGTAATTTTCTGGCTCTGCGGTACGTAACCTAAGTTGTGTCTTTGCATCGATACAAGGAGCAGGCGGTCCTATGGCAAGTTCACAAGTCTCCGCAAAACCTGACCTCGGATCTCTGCGCATCCAAGATGGCCAGCGGAGCCAGTCGAGGATGGGCAGACGCGTCCTTTACGCCTCGATCCCTGTGCTCATCTTCGCGAGCATAGTTGTGGCCGCCTATGCTTTCCGTAGTCAGAAGCCCGTGGTAGAGGTGGCGACCGCCGCGAAGCCCGAAGCGGGCGGCCGACAGGCGCTCTTGAATGCCAGCGGCTATATCACGCCCCGCCGCCGCGCCACCATCGCCGCCAAAATTACCGGCCGTGTCACTGGCGTATTCTTTGACGAAGGCACCCGTGTGGCCGAGGGCCAGCTCCTGGCGACCCTGGATGATGCCGACGTCAAGCGCGCGCTCGATTCCGCCAAAGCCGACCGCGACGCCTCCCAAGCGGCGATAGCCGACTATGAGGTTCAGCTTAAGAACGCGCAGATTCTGCTTCATCGTGCTGAGCAGCTTCAGAAAGCTGGCGTTCAGACCCAAGAGGCCCTGGACAACGCGGGGACGGCTGCGGACAGTCTGAAGGCCAAAATTGAGCTCGCCAAGCAGCAAGTGGCGGCCTCCGAAGCACGCATCGGCGTTGCGCAGCAGGCGGTGGACAATTGCACGATTCGCGCTCCGTTCGGGGGAATTGTGGTCTCGAAGGACGCGCAGGTTGGGGAAATGGTCTCGCCCAACTCCGCCGGCGGAGGCTTTACGCGCACGGGCATTGCCACGATTGTGGACATGAAATCCAACGAAATCGAAGTCGACGTCAACGAGTCTTACATTGCGCGCGTCGAAAACGGCCAGCAGGTTACCGCGACTCTGGATGCGTATCCGGACAAGCCGATTCCCTCTAAAGTGCGGACCGTCATTCCCACGGCCGACCGGCAGAAGGCCACCGTGAAAGTGCGCATCACCATTCTGAACCTGGAAAAATACAATTTCATTTTGCCGGACATGGGTGTGAAGGTGGCTTTCCTGGAAAATGAGCAACCCGCTGCAAAAGATAAAGGGAAAGACAAAGGGCCGCAGGCCGTGGCATTCATCCCGAAGGGCGCGGTGCGCTCCGACTCCAATGCTTCATTTGTTTTCTTAGTCCGCGATGGAAAAGTCGAGCGTCGCGCCGTAAGCCTGGGCACGGACCGCGGCACAGATGTCGCAGTCCTTGCGGGCGTTTCCCCAGGAGATTCGTTGGTTGTCAAAGGGCCTGAGAGTTTGCGCGATGGTGACAAAGTTGAAATCCATTAAGGGGAGCCAAGCATGATTCGAGTGGATGGTCGAAACGATACCGCAAGCCTCATCCGTGTGCGCGGGCTGAACAAGACTTACAGCCGCGGCGGCGAGAAAATCCAGGTCCTCCAGGGGCTCAACCTCGACGCCGATAAGGGCGACTTTGTCGCGTTCATGGGGCCCAGCGGCTCCGGCAAGACTACTTTGCTCAATCTTCTCGGCGGGCTCGACGTGCCGTCGGCCGGCAGCATTACCGTAGACGGCGACGAGATTACGCACATGTCCGCGAGCAAGCTCACACAGTGGCGCGCCCGCCACGTCGGTTTCATATTTCAGATGTACAACCTGATTCCCGTGCTCACCGCCTATCAAAACGTCGAGCTTCCACTGCTGCTCACCAAGCTCTCGAAATCGGAGCGCCGCAAGCACGTGGAAACCGCGCTCGGCGTCGTCAATCTGACCGATCGCATGCATCACTATCCGCGCCAGCTTTCCGGCGGGCAGGAGCAGCGCGTCACCATTGCTCGCGCCATTGTCTCGGACCCGCCACCGGCGACCTGGACCGCAAGAGCGCGGATGAAATCATGGCCCTCATTGACGAGCTAGTCGGCAAGTACAACAAAACGATTCTGATGGTCACGCACGATCCCGTAGTTGCCGCGCGCGCGCACACGACGCTGCATCTGGAGAAGGGCGTGCTCATCGAAGGCGGCAAATCCAAGCAGGCGGTTCTGGCCGGAGGTGCAGCATGAAATTCAGCCGTTTAATTTTCGCCAATCTCTTCCGCAAAAAGGTTCGGCTCATCCTCACCATCGGGTCTTTTGCCATCGCGCTGGTTCTTTTCACGTTTCTTGCCGTGGTGAAGAGCGCCTTCAGCCGCGGCACGGAAATTGCCGGCGCGGACCGCCTGATCGTCGTCAGCCGCATCGGTCTAATGCAATTATTGCCGATCTCCGACCGCGACAAAATCATGGCCATTCCCGGCGTCAAGGCGGTCACGCATAATCACTGGTTCGGGGGCGTCTATCAGGATGAAAAGAACTTCTTTCCACAGTTTGTCATCGATCCTGAAAATCAACGCCAGGTGATGACTGAGCTCGTTGTGCCTGACGACCAGTGGAACAATTTCCTGAAAGACCGTCGGGGCGCCATTGCCGGCGCCCGCACAGCCGCACGCTTCCATTGGAAAATCGGCGATCACATCCCCATCAAGACGACTCTCTATGGCGGCGGTGCTTCGGAGTTCAATCTCGACGGGATTTATCACAGCGATCGTCCCGGTGGCGACGAGAGCCAGTTTTGGCTGCAGTGGAAATACTTTGACGAGAATGTGCCCGCTGCCGTCAAGAGCACGGCCGGATGGTATGTGGTCAAGCTGGACAGCCCCGATGACGCCGTGCGCGTCGCCAAGGCCATTGACGAAAAGTTTGCCAACTCTTCGTTTGAGACCAAGACCGAGACGGAATCCGCCTTTGCCGCGTACTTCGTCAAGCAGTTCGGAAACATCGAACTCCTAATCCTCACCATCGGCAGCGTGGTCTTCTTTACGCTTCTGTTGGTCACCGGCAACACCATGGCTATCTCCGTGCGCGAGCGCACCTCAGAACTGGCGGTCCTAAAAGCCATCGGGTTTTCCGGGCGCACTGTCCTTTTCTTTGTTCTGGCAGAGTCCATCGTCATCGCCCTCTTTGGCGGCTTCCTGGGCTTGGCGCTCGCCTTCATGACCATCCCTGTCATCAGCGTGGCTCTGACGGGCCTTCTGCCCCCGCTCATCCTTTCCAAATCGCTTCTGACACTGGGCGTTGTTTTCGCCCTCTTTGTTGGCGCGGCCAGCGGCCTGCTGCCGGGGATCGGCGCCATGCGCATGCGCGTCGTTAACGCGTTGAGGAGAGCCTGAAATGGCCATTCCGCTTGTTTACAACGTTCGGAGCGTCAAAGCTCGCTGGACGTCCACAATCGTTGCGGTGGTGGGGATTGCGGGAACGGTGGGTGTCTTCGTCGCCATGCTGTCGCTCGCGCGCGGATTCAAGGCCACGCTTGTTTCGTCCGGCTCGGCGGACAACGCGCTCATTACCCGCGCGGGGGCCACATCCGAAATGACCAGCGGAGTCTCTATCGATTCGGTGAAAATCATCCAGGACGCTCCGGGCATCGCTCGTGGGCCCGAGGGCCCGTTGTTGACACCCGAGTCTGTCCTGATGGCGCCGATTCCGTTGCGTTCCACCGGCACGGATGCCAACGTTGTGCTTCGTGGGGTCGCGCCTAACGTCCTTACCATTCGCGGCAATGTCAAAATCGCCGAGGGGCGCATGTTCCGGCATGGCCTGTCCGAAATCATCGTCGGCAAAAACGCCAAGGCGACCTATTCGGGCTTAACTCTGGGAAGCACAATCAGTCTCGGCAGCGGGCATTGGCAAGTGGTGGGTATCTTTGACGCCGGCGGGAGCGCCTTCGATTCCGAAGTTTGGGGCGATGCCCACCTTTTTAACGGCGCCTATAATCGTCCCGACACTTTTTCTCAGTCCGTTACCGTGCACCTCACTTCGCCTGCCGCCCTACAACAATTGAGGGACACTCTCACGGCGGATCCGCGTTTGAATGTGGACGTAACCCGCGAAATCGACTACTACGCCAAGCAGTCCACGCGCATGACCCAGCTCATCACCACTCTGGGCGGGTTTGTCGCGGCGATCATGGCGATCGGCGCGGTCTTTGGCGCTCTCAACACCATGTACTCCGCCGTTGCCGAACGCGGCCGTGAAATTGGCACCATGCGCGCGCTCGGCTTCAACTCCGGGAACGTCGTCCTCTCCTTTCTCGTCGAAGCCCTCTTGATTTCTTTTGTTGGCGGCCTCCTGGGCTGCCTCGCCGTTCTGCCTCTCAACGGCTTGACCACCAGTACCATGAATTTTCAGACTTTTTCCAACCTCGCCTTCGCCTTCAAGATCACCTTTGATCTTCTTTGGATGGGCGTTCTCTTCGCTCTGGTCATGGGTGTCCTCGGCGGCATGCCCCCGGCCATCCGCGCCGCGAGCCGCCCCGTGGCCACAGCCCTCCGTGAGCTGTAGCAGGTCCTGCGCCTGGACGACGCCCTCTTGCCGTCACGTGCAGCACGTTGGTGTGCGCTTTCGCGAATCCACTTCCTGCGGCGAATCCCGCCGCTTTGCAAAATCATGGGATTGCGTTACTGAAGGAGGGAGAACCGACCTGGCAAGACATCCGGGATGCGCCGTTGGTTGCGCCATGTCCAACTGTTTAACGTCATTTTCGAATCGGGGGATTTACTCTTCCGCACGGTGTCCCTTGACGATTCAACTACAGCGAATCTAGGCTAGGGAGAGAGGTGGTGGCAAGTAGTATGGGTGCAATGGCAAGACCGATCGCGGATAAGCGGCGTTGTGTATTTTGCGGCAAGCACATTGCGGCGCATCTGACGCAGTGCCCCTTTTGCCGCGAGGCTGTTCCGCAGGTGCAATTGTCGCGCCGAACGGGACCGGACGGCCATCACCAGATTCGCCGCGGCCTTCTTTACATGCTTCTCGCCGGCGTCATTTACTATTTCGCGGCGGGCTATGGCAGACCTTTTCAGATTCCTCTGCCGGCCCCTGCACTTTCACTGGTGACGCAATTCGGCGCCCCGTTGCTTTTCCTCGGCGGCCTTGGTTTGACTCTGTACGGGCTCTTTCTCAAGTTCCGATCCTGATTCACGCTCCGCCGAACTGGCGTTGGCATTCGAACCAGCCGGGCTTTGCAAATACCGGAAAAGGAATCCTGCGCCTGCAAGGGAACCTGTCCGAATGGCCAGCTTGACTGATTGGAGTAGTACTACCTTTTCGAAAGCACACGCTCACTCACTCGCTATGGCCTACTGAGGATGAGGCCGCATCCCCCAGCCTTGTCCGGAGATTTTCCACTGAGGAGTCACTATGAAAAGATCGCTTTTAGTTGTGGCAGTCCTGATTCTAAGTGTTTCACTTTTCTTGACCGTGGGCGCGGAGCGCTCGGGGGCGCAAGGCCCCGCGGGCGCAGGCGCTTCCACCGCAGCGCAGGGAAACTCGAACTCGTCCAGTTCCCACAGCGGGCATTCGCTGAATCCCATCAAATGGGTGAAGAAAGACAAAAATTCCCACGATTCGAACGGAACCCGCAGCGACATCGAAAAGAAGCTGACGCCGAAACTGCAGGCCCAGGGTATTTTGCCGGCCAATTCGAACGCCACGGATTCGTGCGCGCCTTTCACGGCCCTGAACGAGTGTCTTGCCGCGCTCCACGCCAGCCACAATCTGGGGTTGGAGTTCAACTGCTTGCGCGCGAATGTAACGGGCGTGCACACCAACGCTGATCTCTCCGGGTGCAAAGGCGCGATCGGCGACAAGGCTCAGAGCCTACACAAGGCCATCCACGAGCAGAATCCCAATGCGGACGCCAAGGGAGCAACCAAAAGCGCCGAGCAGCAGGCCAAGGACGATCTCAAGGACCTCGGCGCTTAAGGCCGAAGCCGAAGGAAAATCTCGACGCGGTTGAATGGTTTTTTCGGCGAAGGCCGAAAAAATCCGCGAAATCGAAACAGGGCGAAGGCCGACGCTTATGGCTTTCGCCCTTATTTTTTTGAACCAAAAAGTCCTGCGGAGAAAATCTTGCGACGAGCGCATCACCATTGCATTTAACTGGACACGGCGGAAGTGGGAGGAGTAGAGACCGGCGGGGACGCGGAGGTAGCAGCGGCAGAGGATGAGGACGAAGCGGACAACGAGACATCGGTGTCCGTGGTGGTAGCGGCGGCGGTGGCGCGGTAGCGAACGATGAGGAGCGTCAGGTCGTCGGCCTGGTGGGCGCCGCGGGCAAAGTTTTCAACAGCTTCGAGGACACATTTCTGGAGCTGTTCGAGGGGGCACTCGAGCTGGCCGGTAAGTAGCTGCTTGAGGCGCGCGACGCCGAACATCTGTTCGTCGGGATCCATGGCTTCGGTGACGCCGTCGCTGAAGAGCACCAGGGTGTCGCCAGGCTGGAGCTTCAAGCAAACGGCGGTGTACTCAGCTTCGGGAACGAGGCCGACGGGATAGGAGCCTTCGGTGAAGGCTTCTTCGGCGACGCCGCGGCGAATGAGGATGGGCGAGGGATGGCCGGCGTTGATGAATTCCAGATGGCCTTCCTGGTCGAGAATGCCGAAGAACATCGTGGCGTAGCGCCCGATTTCTGAGTGATCGCAGAGAAAGCGATTGACATGATTGAAGACGCGCGCGGGATCGGTGCCTAGGGTCATGCCGGAGAGCGCGCCCTGGAGCATGGTGGTGAGAAGCGCGGCGCCGAGACCTTTGCCGGAGACGTCCGCGATGAGAAACGCGGTGCGGCCATCGCTGAGCGGAAAAACGTCGAAGTAATCGCCCCCCACCGACAGGCAAGGAAGATTGAATCCGGTAACCGCGAGGTGCGGGTATTCGCGGAAATCGCGCGGGAGAAGCGCCTGCTGAATGTCGCGGGCGATGTTGATCTCCTGCTCGAGGCGCTGGCGTTCGCGCTCGCGTTCGACCAGGCGGGCGTTGTCCAGAATGCTGGCGGCGTCGCCCGCGAGGGCATCCAGGATCTGGCGGTCAAGTGTGGAGAAGGCGGCGGGGCGGCGCGAATCCAGGTAGAGGACGCCGAGGAAATCGCCGCGCTTGATGTTGACCATGGACTCTTGCGTGTTCGCGCGGGACATGGCGAAAAGAGGAATGACGACGACAGCGCGGAGGCGCTGTGCGACGATGCTCTGCGCGGCTTGCAAATCAACGTCGGCTTGCGCGAGGTCTTCGGTGATGACCGGAGACTGATGCTTCAGAGCAAGCTGGATGGCGGTCTGGCTGGGCGTGAGGCTTTCGGGGGGAAGACGAAGTCCGCCGCTGCGCCGAGCGAGTTTTACTTTGAGCGCGCCGCCGGCATCGGCTTCGAGCAGCAGGCCGCGATCGGCGTCGGTGACGGAGACGGCGTGATCCAGCATGTGGCCCAGCACCACGTCGAGAGGCAGCTGCGAGTGCAGCAGAGAGGTCGCTTCCAGGAGGCGCTTGAGTTTCACAAGGCCGCCGCCCGTCGGCTCAGAGCTGGTGATATGCTCCATCCGAGTGAGCAGTTGGGGAAGGGAATCCCCCTCCGAGCCCTTGGAGGAGCGGAAGATGATCTCGTAAGAGTCGTCGAGTCCGAAGGTGATCGCGTCGCCATCCTGTAGCTCGCGGCTATCGACTTTTTCTCCGTTCACGAAAAGGCCGCGGCGCTGGCCGCGATCCTCGACATAGAAACGATTGGCTTCGATGACCACGGCGGCGCAGTTGCGGGAGATGCGGCGGTCGGAGAGCTGAAGGTGGTTGCCGGTCTCGGCGCCGCGGCCAATCATAAAAGGAGTTTGGGTGATGCGGGCGAAGCGGCGCGCGCCGTCCGGGGAGACGACTTCGAGAACTGCTTCACCGGCAAGTGGTGCGGTGTCTGGCATGGGCCACTTGGTGCGGAATTGTAGCATGCGCGAGGGAAGATAGTGGCCTGACGCCGACAGATAGCACTTAATGTTAGGCGCTCGATTTCTGCGGAGCCAGCAACTTGGTCTTGGCCGGTTCCAGATTTGGCAAAAAGGCGGTGAGGATGCCGAGGGCGGGGAGGAACGCGCAGACGTGGTAAACGAAGTTGATCGAGGTCAGGTCGGCGAGCTTGCCGAGGAGCGCAGCGCCTATCCCGCCCAAGCCAAAGGCCAAGCCAAAAAATAACCCCGAGACCATGCCGATTCTTCCGGGCATGAGTTCCTGAGCATAAACGAGGATGGCGGAGAAAGCGGAGGCCAGGATGAAGCCTATGACGACGCTGAGGATGCTGGTCCAGTAGAGATTGGAATAGGGCAAGACCAAAGTGAAGGGAAGGATGCCCAGGATCGAGCACCAGATGACATATTTGCGGCCAATTTTATCGCCCACCGGGCCGCCGATGAAAGTTCCCGCGGCGACAGCAGCAAGAAAGAGGAAGAGGTGCAGTTGCGCATTCTGAATGGAGACGTGAAACTTGCCCATGAGATAAAACGTGTAGTAATTCATCAAACTGGCGAGATAAAAAAACTTTGAGAACATGAGAGCCACGAGAACGGCCAGAGCGAAGGCGACTTTTTTAGGAGTAAGTACCTCGCTCGGAGGTGCAGAGCCCAGGGATGCGAGACGCGCGGGATCGATAGTGACCGGCTTCGGGAAATGAACGGGATGATTGCGGAACCAGGTGCCAATGTTGGTCAACAAGATGATAGCGAACAGGGCCATAAGCGAAAACCAGGCAATGCTGGATTGCCCGGTGATAAACGCGTAGGCCAGCAAGGGGCCGAGCGCGGAGCCGGCGTTGCCGCCCACCTGGAAGAGCGATTGCGCCATGCCGTGCTGTCCGCCGGAGGCCAGGCGCGCGATGCGGGAGGACTCCGGGTGAAACACGGCGGAGCCAATGCCCACAAGCGCCGCGGCAGCAAGGATGGTGCCGTAGCTGGGAGCCATGGAGAAAGCCAGCAGACCAATCATGGTGATTCCCATGCCGACGGCCAGAGAGTAGGGCTTCGGGCGGCGGTCGGTGTAGAGCCCCACGAGAGGCTGAAGAATCGAGGCGGTCAGCTGAGAAGTGAGAGCGATGCGGCCAACTTGCCAGTAATTAAAATGAAAAGTTTTCTGCAGCAGCGGATAGATCGGCGGCATCAAAGATTGAATCGTGTCGTTCAGGAGATGGCAGAAACTGATGGTAAGAAGAATTTTGAAGACGGTCTTCTCGCCGGTGTCTGCAGGAGCGGCCGCCCCAATTGCATTGAAGTTTGTGTCGCTAGCCATTTAGAGAGGGAGTCCCCAAGCCATCGGTGAAGGGCCACATCGGGTTCACCTTACTGCCGAAGCGAGGCGGCGCGAAACATATTCGGCGACGTAAGCGTC
>WNFO01024691.1_pt1 | contig 10361 bp, 12 predicted proteins | sample 5400251 | NCBI WGS metagenome assembly WNFO01 (sample SAMN13153354, study PRJNA577476) | soil metagenome | isolation source: 100 cm saprolite under Madrone tree | place: USA:California | collected 2016-06-14 | reverse complement strand
CGCACTGCACCATTATGAAGAGGGCATGAAATTGGCGCAGCACTGTAGCGACCTGCTCGAGAAGGCGGAACTGCGTGTGCAGCAGCTGCGAGTTACTGTGGATGGTGCGCCCGCGCTGGAGCCTTTTGAATGAAAACCCCACGCGACACAGAATGAAGGCCATCAGCATTCCACTCAACCCAAGATGAATGCCCCCAATGCACCTCTTTGGTGTTTCCAATTGAAAAGAGCACGCCTTCGGAAGACAGGAATCGCCTTCCGAAGGCGTGCTGCTCTCCACGGCGAGAGTAACCACAAACGGATTTATTCGCCACCACCGCCAATCGAGGCGGCTGCAGTCGCACCGACAGGTGGCTTATAGAACTCGGCATCCGGGTTGTAGCCCAGGCCTCCCATTTCGGGAATGTCGAGGCCGCGTAGTTCCGTCTCGGCAGAAACACGCAGGCCAAAGAAGCGCTTGTAGAGCGTGAAGAAGACCCACGAGATACCGAAGACGTAGACGAAGCAGACACCCATGCCTATGATCTGCAGAAGATGCCGCGCACCTGCAATCCGCCAAAGTTTGCCGCTCCGTCGGCGAAAAGTCCCACCGAGAGCTGTCCCCAGGCACCATTAAAGCCATGCACAGCAATCGCCCCGACCGGGTCATCAATCTTCCAGACCTTTTCGATGACGCCCGCCATGAATACGACGATCACACCGGCAATAGTGCCGATGATAGCGGCAAAGAGCGGGCTCACATAACCGCTCGGCGCGGTGATCGCCACCAGGCCGGCCAGCAGTCCGTTGCCCATCATACCGATGTCAGGCTTCTTCGCTCCCGAGAGCCAGGTGTAGCCCATGGCCGCGACCGAACCGAACGCGCCCGCCAGCATGGTGTTCACGGCGATGATGCCAATGCGCAGGTTGCCATTCATCGACGCGCCCAGCGTGCTACCTGGATTGAAACCAAACCACCCGAAGGCCAGAATGAAGCAGCCGAGCAGAGCGAGTATCAGGTTGTGGCCTGGAATGGTATTTGCGCTTCCATCGCGGTTATACTTGCCCAGGCGCGAGCCGAGCACGATGGCTCCAGCAAGACCACACCAACCACCCACGGCGTGCACTACGCCACTGCCCGCGAAGTCGATGTATCCTTTGCCAAGGCCGATCGCTCCCAACTGTGAGAGCCAGCCGCCGCCCCAGGCCCAGTTGCCGAAGACGGGGTAGACGAGCGTCGAGACGAATAAGCCATAGACACAGAAGGCCGACCACTTCCAGCGCTCCGCCATTGCTCCAGTTGGGATGGTGGCGGTGGTGTCCATGAATACCATCTGGAAGAGGAACATCACGGCGATCCCGACGTCATAGGTGCCGTCGCTCAGGAAGAATCCCTTCGCGCCAATGATGCCCCAGTTGGTGCCGCCTATTGGGATAGCGACCTCCCTGGTCAGTGCCGAGAGACCACCCAGGTTGGGTACTCCTACTATGCCGATGCCTCCGAACTGGAAAGCGAAACCACAGATGAAGTACCCGATCATGCCGAGGCCGTAGATCATGAAGTTCATCGCCATGGTATGACCGGCATTTTTGGCGCGACAGAAGCCGGTTTCGACAAGCGCGAAGCCCGCCTGCATGAACATGACCAGGTAGCCAGTTACCAGCGTCCACACGAAGTTGATACCGAGACGATTCTCATCAACGAGCAGGGCAAGATTGTAGGCGAACGGTTCGTTCGTCTTCGCCGTGCTGAGCTGCTGCTGCGTCATGGGTGTGCCATTCGCCGAGACGCCGGTCAGGTTGCTCTGATTAGCGGTATTCAGGCCACTGGCATCGGGACCCTCGCCGCAGGCACTCAAGAGGAAGACAAGGCTAATGGCCAGCAGAGATATGATCGCGATGAGCGAGAGACGCCGGCGTAGCCACACCAGCAGCGAGCGTTTCATGAAAGGCGGAGGAGCCTCCTCGCGCACCTGGATGAAGCGCTGGAAGTAAGGGAGTACTTCATCCTGGCGGGATGCAAGTACATAGAGCGGTAGAGAGCCAAAGCCCTTACGGGGCATGAGCGTCAGCTTTGCCCGGTGATAGCGCGCGTACTCGAACTCCTTCCACTTGCGGAAGAGCACGTTGTTGCACGCTATCCCCCGGGTCGTGAAATAATAGCGCACCGGCAGGTTGATGATGCCCAGCGCGAGAAGCATCAACCCGACTTCGACCGGCGTGCTAAACCACTTGCCGATTGCGCCCAACAGCAGTAGAGCGCTTATTGCGTAGATATTTGTACGGTGGAGCAGCAGCTTCTCGCGGTAGGTGAGCGTCACAGTCGCGACCGTCACCCCTTCCGACTTGACGCCGAAAGGCAGCCCGATACGTACTAACATCAGCATGAGAGAACAACCGATTAACAACCAAACAAGCATAATTCCATCCTTTCTCGACAACGGGTTGAGTGAAATCTAGCTTAACTCGACCGAGCCTGAGGCCTGGGCCTCCTCGCCTTTGCGTGGAATGAAGCGGGCAAAGAAACGCCGCCAGCGGCGTGGGTCGGGTAGCTCGCGGAGAATCATATTTTTGCTTTTCTGCCTGGCCTGCACGAGCAATTGACGGGCCATGGCCACAACGTGCTCATTTGCTCCGTGTGGCCCTTTTAACCCCCGCTCAAGAATCTCGACAGAACGGTTATAGAATCCCAGGCGATAGTAGTACTCAGCATATTTCAGATGCGCCAGTAAGTTGGTGGGTTCATCTTTGAGCGCGCGCTCCAACTCCTCTTCGGCCCTCTTGATATCGTAGCGCTTCAGATATTCTATCCCCAGGTAGGCCCTGGCCGGAATGTAAGATGGATCGACATCAAGCGCCTTTTCGAGAGAAACAACCACTTCATCGCTCGACTCTTTCTCCAGGTAGACCATCGCCAGCCCAAAGTAGGCCTGCGGGCGCCCCGGCTCGGACTCGGCTGCGTGTCGAAAGCGGATCAAAGCTGAATCAGGGTCTCCTCTGCGCAAACAGGCATATCCTTTATCAAGCAGATCTGTGTACATTTGCTTCCTCCTGCAACAGCATGTCCTCCATGCCTTCCTCGATTATCTCCAACAACAATGGTTCTGTCACCCGCGCCCGCCTGAGCTCCGCTCGCCGCGCGAGATAGACAAGCTTGAGTAATAGGGGTGTGACCAGCGTTGTGACGAGCGTGATCATGACAACGACCGAGAACAGTGAAGGAGTGATGAGCCCGGATTGCAGTCCAATCGTGGCGGTAATCAGTGCAACCTCGCCTCGCGAGATCATGCCCACCCCTACCGTCAGCGCTTCTATTGGTTTGAAGCGGCACAGAAGCGCGCCACCGCCACAGCCAATTACCTTGGTCGCCAGTGCTATCCCGATAAAGCTCAGCAAGAAGAGCGGCGAAAGGTGAGCGACCCCGTGAAAATTCGCTTCGACTCCAACGTAAACGAAAAAGATGGGGATGAAGAACGAGTAGCCAATTTTCGAGAGGCCATCGTGCACCCATTCGCGCATCTCCGTGCGATTGACCAGGATACCAGCGATATAAGCGCCGGTGATCGCTGCCACGCTGCCAAGCTCCTGCGCCGACCAGGCATAGAGCAGGACGAGCGCCAGCACAAAACCGATACGAGCCTCCAACGCCAGCAAGCGTGGGAGCCAGCGCGCGAGCAGCGGGAAGCCGTAATGGCCCAGCAGGTAGGCCGTAGGGAAATACAGCGCCATCTTCAGGATAGACCAGAGAGGATTCTGCCCCAGGGTAAAAGCGAGGATCAGCGAGAGGACAATCAGACCGAGAACGTCGTCAATTACAGCCGCTCCCAGGATGGTCGTCCCCTCTTTGGTGTTGAGCTTGCCCAGTTCTTTGAGCGTTTGGGCAGAGATGCTGACGCTCGTTGCCGTGAGCAGCGTCCCGAGAAACAGGCTCATCGGGAGAGAATAGCCGAGCGCGTATGAGAAAGCCGTTCCGGCGATGAAAGGAATCACAACACCGGCGGAAGCAGAGACGAGCGCAGCTACTCCCACCTGGCGCATCTGTTTCGTATCGGTTTCCATACCGGCGATGAACATCAGGAGAATGACGCCGATCGTGGAGAAGGAATTCACCAGAGGGTCAGGATGAATCCAGTTGAGAACGGATGGCCCCGCCAGAACGCCGACAACCAGTTGTCCCAGGACCGTTGGGATACCGATATGCTGGCATATCCACCCAGCACACTTAGCCGCAATGAGAAGCCCTGCAAGCAAGACGAGCAATGTAGTGACAGACATGGCAAGTAACTCCAGACCTTTCCGGTCAGAAGACCATCTCTCTTGAGAGAGAGGAGTAAGGCTAAGATACTCGCCATCGAGCGTATCATGAGCGTCCACCAAGCGATATGGTGCGCATTGCTGATGATAAGAGACCTGAGGAATCCGCATCGCAACTCCCCAACCCATCTCTTCAAGCACAGTATAGAAAGTTTGGTGCCGTCCTCGCTAGGGCGAATCTGTCAGAAGATCTTCCAGATGATTTGTGCATAATGCACAATCTGCATGTGTCCTTCCCTAATTAATGAGAAGAACTTGAGGACATTGAGATGTTTCTTGAGCGAATATTGAACATCAACAGATGACTATTGAGGTTATTTTTACATCGATGATTGGTAATTGTGCATATAGCACAAAAAATTGTTCCTGGTTTCTAGCAGATTAACCCTTCTCCCAGGATGGTGTGATCGTTTACCTTTCTCTTGAGAGCGAGGGTGTGATTACTCGCAGGGCTTGAAAGGACAACCTAGATGATAACACGAGAAGATATGCAGGTCCTTCTGGGCGTAGCGGAATGGACCATGCAGAGCCGTCGCCATGTGATGAGCACCATTCGAGAACTTGCGGGCACGGAGGAGCGCTACCTGATTATTGCTCGAGAGCTAGACCGGGTGAATTCGCACGTCACCCACGCGCGGTCTCTGCGTGCCGAGGCGACCTTAACGCTCGTGGAGTGGCTGGTCATGGTGGATTCGTATGACTGGAAATGCGCCTATTGCCAGGAGAAGCCGTTTGAAGTGCTGTATCACCCCATCCCCTTACACAAGGGAGGAACGACAGTATCCAACTGCCTTCCTGTATGCCGCGGCTGCTGTACGCGCAGAAAGAAGCGTGCTCCCGATCAGGCTCCGCTGGTTACCACTCCAGAGGAGAGATGGAGCTGAAGGGAATGATGCCAGAGAGCCCGTGAATGAATTCAGGGGCCGGTGTCTAGCCTCGACCGCAACTCAGGCGCCCTTGCAGATGCTGCTTTGGCTTCAACAGCTGACACAACCGGCAGGGACAATACGATCACGCTTGCCATGCATAAGCAGTGCCGGGCAGCGAATAGAAGCCAGTTCTTTATCGGTAATAATCACACCTCCAGCAGCGAAATGAATGCGTAAAGCAGGCAATTGTCCCCCGAAGTCGCTTGTAGGGGTTCCTCCAAAGCCGTGGATCAGCAGCACTGTTTGTGGCTGGGCGGAAAGGGGCCTGCTGGTGAGATCAGGCTCAAAAATATCGTAGTACATTGTGGTAGTGGATGTCTCGAGAAATGCCATTTTGACCTGTCTTGATTATACTGTGTATCAGCTTCATTTGATGAGCATTGTAGCATTCAGGCAACTGGCGCGGAAGTGTATGGTAGAGTGCTTGACAGGTTCTCTACTCACAACTATACTGTATGGCAACATTCATTGCTGCATTCTTTCGAGTGATTCCATCTGCCAGGTTTCGCCGTGCAGTAAAGTATAAGGAGTAGCCTATGGACTCCGAGCAAACCATACCGGATAGCGCTTTAACCCCTATCACCAGCAGTGGGAGCCTCTCTACCAATGGCGTTGACGATGAGGTCATCATAAGCGCCACCAAGGTGAACAAATATAACAAGCAGCTCAGTCCAATCCGCAGCGAACTTGGCATGGTCTTCCAGAATTTCAACCTCTTTCCTCATATGACCGTTCTGTATAACATCATCGAAGCCCCTTTACTCGTGCGCAAAATGCCTAAGGACCAGGCGGTGGCTCTTGCCGAGCAGTTGCTGGCTAAGGTCGGCCTTACAGAGAAGCGCGATGTCTACCCCAATCGTCTCTCGGGTGGACAGAAACAGCGCGTAGCTATAGCGCGTGCTCTTGCCATGCAGCCCCGAGCGCTGCTCTTCGATGAACCAACCTCCTCGCTTGACCCGGAACTGGTGGGCGAGGTCCTCAAGGTGATGCGGGACCTGGCCTATGAAGGAAGAACGATGGTAGTAGTGACGCATGAGATGCAGTTTGCGCGTGATGTTTCAGATCGTGTCGTCTTCATCTCTGACGGCGTGATCGTAGAACAGGGCGATCCCCAGGAACTATTTAAGCAGCCCAGGCATGAGCGCACCAAGCTATTCCTGGAGCGTGTGCTCTCAACTTTGCTCTAGGCTAAACTCACATGTACCAGGATTACCAACAGAAAGGCAGTGATGCGTTATGACACCCGAAATTGGCAGGCGAACTTTTCTCAAGCGTATGGGACAGGCAGGTGGGCTGATTGCTGCGGGTGGGACACTCGAATCTTTGCTGGCGGCTTGTGGCGGTAATGTATCTACAGGGAGCACGATTACACCTACCCCAGGAGTCACGCCGATAGGCACTGCAGGACTCAAAACCCCTGGTCTTCTGCAATGGGGAGCAGACTACGTCTCCGGTGCCCCCTACGTATTTCAGGATCCTGCAAATCCCAAAAACCTGGTTGGCTTTGAGGTTGAGATTGCACAAGCCATGGCCAATATGATGGGCATTAGGCAGACCCAGGTGGAGGTTTGCTATGCTAACCTGGAGCAGGCTTTGCTCTCTAATCAAGTTGACATGGTGATGAACGGCTGGGAGAAAACTCCCGACCGTGAAAAAACCGAGCTGTTCTCTGATCCCTACTATCGCTATGGTCAACAGATCATCATCCGCGCCGATGACACTCGTTTCAATGGCGTGACGCCAACTGATGTGTCGACTCTGGCAGGTTACACCGTTGGCACCGGTTCGGGTTACCTGGCTGAGACGATCATGGATAATTACAATAGCTCGAATCCAGCCAAAAAAATAAACATCAAGGCCTATACGGGGAATATCGCATTCGTTGATCTGGTTCAGCATAAGCTCGACGCGTTTTTCCTGGACTACCCCATTGCGACCTATTACATATTAGGTACTGGCCCTGGTGCTACACCCCTTCCTCGGTTAAAGCTGCTAGGCGGCACGCTCTACAAAGATAACTACTATGTTGGCTTCAACAAGGGTAATCCTAATGCCCAGTTGCTTCTACCAGAGATCAATCAGGCCTTCGCCAGACTCAAAAAAGATGGGACGCTCTATAAGATCTATAAAAAGTGGCAGCTCTGGAACGGTGATCAGGCAGCCATTGGTGTGACGACGGGGTCTTAAAATGACATGGGCTTGCCCGTATTGCATCGGGTAGGCTAGTAGGCCGTTAATCTTGATTTAAGCTAACCTGATGCCTACCCGATGCGTCAGGTTAGCCTCATCAGATTTATCTTCTTCACACGGATCATCATTGCAAGGTGTTGAGAAAGGGTCGGGGCATGGATTTTAGCATCATCCAACAAGCGCTTCCAGATTTTTTAGTTGGAGCAAGAAACACTATCATCTATTGTGCGGTTTCTTTTCCGCTGGCTTTGCTCCTGGGGCTTGTTCTGGCACTCATGGGTAGCTCGCGTTTTATCTGGCTGCGTGGGCCAGCGCGTATTTACATTGAAATCATCCGCAGTACGCCCTTTATCGCTCAGATATTTCTCATCTACTACGGTTTGAGTACAATCCTGTTTAATATCAGCAACAGCCTGGGAATTACAAATCTGGCGGTCTTCGTTAATGGTTGGACTGCGGGTATTGCTGCGCTGGCTATCAATTATGCGGCCTATGAAGCGGAGGTCTTTCGCGCTGGTTTTCTATCAGTTGAACATGGACAGACCGAAGCTGCCCTCTCATTGGGCCTGACTTCACAGCAGAATTTCTTTCGCATTGTACTTCCACAGGCCGTCCCGTTGATGATCCCGCCGTTCGTCAATGACCTCATTTACATGCTCAAAGACTCCGCCATCGTCAGTGTGATCGCCGGTTTGGAACTCACTGCCGTTCTCGATACCTGGCGTGTTCGCAACGGCAGTAATACCATTCCGCTCTTTCTACTCGCGATGGCATTGTATCTTGCACTCAGCCTGCCAACTTCGTACATTGCCAGGTGGTACGAACGCAAATTGCGCGCGGCGTTGTAGCCTGGAAGGAATAGTATATGGAACAAACGTTTACACAGTCGAAAAAAGAGCGAAAGCCGCGCAGCTGGCTGGTGATTTTAGACTATGTCTATTATGCAGCCATTGTGGGGGCGTTGGGCGGTTTGGCCTACTACCTTTACCAGTATCGTGGTACTATCGCCCTCTTTTTGCCTACATTGCTGGCAGGAGCGGGTCTAACCATCTTTCTTTCGGTCTCAAGTATTATCCTGGCGACCATCTTTGGCTTTATAGGCGCGCTCGGTCGCCTTTCGCGCTTTGCGCCATTGCGTACAATCGCCGCTATCTATGTTGAGGTCATACGTGGAATACCCATCCTGGTGCAATTATTTGCCTGGGCTTTTGGTATTCGCTTTGTGCTCGAACAGGTAGGCTTTGATCCCTACACTATCGCGTTTAATTTCATGACCCTCCTACAAAGTAACAGCCTTATGCCAAGCCCGTTCGTTTTTAATGCCGTCTTCTATGGCATCATCGGTCTCAGCTTCAACTACGGCGCCTACCTGACTGAAGTCTTTCGTACTGGTATCGAGTCGGTACCAATTGGTCAAAAAGAAGCCGGCTTGAGTTTAGGTCTCAACTCCCGCCAGATAATGCGCCATATTGTCTTGCCACAGGCGTTTCGTATCACCATCCCACCGTTTGCCAACTACTTTATCACATTAGTACAGGATAGCGCTTTGCTCTCCACTATTGGCGGTGTACTCGAATTGCAACAATTAACCACGGCGGCTGCTACTGCATCTGCGTCCAACGCCAACCTGCAACTCTTCTTTTATATTTTCGGGGCCATGCTCTTCTTTTTTATCTGCTATCCACTCGCCTTGTTAGCTCGCTTCCTTGAGTCGCGTTTAGGCGCGGGGTATTGATAAAAGTATATATCCTATCGCGGTACTCGTAGAAATGTGTTGTAGAAACTTGCTTTTTAGCCAAGAAAGGACACTTGAGTGAAGAGGCGCAACGGCCTGCCCCTGAAAAAACGATACGCATCCATCTCCCCTCAGCTCATAGGCAAGGTGCTGATACTGGTGTTGGCCCTGCTTGTCGTTGCCGGCATAGGCATTGGCGCATCTATCACTACGCATAGTACGCCTGCTGCGTCTGCAGCGCATAGTACACTCACTCCTCCAGAGGATACAATCACCTTTGCAGATATTAAGGAGACTCCCGCAGCAGGCTCAGTGAAGGTCAATGTTACCCTTGCTGAATTTACCATCACCTCCTCCGTGAAGACCTTTCACGCCGGTATACCTTACTATTTCGTTATTGCGAATCGCGGGCACGTTGTTCACGAGTTCACTATCCTGCCCGATAAGCCGGATGGAACCCCACTCCCGGTAGCTTCACAGTATGAGAACAAGATCATTGAGATTGAACAAATCGCGCCTGGTACCACTATGACTGTCAATCTTACGTTTTCGCCGTCAATTGTGGGTAGATATGAGATAGCCTGTATGATGCGCGGTCACTACCTGGCAGGCATGAGACTGCCTATAGTTATCACCAGGTAGAGTGGGCTTCAAAGGATGTAGATATGAGGTGTTCAGCGTGTGCCTCATGCCTCTTCGGGACTTGCTGGCCCGCTTCTTCGAAAGGCGTTTTGCAAGAGCGTACTAATATAACTGAGGAGGTGATCCGCGTGAGCTTTTCCGCTGTCACCTGCCAGACCTGTCCGGTCAAAGCACGCTGTACCAGGAGGGAGAAGCACAAGGGCAGGATCTTAACCCTTTCGCCCCAGCCCATCCACGAGGCGCGCGAGCGCCGCCGAGCAGAACAATCCACTTCAGCCTTTCGTGCTTCGCTCTGCCTTGCGGGCTGGCATCGAAGGCACGATTTCCGAAGGACTTCGCTGTCATGGGCTGCGCCGGGCGCGCTATCGTGGTCAGCCAAAGACGCAGCTGCAAGCCCAGGCCATCGCGGCGGCCATCAACGAGGGAAAGCATCTCTTTCCAGCGTTATTGGCCCTTGCTGCTGCAGGCGGACTGGTAGCGCTGGCAGTGCGCTTCTATCGTCGTCCCTGGGAAACTGTCCTCACTGTGATTCGCGGGGGCTTGTTGCTGGCCGGTATACGTGAGGAAACGTG
>WNFO01006444.1_pt1 | contig 10363 bp, 7 predicted proteins | sample 5400251 | NCBI WGS metagenome assembly WNFO01 (sample SAMN13153354, study PRJNA577476) | soil metagenome | isolation source: 100 cm saprolite under Madrone tree | place: USA:California | collected 2016-06-14 | reverse complement strand
CCTTGTACTGATTGAGCGTCAGGTTTTCGGCTTCCCGGGCCGCCTTTCGAGGAGTGTGGATGGCAGTCCGGGAGGCACGGTCGGAACGTCCGATCTCATCGACGCGGCCTGCGCGGATAATCGCGCCGCGGCGAGGGCGGCGGCGCTTGCTTGCGCGGAGGCCCGGCTGCTGTCGGTCGAGCGGCGCATCTGACCCCAAACGTCCAAATCCCAGTTGGCCGCGACTGCCGCACTGTTGGTGGTGTGCGGTGGTGCGCCACCCGTCACGGTGCGCTGGCGGCTCGCAGTGGCGGAGACGGTCGGCCAGAAGCCCGCCCGCGCTTGGCTGACGAGCGCCCGCGCCTCCTCGAAGGCGGCCGCCGCCGCTTTGACATTCTCGTTTGAAATCTCGAGCCGTCCGTCGAGCTCATCCAGCGCCTCATCATTGAAGATCCGCCACCAGAGGCCGCTGCTGCCGGCTTCGCCTGGCTCACTGGGTTTCCAGCCATCCTGCTCCTTGTAACTCACCGCGGCGTCGAACTCGGGACGCCTGCAGTTGGGGCCCACGGCGCAGGCGGTGACGATCGCAAGTGCCGTGGCGAGGATCACCCCGCGCAGGAAGTACATCAGGCGGGCGCCTCGAGTGCAGGCGGGGGAATCTCTGTGCGGCGCTTGCTGCGGCTCCAAAAGCGATGCACATACAGATAAACAACAGGCGTGGTGTACAGCGTCAGGAGCTGGCTCACCACCAGGCCGCCAACGATGGAGATGCCCAAGGGCCGGCGCATCTCGGTACCGTCGCCGGAGGCGAGCGCCAGCGGCAGAGCGCCCGCAATCGCCGCGCAGGTCGTCATCATGATCGGCCGGAAGCGCAGCGAGCAGGCGCGAGCGATCGCGGCGCGTGGATCGAGTCCCTGCGTGCGCTCGGCATCGAGAGCAAAGTCGACCATCATGATCGCATTCTTCTTGACGATGCCGATCAGCAGCAGAATCCCGAGGAAGGCGATGAGACTGAATTCGGTGTCGGTCACCATCAAGGCGAGCAGCGCTCCGACTCCGGCGGAGGGCAGGGTCGAGATGATCGTGAGCGGCTGGCTGTAGCTTTCATAGAGCATCCCCAGAACCACGTAGATCGCGAGCAATGCCGCCGCGAGCATCAGCGGTTGGCTGCTCGCGTTTTGTTGAAACAGGCGCGCGGTGCCGTAGGAGCCGCCGCGAATGCTCACGGGTACGTGAATCCTGTTCATGGTGCGGTCGATCGCCGCGAGCGCCGTGCTGAGGGATTCGCCCTCCGGCAGATTGAACGCGATGGAGGTGGATACGGATGTCCCGGTGTGATTCACACTCAGGGGCGTCGTGCTGGTGGAGAAGTGACTGAAGGCCGAGAACGGCACGACCATTTCCCGGCTCACGCTCACCGCCGAGCCGGTCGAGGTATTGCCACGCCCCGCATTCGCAAGAGCGTTCGCGGCCAGGTTGCGCGCCGCGTCCTGCGCCACGGCGGCGCCGGTAGGGGCCGCCGTCCGGGAGGTTTTGAATCGGGTCGTACCGGCCAAGGCCTGCGTCGCCTGAGTGCCGCTCACTGCGCCGCCGGAAGTGCTGACATACAGTTGCTGCAGAACTTGCGGGCTCTGCCAGAACTCCGGCGCGACCTCCATGACCACGTGGTACTGCTGCGGACTGAATGGATTGTAGATGGTGGAAACCTGAGCCTGGGCGAAACCGTCCGCCAGCGCATTGTCGATCTGACTCTCCGTGAGCCCGAGCCGCGCCGCGCTGTCCCGGTCGACGATCAGATCGGCCTGCAGCCCTCCAGGCTGCAAGTCCGTGTCGACATCGGTGACCTCCGGGATGTCCTGGAGCGCGCGGCGCAGCTTCTGCGACCAGCTTCGCAACTCGCTCAGGTCATCGCCGAGCAGGGTGTACTGATATTCCGAGTTGGCGGAGCGCCCGCCGCCGCCGCCGATGTCCTGCGCGGCCTGCAGGTAGGTGGCAACCCCGGTGACTTTCGCGAGCTGCGGTCTGAGCCGCTCGATGACCTGGTCCGCCGAGGCGCCGCGCTGGGCCCTGGGTTTGAGCGTCACACCGACGCTGGCGCCCGCTGCTCCGCCATGAGGTCCAAACCCGCTGCCGCCGACCGTTCCTACCACGCTCTGAACCGCAGGATCCTGCTCGATAATGCGCGCGACTTGCTGCAGCTTGCCCTTCATCAGCTGAAAGGACGAGAACGCATCCCCCCGCACGCCTCCCCATATCTGGCCGGTGTCCTGTTGGGGAAAGAAACCCTTCGGAATGACGACATACAGATAAACGTTCAGGCCAATCGTCGCCAGCAGGCTCAGCAGCATCAACCGCGGGTGATGCAAGGCCCAATCCAGGGTGCGCTCGTAGCCGCGGCGCAAGCTGTGGAAACGGCGCTCAAAGGCCTGTCCAAGCCGGGTCAGCGGGCGCTCCCGGCCGCGACCGAGCAGCCGGGCGCACATCATCGGAGTCGTCGTCAATGAAATGGCGAGCGAGATCAGGATGGCCACCGACAGCGTGGTGGTGAACTCCCGGAAGAGCTTCCCCACGAGTCCTCCGGCGAGCTCGAAGGGGATGAACACCGCGATCAGCGACAGACTCATGGACAACACTGTGAAGCCCACTTCGCGGGCACCGCGCAGGGCGGCCTGCATGCGCGTCATTCCCGCTTCGATGTGCCGGGTCGTGTTTTCCATGACCACGATGGCATCATCGACCACGAAGCCCGTGGCGATCGTGAGCGCCATCAGCGAGAAGTTGTCCAGGCTGTAGTCGAGCAGATACATCGCCCCGAAGGTCCCGGTCAACGACACCGGCACCACCACCGCCGGGATCAAGGCGGCGCGGTAGCTGTGCAGGAACATGTAGACGACCAGGATCACCATCGCCACCGCCAACAGCAGTGTCTGCTCGATCTGGCGGAGCGAGGCGCGGATCGTCAGCGACCGGTCGAAGGTGACCGCCAGGTCGATCTTCGGATCGATCGCAGCCTTCAGCAGCGGCAGCTCGGCTTTGACGGCGTCGACCACCTCGATGATGTTGGCTCCGGGTTGCTGAAAAACGTACACGGAAACGGCTGCCTCGCGGTTATAGAGGCCGTACGTGCGGATGTTCTCGGTGGCGCCATCCTCCGTGTCGGTCACGGTGGCGACATCGCCCAGCCGCACCACAGAGCCGTTGCGGTTGGCGATGATCAGGTTGCGATACGGGGCCGCCTCCCGGGCATTGTCGTTGGTATAGATCTGATAGTGCAGCCGCTCCGATTCGATCGCGCCCTTGGGCGCATTGGCGTTCGCATTCGAGATGGCCGCACGGACGTCCTGCAGCCCGATGCCGTATTTCGCGAGCGCGAGCGGATTCACCTCGACCCGCACCGCCGGCAGCGCGCTGCCGTTCACATTCACTCCGCCCACGCCTTTGATTTGCGACAGGCGCTGCGAGATCACGGCGTCCGCGGCGTCGAATATCTGGCCTTGGGTGAGCACATCGGAGGTCATCGCGATGGACAGCACAGGAAACATCGAGGTGTTGAGCTTGTGATAGGAGGGATTGCGAGTCAGCGAGGAGGGCAGGTCGGCATGCGCCGCCACGATCGCCGCCTGCACGTCGCGAGCGGCGCCTTCGATGTCGCGATCGATTCCGAAGGTAAGCTGGATATTCGCCGAGCCCACGCTGCTGGACGAGGTCATGTCATCGACGTCGGCGATGGCACCGAGATGCCGCTCCAGGGGTGTCGCCACGCTGCTCGCCATGACTTCCGGGCTCGCTCCGGGGAGCGACGCCGACACGAAAATGGCCGGCGCCTCTATTTTCGGCAGCGGCGCCACCGGCAGAAGCGTGAAGGCCGCGGCGCCGGCCAGCGCGACACCGAGAGTCAGCAGTGTCGTCGCCACCGGTCTGGCGATGAACGGCGCCGAAATGTTCACGCCGGCATGTCCACCACGTCACCCGCGCCGGGCTCGGCCGGCAGGGGTCCGCGCATGCGCTTGGCGACGCGGTCGAACGCGAGGTAGATCACCGGCGTGGTGAACAGTGTCAAAACCTGACTCAGCAGCAGACCGCCGACAATGCTCACGCCGAGCGGATGGCGCAGCTCGGAGCCCGTGCCGGTGCCGAACATCAAGGGCAGGGCGGCAAATATCGCGGCCACCGTCGTCATCAGGATCGGCCGGAATCTCAGCAGGCACGCCTGGTAGATGGCCTCGCGCGCGGACAGCCCCTCCGTGCGCTCGGCGTCGATGGCGAAGTCGATCATGAGGATCGCATTCTTCTTCACGATGCCGATCAGCAGGATGATGCCGATGAGCGCAATGATGGTCAGATCGTGCGCGGCCAGAATGAGCGCGAACAGCGCTCCGATGCCGGCCGACGGCAGAGTCGAGAGAATCGTGACGGGATGGATGAAGCTCTCATACAGCACGCCGAGCACGATGTACATGACGAGCACGGCGGCCACCAGCAACAGCAGCTCGTTCGTCAAATTGTTGCGAAACGCGAGGGCCGCACCCTGAAAGGTCGTGCGGATACTCTCCGGAATGCCGACGTTGCGCTCGGCGTTTTCGATCGCAGTGACCGCCGCGCCCAGCGAGGCTCCGGCGGCCAGATTGAATGACACCGTGGTGGCCGGAAACTGCGCCAGATGATTGATGAGCAGCGGACGCGACTCCACACTGACCCTGGCGATCGCCGACAGCGGCACCTGTCCGCCGGCGGCGGAGGGTACGTACAGGGACGCGAGCGAGTCGACCGAGCGGTACGACGACGGATCCGCTTCGAGAATGACGCGGTACTGATTCGATTGCGTGAAGATCGTGGAGACGATTCGCTGCCCGAATGCGTCGTAGAGCGCATTGTCCACGGTGCCCACGCTGATGCCGAGCCGCGCGGCGCTGTCGCGGTCGATCGTCACGTAGGCGGCAAGCCCATTGTCCTCCTGGTTGCTGACGACGTCCGCGAGCTCCGGCTGCTGACGAAGAGCTGCCACGAGTTTCGGGGTCCAGGTCGAGAGCGCCGTGGCGTCAGCACTCTCCAGGGTAAATTGATATTGTGTGCGGGTGATCGTGTTATCCAGCGTAAGGTCCTGAACCGGCTGCATGTAGAGCGCGATGCCCGCAACATCGGCCGTTTCCGTCCGCAGACGGCGGATGATCTCGGTTGCGGTTGCGCTTCTGACGCTGCGCGGCTTCAAGTTGATCAGAAACCGCCCGCTGTTCAAGGTCACGTTGTTGCCGTCCACGCCGATGAACGAGGACAGGCTCTCGACATCCCGATCGGTGAGAATGGCGGCTGCCAGTGACTGTTGGCGCTCTGCCATCGCTGCGTAGGAAACCGCCTCGGTCGCCTCCGAGACCCCCTGAATCAGACCCGTGTCCTGGTCGGGGAAGAAGCCCTTCGGAATGAGCACGTACAGAATCGCCGTGACCGCCAGGGTCGCGATTGCGACATGCAGCGTCATTCGCTGGTGATCGAGCACCCAGGTGAGCCTGCGGCCGTACCAGGCGATGAGCGCCGACAGCCAGTCCCCGGCGCGTCTTGATCCGTGATCCTCAGGCGAACGGTGCTTGAGCAGTTTCGCGCACAGCATGGGCACCAGGGTCAGCGACACGACCGCCGAGATCAGGATCGTGACGGCCAGCGTCACCGCAAATTCACGGAACAGCCGCCCGACCACATCCTGCATGAAGAGCAGGGGAATCAGCACTGCGATGAGAGAGACAGTCAGCGAGATGATCGTGAAGCCGATTTGTCCGGCTCCTTTCAGCGCCGCATCGAGCGGCGCGTCACCACGCTCGATGTAGCGCGCGATGTTCTCGATCATCACGATGGCATCGTCGACGACGAAACCGGTCGCGATCGTCAAGGCCATCAACGACAGATTGTTGAGGCTGAAGTCGGCGAGATACATCACCGCGAACGTGCCGATCAGCGACATCGGCACCGAGAGACTCGGAATGAGCGTGGCCGGCAGGTTGCGCAGGAACAGAAAAATCACCAGCACGACGAGGGCAACCGCCAGGGCAAGCTCGAATTCGACGTCTCTGATCGAGGCCCTGATCGTCGTGGTGCGGTCGGTGAGGATTGAGACGTCGACACCGGCGGGGAGGGACGCCCTCAGCATTGGCAGCAGCGCGTGAACTCGGTCGACGACATCGACGACGTTGGCGCCCGGCTGGCGCTGAACGTTCAGAATCAGGGCGGGGATGGTGTTCATCCAGCCGCCGAGCTTGGTGTTCTCGGCACTGGAGACGAGGCTGGCGACATCGCGCAGGCGCACGGGCGCGCCGTTGCGATATGCAACGACGATGCCGCCGTACTCTGCGGCGCTTCTGAGCTGGTCGTTGGTATTGATCGTGTACGCACGCGTAGGGCCGTCGAGCGTGCCCTTGGGTCCATTCTGGTTGGCCACGTTGATGGTCGTACGCAGATCGTCGAGGTTCAGCCCGTATGCGGCCAGCGCCCGCGGATTCACCACCACTCGGACAGCAGGGCGCTGGCCGCCGCTGATACTGACCACGCCGACGCCCTTCAGCTGAGAGATCTTCTGCGCGATGCGCGTGTCCGCAAGATCCTCCACAGCCGTCAGGGGCATGACCTTGGAGGTGATACCGAGAGTGAGGACCGGCGCGTCGGCGGGATTGACCTTGGCGTAGATCGGCGGTGCCGGCAGATCCTGCGGCAGCAGGTTCTGTGCCGCGCTGATCGCCGCCTGCACTTCCTGCTCGGCAACATCGATGGGGAGGGCCAGATTGAACTGCAGAGTGATGACAGAGGCGCCGGCGGAGCTCGTCGAAGACATCTGGCTCAGGCCCGGCATCTGGCCGAACTGCTTTTCCAGCGGCGCGGTGATCGCCGAAGTCACGACCTCGGGACTCGCACCCGGGTAGAAGGTCTGCACCTCAATCGTCGGGTACGCGACCTCGGGGAGCGCCGACAAAGGCAATTGCAGAAACGCGAGCAGGCCGACTACCAGGATCGCGATCATCAGCAGGGTAGTCGCGACCGGACGCAGAATGAAGATACGCGACGGATTCATGCATGCCCCTCACTGTCTGGGGGTGATCCGCAGTCGAGAACGGTGCGAGCCGCTGGCACGAGGCGGTTGCCCGTCCACCAGCTTCTCCGGTCCCGGAGTCGCTCCGGGGAGCGCCACCGGGGCGCCGTCTCGCAGTCGGTCGCCGCCTTCGGTGACCACGATGTCGCCGGCGGCGAGTCCCGCGCTCACCGCGACCCGCTCGCCATCAACGACGCTCAACGTGACGGGCCGCACAGACACGGTACTGTCGGGATTCACGCGGTACACGAAGGTGGTTACGACACCGTTAGGCGCACCGCGATGGACCGCTGCATTGGGCATGATGACCTGGTTGTGCAGGTCATTCTCGAGCAGCTGGATGTTCACGAACTGATTCGGAAACAGCGTGCCGTCCGTGTTGTCGAACAGCGCGCGCAGCTTGATCGTGCCGGTCGAGGTATCGATCTGATTGTCGACGGTCAGGAGCTTGCCCGCCGCAAGCTTGGTGCTGTTGGTGCGGTCGTAGGCATCGGCCTCCAGGGTGGCGCCTTCATGCAGGCGCCGCATGATCGCAGGGACATTGTCTTCCGGAACCGAAAAGATGGCAGTGATCGGCTGCAGCTGAGTGATGACGACTATCCCATTGGCATCACCCGGCGTGACGTAGTTGCCTTCGTCGACCTGTCTCAAGCCCACGCGTCCCGTGACCGGGGAGACGATATGGGCGTACTGGAGATTCAGTGCCGCGGTATTGACCTGCGCCTGATCGGCCTCGACCGTCCCCTCGTACTGCTCGACCAGGGCACGCTGTGTATCGAGCTGCTGCTGGGCGATCGAGTCCTCGGTGATCAGCTCCTCAAAGCGCTTCAGAGCCAGTCTGGCATCCGCCAGCAGCGCCTGGTCGCGGCGCAGGGCTCCTCTGATCTGCTTGAGGGCCGCGTCGTAGGGCCGCGGGTCTATCTGCGCCAGGAAGTCCCCCTGATGCACGAGCTGGCCTTCCTTGAAGGCGATCTTCTGCAGCTGCCCGCTGATCTGCGTCTTGACGGTCACTGTGGCGAGCGGTGTGATCGTCCCCAAGGCCGGAATGCGGACCTGAACATCGCCGGACGTCACGGTGGCGACGGTGACCGCGACCGGATTGTTCAGTCCTCCCCGGCCGCCGCCCGGACCTTGCATCGTGGCCGAGCGCCTGTGCTGAATGTTTCTCACCAGCAAGACCACCAGCACGAGGACGACCGCAAGCACAATCACCGCGATTTTGCGGGTGCGAGGGGAAGCCCAGCGCTGGCGCAGTGCGCCGGATACCTCGCTTTCCCCTTCCCGTAGATTCAGCACCTGTTCACCACATTTCGGGCCGCGATCGGACGACAACGCAAAAATATCCCGACTCGAGCGACATTCACGACGCCCCCGCGTAGACGTAGCGGTATGGCGATTTATTGTGACGTTCGCACGACAGTCCGTTGCGCGGTCCGGAAGCCTCCGGGGACCCTCCAGAAGACCTCTGGCATGGACTGCGCGTTGGCAGAGGAAGTTTCCCGCGACCGCTACATTTACGTCCTGGCACAGAGATTTACAATTCGATACGTTTCCCCGGTCGAGCGCCCCGGTTGGGGCGCCTGTTCAGGAAGCTTAAGGCCGTTTGCGGCTGAGGTGGCGATGAGGGTTGAGCTCGTCAAGTGCCTGCGTAGGGCATGCGGATCATCTCACGTCAATGGATTGAGCACTCGCACGCCGGTGGGCTCGTAGTGAGTTGTGTTCCGAGTCACGATGATCAGGTCGTAGATGAGAGCCGTGGCGGCAATCTGCTTGTCCAAGGGGTTTTCCGCGTGAGGTACGCGCAGCCGCCCCCAGATGTCAGCCGCGTCTGCCTCGAACGGCAGAATCGAGTCGCCGTACTGTGCCGTCACCCGTTGCAGCCAACGTTCGAGAGTTTGGGCCTGCGCTCGATCGCCGCGGTATCGAATGCGTTCTACACCCTGACGCAGCTCACCCAGCGTAATCACGGACGGCTCGGGCCGGCTCACTTGCGCGGCGGGTCGCTCCCGCTCGGCGTCCTCAGGGTCACACCGTCCTGCTGCTGTGTGGGCGCGGCGGCTCTGAGCTGCGCGACCGTATCCTGCTGCAGCTGTTGAAGCTTCGGCATCAGCTCATTGATCCGGACCTGCATCGCCTGCATGGTTTGCTGCATCACGGTCGGCAGTTTGGCGATGACCGCCTGGCCGGCCTCGGAGCGGTAGAACGCGAGCATGCCGTCCAGCTCGTGTTGAGTGAACGACTTCCGATAGACCTCGATCATGGTGGGTTCCAGGGTGTCCCACTTCAGCATGTCCTTCAGCAGCGCCGCGGTCTTCGCGCGCATGTGCTGCAGGATCTTCTGTTGGTCGGCCGTCAGGTGCTCGCCCGCGAGCGCCTGCTGCATCGAGTTCTGCATGACTGAGTCGACCTGCGCCATGGCGCTGTCGATGAGCTTGCTGGAATGCATGACGTTCAGCAGCTCCTTGATCGACTGCTCGGTCGGCCTGGAGTCTTGAGCCGACGCCGGTTGCAGCGCCAGCACGGCCCAGAAGACGATTGCCGCGAGTCTCATGAGAGATACCCCTGCGAGTTGGCGATTCATTATTAGGTAAAATCCTGTCTGGACGGTCCGCCGCGGGCTGGCGCGAGATCATTTTGGGCTCCCGGCGGCTCAATGTCATCCGCTGCGTAGCGCCTCAGTGCGTTCCGTCATCACAACCGCGCTGTCTCGACGTCGCCGCGGGTGTCGCGGGTCTTACACTTTGCGTCGACGAAAGCAGTTGATGGCGCTGCTCAAGGCCAAATGATCAGCTAAAGTAGACACAGTCGCGGCGGTGCGCGCTGAGGCCTTAGACTCATGGCAATGAAGAAACTCAGGCATGAAGCCGAATTGTTCAAGGCGGCTTTGCTAGCAGGCGTGAAGTACGCGCAGGAGCGTGGCGCCGTGGAGTTTGAGCCCACCGATTCCGCGAGCCTGAAGCTTCTGTACGTGTACCGGCTCCTCGTCCACGACAAGATCATTCAACCGCTACCTGAAGATCAGGTCGCTGAGAGCACAATGAGGCACAAGCTGGCAATCTGGTATGCGAAACAACTCCCGAAGGATCATCCACTTCTGGGATAAAGCGTACTGATCCGAAGCGTCTCAGAGCTGCCCGGGTGGCGCCGCAGCGCTGACGCCTCAGTCTCACGCGGCCCGGCGCGAACCGTGGACCTGCCCTCGGCGGGCCTTGAGCGCTATGCTCGAGGCTCAGGAAGCCAAGACTGATCGCTCGGAAGGAGGGCGTCATGTGTTTCGAAGAGAGACTCTTTGGATCGTGGGCAGCGAAGAAG
>WNFO01006443.1_pt1 | contig 10364 bp, 10 predicted proteins | sample 5400251 | NCBI WGS metagenome assembly WNFO01 (sample SAMN13153354, study PRJNA577476) | soil metagenome | isolation source: 100 cm saprolite under Madrone tree | place: USA:California | collected 2016-06-14 | reverse complement strand
CTTCCGGCCTCACTGCCTCCGCTACCGTATCCGTCAACGTCTCCAACAGCAGCGGCTCGATCATCAACGTCCTGAACTTCGGCGCCACCGGCAACGGCTCCACCGACGATACCGCCGCCATCAGCAACGCCATCTCCGCTGTGCAACCCGGCTACGAGCTTTTCTTCCCCTGCGGAACATACAAGATATCCTCAGGACTTACCGCCATTACCACGAACAACCTGGTGATCGACGGGCAGACTGGTTGCGGAGCGGGCAGGGTCACCATTCACAGTACCGGCAGCGGCTCGACGATCCTCCAGGTTGGTAGCAACCAGGGTCTCAGCTCACAGACTCCGATAACCGCCACGACCGCTGATATGGACAAGACTTTCGAGGCCAACTTCTCTGCCATCGGCGCGGGTATCGGAGACTATGTGTACTTAGAGGAAGCCGTCACCACCTCCGACGCCACGCACTCGAGCTGCGGTGGTTCGGGGTGTCGCGGCGAGGTCCTTAAGATTACCGGCCTAAGCGGTACCACAGCAACGGTGGAGACAGCGGTACACCACATATACGACGCAAGCTGCTGCGTCCCATGGGCCCAGAAGCTTATTAACCCGGTAAACGGGGTCCATGTCCACGATCTAGTCTTGGACGGTTCGGGGGTCGCAAATTATGGGCTCGCGGTCGTCAATGCGGTCAACACCACCGTTACGAATCTCACCGCGCAGAATGTCGCCTGGAGTGGCATTGCGGGGTTGAATGGTTATAACAATTCCTACAACAACATTACGATGACCCACGTTGGTTATAACAGTGGAGGCACCATCGGCGGCGCAGCGGTATCACTACAGCAGCAAGGCAACCTCAACGTCGATGGTCTGTCGATATCCAATATGAATGTAGGAGCCTTCGGCTTCATTCCCTTCAAGGAGGCCAACGGAACGTTTAGCAACATTTCCGTTGATGCTACTGGTACGGGAGGCGGGCGGCCGCTAAAACTTAATTCGTCGGCACACAACACTTTCAATAACATAAGCGTGAACCGTAGCGAGGCCGCGTACTATCAAGGCATAACCATAGAATATTTCTCACACCACAACGTCTGGAATGGCTGCAAAGTTACGAATAATGTTGGCAGCCCGAACAATTCCGGAATCGCTCTCTACGGGGACATAAGTAATGGCAATCACGAGGGCAGTAATCACTACAATATCTTCAACAACTGCACCGTGACCGGGAACTCCGGCTATCAACTCTGGGTGAACGACAATAACAGCAACATACAAATAAACGGAGGAACCTATACCGGCGTTGCTGGGCAGTACGTCCTAGCTTTTGACGACAGTTCTCCGTGCTGCACGAACAATGCTTACATCCATAACGCCACTGTTAACGGACCAGGTTCCATTGGCATTTTTGTAGAGAACGGCAGCAAAAATGCCTGTATCAACAAGAACACTTTTGGATCGGGGCTAAGCTCAGGCATTTATGTCACGGACGCCAGCGACGCTGGTACCGGCAACATAATGAACGGCATGAGCAGCAACCTCAACGCCGGAACTTGTGGACCCAGCGTCGCCGTTAGCATCTTACCGATGGCGGCAACCGTGGCCTCCGGGGGCACTCAGCAGTTCACACCAACCGTCACTGGCTCAACCAATACCGCCGTCACATGGACAGCTACCGCGGGCTCGATCTCAAGCTCGGGGCTCTTCACCGCTCCGACCGTGAGCGCTAATACGACGGTCACCGTCACCGCCATCAGTCAAACTGATCCAGGCCAGACCTCCTACGCAACTGTCACGGTGACCCCATAGGCGCGGACCCAACATTGACCTACCCCTGCGCGGTGCTAGGGGGCAGGTCATATCCACGCGCGTACCGTTCGCGAATTGCGATCAATGACTCGCTGCGCCTCCTCAATGGAAGTTAAATCACGGCGCGCTTTATTTTTCCCCTCTAACGACGAGAAACCACCCCAGCCAGCGCTCCAGCGGCCGCATATACTTGAATTCAAATTTCTCAATGGAGATCCTCGCTGGGGCAAATAGCCGGCGGAGTTTTCGCCCATCGTATAGGTCGATATGCACCGGCTCCCGGCTGTTTTCGATCCAGAGTTTCCAGTTCCGACCGTGTTTCAACATGAGGAGGGGGGGCCAGTAAGACCAAAGAGCGTAGACATGCACGTTGAATCGCCCGCCGGGACGCAATACCCTGAAAATTTCTTCGACCATACGGCGGGGTTGATCAAGGTGATGTAATACACCATGGGAATATACATAGTCGAAGCTTTGATCCGGGAATGGGATATTTGTGCCGCTTCCACGCAAAACGCGTGCAAGATTTCCGACTCGCTCACGCGCCAAACGAATATGCTCCGCCGTTATGTCAATTCCAACAGCATCAGCACCATGCTTGGCGAATTGAAGCAGGTCGCTGCCCGTACCGCAGCCAATCTCAAGCACGCGCTCCCAGGCATGCTTGCGAAATTCAGCGGCTTCGTACAGCCAGGGATAAGCCGTGTAACGCTCGGATTCTGGTTTGTAAAGAGGCGTTTCATTCCAATGCCTCTGGGCGAGCTCGCTGGCAGTAGCCATGGCTACGGACTTGATAGAATTGGTCATGGGATGCTCCTTCAGAACAACGGAACCTGCGAGCTATAAGTCACCGGCGCCGGCGAACCTATAGCGTCGCATCGATTTTCGAGATCGTAATCTACGGGCAGGTTCCCGGTGTCAGGCTGCCCTGGTTGTTGTTATTGAAGTTATTGCCCGAACCCAGGTCGTGATAGGCGTTGGCGCTGATCGCCACGTTTGGGTTCATGAACGAATTGGTCGGAAATGTATTGTTGTTCACACAAGCGTAGGTAGCTTGCGTGTTCAGATATATTCCAGATTGTCCCGGGCCGTTGATCGTCGCGTCATGTATGTATGCGCCGCCGCCCTGAATGCCCACAACCGCCTGGTCGAAAGTGGTCGCCCCCGTGAAACTTCCACCGCTGATCGTATTGTAGCTGCTCTGGGCTAAGCTGAGAGCGTCAGAGTTGTTGACGAAGAACTGGATGTTCCCGTTGCCAGACACCGTGCAGTTATTGAACGTGTTGTACTGGTTGTAGTTGCCGAAGACGTTGATGCCGGCATTCCCCACACCAGACCCGTTCTGCGTCACCGTACAGGCATCGAATTTGTTATGCGAGGAGTAATACTCTAGGCTTATTCCGTTAAAATTACCGGTGCCGTTCTCGACCGTCACCGACCCAAAAGTACTATAGCGCACAGCTGTCGTCTTGAATGGACGTCCCTGCCCACCTGTGGCATCCACGGTAAGGTTCGTCACGGAATCGTTAGCCCCGCTCGAAAAGAATGCGGCTCCTCCGCTTGTTCCGGAGATATGCATAACATTGATTGACAGATTGCCGTGCTCATAAATGCCCAGTTGGGCCAGGTTGGCGGCCGTGCTCGTCAGAGTGACGTTGTTGAGATTCAGCCCGTAGGTAACATTCGCCAACAAGGTATAACTTCCGCTGTTCGACGGGTCATTTGCCCCTATTATGGTTACTCCGCTCACCGTTGAATTCATTACGCCGTAAAAAGCAAGTGGCGTACTAGCGACCGAGGCTCCGTTCAACGTAATGTTTTGCAGGGTGATTCCGGCAAGCGGATTCTGCACCTTCTGTACGACTGCGGCGTTCAAGGATAGATCATAAGTGTCGTGCAGCGCCGTAGTCACGAAGATTGTGTTGCCGCTCACGCTTTGAACTTGAAGCACCTCTCCCCGACAGCCGGACACATCACAGTTGGTGGGATGCCCCTGACACGGCGGACTGCCCCCATTCACGCACGAGTCAGTTGAGTAGTCCTGACCTCCTTGATGGATGTAAACGTAATCTCCTGGGTTAACTGCGAGGGATGAGCTGCTTGTGAAACTTGGGGATAATTCGCCTGCAGTAAAGGCCAAAGCCACAGAGGGCCCGAGAGAACACCCTATACAGAATCCGCTGGGATTCCCGAACTCAAGCATGTTGCCGCTAGAGGCAGCAAGGATGGTGGCCGTATTGGAGGAACCATCTACGGTGACGTTGGCAACGTCGATGACAAGACTTGAGGTGATCTTGTATGTTCCCGCCGGAAACAGCAGCGTATCGCCTGTGTGCAACTTCCCGATGCAGGTATTTATGGCTGGAGTGTCGTCGGTTGAGCCGTTCCCGGTGGCACTGCAGTCCCGAATGACATCGTATGTTGTCGCGCCGGCAGTCGCTGGCATGGAAAGCAAGCACAACATCAAGCATGCATACAATCCAGCTACACAGGGTACACTCAATCGCAGCGAAGTGCCAGCAGTGCGCTGGCCACGCTTTCCTCGGAAGTGGTTCCTGCCCCAAGATCGATGTACCCGCAACGCATCAGAGTGGAGCAAATGAACGTGATTCTGAATTATGTCTATCATTGGAACCTCCAAGCTTCTTTTTTGCGATCCACGGACCCTTCGAGTCTCTGTGCAGGCGGCTAACTTAGCGCCAAGGAAACGTGCGAGGCTGGAGCGTCGGGAAGGAGACGACGCTTTGCCTCATATAGAAGCAGCAAGGTGCGGGCAATCGGTGATCACCCTATTTGTAGTTCGGCAGAAAGCCCTAAAGAGCAGAGACTCGATGCAGCGCCACTCCCACAAGCACCTCGACGGCAGGCACAGAGCCGGAGTTATGGGGGCCAGAGTTGATCATTTTCTGGTCTTCGGCCCAACCAAGTCCATTTCAAGAAGTGGTCCCGCATGGGCGGCGGGCGGATCCGCTCACGCGAGATTACCGCGATCTGTCAGCATTTTATTAATGATATGTTTGAACATCTTGGACATCACGTAGTACCGATGGCCCTTTGAAATGTCGTTTTCTTCAAGTTGAACTCCAGGCTGCATGAGTGCTTCAACTGCTTTGCGATACAAGCGCCCGTCGCACCCAAACAGCATCTTCTTAAGGGCTCCTGCACTCTTCCAGCGGTTTGACGGAATAAACTCCCGCAACACAATGCGATCGCCGGTATCTATACCGGAATCGATGAAAAAAACGGTTACACCCGTTGGATCCCCGTGCAATACGGACCACTCGACGACGCATCTGCCGCGATATTTGGGAAGAATGCCGATATGCGCATTGAGAATGCCCAGTCTAAACGAGGAAATCGTCGGTTCGCGATAAATGACATTCGCAGCATGCAGCCCCACGTCACACCGAAGCGCTCCAAGGCGCTCGATGGACGTTGCATCGTCCAATGGGCGATGCAGGATAATTAACCTTCCCCGCCGTGCGTAGCTGCATGCCTTTGTTGTGAGTGTCCACCAACTAAGCGATTTAAGCGCGGACAGAAGTTCTCTGGACCATCGCAGGAGCGGCGAGCGCTTTCCCACGTTGCAGATAACGACGAATAGCTCGACGCCAGCGAGGGTCTCCACTTCCCTCGCGATGCGAAATCCTCCGCTGATTGATCCTGCGATTACGGCGACGCGCATTTCTACCAATCCAGAGTGCATAATAACTGCGCATAGATGCACAACCAGGAAGCAAGAAAGCGAGGGTTGGCACGCATACGCGTCAGGGACCGCCGCGGAAGTTCATAGAAATAATTGAGGGCGTCCAGATACCGCAAATCGCGAGTCATCAAGGCGCGAACGCCGGCAAGATTCAGCTTCAGCAGCACCATGTCGACGTCAAACTCCGCTCCGGCTTCGAGTTTCGCGCGATCTTGCACCATCATTTGACGCAGAATTTCTTCCGCAACCTCAGATTCACCTGGGAGGCCAATGTTCAAAGGGCAACGATAGCGGTCACACAGGACTTCCATCCGCTCAGTGCGCGATAGCTTATTAAGATCCCGAGGCAACAAAGGGGGAGGAGACGTGTCAGACAGTTCGTATTCGACCTTGCCAGCCAGAGCAATGGCATAGAGACAGTCCTGGAAGGTTGCATCGCAATTCACCCATGCGAAGCTCGCAGCAAACCGCCAATCGCGAAGTGTGTTTTGCCCCGATAGAAAGGACTCAACCTCTTTTGCAAGCGAGCCCAAAGCGCCCAGACCTTCTGAAGAGATGAAATGTCTCCAGGATTTCCGCAGCTCGGCCCGCCTTCCGAGAAGGACTTCGCGCAAGATTTCTTCACAACGATCAAGCGGCACGGGCCTTGAAAGTGCCGTTTCTAAGTCCATGGGCGATCTCCGTAAGTGTTACCGTCTTGACATCCCGGGAGCGGGCGACGTCTGCAACGAAGCGTTCGATATCAGAAAAATCGCGAATGTCCTTGGTGTGGTTCTCCAGGATGACTGGTACATTAGGCAGCCCCGACCTTGCGGCTTGCCTGCGAATGTGCGCCATCATTTGGCGCATTGTTGCGTAATTCAACTGAGCAAGGTCCGCGATTTCTGTCTGGCCCACGACGTAGCGCTTTAACAATTTTTTCGCGGTTCCGACCGCACCGGATTCGCCCTTGTTCGTCCACTCGTCGCCGCTGCGCCCGCGAGACGGCGCTGGCATCGTCCCATTGTCTCGCGCCGTGAACCTTCGGACTATTTTGCGCAACGCCGCGCGCACCAATGCGATCCGTGGACCTGGGAAGGTGTTGGTTGGGATGCAAACGATCGGCTCCGCAGAGCGGGAAACTCGACGCGCATCTTTCATATCAGGGTAGTACGGCAGGAACGGCTCCTGACATGAGACATAGTCGAGTTTTACTTGTGGCGTATCGTACCGGACGCCGGCAACGATGCTCATGTCAAAGACAAAGCCAAGTTCGCTGAGAATGGACATCAAAGAATCGGAAGGGGCTGCGCACCACGATCCTGCCCGGAATGAGATACAACAATAAGCCGGGTCGATCCGGCGAAGCAAAGACTCCAAGTATTGTCTGCCAGCGACGAGCATCGCTTTGATCTGCTGACGTGGATAGTTGAGGATCGACCAGTCCCCGCCGAGCCTCCAATTGCCGTGGCCTTGATAGCGGGCCTCCAACCATTGCGGATGAAGATGCAACTGGATGTCGTGTCCCTGACGAAAGGACTCCATCACCACCTGCTCCCACTCATCCGCTATGACCTTCAACTCGGGAAAACGTTCTTGCTCGCTCCGATAGGTGAGCTGTTGCATGACTTCAGCGTTGAAAGAGCCCCGTACTCCATGCTTGTTGAAGATTTTTACGAGCTTTCGCATGGGTTCAAACTGGAGCACTCTTGGGTCTCCCGTGCCATTGCCGCGGACTTCCCAGTCATCCACAAACGCCAGATGAATCATCGTTTGCATATAGCCCTTTCGTTACGTCAAACGCATCTTCGGATGAGCACAGTCCGTCGCAACCTTGTCGCATCACTTGCTAAGTCGCGCTGGTGTGCGGTGACGTCTGACTATGAAAAGTTTCATTCCGCGCAAGCTCGCCCAAACTGCTCTCCATGTGGTCATTCAGAAAGCGTTCAGCACAGAGCTCTGGCTCGAGCCCACGACGAGAGGCCCCACATAAATGGTCGAGTTCCATTGCGCATGCAAACGATAGTTGGGGATCGTCAGTGTTGTGTAGCTGGGGCTCACGTACCCCTTCGGGCGCGTAAAGAGTGTGGGGATCTTCAAGTTGGAGTAGTACGGGACGTTGGAATTGTCGAGATACCACTCCGCGATTCCACCTCTGGGGTCCCACTTGATATGCAGGAGCATTTCATACCAGTGGTCCCACTGGAGTTGAGGGCCATCGACCCACTCGATGTTCGGATCGCAATCTTCGCCACCCATGATGCGCATGGCCATTCGCACATTCTTCGTCCCGACGACACCGCTCACGATCGGATCATCGGTCTTGACGTCGAGCGCTATGTTTGCGAACTCCTTCGCGCAGGCGGGCATGGAGTTGCTATCGTTGTGGAACTCCAGGAACCAGTTCCACTCCCCGGTGGTGGGCGCAAACGGCGCTTCCCCGCTAAGACCGCTCGACGAGATTGTCGCCGCGGAGGGAAACATAATGGATGTGCGCAGCCAGATTTCATAAGGCTGGTGATTCCACTGCTGCCTAGGCTCCCACAGGTAAACGCTGTCGCTGCTGGCCGCTTGCGAAGCGTGCGCGGCGGGAGTAGTGGTCAAACCGGCTGCCTTTCGTCCTCCAACGTTTGCGTGATACCACAGATATCCCGCCTCGCTGGTGTTCGATCCCCTGTCGGTGCCCAAGCCGAAGTCCCGATGGGTCCATTGCGAGAGATCCCCGCTGGACAGGTCGCGATTGAGAAAAACAATATTGCCGGATGTCTTGCTGGCGTTGAGCCCATTACAGGCGGTCACTCTCGCGACAGCGAACAAGAGGAGCAACAGAAATGTGGTTCGCGTTCGCGAGCAAACAAATGAGGAACTAACCGTCGTCGATTTAAGGAGAATCATCCAGTGGTCGCAGTGGCATGGCCGTAGCTGGCGTTAGACCAAATTGCGTCCCCCTTCCCATTTACTCCCACTTCGGCCTGACCCCAAAACAACCTTTGTTTGGCCTTTGCGGTGAGATTTCCATGTTCCTATAGCAATACTCCAAGGGTTGCTGCCCGGGTCGTGCCGTTGTACGAAGCGGAAATGTTGGCCGAAGTTGAGACGAGAACTCCAGACGTGTTCACCGTGAAGGTCACGCTGGTGGCCCCGGCCGGAACCGTCACGCTCGAAGGCACTCTAGCCACGCTGTTGTCGCTGGACAGCGCAATTTGCGCGCCACCTGTGGGCGCTGGCCCGCTCAGCGTCACCGTGCCCGTGGAGGATTGCAGGCCGCCAACCACGCTCGTTGGGCTCAGCGTCAGGGAAGAAACAGTAGGAAGGGGCGGGGGCGTCACAGTCAGGGTAATCGCAGTCGTATGTGTTAAAGCGCCAGATGTACCCGTGATGGTCGCCGTGACAGTGCCGGTGGTGGCTGCGCTGCTGGCCGTCAGCGTCACCGTGCTCGTAGCCGTGGCAGGGTTGGGGCTGAACGACGCGCTCACGCCGCTCGGCAGTCCGGACGTGGACAAGTTTACGCCACCGCTGAAGCCGTTCTGGGGAGTGACCGTAATCGTGCTTGTGCCGCTTCCTCCCTGGATGATGCTCACGTTGCTGGGCGATGCGGAAAGTGTGAAGTTCGGTTGGGGCGTTACGGTGAGCGTAGCCGTTTGAGTGGCACCACCAAAAGACGCGGAGATGGTGACGGTGGTTGATGCCGCGACGGCGCTGGTGCTCGCCGTAAACGTCGCGCTGGTAGCTCCGGCTGCAATCGTCACGCTGGATGGTGTCCTGGCCGCCGTCGTGTTGCTGCTCGAAAGCGTCACCACTGCGCCGCCGGAGGGAGCTGCCCCACTCAACGTCACTGTACCCGTAGAAGAATTCCCGCCTGTAACACTCGTCGGATTTAGCGTCAGTGAGGACAGCGTCGGAGCCGGTGGAGGTGCTGGCGTCACCGTCAACGAAGCCGATTTCGTGACGCCGCTGTAAGTTCCAGAGATGCTGACCGTGGTGGACGCAGCGACGGCGCTGGTGCTGATCGTAAACGTCGCGCTGGTAGCTCCGGCCGCAATCGTCACGCTGGATGGTGTCCTGGCCGCCGTCGTGTTGCTGCTCGAAAGCGTGACCACTGCGCCGCCGGATGGCGCTGCTCCACTGAGCGTCACCGTGCCGGTGGAAGAATTCCCGCCCGTGACGCTTGCTGGGTTCACCGAGACCGTGGAAAGAGTAACGGACGCCGGAGCAGAAGAAGATAGGTCGAATTCCAAGACTGCGGGATTGGGATCGTTCAGTGAAACGGCCACGAACTTCGAGGCGGAAATCATATAGATGACGGCGTTGCCTCCGGTCCCGGAAGTCACCGTCATGGTTCCCCGGCCGTTTGCTGGCGATGGGGACACCGAGTAGCTGGCATTGAAGGGCACACCTGGATTCGGTCCGCTCGGGGCGCCAATATCCTCTGTGCCGGTCATGCTCCCCGTGGGGGTTGCGCCGTCCGCGGCAAATTCCCCGGAGAAGACTGTCACTGCGAAATCCACCGGGTTGGTCGCAAAGCCCGCATACCTACCCTGCAGCGTGCTATTGGTGAACGAGACCCCGGCCTGAGGTTCGCCAGACCCGAACAAAACATTGGCATCCGAGACAAAGAGGAAAATTTGATTCAGATTCACCAGATACGCCACCAGGCTGAATCCTCCAACGGTGATCGAGGTACGCCCGTTGCTCGCCACACTGTACGTCCCCGGCGCGTCGGCGAAGGAATTGGGCGCCCGGCAGAAGTTCTCGTCGTAGGTCAGGGAAAAAGCCCCGCTGCCGTTGGCCGTGAGCAAACCCGCGCCCGCTTTGGGCACACCTGACGCACTACCGCACATCGACAGCCCGGTGAGGTGAATCACCATGTTGCCGTT
>WNFO01006442.1_pt1 | contig 10365 bp, 13 predicted proteins | sample 5400251 | NCBI WGS metagenome assembly WNFO01 (sample SAMN13153354, study PRJNA577476) | soil metagenome | isolation source: 100 cm saprolite under Madrone tree | place: USA:California | collected 2016-06-14 | reverse complement strand
CGAGGAAAAAAATGAGGACGGCACCGGCTCCGGAATAGTCTTGCAGGATGCCTCCACCCCGGCAATTTGGCTGGAGAAACGCGAACGCATTCGGCAGGTGCGGAATGCCGTGCAGGAATTGCCGGTGGAGTTTCGCGAAGCCGTGGTGCTGTGCGAATTGGAAGAATTAAGTTATGAAGAGGCCGCGCAAATGGCCGGATGCCCCATTGGCACCATTCGTTCGCGGCTGCATCGCGGCAAAGCTTTGTTGATGGCCAAGCTGGAAATGCTTCGCGGCGTGCCGCGCCGCGCGAGTGTGGCGCGATGAAAGATTTTTTCATGCAAAGGAAGCAAGAGATGAAGTGCGAAGAATTCGAAGCCATTGGATTGGACGCCGAGCGGGACACTTCTTTGAGCGAAGCGGAGCGCGCCGTTGCGCGGGAACACGCCGCCACCTGTTCACATTGCGCCGCGCTGCAGGATTCCTGGGAAGCGGCAGGAATCGAGCTTCGCGCGCTCGCGGAAGACACCGCGATGGCGCAGACCCCCGCGCGTGTGGAGATGCGTTTGCGCCAGGAATTCCGCACGCAGCATGTGACACTAAGAGTTCGCCGCACCGCGGTAGTTGCGGCATGGGGGCTGGCCACCGCCGCTGTGCTGGTCGGCACAGTGAGTTGGGTCAATTGGCGCAGGAACAGTTCGAATGTAGCGGCGGATCATTCGAAATCTTCACAGAGCGCAGCGAATTCCGCTGCGAACGGCGCGAACTCCGCGAACAATCACGAGGTGCCGGCGGTACAGCCGGATTCCGCGGATTCCGAAACGCTTATAGCCGACAACGAATTGAGCGACTTCACGCTGCTCCCGGGAACTTCGCCGGCGGATACCTTGGATGCCGCTATTTTGCGCGTGCGTATGCAACGCAGCTCGTTGGGCGCGCTGGGCCTGCCCGTGAATGAAGAACGCGCCGGCGAATGGATCCAGGTCGATCTGCTCGTCGGAAATGACGGATTGCCGCAAGCGGTGAGGTTGCCGCAAGAGTGATTGTTGGGACGGCAGTTTTGGGGAGATTTACGAGATGATTGACGCCGCGGCTTTCTGGCAAAGAAGTAAGACTGCGGTTCGCGGTACGGAAAACATCGCGTGGCGTTTTTGGGCAATGCTGCTGGGGGCGTTGAAGTCAGGCATCGCCGAAATCGCCACCGCAAATAGTTCGCGACAGTTCGGGAGAGAAGAGGAGAAGGAATAATGAATCGTAGATTAACCATGAGCTTGGTTCTCAGCGGCATGCTGGCAGTGAGCGCCGGCTTCGCGCGAGCGCAGGAAGCGCCGGCACTTCCACCTCGCGGAGAGATGCTTCGCGGCGGCGGGCCGGGCAGAGACTCCATGCCTCCGCCCATGGGTGACCGTGTCGAATTAATGGGCTTCGAAGGAATGCGCGGCGGAAAGCTGGTGACCGGCGCGCCGTTCAGCGGAGTCGCCGTTACCGAATCGACGCAAACCCTCGCGGACGGAAACCATATCACCCACAAAACACAGTCGAATGTCTTTCGCGATAGCCAAGGACGCGTTCGCAAAGAAATAACCTTCTCGGGATTTGGTCCGATGGCGGCTTCCGGAGAACCGAAGTCATTCGTGGTGATCAGCGATCCAGTCGCGAAGTCGAACTTCGTGCTCCATCCGGATACGAAAGTGGCAGAACAGATGGGCCATGCGGGTCACGAAATGAAAGGGCTGGCAAGGGGTAGCGCGTTCGAAGAGAAAATGCAGGCCCGCCAAGAAGCGGAAATCGCTGCCGGCACTTTAAAAAAAGAAGATCTGGGTACCCAGGTGATTGGCGGAGTCAGCACGCAAGGAACGCGACTGACGCACACCATTCCGGCAGGTCAAATCGGCAATGAGAAACCCATCCTCGTTGTTCACGAGACCTGGTTCTCCAACGATTTGCAAATTGTAGTCATGAGCAAGCGGAGCAATCCGATGGGCGGCACAACCACCTACACGCTGACGAACATTCAGCGCACTGAGCCCGCAGCTTCGCTTTTCGCAGTGCCCTCCGACTACACGGTGAAACAAGGCGGCCCGGGAAAGCGCGGGATGGGCAAATTTAAGCAGGGAGCGCCGATGCCGCCTCCTTCGGAAAACTAAATCTCAACAGACGATCTTCTCTCCTGAAGACGGTGCGCCCTTTTCGCAGCTGCCCCCATCACTGCGGAAGGGGCGCCGCCGTTTTTGGAAAGAACGGAAGTAAAAAGATAGAGAAGTAAAGATGTAAGGAAAAGAATTCTCCGCGAAGTCTGCTCGCCGGGAAACGCTCCTGTCCCCGATTCCAAGGCACCATATATCGTGCCACTACAGAGCCAAGAAAAGAGCGGCCCATCTCGGAAGGCGCCCGCTCGCCGGGAGATATATCGTCTCAGGGCTGGTTCATACTCGATGAGTGGGGACCGGACAACTTGTAGCGGAAGTGCTGAATCACGGCCGAAAGGAATGTGCGGCCGGATTCGCGGACAGCGTCGGCTGCCTGATTTTGGGCATCGTGCCCTAGAAGTAGCGCTACGGCGATTGCAATGATCAGGATGCCCGAAACTATATTGCGCTTTCGCAGGATGGAAAAGAGAATCGCGATGGGAAGTATGCTGATTGTTGGGTGGAACAAGAAGGCGTAGGCCGGCGTTGCATGACCAGACAGTCCGCCGATGCCGAATGCAAACGAAACAAATCCCAGGGCGTAAGACCAGACAGCTCCGATTACCAGTCCAACGATGAAGCCCGGGGCGGCATCGGCGACTTTGTCAAGCATTCGACCGTTTATGATATCCATATCAGACTTATTGGTGCCCGACAGGAATCACCGCGAGTTTACCGTTCGCTGCCACCCAAACTTGCTCTGGATCGTTGCTGAACACAGGAATGCCCGAGTAGGTCTGCAGCGGCAGGGACCATTTCTTTCTGCCGTCGGGAGAGAGCGCATACGTTTGACCACCAGACGTGCCCTGACTGGGTAGATACACGGTTCCCTCGGGACCAACGGTCGGTGGAGTAATAAAATCTTCGCCTGGCGTGTCGGGGTGGAATCGCCATTTTTCTTTTCCGTCTTCCGAAATGCAGAACAGGCCGTGCCGCGCCAGGTAAACGTCTCGGTTCTTAGAGACGGCCGGCCTGGTCATCCACCACCAATACGAACTTACCGGTGCGGTGTATCTCCACAGCGCTCTTCCTTGCGGGCTAATTGCCACCAAGTCGCGTCCGCTAATAACGTAAATGCGGCCATCGGCACCGACGACAGGGTCACTCAAGCCACCGAGGCCGTTTTGCTGCACGCTTGTACTCCATAATCTATCTCCCGATGGACTAAACGCGAGGACTACGCCGGTGTCCGCATTCACGTAGACCGTGCCATCCGGGGCGATAGCTGGAGCCTTCAAACCGGAGTAAATCGTTCCATCCAGTCCCACGGAAGGGGTGAGCAATGGATAGGCAGACGCGATAGCGGGAGCAGGACGTTCGATGTCGTCGCGATGCCAAAGTGTTTTGTGGCTGGGAGAAATCGCGTAGAGACTGTAACCGATAGACGCGTATAGCGTGCCATCCGGCGAAAGAGTGACGGCCTGCGGGTGCGCGGGAACTGGAACTCGCCATAGGATGTCTCCGCGCGCGCTGGCCTCTTGGATTTCTTGTTGCGCGTCGGTTGGCGGTGTCCCGATGATCGTGTTGCCCGATTTCGCGCTGGCGTAGAAGGAAGATTTGCCAAAGTTGAAGAGCATTTTTCCTGAATCGGCGGCGAAACTCGCGAGGAGATAGTTATTGTTGTGTATGAAAATCGCACCGGTTGAAGAGACAGCCGCGACGGCGCCATACGTGCGGGGAATAAGTTCGATGGTCCGAACCAGAGGCGCTTCTTCAACCGGGAATTGATCGTTTGTGGGTTGGTAGCCGGCGAACGAACCCATGGCGAACGTGTACGCCGCCGATAGCGCGTAGAGGGCATAGAGAATGGGATTCGTGCGCATTTTTACTTCCTTCAGAGACTCTTCAACTTCGCCACTTCCCGCACCGTCAGCAGCCGATATTTCCCCGGCGCCACATCCAAAACCAGCGGCCCCAATTGCACGCGCTTGATTTTCTCCACCAGAAATCCCACGCTCTGGAACATTCGCCGAATCTGCCGGTTCCGCCCTTCGATCAGAATCACCTCGTACCAGGGATTCGCTCCATCCTCCGCCAGCCGGATTTTCGCAGGCGACGTCTTGACGCGCTCTCCATCTTCCAACTCAATCGTGACTCCCGCCCGCAACCGCGCCAGCGCGCGCTCGTTCGGCTTCCCACTGGTCTTTACCAGATACGTCTTCGGCGCGTGCGAACCCGCTTTCATCAATTTCTGCGCCAGCGCCCCATCGTTAGTCATCAGCAGCAAGCCTTCGCTGGCGTAGTCCAGTCGCCCCACCGGATATACCCGCTCCGAACAATTCTTCATCAACTCCATCACCGTAGGCCGCCCCTCCGGATCGCTCACGGTAGTTACATACCCTTTAGGTTTGTGCAACATGAAGTAGAGCAGCCACTCCCGCCTCTTCAGCGGCTTGCCATCCACGCAAATCACATCCCGGTCCGGATCCGCCTTAGTCCCTTGCTCCACGACCACTTTTCCGTTGAGCGTTACGCGCCCGGCCGCAATGATTTCCTCCGCTTTGCGCCGCGACGCAATTCCGCAAGCCGCCATGATTTTCTGTAATCTTTCGGAAGGCATCGTGCGAGCCAACGCTAACTGGCAGCTTGGGCCGCCTTGGCGATATCCTCGCCCGCTACGAGAAAAAACTCATTTGTGGCTCCGTCGATGCGCTTTTGCCGGTATGGGCGGTATTCTTCGCTTTCATAGAAAGCCATGGCGCTTTCCTTGGAAGGCCATTCGACGATTACAAAAATCCCTGCGGCCTTTCGCTCGCCTTCGATTCTCTCCACTTTTGGAGTACGCGCCAGGTACCGGCCTCCGCGCCGCTCAACCATCCCGGTCACATTCTTGAGGTAGTCCGAGACCCAGCTCTGATCCGTTATCTCGAGTTCTGCGATTAAGTAATACTTCATGCGAAATCCTCTCTTGTAGTGGCCGCTCTTTCGCATTTTGTGCCTTCCGGTTCCGATCGGAAAGACCGGCTTTTTTCTCTTTCTTCCCTCTTCCCTGCGTTCTCTGTGTCTCCTCTTCTCCTCCTCTGCGTTAAGTCCTTTTCTTCTCTTTCTTCATCTTGACTCTCTCTGCGTGTCCAGCGACCTCAAACTTCTTCAACTTCTCCGCTTCCTTCTGCTCAATCATCCTGTATCTCCCCCGCGGAATTCCTTCCACGGTCAGCGGCCCCAACCCGATCCGCTTCAACTTTTCCAACGGATGCTTCTCCTTGAACAATGCCCGCCGCAACTCTTCCTTTTTCGTATCCCGCATCCGCACTTCATACCAATAATTCGCCGCCCGCCCTCGCGTTGCATCCGGCTGCCGCACCGTTTGCATCTTCACGCCAATCTCTTTTCCCAAACGTTCCAGGTCCAGCAGCGTCAGCATCCCCTTCACTTTCACCTGATAGACCTGCTCTACCTGCGCCCAATGTTTCAGCAGGTCCGCAGCCAGATCGCCGTCATTCGTCAAAAACACCAGCCCCGACGCCGCATACTCCAGATTCCCCACGGGAAACACTCTTTCTGGCAATCCCCGCAAACAATTCCGCAGCGTCTTGCGCCCTTCCGGGTCCGCCATCGCTGACACCACTTCCGGTGGCTTGTTCAAGATAATGTAAACGCGGCGCCCTTCCTTCGCCTCGACGACTCTCCCCGCTGCCTCAATCCGGTCTTTCGCCGCATCCGCCTTTGTCCCCAGCTCCCGCACTACGTGCCCATTCACGCGCACCTGTCCGCTGGTGATCAGCAACTCCGCATGCCTTCGCGAAGCAATCCCCGCCCGCGCAATTATCTTCTGCAGTCTTTCTTCCATGCTCTCTTGTCTTTCTATGTTTTTGTCTTTGTAGTGGCGGGGCTTGCCACGCCGTCTTCCTTAAAGCGCCGTGTTCTAATTCGCGGCCACTCCCGCATGTTTTTTCCGCATACGAACGTAAGCCGAACCGACGACTGCGTATAGCCCTGCGTTTAGGAGCGCCACCGCCATCCAGAGGGCGTAAAACCCACCAGTCCCGATCTTAACGTCGAGGAGAGGAAAGGTTAGGAGGACAGGAGGACAAAAAATCATGAATATTGCAGACAGAATATTATTCAGTGTAAACCACGGCGAGTGTTTCACCATTAGCATCTGAAAGGCAACAAAGACAGCTGCTATTTCAAAGCCCGCCGCCGCAAATCGTAAGATCGTACTCCGATCCTTACTCACAAACTCCTCTGTTCTCTTCGTCTTCTGCGTCTCTGCGTTAATCTCTTTTCCATTTTCTAGTTTCTATTCTCTAATTTCCTTTTTCACTCCCCCGCCGCCGTGGCCTTCTGCGTTTCGCCGCTGCCCGCCTCCGGCATCCCCTCATTATTCGCCGCCGTCTCCTCCAGCAATTCCTCCCGCGCCTCCATCTCGGCACTCGCGCCCTTCTCGCTCGCTGGTGCCGCGATGCTGCCCTCGTCGGTCAACCCATTCCCCGCCGGCGCAAATCCTTCATCGCTCCCCAACGCCTCCCGCGCCAGCGCCTCAAACTCCTTTAAACTCGGCAACTCCTCCAAATCGCTCAATCCAAACCGCATCAAAAATTCCTTCGACGTCTTGTACAAAATCGGCCGCCCCATCACTTCCTTCCGCCCCGCCGTGGTAATCAAGTGCTTGTCCAGCAGCGTGCTGATCACTCCCGAGGTGTTCACCCCGCGAATCTCCGAAATTTCCGGCGACGTCACCGGCTGCTTGTACGCAATCACCGCCAAAGTCTCCAGCGCCGGCATCGACAACCGCAACGGCGGCCGCAAGCTCTTGATAAACCGCCGCACCACGTCATGCTGTTGCGGCTTGGTGAACAGTTTGTACCCGCCAGCTACCCTGCGAATCTCGATCCCGCGTTCTTCCGTCGCGTAGCTCGCCACTAGCTCGTCTAGCGAAGCCTGCACCGCCAGCTTCTCTTCCCCGAGGGCTTTCGCCAGTTGCTCAATCGTAGCCGGCTCATCCGCCGCATAAATTATCGCTTCGAGTGCCGCTTTTCTTTCTTCGTTAGTCATATGGTTCTTCTTTGTTGTGGCCGGTCTTCAGACCGGTTCTTTTCCTTCTTTTCTGGATCTTCTCTGCGAATCCTCGGTGTTCGCTGCGTCCTCGGTGGCACCGCGCTAAATTCTTTTCTTTCACATTTTAACTTTCGACTTGCGACCAGGGACTTCCTTATTTGTATTCTTCATCGATCAACTTGATCCCGCCCGCCTCATCAAACACCAAATCAAACATCTTGTGCTTCCGCACTAAAATGTCCCCAAACTGTTTTTCTTGCACCAGCGCCACCGCCTGCAGCTTAACCATCTCTAAGACCGCCAGGAACGCCACAATCATCGCGTGCCGCGAGGGGCACGCCTCAAAAAACTGAATCAGGTTCACGGCATTCTCCGCGCTCGCCAGAATCTTCGCCCGCAGCGCCGCAATCATCTGCGCCACGGTAAACTCTTCGTGCCTCAGCTCGATCCGTGAAACTTCTTTCTTCCGCTCCAAAACTTGCTGGAACACTTTCACCAAATCCACTAGCGAAACCACCAGCTCGCCTGCGGCGCCTTCGTCGTTGTAGAGCGACTTGTCCGGCTTCGACCAAACGTTTTCTTCAATCTGCTGCTTCTGGTACAAAAGCTGCGCTGCGTTTTTAAATTTTTCGTGTTCCACCAGGCGTTGCACCAATTCCGCCCGCGGATCGCCCTCCGCCTCTTCCGGCCCCGCCAAAGGATCCGGCGGCAGCAGCATTTTCGACTTGATGTAAATCAGCGTAGCCGCCATATAAATAAATTCCGCCGACACATCCACATCCAACTCTTCCAATTTGTGCAAGTAATCCAGGTATTGCGCGGTGATTTTCGAAATCTGAATGTCATGGATGCTCATTTTCTGCTGCCGGATCAAATCGAGCAGCAAGTCGAGAGGGCCTTCATACATCGGTATTTGTATTTTGTAGGCCGACTTTGGCGCAGTTCTCTCCACTCGCTCCTCACCGCGCGTTTCCGCGTCCTTACCTGTCATCTTGTTTCCCGGCGTTGCCATTCTCTCGCCTTTTCTTTCAGCGTTTTCTCAGCGTACTCTGCGTCTCTGCGTTATCTTTTTCCTTGCATCACTCGCCGCTGGCTGCCTGCTTCCCGCCGCTCCCAATTGCCTTTCTCTTTTTCTCCCACCCAAACACTGCTTCGCGCACGCGCTCCATCGTCCCTTGCGCGACCTTACGCGCCTTATTCGAACCGGCATCCAAAATTTCCAGGACGCCCTTTGGGTCGTTTTCCCATTTCACGCGGCGTTCGCGGACCGGCGCAATCCACCTGATCAAATTCTCGGCCATCGCGGCTTTGCATTCGATGCAGCCGATTCCCGCTGTCGTGCAGCCCTGGCGCACCCACTCCAGCCGGCCCGGCTCTTCCGCTGAGAACAGTTTATGCCAGTCATACACCGGACACACGTCCGGATTTCCCGGATCCGTCCGCCTCTTCCGCGCCGGGTCCGTCACCATCACTTTCGTCTTCGCGCGAATGTCCGCGTCGCTCTCGCTCAATGTGATGGTGTTTCCATAACTCTTCGACATCTTCCGCCCGTCAAGTCCAGGTATCCTCGGCGTCTTCGTCAGCATCGCGTCTGGCTCAGTAAGTACGTCGTCGAATTCGAAATAATCCGCGACACCTGGGATCCTGGCTATGGAGTTCTCTCGCCCCGTCCCCTGAATTTCTCGGCGAGCGGCGCTTTCTATCTCAAGGATCTCTTCCTTCGTGGGGATGGATTGACTCAAAAGATGAGGCATGCGAGCCCAAGCCAGAAATAGGGCTCCTTCAATTTGTCGCCAAGCCATCAGATTCTCACTGCGATAAAGAAAACTCTTGAACCTCACTCCCCAGAAGTTATTCAGCCGCCGCACGATTTCGCGGCTGGTTTCTACGTGTGAGACTTGATCTTCACCCACCGGCACAAAAAGCTTTGCGCCGGGGTTGCTGTACATCACGATGTCGGCGCACTGCAAAACTGGGTAGCCCAGAAACCCGTAATTGTGCAGGTCCTTGTCCTTAACGTTTTCCAGTGCCTCTTTGTACGTGGGCACGCGCTCCAGCCACCCCAGCGGCGTCACCATGGACAGCAGCAAATGCAACTCCGCATGCTCCGGGACCGCCGACTGCTGGAAAATCACGCTCTTGGCTGGATCGAGCCCCGCAGCCAGATAATCGATCATGATCTGCAGCGTGTTCTCCGCCACCCCGGACGTATCCGCGTAATCGCTGGTCAGCGCATGCCAATCCGCAATGAAGTAGAAGCACTCATACGCAGGGTCATTTTGCAGCCGCACCCAATTCTGCAGTGCCCCAAAGTAGTGCCCAATGTGCAGCCGACCCGTCGGCCGCATCCCGCTCAAAACCCGACTCTTCTTCGCCTCTGGCCCTGTTGCCAATCTCTTCTCCTGTTCAGAAGCCGGGCTAAAGCTCGGCCCCTACAAATTAACCAAGCCCCAAGGCCGTCGGATGCTTCGGCTGATACAGCCCAATCTCTCCTCCGCCGGGCAATTTCATCTTCGTAATCGAACCCCATCGCGCTTCCTCAATCTTTGAACACTTCACGCCCTTCTTAGCGAGCGCAGCCATTTCCGATTTCAGGCTGTCGCACATGAAATAGAGTTCATGCGGGCCATTCTCTGTGGACGGGTGGAATGCGGCTTCGCCGGGCGGCAGCGCGAAGATTAGCCAACCATGGCCCGCATCCACAGACTTGAGACCAAGCTCGTCGCGGAAGAAGGCGCGGTCCGCTTCCGCATCTTTGCTGTAAACAATGACGTGAGCGCCAGAGATCATACGCCCCTCCCCTGAATTCTCAGTGACTATGCCCTTCCATTGATCCAAACACCGAACAGGCAGGAATGCCTGTTCTACTCAGACGCGGGAGAGCAAATCCCGCGCGATGATCATGCGCTGGACCTCGCTCGTGCCCTCGTAAATGGTGATCACGCGCGCGTCGCGGTACATGCGCTCGACATCGGTCTCACGCGAATACCCAACGCTGCCGTGCACCTGCACGGCCTTATACACCACGCGATTCACCATCTCGCTGGCGTAGAGCTTGGCCTTGGAGGCGCTTGCGCCCATCTTGTTCGGGTGCGTATCTTTCAACCACGCGGCGTAATATAGCAGCCCGCGCGCCGCCTCAATTTCCGTCTGCATGTCCGCAATCATCCACTGAATGGCCTGAAACTCGCTGAT
>WNFO01006441.1_pt1 | contig 10365 bp, 9 predicted proteins | sample 5400251 | NCBI WGS metagenome assembly WNFO01 (sample SAMN13153354, study PRJNA577476) | soil metagenome | isolation source: 100 cm saprolite under Madrone tree | place: USA:California | collected 2016-06-14 | reverse complement strand
TTTTTGAAAGGATCGCGACGCCGTTGTAAGACTTTTCTCCGTGGTAGGCGGAATCGTAACCGGCTGCTTGTAGCGCCAGCGCCGGAAATTGTTCGTCGGTGCATTTGGTCTCCTGCAAACAGACAATGTCCGGTCTCGTATCTTCCAGCCACGCAAACAATCGGTCCTGGCGTTTCCGCAACGAATTGATGTTCCAGGAAACGACTCTCATGCTGTCATTCTGAGCGGAGCGAAGAATGGAGCGAGTGGGACGAGCGACATGGACGGCCGAGCAGCAAGGTAGCTGCGAGAGAGTCGGGAGACGAGCGAGTTCAATCTCACAGTGGGTGATCGATCACACTAATTAATGAGCGTGACGAACGACAAAATGAGAGATCCCTCGCGTTCGCTCGGGATGACATGTGGGAGAGTATTGCGAAAAGGTTGCGTCACAATTCCAATTCCATTCCCGGGGTTGGCACGATGATTTCTGAATTGGGCAAATCGAGAGTGAGACGCGCCCGCACCCACTCGACCGCAAGCGGATCGCCGTGAACAAGCACAACTTTTTTCGGCGCGAGCCGCTCCGCGAATCCAATGAGCGACTCGCGCGAAGCGTGCGCGCTGAACTGGAACTGTTCGATGTGACAGCGCACATGCTGAGTCGCGTCACCGGGATCAAGCGTGACCTGTTCGTTGGGCAGCGCGTTTCGCAAAATTCCGGCGGGTGATTCCGGATCGGCGTAACCGACGAAGAAAACGGAATGTCGTGGCTGGTCGACAATTCGCCGCGCAAAAGTGTTGGACAAGGTTTTTGGGGTCATCATTCCGCTGGAGAGCGCATAAACGCGTCCGGCGCGGGCTTGCGCCTCATGAATGGTCTCGGCGTTCAAAACGAACGGCCGCAATTCACTGAGCAATTGCAAACGTGGCAGCTGGCGCCGGCCGATCCGCGCACGCCGATCGTAAATGTCGCTGATTTTTGAGCTGAGTCCGCCGATGTAGATCGGGAAATCGAGAATTTTTTCGCGGCGCAATTTGTAAAGCATCGCCAGCACTTCCTGCGTTTTTCCGAGCGCGAAGACGGGAATCAGCACACAGCCGCCCTGCGCGAACGCGTTCTCGATTGCGTGGCCGAGCCGTTGTTCTTCGCCTGCGCGCGACCACGTCGCCGGCACCGGCGTGTCGCCGCGGGTGCATTCCATAATGAGGATGTCGATCTTTCCCCCGGGAAAAACCGCCGCCTGCGCGATCGTTTGATCATCAAAATTTACGTCGCCGGTATAAAACAAAGTGCGTCCTTCAGCGCGAAGGAGAATTCCGGTTGAACCAAGAACGTGTCCGGCGTCGAAAAATTCGAATGTAACTGCGTCAGCGTCCGCGTTCGGCGCGCGTTCCCCCGAAAGCGTGTAGGACTGCCGGAGCGCGCACGATTGCCAACGGTCAGCGGCGCGATCAGTTTCACGATGAGTGAAGAGCGGATACTGAGCGGTCCCAAGCTCTTCACGCTGCCGCGTCATCACGTTCACTGAGTTATGCAGCAACACGCTGCCGATTTCAGCCGTCGGCTCGGTCATGAATACCCGCGCCTGTGGTTGTCGCCGCATCAAAACCGGCAGTGTTCCGATGTGGTCTTGGTGTGAGTGCGAAACAATAATCCCGTCGAGCCGGCGGTCGCCGAGCGCTTTCCAATTCGGGAGCGCTTCTTCTCCCTCGAACTTCGGGTGCATTCCGGAGTCGAGCACGAGCTGATGACCGTCGGCCTCTAAATAGTATGAATTGGCGCCAATCTCGATTCGGCGTGTCAGATTAATGAATTTCAAAGCGTCTCTTGCTCTTACTCCCGCTCTTCCTCTCCCGGATGTTCACTGGGTTGTTCCCCTACACGCGCTGTAAGGCTGTTTCTCCAGAGTGAGCACGAGCAAGAGTAAGAGCAAGATCAAGAGCCCGCCTCTAGAGCAATTCCTTGAAGACGCGCAGCCAGTTTCCGCGCAGAAGTTTTTCGATGTCGTCGTCACTAAAACCGCGCTCAATCAATTTCCGGGTGAGGTTTCGGGCATGCGAATGATTCGTCAGATCCGGAATGAAATGTGGCGTCGTTAATTTTTCGGCCATCCATTTCTTCTTTGATTCCGGCCATTGCCGGTAAATGAACTCGAAAAAATCGAACCCGATCCCGACGCAATCGATCCCGATCAGGTCGGCGATGTGCTGAATATGATCAACGTAACAATCGAGCGTCGATGTCTCTTGCTCCGGGCTGACCAAAACTGAATTAACGCCGATGACGCCGCGGCGTTCGCCGATCATTTTGATCTGCTCATCGCTGATGTTCCGCTCGACATCGTAGAATTTTCTGGCGTTCGTGTGCGAGACGATGAGCGGCTTGGTCGTAAGATCGACAATCTCTTTGAAGCCGGCCGGATTGATGTGGGCAAGATCGACAATCACGCCGAGCTTTTCGCATTCGCGGACAAGATCGCAACCAAATGGTGTTAGTCCTTCCGGCGATGAGCCGCCCGCAGCGAAGATGCCGCCATGACCAGCGGCGTTCGTGCGCGCGTGCGTCAATCCAATTGCGCGAACGCCGAGTTCATAAAACGCGCGCAATAAATCCAAATCGTCCCCGAGCGGCTCGACGCCTTCCATGGTGATGACAAAGCCGATCTTTTTGGATTCGAGTGCGCGCGAAATTTCCTCATGCGTACGACAAACCACGCAGCGCTTTGATTGTTCAGCCTCGGTGTAAAGCCGGGCGATTTGATCGAGCCCTATCTGCAATCCACCGTCAGGCAAATATCGATCTTCAATGTAGATGGCGGCGCCAATGATGCCCATGCCACCGGTTTCGAACTCCGGCAAAAATTCCGTGGCGAGGACATTTGACTGAGCGCGCTTTTCATACAAGTCCATCGGCAAATCGAAATGCATGTCGATAACGCCACCGGCGTGCAACCGCTCGACACGCTGTTCGATGGAGACGTGAGACATCGTTAGCTAAGACACCAAATCCCAAGCTCCAATACCCAGGGAAATCTCAAACTCCAATCTTCAAAAAGCGATTTCGCACGGATCCGATCCGGGCCTCGGTGATTGGGATTTCTTTGGTGCTTGGTCATTGGGGTTTGGTGCTTCGCCTAGGGCGCTGGAGGCGGCGCGGCTATCGCGACTGTGCGGGCGGAATCCTTTGGTTTTGGAAGAAGGATTGCAAACAATACCGAAATCCACGCCGCCCCGAGTGGCAGCCAGGCCGGGATCCAGATTGAAAAACGCGAAATGATCCCGAGCGCAATCAAACAATACGCGGCCGAGAACGCGATCGCCCCGATAATCAGATCGATGCGCGAGAACCTTCGAAGCGCCCCGCTCAACGCCGCGGCAAGAATGACTATGGCGCAATCGAAAATCCAACTGACGCGGCGGACGAATGAATTCGTTTGGATTGCGCCAACTGCGGCCGCGAAAACATCGGGCGCATTCGTCGCCATCCGCGCCAACACCAGGTGCGTCCGAATATCTTCAAGCCGAATCGCGGTCGCCGCGCCACTCTCGTGTTGTTGGGCGGCGAGCAACAATTCGTTGAGGGTGATGCGGCGCGCGCGCTGGACCATACGCGGATTGACTAACAGTGTGCCGTCGGATCGAATGGGAATTTTGGTTCCGTTCGGAAGTGTAATCGCCGTGCCGATGTCGATCATTACTTCGTCCGGGGTGAGACGCATCCAAAGAAGCGCGGCCTGAAGCGCGAACGATGGAATCACTTCGCCGCGATATTGAAACAATAACGGGACATGGAGATCATCCGCGCTTTCTTCCGGCAGATTGATGAAGCCGAGGGTGGATAGAATCCGAACGTCCTCGCCGGGTTGATGCTCGATCCCCGAAAACTCAGGAAGATCACCGCGGCGGCCGGTTACGCGGGGAAAACCGGTAATTTCTGCGACCGGCTCGTCCGGATCCGGTGTGGCAGTCAATTCCGCACCGAGCACCAGCCTGGGAACACGCATCGCCTGGTCGATGAAAATCTGTTCCTGATCTTTGTTGCGCTCGCCCCATTGCAAAATCGGTTCAACCGCAATCACCGTCGGCTTGAATTCGAGGATTCCCTGCAAAAGCAAAGCGGCTTCGAGTGGGGCGGGCGGATTTTCCCGCCCGGTTTCAACGATCGTGATCGGCACTGTCTTGGCCGCTGGTTGTGAATGTCGAACCAACCAGCGCAAAAAAATTTCCTCGGAACGCTGGAAACGCGGCTCGCGCAAGAACAAGACCGCGAGCAACAACACGACAATGATGACCCAGATCGACGGCCGTTCCATCGACAGAAAGTGAAGAGTGATGAGTGATTGGTGACAAGATTAATTCGGTTCCGCCTCGTCACTCGTCACCTATCACTCGTCACTGCAGCGTCAGCGGCTGAGCTCGAGCATCCGCAAAATCGGCAATTCCGCGCGCTTGCGGATCGATTCCGGCAGGGTGATCTCCGGTTCCATGTTGAGAAGCGCGCGGTGCGCTTTCTCGAGCGTGTTCATTTTCATGAACCGGCATTCTCCGCAAAAACAATTGTCGGTCGGCCCCGGAATGAATGTTTTGTCGGGAATTTCTTTCTTCAATCGGTGCAGCATGCCCGCCTCAGTTACAATGATGATCTCGCGCGCGGGCGAGTTCTTGCAGAACGCGATCATCTTCTCGGTCGAACAAACTTCGTCCGCCAACATTCGGACGGCATAAGTGCATTCCGGATGCGCTACCACCGGAGCGTCGGGATATTCGTCGCGAATCCGATTGATGCTGCGCGCGGTGAACTCGACGTGGACGTAACAGGTCCCCTGCCACAAATCCATTTTGCGCCCCGTTCGCTCCATCACCCAAGCGCCCAGGTTCTGATCGGGCACGAACAGAATATTTCGGTCTGGCGGCGCCGCGCGCACGATCTTGTCAGCGTTGCCGCTCGTGCAAATCACGTCCGCCTGCGCTTTCACGCCGGCGCTGCAATTGATATAAGCGATGACGTAATAATTTTTGTCGGCGTGTTTTTTCAAAAACTCGGCCAGTTTTTCGGGCGGACACGATTCCGAAAGCGAACAGCCGGCATCGAGGTCGGGTAAAATCACGCGCTTGGTCGGGTTGATGATCTTCGCGGTCTCGGCCATGAAATGGACGCCGCAGAAAAGAATCACGTCGGCATCGGTCTTGGCGGCCTGATAGCTCAGGCCCAGCGAATCACCGACGAAATCGGCGACTTCCTGCAGTTCCGGCACCTGATAGTTGTGCGCGAGAATGATCGCCTTGCGCTCAGTGGCCAGCTCGCGCAGCTCTTTCGACAGGTCAAGGCTAGTCCGGCTCGGACTGCCACTCCGCCTCGGAGGGGAATTTACAGCCGTAGCTATCATAAATTACTATCACGGAAACCGACGACTTCTCAAATGCCACACATTGTCATCCCGAGCGGAGCGCCTGGCGCGCCGAAGCTTTAGCGAAGGAGGGAGGGATCTCACGTTCGAAGCGCACGTCACACGATCTACTTTGCGTGATCAATCACCTTGTCTAAGATCCTTCTCCCGCTACGGCGGGATCAGGATGACAGCGCATGAGTAGCTACCAGCTCGGGTTCATCGGCGCGGGGAAACTGGCCGGCTCAGTCATTCGCGGTTTGATCCGGGCTAAATTTTGTCCTCCGGACGAAATCATCGCGAGCGAGCCAAACGATCAAACACGCACTCTGTTACAGAAAGAAACAGGCATTTGCCTGACCGCGGAGAACGCAGAGGTCGCGGAGAAATCGGAAGTTGTTTTTCTCGGAGTGAAGCCGGCCATGGTTTTGCCGGTCCTGCGCGAACTGAGCCATAACCTTCAAAACAAAGTTGTCATTTCGCTCGCGGGAGGCGTTCGCATTTCGAGCATGGAAAAAATCGTGAATGCGCGATTCATGCGGGCGCTGACGAATACGCCATCGGCAATTTGCCAGGCAGCAACCGGGATCGCACCCGGCAGTCGCACGACTAACGAAGATGTCGATCTTGCGAGGAAGATTTTTGGCGCAATCGGAGTGGTCGTCGAAGTCGAAGAAAAACAGATCGACGCGGTCACGGCGTTGAGCGGCAGCGGACCGGCTTTCGTTTACACCATGATCGAAGCGCTTGCGGCGGGTGGAACAAAAATGGGGCTATCGGCCGACGTCGCGCTAAAACTGGCGGCCCAAACAGTTCTCGGCGCGGCTGCGCTCATGCAGGAAAGCAAAATGTCGCCGGAAGAATTGCGCAAAATGGTCGTTACGCCCGGCGGAACGACCGCCGCCGGACTCGCCGCGATGGAAAAGCTCGGAACAAGCGAGAGTTTGATCGCTGCGGTCGAGGCCGCGACCAAACGCGGACAAGAAATGGCGAAAGAAAATCTGTAGCGGCGCTCTATGAGCGCCGAACCAAATGTTAACGGCGGTCACAGACCGCCGCTACAGCACGAGCGCTTTGCGCATTATCTCTATCGGCGCTTCACGCTGAAACCAAATCTCAAACGCGAGCGCGCCCTGATGGAGCAGCATCGATAATCCATTTGCCGCGCGCGCGCCGGCTTCGATTGCGGCCGCTACAAACGGTGTGCGCTCGACCGAATAAATCGTGTCGTAAACCATCACGTGCGGTGCGAGCAGTCGCGCTGCTATCGGCGACGGATCACCGCGATTCAAACCAACCGGCGTGGCATTCACGACAAGATCGACGTTGGCGATTTGAAATCGGATCGCGGCTTCTTCCAACGGAACCGCCTGTAGGCGCGGTACCGGTCCGAGAACTTTGGGACCCGCAAAAAAATCGCGCAGTTGATCAGCAAGCTTCTGGGCTTTTTCGACCGAGCGATTACTAATGACCAGCCGCTCGGAATTTTCTTTTGCGCATTGGAGCGCGATCGCACGAGCCGCGCCGCCTGCTCCAAGAATCATCACGCGAAGATCGCGCAGGTCGACCGAAAACACTTCGCGGATCGCGCGCGCGAATCCGCGGCCGTCGGTATTGAAGCCGTGCAACTTGCCAGCTTCGACTTCGATCACATTGACCGCGCCGATACGCTTTACGTTTTCGTCGGCAACATCAAGGAGCTGGAGGGCCGCAATTTTATGCGGGATAGTGAGGTTAACGCCCACGAATTCTAATTTGCGAATGAGATCAATCGCTTCGCGGAGTTCGTCAGGCGAAATTCGTAAGCGCGCATACTGCATGTCGATCTTGTAATGCTTGAGCGCGGCGTTTTGCATTTGGGGCGAGAGCGAGTGCTCCACCGGATCACCGAAGACGCCGAGTCGAATCGGCGGGTCGGCATCGTGCCAATCTTTTAAATCCGCGAGTGCGTAAACCTCTTTGGAGACCGCGCGTTTCTTTTTCATGTGGAGAGGCAGGCTCCGTCCTGCCCGAAACAATGGACGCGACGGAGCGCGTCCCTCCAATAATTCGGACTCATTTGGCGCCGAGCTGCGTCATCATTCGGTCGAAGCGCTTGAGCACTCGTTCTTTCCCCATCACTTCGAGCATGTGATACAAACTTGGCCCAACCGAACGCCCGCTCACCGCCACGCGCGCGGGATGAACCAGATCGCCGGTCTTGCAGCCGAGCTTTTGGGCAAGCGACTTGAGAGTGGACTCGAGTGTCTCGAGGTCCCACTTGTCGATCTTCGCGAATTCTTCACGCAAAGCTTTCAATCGCGAGAGCGCTTCGGAGTTGCCAAAAACTTTTTTTACCGCCTCGGAATCAAATTCGTAATTTTCAGTGAAGAAGTACGAGGTCCATTCCGGAACATCTTTGAAGAGCTTGATCTTCTCTTTCACGATCGCGAGCACTTCGCGCAGGTATTTTTCATTTGAGATGTCGATCTTCGCTTTCTCCAAAAACGGACGCGCCAGCTCGATGAAACGCTCGAGCGACATTTGGGCAACGTATTGGCCGTTGAGCCAAAAACATTTGTCGAGATCGAACGCGGCGTTGCGGCGATTGATCTTCTCGAGCTCGAACAGTTTCACCACCTCGTCGATGTCGATCTTTTCCCGGTTGTCCTTCGGCGACCAGCCAAGCAGGCAAAGATAATTGCGGACTGCTTCGGGCGCGTAACCCTGTTCAATGTAAGTCGCGACGGCGGCGCCTTCGTCACGCTTGCTCATTTTCGAGCCGTCCCGATTTAAAATGAGCGGAATGTGCGCGTAGTTCGGTGGCTCGACGCCGAGGGCGCGAAAGATCTCGATGTGCTTGGGCGTATTGGAAAGGTGATCTTCGCCGCGGATCACGTGCGAGATTTTCATCTCGAGGTCGTCGATGACGTTTACGAAATGAAAAATCCACGAGCCGTCCGGCCGCCGGATCGTCATATCGGGATGCGTGCCCGGATTGGTGAGATCGAAATCGATTTTGCCGCAGACGAGATCGTTCACGACGACGTGCTCCCGCGGCGAACGGAAGCGCAACGCGCCCTGGTCTTCAAAGATGTGGCCACCGTCCTGAAGTTTCTTCAAGTAACGTTGGTAGATCTCAGTGCGCTGACTTTGAAAATAGGGACCGAGATTGCCGCCGATGTGGGGGCCTTCATCCCAATTCAGTCCGAGCCATTCGAGGCCTTCGTAAATCGCGGCCGCGGCTTCCTCGGTATTGCGCCTCAGATCGGTATCTTCGATTCGCAGCACTAATTTGCCGCCGTGATGGCGAACAAAGAGCCAGTTAAACAAAGCTGTGCGCGCGCCGCCGATGTGCAAGAAGCCGGTCGGCGACGGAGCGAAACGAACGCGAATTTCGGAACTCATTTCAGTTTACCTAGCCACAGATTACACAGATTTTCACAAATTCCTGCTTCCCATGGGACGCCAACAGCGTCCCCTACAGAAAACGTTACTCAATGAAGATTTTGCCGGCACGGCGACGCACATGTCGATCTTGCGGAAGGTTAACTTTGGCGACGCGCGACTCATGATCCAGCAACGAGCGGACGCTTTCCACGACATCGAAGCCAACATTTGTGATTTTTCGCGTGCGTAGCCACTTCAAGATTTCGCGGCGCTGAAGGGCAATCGGGAAATCTCGCAACTCCGCGACCGAAAGAGCCGCCTCTGCCGAAGAGGCTCCGGCGCCCAAGTCGACATTGGTGGCATTGGGGAGCTGATTTTCGATCCAGTCTTCTTCTTCGGCGGCGATCATCGCCGCGCGCCAAATACACTGGCGAATATTCCGGCCAAGTGTTTTTTCCAAATAAGGAATAATCCGCTCGCGAATCCGATTGCGCAGCGGCACCAGATTTTTGTTTGACGCGTCCTCGCGGAATTTCAGCCGATGCTTGCCAACGTAGCGGTCAATTTCTCTGCGCCAGACTCCAAGAAACGGGCGAACAATTGTAAGATCGATATCTTCAACCCGGCGTTTCGAAACTTCCCGCATCGCGCCAAGACCGGTCCTGCCCGAGCCGCGAAACAGGTTGATCAAAAAAGTTTCGACAAGGTCGTCGGCGTGATGCGCGAGAAAAATCGTGGGACATCGGCCGCGTTTCGCTACTTGGGCAAAAAATTGATAGCGCGCCTCGCGCGCCGCCGTTTCGATCGAGATTTTTTGCTTGGCCGCGAGCGCACGCACGTTTGTTGATGCCATTTCAAGATCGACATCGCATTGGGCGGCCAGTTTTTCGACGAAACGCGCGTCGGCATCACTCGAGCGGCCGCGAAGCTGATGATTTAAATGACAAACGACCAGTTTTCGGTAACCGCGTTGGTGCAACCAATGCAGGAGCGCGACAGAATCGCGTCCGCCTGAGACGGCGATGAGGTAGCGTCCGTCGGGCGGAAACCCGCGAAGAAAATTTTTATTTTGAATCTGATTCAACGCAACCTCGCATCCAATGTTCAAAGGCAATGATAACGCTGAGTAAGTTTAGACAAAAGCAACGCTCGGCGACGTCTTCACAACAAAAGGAAACAGCATGAAAAAGAGATCGACTTACCGGCTGCTCGTTCAGTCAGAAGAAAAAAACAGAAACATTTTGGAAATCGCGCTCTACGGGCTGGTCGCGGTGAGCGCGCTGGCTTCGATTTGGCAATTTGCAGAGCAACCCAACGCCCTGCCTTTGGACAAGGTTGGAACAGCGCCCGAGGAGCAGGTCGAAGTGCAAATTGCCTCGTAAAACAAGGGCCATTTGACAGTGAATGAACGTTCATTCATTGTTTTGGCCCATGTCCCAACCTCCAACCGACACCGCCCTTGATCGGCCGACGCAGATTCTCGATGCCGCGGTAGCGTGCTTTGCCAAGCGCGGTTTCCACCAGGCGAGCATGCACGATATTAGTGCTGAAGCCGGGATCAGCGTCGGTCTGATTTATCGCTATTTTCAAAACAAAGAGGCCGTGATTTCGGCGATGGCGGATCGAC
>WNFO01006439.1_pt1 | contig 10367 bp, 11 predicted proteins | sample 5400251 | NCBI WGS metagenome assembly WNFO01 (sample SAMN13153354, study PRJNA577476) | soil metagenome | isolation source: 100 cm saprolite under Madrone tree | place: USA:California | collected 2016-06-14 | reverse complement strand
TAAACGCCTGTTAGCGTCCGATAGCTTTAGCAGTGACGTTAGCGAATTAGAGCGTCAAAACGCACGCTGTTACCTATAACCCCGAAGTACTCGATCGTAGCACCTCTAGCCAACGTCAAAACAAAATGCTACAAATTGTTGGTATAGGAGATCAGCGATGGCAGAAATTCAACAGTCCGAGCACAGAAATATTTCTTCAAAACCAACCAGGCGAGAGATTTGGTGTCAATTCTCCAGCGACGATTTGGTCCGCCAGACGCATCACATCACCGACCATGAGATGGCGATGCTCCAGCGAACCGCGCTGCTCGGAGAGTGCCACTCGGCCAAAGACCTGCTTTTCATGCTCACCGTTATCCGCCAGGGGAACGACGCTAAATGAGCCGGCCCGCTCAACTTTGCCGAAGGAGAACGGCACGCCTTCGAGGTCGGTGAAGGAGGGGTTACGAGCGGTCGCGAATCCCCGTAACACCCTCATGCTTGGCGCAATTCGCGCAGCAGAAAAATTTCCCGTTCGCCTCGACACCGTGACCAATTACGCGACAACGACAATGCGCGCAGGTCGGCGCCAAAGCCTGGATCGCGCATTCGAAGCTGTCGAACGTCTTGGTCGTTCCATTCTGGGTTATCCGCATCGGCGTCGTAATCATTTCCGCAAACATCGCAGGACGCCATTTTTTTCCCTCGTCCAGATTTCGTAGGTCTCGTCAGATGAGTCTCTGCTGAACGTATCGCCAACAGATTTTACGGTTGCTTGATCTCGCTGAGCGTCTCGCCCGCCCGGGCGGTCCTATCGTTCCCGGTGATATCGGCGAGGCTGATCACACCGGTCACCCGCTCGTTCTCGTCGAGCACTATCATTCGCGAAACCTGATGCGCCTCCATCAATTCGCGAGCCTCTTCGACGTCGTCGTCGGCATGGCAGAAAATCGGATGCGTGCTCATGATATCGGCTACTCTAGTTTTTGGAGGCTTGTTTTCCGCGACCAATCGAATCGTGATGTCCCGGTCAGTCAAAGTGCCGACCAATTTGGAACTCTTAGGATCGCAAACCGGCACGAAGCCGATTTCGGCATCACGCATTATCTTGGCCGCTTTCCCGGCATCGTCGTTTTGCCCAACAAATTTGACGTTGTTCTCCATTATTTCGCCGCACAGCATAACTGTTCTCTCCTGGAAAAAAATCGAGCAGACAAGTTCTAAGCGTCAGATAAAAGCTCGCAAACTCCATACCGCCAGCCCCTCAAAAAAATCCCAAAGCGCTTGTATATTTTGGAAAAAGCATCTACGCCCGACCCGGAAAATCCGAAACATTTTCCGCAATTCCCCTCTCAACTCGATTGTCCCCCTTCCCCTCTATGTCTCCTGAGTACCGAATTACCCTCTCCCGCTTTTTTGCGGGAGAGGGAACGGCGTCCGCGCCTGGGGTGAGGGTTCTTAGGAAGGGGTTAGGGGTTAGGTTGATGGAGTGCAGTCAGGCATCCCTAATCCCAATCCGAACCCGCAAACGAGTTTCTCTCCCCTAATAGTTATGCAAAGCTCTCCCTTGGGAGAGACCAAAATGGCGAACGAATCAAAACCGGTCCCAGCCACAGTCATCCACGATGAACGCCCGCTGAAATTCAAAAACGCGATCGCAGAACCAACTTCCCTCTGGCTCGAAACCAACGAGCTCAAACGACTCACCGATTGGGAGCTCAAACCCGAAGGAATCTGCCGCGGCGATCTATGCGTCCCGATCCCTCCTGGAGCCGACGCCAACTTCGCCTCAAAGCGCGACGGCGCAACTTATCTAAACTTCACCGCCCTCGCCGATCTGATGAACAAGCCATGGGCGAGCGACGCGAAGCATCGAGTGTGGTACTTCGGCGCGCAAGCCGCGGAACGCGGCAACGCCCTCCAATCTTTGCACGCCCCGGATTTCGAACTGCCCGATCTCGACGGCAAGCTACATCGACTCTCCGATTATCGCGGGCAAAAAGTTTTCCTCCTCGCATGGGCCTCGTGGTGAGGATGCTCCCTTGACCTGCCCGGGTGGCAGGTGCTGTACGAAGAACTAAAGGATCGAAATTTCACGATTATCACGATTGCCTTCGACACTGCGGGCGCCGCCGCCGCGGGTCCGTTCATAACCGCCGGCAAACCCGCGCATCCGTCGCTGATCGATACGAAGCACGTCGTTGCCGAGCTCTACAATATGGTGAACGTGCCGACCGCGGTCTGGATCGACGAGTCGGGAATGATCGTGCGCCCAAATGAAGTCGCGTTCGCGCTCGATACATTTCGCGTGATTACCGGCATCGACTCGGCGCGCTATCTCGACGCACTTCGCGACTGGGCCAGGAACGGCGCAAACAGCCGCTTCGTGATGAAACCCGACGAAGTGAAGCGCAAGCTCAAACTACCAACTCGCGAGAATGCGCAGGCCGCCGCATATTTCAGACTCGCCGAATATCTCTGCGAGACCGGCCATGCTCCCGACGCCGTTCCCTACTTCAAGGAGGCGCGCCGACTCCGTCCGGAAAGTTGGACGATCACCCGCCAGGCATTTGCGATGGGCGATCCCGAACGCGACTACGGCACCACCTTCGTCGATGAAGTCGCGAAACTAAAAGGCAAGCTCTACTACGACCTGCTCGATCTCGACGGCTCTGGGAGCAATCCGGAGCAGGAGCAAGTCGCAAGGGAAGGCGCTGATCGCCTGCGTAAACTGGTCGAGCAAGCCGGCTCGGATTAACTTCGCGGCGAAGACCGCGCATTCGCGATGGCGAAGGCTAACATCCGGATAGGCACCTCGGGCTTCTCGTACAAGGAATGGCTCGGCGGCTTTTATCCGGAGAAACTTCCCGCCACCAAGATGCTCGAGTACTACTCCGAGCGGATGCCGACGGTCGAGATCAACTACACGTTCCGCGCGATGCCCAAAACGCAGATGCTCGAAGGATGGGCCTCGCGCACGCCCGCGAGCTTTCGCTTTGCGCTGAAAGCGCCGCAGCGCATCACCCACTTCGCAAAACTCCGCGACGTAAAGGAAACCACCGACACCTTCATCGAGCGCGCCGCGATAATGGGCGAACGATGCGCCCCCGCGCTATTCCAACTCCCGCCCGACCTCAAACTAGATCTCCCGCTGCTCCGCGACTTCCTCGCAATTCTAAAAGGCAGACTCCGCGCCGCATTCGAATTCAGAAATCCAGGTTGGTTCGATCAATCTGTTATGACCGCGCTGGCCGACAACGGCGCCGCCCTATGTATCGCCGAAACCGAAAAACTAGCCAGCCCAATCGAACGAACCGCACCCTACATCTACGTCCGACTACGCAAAGAAACCTACGACGAAACCGGCCTCAACGAATGGGTCAAAAACCTGAACCGCCTGGCAACCAACACCGACGAAGTCTTCGTGTACTTCAAACACGAAACCTCAGCCCCCGACCTCGCGATGCGCCTGCGGGCGAAACTTTAGCGACAGCCACAAAAGTTCAGGGGTGAACAGTTCAGCCTGCCCGAAGGCCGCAAAACGCGGTAAGTTCATGCATGGTCAACGGCCACAACTCTTTCCCTTCCATCATCCTGAGCGCAGCGAAGGATCTCCCGCGTGCAAGCGCGCGTCACTATCGGCACCCGATAGCTCTATGCAGAGCTCTCCAGCGGAGCGACTCTTCCTCCGTTGATACGTTCAGCAAAAATAATTTTGACGGAACGAAACTACGCATAGAGGATATCCGACCAAAACCACAACAGGTGGTATAGAATGGCGCTTTCACGCCGAAATCAAACGCGCGAATTGGTCACGCCAACAGACCCTTGCCCGGCACGTGATTAACTTCAATGCGGATGCCGTCGGGATCCTCGAACAGCACCGAGTAGTATCCCGGCGCCCACGAGCCAGTCTCCGGCGGATGCACAATCTTCGCGCCGATCGTCTTCAGGAAGCTGTACACCTCATCGACATCGCCATGCTCCCGCGCGCGCAAGCAAACGTGATGCAACCCGATCCGCCGCTGCTCAAGACTCTCCCCCCGATACGCGTCCTCGCATCTCGTGATACCCACCGCAGTCCGTCCGCCGACGCAGTAGAGCATGTCCTCGCTCCGAATCACCGGCTTCATTCCGAAATAAGGGAGCAGCTTTTCGTAGAACGGCAAGCAAGCCTCAAAATTGCTAACCGTGAGCATCACATGCGCAACGCCGTTGATTTCCATAGGTATTTCCTCACGGAAAGCGCGAAACCTACGATTAAGACAGCCGCACCATTACCTCAAGCAACACTTCAACTTCCTAAAGTAGCAACAGCTAGCCGTTTTTCACCATCCGCGCCGGACTCGGCTGCTCATGCCCAAGAATCGGATGCGGCCGATACGGCTTCTCGAGCGCCGCGATCTCATCATTGGTCAACTTTATATCTACAGCCGCGATGGCGTCCCTGAGATGACCAATCTTGGTGGCGCCAATGATCGGCGCGCTGACTCCCGGCGCCTGCAGAATCCATGCGCATGCGACTTGCGCCGGCTTGATCCCGCGTTCCTTCGCGATCTGCTCGACCACGCTCAGCACTTCGAAATCGTTCTCGCGGAAGTACATGTTCTTGGCGAAGTCGTCGGTCTTCGCGCGCGCGGTCGGACCGCTGCCGGCTTTGTCACGATTGCCCGCCAGGAATCCGCGTGCGAGCGGACTCCACGGAATCAGTCCGACTCCATTCTCGATGCAGAGCGGATTCATCTCGCGCTCTTCCTCGCGATAGACCAGGTTGTAATGATTTTGCATCGAGACAAACCGGTGCCAACCGTTTTCCTTTTGGATGCTGAGCGCCTTGGCGAACTGCCACGCCGCCATCGAACTCGCGCCGAGGTAGCGCACCTTGCCGACGCGCACCAGCGAGTCGAGCGCTTCGAGTGTCTCCTCGATCGGCGTCGCGTAATCCCATCGATGGATTTGATACAGGTCGATGAAATCCGTCTTGAGCCGCCGCAGCGACGCGTCGCAAGCTTCGAAAATATTCTTGCGGCTGAGCCCGCCCCGATTCTGCCCCGACGACATCGGCCCGAAAACTTTGGTCGCGACCACGAGGTCGTCGCGCTTCGCCATCTCGGCGAGCCATCGCCCGGTGATCTCCTCGCTAACGCCGACCGAGTAGATGTTCGCGGTGTCGAAGAAGTTGATTCCCGATTCGAGCGCAACGCTGAAGTGTTCGCGCGCTTCGTCCATCTCGAGCACCCAGTCGCGCCATTTCTTGGTCCCATAGCTCATGCATCCGAGACAGATGCGCGAGACGCTCATTCCGGTTTTCCCAAGTTTTGCGTATTGCATGATTACTCCGTATCGCAGATCGAAGTGGTTCTGCCCAAACTCCGGCGCGGCGGTGCGCGTGTCAAGGTCGCAGTTCACCCACCGATTCGATCGAACGATCTGTTCAGGGAGGAGCAGGGCTTGGCGACGGCGGCATGCCGCGGACGAAGGTCGTAGCCGTGGTCATGAATGAATCGCGCGACGTAAGCTAGCAGGATCGCATCGATCAGTACCGCCGCGAAGATAACCGTCACGAACACGAATCTTTTCCGTTTCGGAGCATCTCGCGGCTGCATGATCCCGACCATCTCAATATTAGCACATCTAACTTAGTTGGGCCTCGCGAAGCTATTTCATTAACAGCCGCTTAATATTAGGATACCGAAAGCCCGACTGGCCGATTGGTCAGGCGGGGAAATCGAGACCGAGAACTAGTGTACCGTAGGGCACATCGCGCAAGTAAGCGAAGCGTCGATGCGCTCTGCGAGAGGGGTATCTATGCGGGTCCTATTCGTCCATCCGAGTCCGCTCATGTACAGCGAAATCTACCTGCGCCTCGAACCGCTGGGGATGGAACGCGTAGCCGCCGCGGTGCGCGCGGCCGGCCATGAGGTCAGGATCCTCGACCTTCAGATTTTCAAGCATCGCGACCTGTTCGCGGAACTCGAGAGCTTTCGGCCCGAGGCGGTCGGCTTCTCGCTGAACTATCTCGCCAACGTTCCCGAAGTTATCGATCTGGCCGCCGACGTGAAGCGGCTTCGCAAGGGATGCTTCGTCTTCACCGGAGGGCATAGCGGATCGTTCGTCGCCGACGAACTCCTCGAGCATGCGCGCGGCAATATCGACGCGGTTATTCGCGGCGAGGGCGAGACCGCGACGCCGATGCTGCTCGACGCTATCGGTGATAGTGGCGCGATTGGCAAAGTTCCTGGCGTCGTGACGACGCAGGGCAGTGGACCGACGCCGGTGATGCTCGACGATCTCGATCAGTTTTTTCCGGCCCGCGATCTCGGCCGTCAGCGCCACAAATATTTTATCGGCACCCTCGATCCGTGCGCGTCGATCGAGTTCACCCGCGGATGCCCGTGGGATTGTTCATTTTGCAGCGCGTGGACTTTCTACGGCCGCAGCTACCGCAAGTCCACGCCCGAAGCCGCCGCCGAAGACATGCTCTCGATCAAGGAGCCCAACGTCTTCATCGTCGATGACGTCGCGTTCATTCATCCCGAGCATGGCTTCGCAATCGGACATGAAATCGAAAAGCGCAAAATCAAAAAGCAGTACTATCTCGAAACTCGCGCCGACGTGCTCTGCCGAAATCCGGAAGTCTTCAAGTACTGGCGCACGCTCGGGATGGAGTACATGTTCCTCGGTCTCGAAGCGATCGACGAGGAGGGGCTCAAGCTGCATCGCAAGCGCTCCTCGATGGGCGTCAATTTCAAGGCGCTCGAAGTCGCGCGCGAAATCGGGTTGACGGTCGCGATCAATCTGATCGCGGACCCGTCGTGGGATGAGAAGCGCTTCGAGGTCATTCGCGAATGGGCGATAAGCATTCCCGAGATTGTGCACTTGACCGTCGCGACGCCGTACCCCGGCACCGAGCTATGGTTCACCGAATCGCGCAAGCTCACGACGCTCGACTACCGGCTGTTCGACATCCAGCACGCGGTGCTGCCGACCAAGCTCCCGCTGAAGCAATTTTACCAGGAGCTGGTGAAGACGCAGGGTGTGCTGAATCGCAAGCATCTTGGCTTCACGGCGCTCAGAGAGGTCGCGTCGATTGCGGGCAAGCTCGCGCTCAAGGGGCAGACCAATTTCATCAAGATGCTCTGGAAGTTCAACAGCGTGTACAACCCGGAGCGTCAGTTCGCCGAGCATTCCAAGGAAGTGAAATACGCGATGCGCCCGCCGTCGATGCATACCGACGGCCGACCCGCCGCCGACAAGCTATACATCCACATGCCAAAGCCGTCGCGCCCCACGGCGCCGACTCCCGCCGGCGGTTGAGATTCTCCGACTACTTTCCTGAAAACTTTGGCGGGCGTTTCGCAAGGAACGAGGCGATGCCCTCGCGGCCGTCGATGGTTCGGCCCATCGCGGAGATGTAGTCGCCTTCGAGATACATCTGCGCCTCCAGCGTGTTGGTGAAGCTGTCGATCAGCAGCCGCTTCACGCCGCCATACGCGGCCGTCGGGCCGGTCGCGAGTTGAGTTGCAAACTTCGTCGCCTCGGAAATCAGCTCGGCATCGGGGACAACTCGCGTCACGAGACCCATCTCGGCTGCTTCGCGCGCGGACAAGACTCGATTCGTGATCGCCAACTCGAGCGTCCGCCGATAGCCGATGATTCGCGGCAGGAAGTAAGTCGAAGAGCCGTCCGGCGTGAGACCGGCGCGCGTGTACGCCATCGTAAACTTTGCCGACTCCGCCGCGATCGGAAAATCGCAGGCGCAGGCGAGGCTGAATCCACCACCCGCAGCGCTTCCATGCACCGCGGCGACGACCGGCGCGTTCATCCGCGCGAAATGCGAGATCGCCTGATGAAGATGCAGCGTCACTTGTTCGAGAAATCCCGGCAGCTCGCCCTCAGGCTGCGCCGCGAATGCCTTCAGGTCGCCGCCTGCGCAGAACATCTTGCCCGCGCCACTTAGCAGTACTGCGCGAATCTCCGGATCGGTAGCGCATCGCCGCGCCGCGTGACGAATTTCCGACGCCATCTCGAGATTGATTCCGTTGGCCGCGTCCGGGCGGTTAAGCGTCATGTGCGCGACGTGTTCGCGCACCTCGAATAGCAGCGTCGAATAATTCGCCATCGTTAATTCTCCGGTAGTGGGTTTCAGATCGAGCGATACCAATCTGCGATCGCCGCGCCGATTTCATGCGGCGAATCCTCTTGTACAAAATGCACGCCCTTGACGGTGACCTCGCGCTGATTCGGCCACGTTCGGCAGAACTCGCGTTGCGGGCCGATCAAAATAGCGCCGGGGTCGGCGTTGATGAACAGCTTCGGAAGCGGACTCTTCGCGAGCCACTCCGAATAGTTTTTGGCGATTTCAGTTACATCTTTCGGCTCGCCTTCAATAGGAATTTCGCGCGGCCACGTGAGCATCGGGCGGCGCGACTCGCCCGGCTGAGCGTACGGTTTTCGATATACGTTCATTTCCGCATCGCTAAGTTTTCGGATGATGCTGCCGGGCAAAATTCGCTCGACGAAGATATTATTTTTCAGAATCATGTCTTCGCCGGCCGGACTGCGGAATGCTTTGAAGATGTCGGCCGTCTGTTTCGACGACCATTCCGACCATTGCAGCGGCCTCACGATCGCTTCCATGTACGCGATTCCCTTGACCGCCTCGCGATGCCGCGACGCCCAATAGAATCCGAGCGCCGATCCCCAGTCATGCACGACCAGTGTGACTTTGCTCTTGAGATTCGCGGCGTCGAAGAACGCGTCGAGATGCCGCGCATGATCGACGAAGCGATACGCTCCTATGCTCGACGGCCCCGACGCGCCCATCCCGATAAGATCGGGCGCGACGCATCGCGCGAGCGGCGCGACGTGCGGAATGATATTGCGCCACAGATACGACGAGGTCGGATTGCCATGTAGAAACACCACCGGGTCGCCGCTGCCGGTATCCGCGTATGACATCGAGGTGCCGAGTAGTTCAACTTTTTTGCGCGGATGCGGATCCGCTGCTGAAATTTGCGCTTTGTTATCGCTCATAAATGAATCCTCTCTCGCAAATGAATGTATGCGGGCTACGCGAATGACTTAACTGTTATGACCCCATCAGGATCCAAGCAAGCGCCAATTCGCGTTTGCCCTCGCAGCGGCGCCAAGCGCAAAATCGCGCAGGCGCGGGAGCTCTGATCTCGGCGGCCGAAATTCGAGGGACACTCTAATGGCGGAGCAGCGCAGGCGAAAATTCTGGGGATGGGGCTACGAGGATCAAGGACCGAATCCCGAGCAGCAAAAACATATGGCCGAGCGGATGGCCAAGCGATTCGGACTTGGACAACTCGAACTCACGCCGCCGCCCAAGGAGAGCGAACTCAATCTGCGCGCGCCGCGTATCAAGCCGCCCACCGCCCTCGAAGAGATTTGCTCGACCAGCATCCACGATCGCGCCGGGCATACCTACGGCAAATCATCGGGCGATATCCGGCGCGCATTTCGCCGCTATTATCCAAATCCAATCGACGTAGTCGCGTTCCCGCGCGATGAACACGATCTGATTCGAGTGCTCGAATGGTGCTGCGGTTCGCGGCTGGTAGCCGTGCCGTACGGCGGCGGATCTAGCGTAGTCGGCGGAGTCGAGCCGCCGCCCGACGACGATCGTTACCGCGGGTCGGTTTCAATAGATCTGATGCGTCTCGACAAGGTTCTCGAAGTTGACAAAATCTCGCGCGCCGCGCGAATCCAGGCTGGCGTGTATGGCCCCGCGCTCGACGCGCAGCTCAAGCCGCACGGGCTCACGATTCGCCATTTTCCTCAGTCGTTCGAATTCTCGACGCTCGGCGGATGGATCGCGACGCGCTCCGGCGGGCATTTCGCGACGCTCTATACGCATATCGACGATTTCGTTGAATCGCTTCGGGTCGTGACGCCGAGCGGAATCGTCGAGTCGCGACGGCTGCCCGGCTCCGGCTCAGGTCCGAGTCCCGATCGCATGTTCATCGGCTCGGAAGGAATTCTCGGCGTGATCACCGAGGCGTGGATGCGGCTGCAGGATCGTCCGACCTTTCGTGCCGGCGCGTCGATTCCGTTTCCAGATTTGTTCAAAGCCGCGGAAGCCGTCCGCCAAATCTCGCAGGCCGGAATCTATCCCGCGAATTGCCGCGTGCTCGACGAAGGCGAGGCGTTCAACTCAGGCGCCGGCAATGGCGAGGAAGCGGTGCTGGTGTTAGCGTTCGAGTCCGCCGATCATCCGCTTGAGCCATGGATGAAACGCGCTCTCGAGTGCTGCGCCGATCACGGCGGCAAGATTCCCGATGACGCCACCAAGACTCGCACCGATGCTGACGCGACTCACGAGGGTGCCTCGGGAGCGTGGCGAAATGCGTTCCTCAGCGCGC
>WNFO01021563.1_pt1 | contig 10368 bp, 10 predicted proteins | sample 5400251 | NCBI WGS metagenome assembly WNFO01 (sample SAMN13153354, study PRJNA577476) | soil metagenome | isolation source: 100 cm saprolite under Madrone tree | place: USA:California | collected 2016-06-14 | reverse complement strand
AGGCCGTGGCGGCGGCGCCCAACTGATGGCCGGCGAAAATCCAGCCGAAGACGAGATTGGTCGCGGCCGCCTATCTCACGACGACCCACCGCGACAATATCGACAAGTTGGTGAAATTCATGCCCGGCCGCTCCACGACCGCGCGGCAAGAGAAGGCGCTGGCTGCGATGGCGGGACTCATCGGTGCCCTAGTCCTCTCGCGCGCCGTCGACGATCCGGTTTTTTTCGAGGAGATATTGAAGGCCGCGGCCAGGACCATCGGCGGAAACTCGCCCGCCACGGGTGCCCGCGCCCGCTAACTCATTTCACGGCGCCCAGGGCGAGGCCACGCACCAAGCGGCGCTGCGCCTGATGGGCGAAGATCACGATAAGCGTGGCGCCGATCACACCGGCCGCCGACATAGAGGCCCAGTCGGTATCGAGCAGGCTCTGCGCCGTTTCTACGCCATGTGTCACCAACATGATCTCGGTCAGCACCGCAACGGGGTCGCCGACATTCTCATGGCCGCAGATCAGCGGATATCTCAGATCCCGCTCATGCGGCGTGCCCGCATATTGCTTGCTCTCCCCCGGAAGGTGTGCTTGTCGCTGCCGCAAATGCCGGAAAAGTGGACCTTCATGACGACCGCCCCTGGCCCAGGATCCGGCATCGCAAATTCGCGCAACGCGATGCTACCGGGCATTTCGGTGACGGCGGCGCGGACCATGGTCATGCGTCGATTCTCCTTGTTCTGGACCGCGCGCTAAGGGCCGCCGCCGGAAGCCGAGGGGAAGCCCTGAACGCCCAATCTCGGGCTCGCATGCCGCGGCTGTCAAGCAAGCGGCCATTCCTGGGACCCCGACGACCGGTCGCTGTGCTCGGCTTGACGTCCCTTGCATGGGGAGCTAGCGTAACTGCCTAGTGGATCGTTCCAATTGGACCGGGTTACGCTGTGAAAATCGGTCTCTTTACCGACGCGATTTGTCGCCTTTGGCTGAACGACGGCGCCGCCTGGCGTGTGGGGCGAGGCTATTCCCCGCCGCAGTCAAGCAAGACCTGACCGCTCGGACGGGCTTGTAGGGGGCAGCGCCTAAATGGACGTTCGCTACCTGCAGGTCTCGAAGTCGTTCGGCTCTTACGAGGCCCTTGCACCGCTCGATCTGCATGTCGCCGACGGGCGCTTCCTGGCACTCCTCGGCCCGTCCGGCTGTGGCAAGACGACGGCGCTACGGTTGCTCGCCGGACTCGAACGTCCGACGAGCGGGCGCATCTACATTGGCGAGCGGGACGTCACCTTCGCGCCGACGAAGGACCGGGACATCGCGATGGTCTTCCAGAGCTATGCCCTCTACCCGCACCTGAAGGTGGCCGACAATATCGCCTACCCCCTGCGGGTCCGTAAGGTCGAGCCGGCCGAGCGAAGGCGGCAGGTGCTCAAAGTGGCAGAGCTTCTGGGCCTCGAAGACTACCTCGAACGGCGCCCCGCGCAGCTTTCGGGCGGGCAGCGCCAGCGGGTTGCGCTTGCCCGTGCCATCATCCGCCGCCCGCAGGCCTTCCTGATGGACGAGCCGCTCTCGAACCTCGACGCGCAGCTGCGTCTGCAGATGCGGATAGAGATAAAACGCCTGCAGCGCGAGCTTGCGGCGACGATGCTCTACGTCACCCACGATCAGGTCGAGGCCATGACGATGGCCGATGTCATCGCCGTCATGCACAAGGGCCGGCTGCAGCAGCTTGCCTCACCGGCAGAGGTCTATGCCCGACCCGCCAATCTGTTTGTGGCAACATTCTGCGGCTCGCCCCCCATGAACGTGCTCACGGGCGATGTGGCCGATGGCGTGTTTTCACGGCCATCCGGCAATGTGGCGATGCCGGCCGCCGGTCACCACGGCGCGGCAAAGCTCGGTTTTCGTCCGGAGCATGCCGAGCTGGTGGAGCGATCCTCGAACGGATCGCTGGCCGGCGAGATCTATGTCGTTGAGCCGCTCGGTAACGAGACTCTGGTCACGATCAAAACCGGCGACGCGCTCGTGAACATCCGCCAGCCGGCGGACTTCTCGATGCCGATCGGCACCGGCTGCGGAGTCCGACCCATTGCACGGCACTTGCACCTTTTCGACGCAGAGACCGGCGTAGCCCTCAAAACCGGACTTGCGAATGCCGCCTGACGAGCGAGGGACATTGATCTAGCGAGTTCACCAACAGGCCACCAACTGGGAGGATAAAATGAACGATAAAAACAAGGACACCAACAAACTACTCAAGCGGCCCCTGCGCCGTCGCGAGCTTATCAAGGGCGGCCTAGCCGGCACGGCCCTTATTGCCGGCAGCGGCATCTTCGCCCCGCGAATCATCCGCGCGGCGGGCGGCTCGATCACCATCGGCAGCTTCCAGGACAACGCCATGGCACCGTTCCGCGACTACTTCGTCAAGCAGTTCGCGAGCGAGACGGGCATTGCGGTCAACTACAACGAAACGAACTACGACAGCTGGTACCAGAGCTGCAAGAACGACGGCCTGAACAAGACCGGTGCCTACGACATCTATGTGATGGACGACAATTGGGTGCCGGAATTCGCGGCGGGGCATATCGTCAAGAGCCTCGATCAGCTGGGATTCAAGGTCAATGCGGACATCCTTCCAAAGGGACTGGAGATGGGGTTGTGGCCGCCGAAGACGGGTGCGCGCATGAAGGACTTCGCCAGCGCGAAGCCCGAACTCTATTCGATCGTCATCATCGATGACGTCGAGATCCTCTATTACCACGCGGATCATTTCCCGACTGTGCCGGAGACCTGGGACGATATCTCCAAGGTGGCGCAGACGACCAAGGCTCCCGACATGTACGGATGGTCTCCCCGCGGCGTGAAGGGCAACCCGATCATGATGACCTACCTGCCGCTTCTGAATTCCTATGGCGGCAACTTCGTGAACGAGGATTGGACGCCGGGCTTCGCGGGGCCGGAAGGCGTGGGCGCGCTCTCCCGCCTGTTCAGCTTCATCCCCTATATGCCGGCAGGCGTGGCCGAATACGATACCGACCAGGAAGTGCAGCTGATGCTCGAGGGCAAATGCACCGCGCTGACCGAGTACACCGGCTTTGCCCAACGCGTTGACGATCCGGCCTCCTCGAAAGTCGTGGGCAAGATCAAAATGGCCACGACGCCGAAGCAGGCCAAGCACGGGCCCGCGATCGGCACCTTCATCGCAAGCGTCTCGTCGGGGTCCAAGAATCCGGAAGGCGCCGTGCAGTTCCTCGAATGGTTCACCTCGAGCAAGGTCCAGCTCGAGTTCGCACGGAAATATGGCGGTGCTGCGGTGACAGGCTCTGCCTTGACCGATGCGGAGGCCGTGCAGAAGCATCGCTGGCTGCCGGCGATCGCCGAAGCCGTGAACACCTCGGTCCAGAAACCGAGGACCCCGGACGAACCGAAGATGGAAGACATCCTCGGCACCGCCCTGAACGAAGCGCTGGTTGAGGCCATCGCGACGAAATCGAACTACGACGCAATTGCGCAGAAGCATCTCCAGACTGCCGCAGGTCAGATTACCGACTACCTGAAGCAGCAGGGCGGTTACTTCTAAGCCTTGAGCCTATCGGAAAAAGCTGTGGAGGAACGCGAGAGTAGGGTACAGCGGCAGCGCGCGGCCGCCGTGCCCTACCTCCTGCTTCTCCCGGCGTTGCTTGCTCTCGCCGCGATCTCTCTATACCCGACCGTCGACGGTGTCCTTGCCAGCCTGCACCGATACCGCTACGGCCTCGATATGGGCTTTACCGGCGGGGACAACTTTGCCGCCGTCTATATCGATCCGGTCTTCTGGAAGGCGATCGGGACGACGACGTGGTTTGTCATTCTTGCGGTCGCGATCGAGACACTGCTGGGGCTGCTGCTGGCGCTGGTCGTCGCCCGCGAACTGCGTTTCTCGGGGCTGATACGCGTGACGCTGATTCTGCCGATGACGATCGCGCCGGTCGTCGTCGGTGTCATCTGGCGGCTGCTCTATGCCTCCGACATCGGCGTCGTCAATCCGTTGTTCGAGCTTTTCGGCTTCGAGGCGCCGAACGTGCTGGCCCATCCGCTCACGGCCTTTCTAGGTCTCATCGCCGTCGATGTCTGGGAATGGACGCCGCTGCTCTTCTTGATCATCCTTGCCGGTCTGCATTCCCTGCCGCAGGATCCGATCGAGGCAGCGCGCGTCGACGGCGCCAGCGCGATCCAGGCGTTCTTTCATCATACGCTGCCGCTGCTTCGGCCGGTATTGCTGGTGGCGGTGGTGCTGCGCACGATCGACGCGGTCGGCACCTTCGACCAGATCTATGTGCTGACCAAGGGAGGGCCGGGTACCGCCACCCCTCGCCCTATTCCCCTTCTGGTGGATGATCGATACCTCGCTGAAGCGCCCGGTCGATATTTTCTCCGGTGTGGCGCTCTGGCCCCAGCAGATCACCTTCGGCAACTACTATCGGCTGTTCAACGAGTTTCATTTCGGCTCGTTCCTGCTGAACAGCATCGTCATCGTGACCGCGTCGGTCGGGATCAGCCTGGTGATCGGCACGCTCGCCGCCTACGCGCTCGCGCGGTTCCGCATGCGTTTCGGTGTGCGCCGCATGACGCTGATTCTCGTGCTGCTGGTGCGCATGCTGCCGGGAATCCTACTCTGCGTGCCACTCTATATCGCGCTGGCGAAATGGGGCCTGCTGAACACGAGGCTCGGCCTGATCCTGATCTATGCCGGGCTCAATACCAGCTTCGTCGTCTGGATGATGCAGAGCTTCCTGGAGGAGATTCCGCGCGATATCGAGGAAGCGGCGATGGTCGATGGCGACTCGCGGCTGACCGCGCTGTGGCGCGTCGTGGTTCCGCTGGCCGCCCCCGGCCTGATCGCCACCGCGATCTTTACTGTCATCGCGACATACAACGATTTCATCATCGCGCTCACGATGACGTCGACGCCTGCGGCACAGACGATACCCGTGGGCGTGTCGACGCTGATCGGCAAGATCGAAATCCAATGGGGTCCGATGGCCGCGGCGGGCGTCGTTGGCGCGTTGCCGATCGTCATCTTCGCACTGATCGTTCAGCGCAATTTCGTGCGCGGCCTGACATTCGGAGCGGTGAAGTGAGGGGCATGCCGGCGCGTTGCAGCAAGTCGACCACTATGGTCGCATAATCCAGATAACCGGCGATTCAGACAGCCGCACGCACGTTGGCTCCCAGATTGTCTACGTCGAGTGCCGGCACGTGTGAGGCGTGAGCTCGTAAACATGCCCCGGCTGGCTTTTTGGTGTCCGCTTTAAATCAGTAAGCCGACGTCACTTGGGGTGGTCGACACGTCCGAGATGTGCCAACAGCAGATATCTGACTGGTCTGCCGCCATATGTCGGATCTGCTTCGCCCCGGCTCCACGGACGTCCGCCTGGATCAAACGTCCATTCTGATTTTACATGGAGCCCGGCTGCGTAATCAGGGGCCGGCCAGTTGTGCCCACAGGCAACGCGACTTCGAGTCCGCCTTCTGGCGCCCGACCGCGGCCGACGATAAGATCTATGAACAGTGGATCTTGTCAGGATCGCGCAATGCTGCGCCGCAGGCCAGCACGAAGGGCGCCTGGAAGTAATTGGGAGAGGAACACCGATAATGCCGAAGGACGCGAGCGCGGACTGGGGGATTTCGGAGGAAGCCGCGGCACTGCACCGCTCGGCGCTCGTTTGGGACGACCACGGCGGCTTTGCCTATTCCAATGCCTCGATCCTGGAAGGCCTGGAGCGCTGGCGTGGCGCCGGCATCGACTATCTGTCGATCAACGCAGGTTACGACGTGGTGCCTTGGACGCTGACCTTGGAAGCGGTATCGCAGTTTCGCCATTGGATCCGCGCCCATCCGGAGACGCTGGTCCAGGTGGAGACGGTCGACGACATCACCCGCGCGCGGCGCGAAGGCAAACTCGCGGTCGCCTTCGATCTTGAGGGCATGAACGCCCTCAACGGCGACATCGGCATGGTCGACCTTTACTACCGCCTCGGCGTTCGCCAAATGCTGTTCGCCTACAACCGCAACAATCTCGCCGGTGGCGGCTGCCATGACGAGGACATCGGCCTCACCGACTTTGGGCGCAGCGTGGTGTCCGAGATGAACCGCGTGGGTATGGTCGTCGATTGTTCCCACTGCGCCTACAGAACCTCCATGGAAGCAATCGAGGCCTCCCAGGCACCGGTCATCTTCAGCCACGCCAATGCGCGTAAGCTGTGGAACCATGAGCGCAACATATGGGATGACCAGATCAAAGCCTGTGCTGCGACTGGGGGCGTGGTTGGCGTCACCGGCGTCGGCCGTTTTCTCGGGCCCAGCGGCCCTGCTGTCGAGCATCTGGTGGAACACATCGACTACATGGTCGAGCTCATCGGGCCCAATCATGTCGGGTTCGGCATGGACAGCGTGCTGCATGTTCACAAACCGAACCAACCCTTCACCCGAAGCCGGCATTATTGGCCTGAAAACCAGTATCCCGACAGCGGCTCCGGATACGTGCCGCCCGAGGAGGCTCCCCGCCTGACCCAGGCCCTGCTGGACCGGGGGTATGGCGAGGCGGACATTCGCGGCATCCTGGGAGAAAACTTCATGCGCGTGGCCAGGGATGTATGGAAGTAGGCGCGAGCATGACGCCATCATCGAAAGTTATCTGGCGTGAGTCATTTCGACCGTCGGCCGCTTAAGGGCTGAAAGCGGACACAGCGTCAAGTGGGCGAGCAGGACCGCTTGGTGTCATGAGCGGAACTTCCCGCGAGCCAGGCCTGATAGCCGACCGCGTTCACGCGGGCGGCCTCTGGGTCGTGGAACGCACGACGAGCGGATTGCTCTGCATTTCGCGAAGGGCAATGTGGCGACCTTCGCGGGCGGCAGCCACCGCCAGTTCGACGGCGCGCCGGCCCATCTCCACGGCATCGGAGCGCACGGTAGTCAACCGGATGCGGCAATGGGCGGCCAGCGGTACGTCGTCATAGCCGACCACGGAAACATCCCGGGGAACGAGCAGACCCCGGCGCTCCAGGCGGTCGATGGTGGCAATCGCCAGCATGTCGTTATGGGCCACGACCGCGGTCGCGCCATCGTCGAGCTCGACCAGGGCCAGGCCACGCCGCGCCAAGGCGCTCGCGAAACCCAGACGCCGGCGCTCGCCGCCGTATTCGCGCAGATGCTGGGAGGCGAAGGCGACCCGGCGATGGCCAAGGCCGTAGAGATGGTCCACGATCACTTCCATGGCTGCGGCATCATCGTGGTCGATGACGCCCAGCCGCGGATCCTCGGGCTCGCCGAAGGAGGCGAGCACGACCGGTATCTCGCGATCGAGCAGCATGCCGGGAAGCGAGGAACCCAACGAGACGCCGGCGATGACGACGCCATCGACGCGCCGCTCGATGAGCGCGCGGCCCGCCTCTTCCTCGGTAAGTGGCGCGCATTCCGTATGGGCCGCCAGCACGGCATAGCCCAAGGCGCTGGCCGCCCGCTCCACGCTCACTGCCAGCTCGGCATAGAACGGGTTGGCGAGGTCGGGCACCACGATGCCGATGGCCGAACTCGTGCGTGCCTTGAGGGCGCGCGCGATGGCATTGGGGTGATAGCCGATATCGGCGATGGCGCGCTCGACGCGCCGGCGCGTCGGCTCCGCCACCAGACTGGCACCGCGGATCACGTTGGAGACCGTCGATTTCGAGACCCCGGCACGCCGGGCGACATCGATCAGCGTGCTCACGCGGCTTCCTTCAGCTGCCCGAGTGCACGCTGCAGGCCGGCCAGCGAGCGCCGCGTGCCCTCCTCGCCGTCATAGCGCGGGTCTTCATGCTCGATGGAAATCACGCCGTCATATCCGGCCTTGCGTACCGCGCCGAGCAAGGTTGCCCAGGCCTTGTCGTCGCGCCCCTCGCCGACCGAGGCGAAATGCCACGGCGCCTGGGCGGGGTCGCTGGGCGCCGCGAAATGCAGCACGCCCTGGCGGCGGATACGTTCGGGATTGAGCAGCGTATCCTTGCCGTGCATCCAGCCGATGCGATCGCCTAATTCTTCCACCACGGTCAAGGGATCGATGCCCTGCCACCAGAAATGGCTGGGATCGAGATTTAGGCCGATGTTGCGGCCGACATAGGAGGAGAGTGCCTGGAAGCCGGCCGTGTTGTAGATCGTCAAACCGGGATGCATCTCCAGGCAGATCATCACCTCGGGAGCATTCTTGGCGAGCCACTCGCTGGTCGTGCGCCAGAAGGGGCCCACCTCGTTTTCGATCTGCCAGGCAAAGAGTTTGTCGTCGTCGGCCGAGGTCGCCCAGCAGGGAAAGACGCCGAGCCCCCCGCCGGCGGCACTTGCCGGACACCCGCTCATGGTGACCACGCGCTTGACGCCAAGCGCGACTGCCAGATCGACCGCGGCGCGGAAGCGGGCTTGGGCATCCTTGCGCTTGGCCGGGTCGGGATGAAGCAGATTGCCGGCGGCATTGACGGCCGAGAGCGCAAGGCCGTGCTCGCGAAGTTCGCCCTTCAGGCGGTCGCGCTCGGCGGCCTGCCCGATCGTGGCGAGATCGAGATGCGGGCGCGGCCAAGGGCCCCAGGCGCCGACGCCGAGTTCGACGTCGCCGATGCCTCGCTCCGCGCACCAGGCAAACATGTCGCGCCGGGGGAGCTTGGGAAGAGAGTCCGAGAAAACGCCGATTCTCATGCGACAGCCTTTCTGAATGCGGAGGTAAGAAGTTCGATATCGCGGCGGGCCTGCTCGACCGTCGTCTGCACCGGCGCCTGGCCCAAGGCGGCGGCATGGAAGGCGCGCAACTCCTCGCGGAAGGCCTCCTCGTAGCTGGCGCGGTAGTCCAGGACTTCGAGTGCGTGCTTCTCGCCGCCGCGGCGAACCGTGAGGCGGGTGGGCAAGTGGCGCAGATACGGCGAGGGAAAGGTCAATTCGACGATGCGATCGACGCCATAGACCGTGACCCGCTCGGTATAGTCGGGCACCCCCGGAAGATTGAGATGGGTCATGCTGACGCGCCCGCCGCCCGGCAGGCCGAAGGCCAGATGCGCGCCGCGGCCATCGTCGAACAGCGCGCCATGCTCGGCCTCGGCCGGCAATTCGCAGCCGAGATGGGCCAGCATGCCGTGGACGACGGCGACGTCATGGACCAGGGACGAGAGGAACCCGCCGCCCAAGGCCCGGGCCCCGGCATCGTCGAGGGCGCGCCCCGCCGCCTCGCGAAGCTGGCTTGCTGCTTCCTCGCTTGCCTGTTTTCGCAAGCCTGCCGAAATATCGCCGGGAAAGGTCATGGGCAGATGGGCGACGAAGGGCTCCTGGTCAGGGTCGTTGACTTCCACCGAGATCAGTTTCACGTCCTCGATCCGGGAAGGCAGAAAATCCAGCGCGCGCCGATAGGCGGGATCGTAGCGCTTCATATAGGCGACCTGGACCACGCGCCCCGCCCGGTCGCGCGCGGCGGCGATTGCATCGCAACCCGCCAGCGTCAACGCCAGGGGCTTTTCGCACATCACATGCAAGCCCGCCTCAAGCGCGGCAATGGCCAAGGCCGGATGGAAGGGATCGGGGGCGGCGATCACCACCGCGTCGAGTTTGCAGGTCAAAAGGCCCTGGATATCGGGGTGCAGGTCCCGGACGCCGTAACGCGCCCCGACGGCGGCGCGCACCGCGGCCGAGGCGTCCGCCAAACCCACAAAGGCAAAGCGCTCGCGTTCTTCCCATAGATAGAAGGCATGCTCGGCCTGTCCGACCAAGCCCGCTCCCACCAAACCGAGACGCAACTGCCTCATGCAATCCCCCGATTGGAACGATCCAAGTCGAAGATTGAATAGATTCATCGAGCCGCCGTCAACCGGCAGTGCGTGCGTTCAGCGGCGCAGTTTCGCCGCCTCATCCTTCGACAGGCTCGGGACAAGGTCCATGGGCAAAGAGCAAATTGATCCGCCACTACTGCGCCCAGCGGGATGGGCAGGTTTGTTCGGGGGCGGTCGTGCCAGGTGCGGCGCTTACAATCTGTGTCGCTGGCCCCCGACCATAATCGACCTCGTGCCGCTCCTCAGAATCGCCGGCGGATCACTGGCGGGGAAACTCTCCTCCAGCGCTTCGTCCAGGGCGCGGTCGAGGTGGTCTTTTTTGGTCTCCGCCCGAATGGTTTTCTCGCCGGCCAGCCAAACCGCGAGATTGCGGACATAGCGTTTGACCGAATGCTGCGCTTCGGGCGACTTCAGAATCGCATTGCCCGGCGCCTCGTCGACAAAGCTGGGTGCGCCCATGCCTGGGTCCCAATTGTAATCGCAGAAATGATGGAAGGTGGATTGCGCGATGGCCGGCCCGCCCGCCGCCGAGGGCTCGAAGGCCACCGCAATGTTGAAGGCG
>WNFO01009843.1_pt1 | contig 10370 bp, 10 predicted proteins | sample 5400251 | NCBI WGS metagenome assembly WNFO01 (sample SAMN13153354, study PRJNA577476) | soil metagenome | isolation source: 100 cm saprolite under Madrone tree | place: USA:California | collected 2016-06-14 | reverse complement strand
AAGAGGCGATCTCCACCCTACTGCGTCGCCACTGCGACATCGGCTCCAGCCAGCCCCTTCCGAGAAAAGATTAATGGCGTCAGCCCGCAGGAACGATGGTCGCGGCTCATCGGTTCACCTGAAGGATCGTTGCCGGGCTCCAGCCGCGGTGCGGATTGCACTTGGTGGAGTGCCAGGAATTAAAGGATCTTTCCGCTTTGGTATCAGCCCGTACGGGCCAGCCCGTCATTCTACTTGAAACAGTCCCGCTCCAAAGCAATTAGATTATTGCCAAAGAGGTACGATTATCCAATCCAAAGCCGTTCGATTCTTCGCACGTTCAACTTATCGAACGGATTTGGAATTGGAGCGCTTTCAACGCAAGCCACTGGGAAGCGTAAGCTTATGCCGAAAGTGAATCCGTGGCACGACCGATGCAAAAGGAACCCTTATTGTATGAATCGAAGACTCGTCATCAAACTGCTGCGACTCGGCAAGAGCCACCATCCTCATCTCGCGGCACAGCCGACTGGAACAAGGACCCCTCAATCTCTTTTGAAGAAACGATATGAGCACTGACTCAACTGATCATAGTTCGGACCGATTAGTCACACCAGACTTGGAGGTCCACATCCCGCCAGCACCAACTGAGCCTGACGCTGCGCCGCAGCAGACTTTCTCGCGGGACGGCACCTCGTCAGGCGATACGAAACGAAAGCTTAGGCGCCGAGTGCTTGCCATTGCGAGCGCGTTGGTTGTTTGTGTCGCCGCCGCCCTTTATTACTTGCGATTCATTGCGCCTTTTGAGTCCACCGACGACGCCTTCATCGAGGGGCACGTCACCCAGGTCGCACCACAAGTCGCCGGTCGCATTGCGCGGGTGCTGGTCAACGATAACCAGTTCGTGAACGCCGGAGAGGTGCTGGTGCAAATCGAGCCGAGCGATTACGAAGCAACGTTGCAGAAAGAGCGCGCCAATCTGGCATCGGCCCAAAGTCGGTTGGTGCAAGCCGGCGCCCAACTCACGGTGGACCAGGCGAAAGCCGAGCAGGAAAGAGCCAACGTGAACGCCGCCCAAGCCGAGGCGACACGCGCCGAGGCGGATTCCAAACGCTATGAGGCGATTGGCACTTCGGGTGTTTCGCAAAGCCAGATTGACCTCGCTGCGACCCAGGCTCGTTCCACCGCCGCGAACCTCACAGCCGCGCGGAACAAAGAACTCGCCGCTGAAGCTCAAGTAAGTCTTGACCAGGCCAGCATCCAGACAGCGGCTGCCGAAGTGAAGCGAAGCGAAGCTGCCGTGCGCCAGGAGGAACTGAATTTGTCTTACACAGAGGTCAAGGCGCAGGAGTCAGGTTATGTAACTCGTAAAACGGTTGAAGTCGGCTCTTACGCGCAGCCAGGTCAAGCCTTGCTGGCGATCGTGCAGCGCGACGTCTGGGTGGTGGCCAATTTCAAGGAGACGCAATTAACTCACATGCGGTCAGGCCAGCCGGTGACGGTACATGTGGACGCGTATCCACACTTCAAACTCACCGGTCATGTGGACAGTATTCAATCCGGTTCTGGCGCGCGATTCAGTTTGTTCCCGCCGGAGAATGCCACTGGCAATTACATCAAGATCTTGCAGCGCGTCCCGGTGAAGATTGTCTTCGATGATTCGAGCGAGTCGGGCCCTACTCTGGCACTGGGTCCCGGGATGTCAGTCGAGCCGAAAGTACGAGTGAGGTAACGCGAAGATCTTGTAACGAGGGTGCCGCTGTGAATAACCAAGCCGCGGTGGTTGTGCCGACGTTCATGGAGGTGCTCGATACCACGATTGTGAGTGTCTCCCTGCCGAACATCGCCGGAAGCCTCTCTGCGTCCACGTCCGAAGCAACGTGGACGCAGACAAGTTACCTGATCTCAAACGCGATTGTGCTTCCTGCGAGCGCGTGGTTTTCATCCTTCTTTGGCCGCAAACGGTTCTTTCTGGCGTGTGTTGTTATCTTTACCGCCGCCTCGGTTTTGTGTGGCATGGCTCCTACCCTCGGAGTGTTAATTGTGGCTCGAATCTTACAAGGGGCGGGCGGCGGCGCGCTGCAACCGCTTTCTCAGGCGATTTTGTTGGAGTCTTTTCCACCCGCCAAGCACGGCCAGGCGATAGCGGTATGGGGTTTGGGTGTCGTCGTGGCACCCGTGCTGGGTCCGGTGCTCGGCGGGTGGATCACGGACAATTATTCCTGGCGCTTGCTCTTTTATATAAACCTGCCCATGGGCTTGCTCGCCATAGCGATGATTGTGCGGTTTATCTCCGACCCGCAGTACGTCCAGGCGAGCAAGCCGCGCCGAATTGATGTTGTTGGATTCGTTCTGTTAACACTTTGGCTGGGAACACTTCAAACGGTCCTCGATAAGGGTCAGGACGCAGATTGGTTCTCTGCGCCATGGATCTGCTGGTTCACAGTAATTTCCATCGTATCTCTGGTCGGACTGCTGATCTGGGAACTGCGCACCCCTGATCCGATCATGGATCTTCGCGTGCTGGCGAATCGCAATTTCGCGGTCGGCACCCTCGTGTTCACAGTTATCGGTGTCATCTTTTACGCCCCCCAAACGTTGCTGCCGCTATTCCTTCAAAATTTGGTCGGCTACAATGCACTCCAGAGTGGGTTGGCCCAAGCCCCGCGCGGGATTGGGATCCTGGTCGCGATGCCCATTAGCGGAATGCTCACGAGCAGGATCGAGAGCCGCAAGTTGGTTGCCGTTGGAATGGTTCTAACAGCGGTGGCCGCATGGATGATGAGCAACATTGATCTGGAAGTGGCCAAAAGCAGTTTCCTGCTTTCGAACCTCATTCAGGGCTTTGGCCTGTCGCTCACATTCGTCCCTTTGACGGCGACGGCTATGGGGCTGTTGCGCAAGGAGCAGATGGGCAACGCCTCTGGGCTGTTCAACCTGATGCGAAACCTGGGCGCCAGCGTTGGGATTGCGCTGGTCACAACGATGGTCGCTCGAGGGGCGCAAGCACATCAGGCGACTTTGGTGACGCACCTGACGCCCTTGGACCCCGTGTTTCAATCCCGACTGCAGGCAATGGGAGCAGCCCTCGCGCAACAGGTCACGGGAGCTCAAGCGCGGGTAATGGCCCCCGGTGCGATCTACCAATCGCTGCTGCAACAGTCGAACCTGCTGGCCTATGTTGACGACTTTCGCTGGCTGGCCTTGTTGTGTTTTGTTTCCATCCCGCTAGTCCTCTTTCTCAAAAAGGTCTCATCCGAAGGCAAAGTTTCCGTGCATTGAGGTAGCTATGAAAATCCAGAGAACCAACAGGAGCAAACAGAGGAAACAGAGACCCTTTACTGTAGGACTGCAGGGTTGGTCCGGGGCCAGACCCTTGGTGAAACATGAGCAACTCATAAAAATATGACAAAGATCAGCATTCTTTATCCGAACCACAAGGGGGCTCGCTTCGATGTCCGCTACTATCTGGACACGCACGTACCTCGATCGATCGAACTGCTAAGCAGCCATCCCGGGTTCAAGGGAGTTTCCGTCGACCGTGGAGCCGCTGGGGCTGAACCTGGAACCGATGCGCCATACGTGATAATGTGCCATTTTCTGTTTGATTCGCTGGAGGACTTCCTCGCGGCGTTTACGCCCCACGCCACAACTCTCCAGGGGGACGTTCCCAATTACACGGACATCCAACCTTTGATTCAGATTAGCGACGTTCTTTTGTCGCGAACGCGGCAAACTGCAGCCTGAACGAGTCTCCGTGCATTGAGGTAAGTATGAAAATCCAGGAAATCAACAGGAGCAAACAGAGGAAACAGAAACCCTTCAGTCTTGTGCTGCAAGGCTGGTTCGCAGCTAAGGCCTCGGTGAATACCAGCGGAGGCGACAACTGCGAAAGGCCGCTTTCTTCATGGCTTCATATCTTCGCTTCGTCCGTTGCCTGTTATTCAGTCATTGGTGTCTTGCTGTTTTTATCCGGTTGCGCAGTTGGTCCGAATTATCGCACGCCCCAAACCAAAGCGCCCGCACAGTGGAATCAGTCGCTCGCTGGTGGTGAAACGAATTCCGCAATCACCACAACCGAGTGGTGGACAAATTTCAATGATTCCGGGCTGGACTCGTTGGTCGCACGCGCTGTGCGCTCTAATCTCGATCTTCGCATCGCTCAGGCGCGGGTGCGCGAGGCGCGCGCGCAATATGGCATCGCCTCCGCGGACCTCTGGCCAACCGTGGACGGGTCCAGCTCGTACGCCCGCCAGCGCCAATCCAGACATCAACCTGTGCTAGGGGCTTTTCCGATCCCTAAAAACGTGTTCGAGAACGATGTGTATCAGGCCGGTTTTGACGCTTCCTGGGAAATCGACGTGTTTGGCGGCAAACGTCGCGCGAAGGAGGCAGCCGGAGCGCAAGTGTCCGCGTCCGAATTTGGCCGGCGCGATGCGTTAATCACGCTACTGGGCGATGTAGCCCGAAACTATGTCGAGCTCCGCGGCTACCAAGGACGACTTGCCATCGCCAATGAAAACATTGAAGCGCAGGAAAGGGCTCTGGCCATAACGCGCGATCGTTTTGCCAAGGGCCTGTCCAGTGATCTCGATGTGCAGCAGGCTTCCACAATTCTGGCAACGACTCGTGCCGAGGTCCCGACGCTCGAGAGTTCGATCGAGAAGTCAATCCACCGCCTGGAAGTTCTGCTGGGTGAGCAACCCGGAACGCTGCAGGCGGAATTGAGCGAGTTATCACCCATCCCGGCGCAGCCACCGGTGGTGCCCGTGGGCCTGCCATCGGAACTGCTTCTGCGCCGTCCTGATATTCGACAAGCCGAACGGCAGCTTGCCGCTGCGACCGCGAACATCGGCGTGGCTAAGGCAGATCTCTTTCCAAAGTTTTTCCTTACGGGAGCTGCTGGGTTGCAAAGTGTGAATGCCAGCGACTGGTTCACCAGCGGCAGCCAGTTCTGGTCGGTCGGGCCTACGATGCAGTGGCGCATTTTTGATGCTGGGCGTATTCGCTCAAATATCAAACTTCAAAACGCCCGTCAGGAGGAGGCGCTGGCCATTTACGAGAGAACCGTACTGACGGCGTTCGAGGAAGTGGAGAACGGTCTTGTTTTGTATGCGAAAGAGCAGGTGCGCCGCCGCTCGTTGCAAGACGCAGTAGCGTCGAGCCAAAAATCATTGGAAACGGCGAACCAGCTTTACGCAAACGGGCTGACCGACTTCCTGCGTGTGCTCGATGCCGAGCGATCTCTCTATCAGGCTCAGGATGCGCTCGTCCAGAGCGACCGCACTATCTCAGCCAACCTCATCTCGCTTTACAAAGCTCTGGGCGGCGGATGGGAAACACTGGAGTCCCGATCCGTCGGCACGCCCGCGCTGGCTCAGAATGGTCCCGGCACAAAATGATGGTCCGTCCATTATGATGACTTGGCTCCCAATAATGGCAGTGCTGTTGGTCATATTCGCGCTTGGGTGGCACGATCAGCCGGCGAGGAATCCTGAAAAGAAGTCCCCAGATCAGAAAGCACTCGTTCCAAAGCAGCGGAGGATAAAGTGAGCCAAATCACCCGATTCCTCATTTCACATGGCGGGTTGTTTCTTTTCCTGATCGTTTTCGCCGACCAGAGTGGATTGCCCCTTCCAGCAGTGCCATGGCTGCTGGCTTCTGGTGCTCTGGCCGCTGGCAGGCAATTGAATTTGGTGGCGGTCATCTGCTGGGCCGCCATTGGCTCACTGGCGGCAGATGCGCTCTGGTTTTACATAGGACGGCGCGGAAAGAGCCGCATCTTTCGGGCGTTCCCTCGTTTGCAAGCCGTTCGGCCCGGAGCTCACAAAAGAATAACGACACGCTTGATCCTGCGCGGCGCGAGAACACTCACAGTTGCGAAGTTCCTTCCGTTTGGCACCGTTGTGCCGTTGCGTGCTGGGGCCTTGAGCCGACCTGCGCCCCTCTTTTTGCTCGTGGATGCGCTCTGCTCGTTTTTTTACGCCGGCGTATTTGTCTTACTAGGATTGGTTTTCCACAACCAATTGGAACGTGTGGTCGCAATCATGCGGAACATGGGGGCGATTGCACTTATGCTGCTCATTATCGCTGTGGCGGCTTACTTCAGCTATGAAATTGTTAAGCGGCGACGTATCAGCCAGGGATCCGCCCGCTCCGGACTTTTACGCGGTCCCAACTTTGGGCGATCCGTTCCCCCTCACCCCGACCCTCTCAATGCCAGTCGGGACAGCCAGGAGGGGGATATGGCGGAAGGGATCGTGGAAAGCGAAAGGGCATACAAAACCTGAAACCTGATCAGAATTGAATGATACAATTGACAGCAACAAAATTTTCCGGGAAGCGCACACGGCCCACAGTGTGCAGTGCTCGCCTCCGCGACGCACTGGAGGCTGCTCTCGATTCAGCCGGTTGCGCCCGCCACCGGTTGTACAAGTGTGCGCTTCCCTGCCGGTTTTAACCCCGAAAAACGGGTTCTGAAATACACAACACACTTATGAAAGCACGAATACAACAAGGCAACTCAGCAAGAGAGAGCAAACCAAGAAAAACGACCCGGGGCGTTGCCCCGACGGTCGAGGAAATCCGCCAACGCGCTCAAGAAATTTTCCTCGCACGCGGCGGCGGTCCTGGCAACGAGCTCGATGACTGGCTGTCCGCGGAAGAACAGCTCAAGAAGGAACGGGCCGGAATCAACAAGACGCGTGAACTAGAGAGGAGTTCGCTATGAAGCCCCAGGGCAAATCGAACAGCGTTTCGAAGCATTCGGAGTACGCGACCAGAATCCTTCGCTGCATCGGAATAGCCGGCGCAGTTATACTTCTTAATGGCTGCGCATCCGTGGGTAGCTCCGCGGACGCCGACACTTGGCAATACAATCCGAACACAGGGTACCCCGCCGTTGGCTCCAGACCGTGGCTCTTGAATTAATCCCGATGTCGTTTCGGCACGGCCGCAGCGATTTGCTCAGTCTGGATCAACACATAGTGAAGAACTAACATGAAGCGTACATTCAGTCGGAGAGAACCAACCCTGGCTCGGCTGCTCCGACCAGTAGAAACCACAAGCGACACAAAAGTCAGAACCCTGATAGTGGATGATTCTCCGTTCATGTTAAAGATCCTCGCTCAGATCCTGGAAGAAACCGATCTCTTCGACCTCGTTGGCACCGCAACCGATGCGTACCAGGCTCTTAGGCATGTGTCGGCGTTGTCCCCCGAACTGGTCCTGATGGATATCCACATGCCAGGTCTGAATGGCATTCAAGCTACACGGTTCATGAAGCGGAGTGAGCACCCACCGGTGGTCATCCTCATTAGTTCCGATAGCAGCTCGATGACAAGGTCATTAACTGAACAGGCGGGAGCCGATGGATTCGTCAGTAAAGGAGAGGACTTCCGCCATCGAGTGATTCGCGCGCTTAAGAAGCTCTTTGGGGCAGGAGACGCCAGGAGCGCAGGGGCGAGCGGAATTTCTATTCAGTCCGCCGGTCACGGAAACCAGGATCACAGCGCATGAAAGCCCCTGCGCCAAACACTTCAGAGATATGGGACGGACCAGCAGCTCGCAACAACGCCTCTTGACCGCCGCCAGCGATCTTCTCTGGGAGAAGAGCTATCATTCAGTGACGGTCGATGAGATTTGCGCGCGCGCGGGCGTCCTGAAGGGAAGTCTTTACCATTTCTATGATTCAAAGGGCGCGCTCACTGTTGGCGCATTGCAACACTTCTGGCAAACAGTCGCAAAGCCAGGTTATGAGAAGCACTTTTCTCGAGCAAATCCACCGCTCGTCCGAATCAGAAATTTCCTAAACTGGCTCCAGGGTTTGCAGCGAGAAAAGTTTCGCAACATCGGAAGGGTGCTTGGATGGCCATTCTTTACTCTGGGTTGCGAATTAGGCGCCCAGGAGCCCATGGTCAGTGACGAGCTTTGTGAAATCGAGGCGGCCGAACTCTTCTACTTCGAATCCGCCATCCGTGATGCTCTCGACCAGGATATTATCGAACCGTCTGATCCACGAGCGGAGGCGCTCTCGTTGCGAGCGGCCGTAGAGGGCATTTTGGCACGGGCTCGCATATTGAACGATCCGGATGAACTCCGCGCCTTAACGGCATTGCCGATGAACCTCTTGCGGCCGAAGCCTCGACGAAAAGCAATGGTTCTCTCCGCAGACAAAGAGGCGGCTCCTGTTTCCTGAGCGAACTGCGACACCAGGCAGCGTTGTGTTCCATGAACCCCCATTCTCTTCCTCATGCACCTCGCTGGCGGCCAGACGAGCTATGATACGGCGGGCGCTTGACAAATTCGACAGCACTTATGTCTTTGTGCGCGCCCGAATTCGGGCGAGCCGATGAGTTATCTCTTCCGCGTCGCGCATAGTGAGCATTTGTTCGATTTCTCTGCCGAAGAAAAGATCGAGTGTCCAACTAAACATCACCCGCAGCTTGGCAGCAAAGCGCGGAAGCTTCGCGAGATAGATGGTTCGCCAAAGCCACCAGACGACGAAACCGGAAAAGTTGATTCCAAATATTCTGGCCACACCGGTCCGACGGCCGATCGTCGCGAGCTGTCCCTGGCTTTTATAAATGAACGGCTTGAGCGGCCGACCAAGAATAGTGGCTTCGATATTTCTCGCGGCGAGGCGGCCTTCACGCAGTCCATGCTGGGCTGTCGGCGGATGAAAGTTCCCCGTCTTAGTATCGGGCACCGCGGCGGTATCGCCCGCGGCCCAAAGTCCTGCGAATCCGGGAATCGCGAGGACATCGTTGACTAGGATCCGGCCTTTCTCCCTTTGGACCGGCAATTGATCAATCACAGGGCTTGGTTTTACACCCGCGGTCCAGAGAAGGGTCTCGGCAGCTATTGAGTTGCCGTCGCTAAGAGTAATCAGCGAGCCATCGTAGCTCGCGACGCGCGCGCCCTTGATCACTTCCACCTTGCGTTCCCGCAGCTTGAGTTCGGCGTAACGCCCAAGTTTCTCACCCAATTCGGGCAAGAGGAAAGTGCCAGGGTGAACGATTACAACTCGAATCAGTTCCGCACTTAATGACGGATAAAATCGCACCGCATCGCGAACAAGGTCGTTCAGCGCACCGGTTGTTTCCACACCAGAAAAACCGCCACCCGCGGTCACGAAAGTGAGCAAGCGCCGGCGGTCGGAGTCTTCCTTCTGGAGCGTCGCCTGCTCCAAAGAGGCGATGACGCGATCGCGCAGCATCGCGGCCTCGATCAAGCTCTTCATGGTTACCGCCCAGTCGCCGACACCGGGTAGGCCAAAGAAGTTTGTCTCTGATCCCACCGCGAGCAGCAGATGATCGAATTCGAACGTGAGATCGAACCTGGCCACTCCGCCAGTGCAGCGGACCTGGCGGGCGCTCAAGTCAATGCTTTGCACTTCGGCTTCGACAAACCTGACGTGGCGAAGAATGCGGCGGAGCGGGTTCACGATATCACCTGGATAAAGGTCGCCAGCCGCGACCTCATGCAGCATGGGAGTGAACAGGATGAAATTTTCGCGGCTGATTAACGTAACCTCGATGTCATCGCGGCGAGCGAATTTTTTGTCGAAATACATTGCTGCGCTGAGCCCAGCGAAGCCGCCGCCGGCTATGACAATTCTGGTTTTCATTTTGATGGTCTTGCTGTGTGAGTTAGTGCGCGTTATCAAACTGCGGATGTGGCTTGCCACTTCCTGGTGTGGACCGAGGGCTGATGGTCTTCCTTAAAAACATGGCGCAGCCAGAAATGGTGAATAAGCCAGAGGTAACACAGGACAATTCCAAACACCAATGAAGCGACAAGGTATACACTAATCATAGTTTCATTGTCATTGCGCGAACTTAGTATCCAACCCCACATCCTCAGGGATTATCTTTGGATACGTAGGCATGCTTGACGAAGGTGATGTCATGAATAGTTGAGGCCTCCGAAGGCGGGTTTCCGTACTTGCTTCCGGAAGGATCGCTGTCTTTGGCATAGTTGACCGTTGCAGTGTCTATCCACTTCCGGCTGGAGGAGTGCCCATCTGCCCAACTAAAGGTGCAGCTTTGGCCATGAAAGACCGCCGGCGAATCCATAAAGGTGGTGCCGGCAAAATCATTGGCTGGCGTGCCGTTCAAATTGATCACCCAGGTGCCCGAATTTTCCCCGCGCGGGTCGTTTTCTTCCATCCACAAAATCTTTTCGCTCGGGTGCAGGACGTGGGCCCGGCGGGTAATGATGCGGTCGAAAGGGACGCCCTGCCACGCCTGGCCGTCAAAACCGGTCGTGCCGGCGTAACTGCCATAAGAGAATCCCTGGCCGACCGGACGGCGAGAGCGTGAGTCCGACGGACAATGGATGACGTCGGCGGTCTTGAGGTATTGCGAGAGGGCGCCCTGCCGCACGCATTC
>WNFO01006437.1_pt1 | contig 10370 bp, 7 predicted proteins | sample 5400251 | NCBI WGS metagenome assembly WNFO01 (sample SAMN13153354, study PRJNA577476) | soil metagenome | isolation source: 100 cm saprolite under Madrone tree | place: USA:California | collected 2016-06-14 | reverse complement strand
ATCTCCTCGGGATAGAAAAGCATGATCTTGGTGCCGAAGCCGCCGCCGATGTCGGGCGCGATCACCTCCACCTGGAACTCGGGCAGCCCGAACATGCGCGCGAGGCCGTTCTTGATCGGCAGCGGCGCCTGGGTCGACGTCCACACGCGAAGCACCGGGGTCCGCGGATCGTGCTCGGCCACCACCCCGCGCCCCTCGATGGGGCTGCCACAGCTCCTCTCGATCACGAGCCGATCGCGGAAGAGATGCGCAGCTAGGCGGAAGCCGCCGTCGGGATCGCCGACGCGCTGCGGGAAGCGGGCGGCGCGGTTTTCCGGGACATCGGCGTGGACCAGCGGCGCGCCCGCGACCAGCGCCGCCTCCACGTCGGTGACGACGGGCAAGGGTTCGTACTCGACGGCGATCAGGTCGACGGCGTCCTCTGCGACGTAGCGGTCCTCCGCCACCACGAACGCGACGGTCTCGCCGACGAAGCGCACCTCGTTCTGCGCCAGCGGCCGCTGGGTGCGCGGGTAGGTCAGGTTCGGATGGGGGATCAAGAGCGGCCCCGGCTCGTTCAGATCGCCGAGGTCGGACGCGGTGGCCACGAGATGCACGCCGGGGACGGTCCGGGCGCGCGAGGCATCGATGGCGCGGATGCGGGCGTGGGCGTGCGGGCTCCTGAGACACGCCGCGTGGAGGACGCCGGACGGGCTCACGTCGTCGACAAAGGACGCGAGGCCGCGGAGAAACCGCGGATCCTCGTTTCGCGGGATTCGCGCGCCGATCACCCGCGTGGTCACGGCGTACCGGCGCGCTCCCGACCCGTCTCCGCGGCCAGGAGAACGCTCGCCCGGCGAACCGCTCGCACGATGTTCTGGTAGCCGGTACAGCGACAGAGGTGGCCAGCCAGCTCGCGCCGGATCTCCTGGTCGCTCGGGGTCGGATGATCGCGGAGGAACGCAGTCACCGTCATGAGAAAGCCGGGCGTGCAGAAGCCGCACTGGAGCCCATGCTCCTGCCTGAACGCCTCCTGGACGGGATGCAGCCGATCCGGTCCCGGCGCCAGCCCCTCGACCGTCGTGAGCTCCGCGCCGTCGGCCTGGACGGCCAGAATGAGACACGAGCGGACGGGCGCTCCGTCGAGCTGTACCGTGCACGCGCTACACACGCCGTGCTCGCAGCCGACGTGCGTTCCCGTGAGTCCGAGGCGATCGCGCAGAAAGTCGGACAGCAGGAGCCGCGGGGGCACGGATTCCACGCGCTCGCGCCCGTTCACGCGGAGCCGCACGGCGACGAGCGCGGGCGCGACCGAGCTCACAGCCGTCGCGCGCGCTCCCCGGCGCGGGTGAGAGCGCGAACGGTGAAGACGCCGGCGAGGTGGCGGCGGTACGCGACGGTGGCGTGCACGTCGCCCGAGGGCTCGATGCTCCTCTGCACGCTGTCGGCGGCGGCGGCCATCGACTCCGGTGAGAGCGGCGCTCCGACGAGGAGCCGCTCGGCCGCGGCGGGTCGGACGGGAACCGCGTCGACGCCGACGAGGGCGAGGCGCGCCGCGCTCACGGTCGCGCCGTCGAGCGTCACCACCGCGGCCACGCCGACGAGCGCGTAGTCGCCGTGGCGTCGAGCGAACTCGATCCATGCCGAACCGCTCCTCGGGAGAAGGGGCGGGAACCACACGTCGGTGAGGAGCTCGGTGGGCGCGAGCGCCGTCGCCAGGTAGCTCCGGAAGAAGTCGCGGGCGGCGACCGAGCGCTCGCCAGCGGTACCGCGCACGGTGAAGCGCGCGTCCAGGCACACGGCCACGCCGGGCAGCTCGGCGGCGGGGTCGGCGTGGGCCAGGCTGCCGCCGATCGTGCCACGGTTGCGGATTGCGGTGTGGCCGACCCAGGGAAGCGCCTCGGCAAGGAGCGGTACGCGAGCGCCGATCAGCCCGCTCCGCTCGATCGCCCGCTGGCGCGTCATGGCCCCGACGGCGACGCCGCCCGCCCGCTCGACGATGTACGAGAGCGAGCCGACGCGATTCAGGTCGACGAGCCGGCCGGGTGCGGCGAGCCGCATGTTGAGGAGCGGCATCAGGCTCTGGCCGCCGGCGAGGAGCTTGGCGTCCTCCCCGTGGCCGGCGAGCTCGGCCAGGGCCTCCTCCGCCGAGGCCACCGCGACGTACTCGAAGACCGGGGGCTTCACGCGATCGCGACCCTCATCCCGTCTGGGTGCCGTCCAGGAAGTCGACGGAGGCGTGATCGGTGCCGGCGAGCTGGCGATAGCCCGGGCCGCGATCGAAGAAGGGTTGGGGGCCGCGGGCCGCGCGACGCTCGGCGCGGAGCGCGCGAGTGGCCGCGTCATCGACCCGCGCTTCGCCCTCGGCGTCTTCCGTCAAGATCACCCCGTAGTCCTCACGAGCAGCACGGGCGCTGACCTTGCCCTCGAGCACGTCGAGAGCGACCACCTCCGGCTCGCGCTCGAGGGGATCTCCCCAGCCACCGCCCCCAGTCGTCTCGATGCGGACGAGCGTCCCCGCGGGAATCGGCTCGTCGTCGACCAGACCGGGCAACACGCGCTCCCCGGGTCCGCCGGGATCGACGGTGACGCGGAATGGCGCGCCCGCCTTGCCGCCGCGCAGCCCCCAGCAGGAGAGGATCGAGCGGTCCGCGACGCAGAGAAACGCGCTGTCGCGCAGAGGGCGGAGCTCTTTGAGGTAGCCGAGGCCGCCGCGCCGGAAGCCGGCGCCCCCCGAGTCGGTGGCGAGAGCCAGCCGCTCCACCAGGAGGGGAAACCGGGTCTCCGTGAACTCGACTGGGAGGTTCTTGCTGTCCGGCACCACGTGGATCGTGTCGGAACCGTCCGCGTAGTAGCGGCCTCCCGATCCGCCGCCCAGCACCTCGCGCATCAGATAGAACTGCCCGGCGCCGTCGACACCGTGAAACCCGGTGTAGCGGATGGTCTCCTGGTCGGCGGGCATCCGGCCGCCCACCGCCTTGGCAACCACGCCGGCCAGGATGCCGAGGAGCCGCAGGATCACGAACGTCCGCGCGTTGGTCGGGGCCGGGAAGACCGGCGTGAGGAGCGTCCCCGGCGGCGGGAAGCGCAGCTCGATGAGCGGGACGACGCCCTCGTTTACGTCGAGCTCGGCCATGCGCTCCGGCGAGTCGGCGAGATTCCTCAGGATCGGCGCCAGCCACTTCTTCAGGAACACGCCGTCCGCGTAGTCGCCGGCGTGGTTGATCGGCCCCTTGGCCTGGGCGCTCGTGCCCGCGAAGTCGATCACGAGGCGGCCCTCACGCTTGGTCAGCGCCATCCGCTGGGTGTGAAGGCGCGGCGGATCGACGCCGTCGTGCTCGGCGTAGTCCTCCCACACGTAGGTCCCGTCGGGAATCTTACTGAGCAGCTCGCGCTCGAAGGTACGCGTGGTCCGGTCGAGGATGGCATCGAAACAGGCCTCGACCTGGGCGCGCCCGTAGCGGCGGAAGAGATCGCCGAGCCGCTCGGCGCCCATCCGGCACGCCGCCACTTCGCTGTCGAGATCGCCGCGGAGGCTGTCAGGCAGCCGCGAGTTGCGCACCATCACCTTGATGAGGTCCTCGTTCGGCGCGCCGGCCCGGTAGATCCGAACGGGGGGAACGATCAGGCCCTCCTGGTAGGCGCTGGTGGCGTGAGAGGGCATCGAGCCGGGCACGGCGCCGCCGATGTCGTCGTGATGGCCGAAGGCCTGGACGAAGGCCACGACGGCCCCGTCGTCGAACACGGGCACGGTCACGCAGAGATCGGGCAGGTGGCCGATGCCGCCCTCCGAGCCGTAGACGTCGTTGTGGAAGAACACGTCGCCGGGCGCCATGCTCTCGAGTGGAAAGTCGCGCACGACAGGCTGGACGAGGGCCGAGTAGGAGCGCCCGGTGAGCTTGCGGCAGCGGCGGTCGTGGATGCCCGCGCGGAAGTCGCGCGCCTCGCGGATCATCGGCGACCGCGACGTGCGCTCGATCGCCGCCTCGACCTCGGCCTCCACCGAGGCCAGCGTGCCCTCGACGACCTGGAGCACGATCGGGTCGACCGCGATGCCGCTCATGCGGAGTCCTGTTCAGCGTCTCTGGTCAGGATGAGGTTGCCGAAGCGGTCGGCCTCGATGCGCTGGCCGGGGTAGACGACGGTGGTCGCGCCGTACTCCTCGACGATGGCCGGTCCCCTCGCGACGTCGCCGGGCGCGATGCGCTCCCGCGCGTACACCGCGCACTCGTGGGGCGTGCCGGCGAAGATGACGGTCCGCCTCGCCGTGAGCGCGCGCGCGGGCCGGCCGTCGCCGGGCGGCAGCTCGCGGAGCTTCGGCCGCGCGATGGGGCCGATGCCGGTCACTCGGAGATTGACCCACTCGATCGTCTGCCTGCCCGTCCCGCCGCCGGCGCACCGGTAGCTGTAGTTGTAGCGCTGCTCGTGGGCGTCGTGGAAGCGCTCGGCGGCGACCGCGGCGCTGCGCTCGTCGATCGCGACCGGCGGCAGCTCCACCGGCACCTCCCACGCCTGGCCGAAGTAGCGCAGGTCGGCGCTGCGCCCGACGCGGATCTCGTGGTCGGCGAAGCCCTCGGCGGCCAGCGCCGCGCGGGCGAGCGCTTCCAGGCGCGTGAGATGGGCGTTGACCGCCGCGAAGTCGAGACGGTCATGGCGCTGAACGAACGTCTGCACGTAGTCGTTTTTGAGATCGACGACGAGGAGACCGAAGGCGGAGACGTTGCCGGGAGACGGCGGGATGAGCGCCGCGCGCAGGTGCAGGAGGTCGACGAGCCGCCCGGCCAGCAGCGGACCGGAGCCGCCGAAGGCCACCAGCGTGTAGTCGCGCGGGTCGAGCCCGCGCTTCACCGACACCTGCTGGATGGCATTGGCCTGGTTCCAGGCCGCAATCTCGAGGATTCCCTCGGCGGCGCGCGCGGGATCGAGGCCGAGGGACACGCCGAGCGCGGCGATCCCCTCCTCGGCGAGCGCGCGGACGAGCGGGACCTCGCCGCCGAGCAGATGCGGCGGGATCCGGCCGAGCAGCAGGTGGGCATCGGTGACGGTGGGCTCGGCGCCGCCGCGCCCGTAGCAGCGCGGGCCGGGATCGGCGCCCGCGCTCCGCGGCCCCACCTTGAGGCCGCCGTCGGGCGCGATCCAGGCGACGCTGCCGCCGCCGGCGCCCACGGTGACGATGTCGATCATCGGCACCTTGACGGGGAACCGGCCCACCGCGCCCTCGGTGGTGAGTTCGGGCATACCGTGCTCGACGAGACACACGTCGGTGCTCGTCCCGCCGGCGTCGGCGGTGAGGACGCGGTCGAAGCCGGCGGCCTGGGCGAGGAGGCTCGCGCCGAGGGCGCCCGCCGCCGGTCCGCTCAGGATCGTCGTGATCGGCTGGCGCGCCACCTCGCGCGCCGAGATGACGCCGCCGTTGGACTTCATGACGTAGAAGGGCGTGCCGGCGCCCAGCTCGCCGCCGATCCGCGACTGGATGGCGCCCACATAGTCAGCCACGCGCGACTTCACGAAGGCGTCCACCAGCGTCGTCACCGTGCGCTCGTACTCGCGGTACTCGGGCAGCACCTCGGAGGAGATCGACACGTGCGCCCCGGGGTGCTCGCGCGCGAGCACGGCGCGCATCAGCATCTCGTGCTCGGGGTTGGCGTAGGCGTGGATGAAGCTCACCCCGATCGACTCGATGCCCCGGGCGCGAAACCAGCGGGCGACCTCACCGGCGGCGACCTCGTCGAACGGCCGCAGCACCTCGCCGCGAAAGGTCATCCGCTCGGGAACCTCGCGCACCAGGTGGAGCGGCACGATGCGGTCGGGCTTCACCCAGAAGTAGGAGTTGCCGTAGCCGCGCGGCACCGCCTGCCGCGCGATCTCCAGCACATGGCGGAAGCCCTCGGTTGTGACGAGGCCCAGCCCCGGGAAGCGCTCCTGGAGGAGCGCGTTGGTGGCCACCGTCGTGCCGTGAGACACGGCGGCGACGGTGGCGCCGCCCACCAGGCGCAGGACCTTGCGGATGCCGTCGAGCACGCCGATGGAGGGATCACGCGGAGTCGAGGGCGTCTTGGTCGTGAAAATCTCGCCGGTGGCCTCGTCGACCGCGACGACGTCGGTGAAGGTGCCGCCCGTGTCGATGCCGATCCTCAGCCGGAGATGGCCTCGCGCTGGAAGCGGCTCGCGGTCAGTCATCCCGGAGCTCCGAGGCGAGGGCGTGGAGCGCGGCGTCGAAGCAGGCGCGGGGCGGCTTCACGAGACCGGCGCCGATCTGGCCGACCCCCGGATCGCGATGCGCGATCCCGGTATTGATCTGGGGCAGGATGCCGGTCTGCATCACGAGGCGTGCGTCGATCCCGGTGGGGGTGCCGCGAAACTCGAGCGCCGGGATCCGGTACGCCGGGCTCTCAGCGAGGGTGATCTCGTACATCAGCTCCGTGTAGCGGAGCGCGTCGGCCGGCGTGCCCCCCACGAACTGGACGATGGCGGGCGCCCCCGCCATGGCGAAGCCGCCGATCCCCGCCGTCTCGGTGATCGCGCTGTCGCCGATGTCGGGGTTGGCGTGCTCGGCGCCGAAGCCGGAGAAGTAGAGCCCCACCGGGGTGCCCGCCGCCGCCGTGAACCAGCGCTCGCCGAGGCCGCTCACGCGGATGCCGAAGTCGGTTCCGTTCCGCGCCATCGCGGTGACCAGGCTCGAGCGGGGGACGCCATGGGCGGCGTCGCACGCGGCCTTGCACGCCGCCATTCCCAGGTTGAGGAAGAAGTGCTCGTTGCCGCCGGCGAAGGCGAGGATGCGGTGGCGCTCGGCGGCCGGCAGGTCCTGTCCGGCCAGAGCCGGCGCGAGCGCCTTGATGACGAGCGCCGAGGCCGCGCGGTTCCGGTTGTGGCACTCGTCGCCCATCTGGAGCGCCTGCCCGATCAGCGCCTGTGCGTCGACGCCGCCCGTCTCGCGCACCGCCGCGCCGAGGGCGAGGCCCAGCACGTCGCGGAACCAGCGGAGGCGCTCGATCACCTCGGCTGCGAAGGCCCCGTAGCGCAGCACCTTGCCGAGCCCCTCGTTGAGCGTCGAGTACGCGCGGTTGCCGTCGGTCCGGTTCTCGACGACGAAGACCGGCATCGACGCGGTGGTGACACCGGCCATCGGGCCCACCGCCGCGTGCTGGTGACAGGGCTCGAAGTCGATCCGGCCCGAGCCTGCGAGCCGCGCCGCCTCCTCGGCGGTGCTCGCCATGCCCTCGTAGAGCAGCGCGCCGATCACCGCCCCGCGCAGGGGGCCGCTCATCCGCGGCCACTCGATCGGCGGACCCGCGTGCAACACCAGGCCGCGGCGCATGCCGGGAACGACCTCGATGGCGGGCCGGACGTCGACGAGCACGGGATGGGCGGCGAGCAGGCGCTCGATCGCCCCGCGGTTGGCCGCGTCCACGTCATCGCGCCACAGGCGCTCGAGGTGAGCGTCGAGCGGGGGCGGCTCCCACCCGACGCGGGTGACGCGGGCGCCCTGCTCGGCCATCGCCGCGGCGAACGACTCGGGGCCCACCGCGGCGATGACGGGCTCGCGATCGAGCAGGCCGCCCGGCTCCATCAGGCGCCCCGCGCGAGCGACAGCGCGGTCAGCGCGGCCAGCCGGTTGCTCGGGCAGACGATCGCGTCGACGGCGCGCAGCGCGTCTTCCTGGTCGGTGAGCCGCTGCGGATCGTCCTCGGTCCCCACCACGTGGGCGACCACCTCGAGTCGGCGGCCCCGGCGCGAGGCATGGGCACGGGCCTCGGTGATCGCCACCGCCGCCGCGCGGGCGGGATCGCGATGCGCGAATGATCCGAGCACGATGTCGAGCAGCAGGACGCCGACGCCGTCCTCGTCTCCCGCCCGGGCGATGGCGGCGGATCGGAGCGCCGGATCGATCATCGGGTGCGGGCGCCCGCGCGTGTACTCGGTGGCGCCGAAATCCACGAAGCGGACGGCGGCATCGCCGACGATCCGACGCGCCTCCTCGCACAGCGTCCCGCCCGTGTAGAGTCCGAGGATCTGGCCGCGCGGCGCGCGCCCGGGCGCGAGCTTCGGCGCCTCGAGGGCCGGCGCCGCGATCCCGATCGCCTCCACGGCGACCGCGGCGGCGACCTCGAGCGTGTCCACGACGCGCACTCCGCCGCGCGCCTCGCCGCCCCAGCCGAGCAGGCAGGCGAGGACGGGCTTGCCCGCACCGCTCACCGCCGCCAGCACCTCATTCACCACGGCGGCAGAGCCGGGCTTGGAGACCAGCGCGATCACCCGCGTGCCCGCGTCAGCGGCGAGGAGCGCGAGGGCCTGGAGCGTGGTGATGCCGCCGATCTCGGCGTCCAGATCTCGGCCCCCCGTGCCGATCGCGTGAGAAACGCCACCGCCGAAGCGATGAACGAGGCTCGTGACCTCCTGCAGGCCGGTGCCGGAAGCGCCAACGAGCCCGATGGCGCCACGTCGCACGCGGTTGGCAAAGCCGAGACCGACGCCATGAAGGATGCTGGTCCCGCACTCGGGGCCCATCACGAGGAGGCCCCGCGCGCGGGCGCGCTGCTTGAGGACGCGCTCGTCCGCGACGCTTACGCCGTCGCTGAAGACGAATACGTGCAGGCCGGCGGACAGCGCCTGGTGGGCCTCGGCCGCGGCATATTCGCCCGCCACGCCGATCGCGGCGAGGTTCACCTCGGGGGCCCGGCGCGCGGCGCTGATGATCGATCGGGGCGGCCGCTCGCCCGGCGCGTCCTCGACGCGGCGATGGCTCGCGAGGAGAGCCTCGGCCCGCTCCAGGGCGGCGCGACCCGCCGCCGCGCTCTCGGCGCGCACCGCCACCACCAGGTCGTTCGGACCGGCGCCCTCGGCCTCGGGCGCCTCCAGGCCCGCCTCGGCGAGCGTCGCCAGGTTGGCGGGCGTCCCCATGAGCAGCGCCGCCGCCCCGATCCCGGCGAGCCGGCGGAGCTCCTCGGCGATCTGCATCAGCTCGATGGAGTCCGCGTAGGAACCCCGGCGCAGCAATCCCGTCACGTACACCCGAGCTCGGCTCCTCTGCATCGGTTCATGGGTTGTGGCCTGTCCGTGCTCCGCGACTCGACTCGCGCGCGTCAAGCCGGCGGTGCGGCGCCCCGCGCGGAGCCGCCGGCGTCGGCGCGAGTCTCGCTAGGAACCGCTCGCGCCGAGGGCAGGCTCGGCGATGTCGAGGGTAACGGGGGCGTACTCTTCCATCCCTTCCAGGATCCGGGCGAGCGTCTCGCGATCGTGAACCGACCGGAACTCGACCAGGCTGACCTCGTGGAGCTTCCGGAACGTCAGCATCATGCGGCCGTCCTCCCTCGGAGTCGGATCCAGCGACAGCCTATGACGTTCCCCGGAGAGTGTCAATCTGAGCGCCGCCGTCCGCGGGCCGCCGCGCGCCCATGGCCGCCTCCGGACGCGTCCAGCATTGGGTCCCGCGGGTCACCTGCCGTGAGCATCCCCACCATCCATCCCGGGGTGTGCTCTAGGCTACTCCACTACCGTGGGAGTCGGCCCTGGCACGACCGGTCTCCCGCAGCGCGGACAGTGGGCCCAGTCTGCCTCTAGCAGGCTGCGGAAAAACCGGACTTTTGAGGCCGGGGCAAGATGACAGTTCGGCTACGATGCGCATAACCCTTCCGCAGGAGGTGCGCATGCGTGGCGATGACCGACAGCAGGGGGCGATGTACAGCTATATTTCGCCGGAGGCCCGAGTGCCTCACGACCACCCGCTCCGAGCGATTCGCGGCTTGGTGGACGACGTGCTGCGGGAGTTGTCCCCGCGCTTCGAGGGGCTGTACGCCCGGGTCGGCCGGCCGTCGATCGCGCCGGAGCAATTGCTGCGGGCCCAGTTGCTCCAGATCCTGTATACGATCCGCAGCGAGCGGCAGCTGATGGAGCAGCTCGACTACAACTTGCTCTTCCGCTGGTTCGTTGGCCTGAACATGGACGAGCCGGTGTGGGACCCGACCGTGTTCACCAAGAACCGCCAGCGGCTGCTGGACGGCGAGGTCGCCACCGCGTTCCTGGAACGTGTGGTGGCGCTGGCGCAGCAGCGGCGGTTGCTCTCGGGCGAACACTTCACCGTCGACGGCACCCTCATCGAAGCCTGGGCCAGCGTCAAGAGTTTCACGCGGAAGGACGGCCCGCCGCGCCCGCCCGACGATCCGGGTAATCCGACCGTGAACTTCCATGGCGAGCGCCGGAGCAACCTCACCCACGCCTCGACGACCGACCCCGAGGCGCGCCTGGTGCGGAAGGGCGTCGGCCAGGAGGCCAAGCTCGGCTACCAGGGCCACGCGCTCATGGATAATCGCCATGGCCTGGTGGTCAACGCCTGTGCCACGCAGGCGTCGGGTACGGCCGAGTGGGAAGCGGCGGTGCAGATGGTGACCGCG
>WNFO01019849.1_pt1 | contig 10371 bp, 9 predicted proteins | sample 5400251 | NCBI WGS metagenome assembly WNFO01 (sample SAMN13153354, study PRJNA577476) | soil metagenome | isolation source: 100 cm saprolite under Madrone tree | place: USA:California | collected 2016-06-14 | reverse complement strand
GGATCCAAACCACGTCGCGGTCAGTCCGACGCCTGGATGATTTTCCGGTGTCAGCACGTTCGCAGGTACTATCGGCAATCGCCCCGTTCCCAGCGTACCGGTCGCGTACTCGATCTTGATATGGCCCCGAGCGCGTTCGCTGATGGCCTCGAGCGGCGCGCGCACGGCGAAGTGTGGGTCATTCACAAAGCCGCCGAACGTTTCTGTGGTTTGCACATGGGCGCCGGCATCATCACCGATCACCGCCAGGCTGCGAGTGCCCTCCGCGAGCGGCAGTATCCCTCGATTCTTCAGCAGCACTGAGCCTTGCGTGGCGATTTTCAAGGCCAACCATTGGTGCTCGGCGCTTCTTACACCGGCAGAGGCACTGCCGAGGACCGGCGTATCGATGAGGCCGAGTCGAAACATGGGTCGCACCACATCCTCGACCAGCGCATCGACCCGCTTCAGGGGAACGCTTCCGGTCGCGATCGCTCGCCTCAACGGCGCACCGTAAAACTCGGGGAAACCAAAATCGCTGGCGCCCCCCGGCATTGACACGTCTAAACCTGCAAGTGCTGCCGCAACGGTGCTTCGATGCGCAAAATACCAATCGGATACCACGAATCCATCAAACCCCCACTCACGGCGCAGTACGGCGTCGAGCGCCGGGTTCTCACAAGCATAAATCCCATTCACCTGGTTATAAGAACACATGATGGCGCCGGCGTGCGCCTGCGTGACGGCGGCGCGAAACGCCGGATAATAAATCTCGCGCAACGCGCGCTCACCCACCCGTACATCAATTGCGGCATAGCTCGGCGCGTCGCCGAGTCGCAGCGTTTCCTGATTGTTGGCGACGAAGTGTTTTGGCGTGGCAATGACATGGCGACTTTGAATGCCGTTGATGATGGCGGCGCCGAGCTTCCCCGTCAGATAGGGATCTTCGCCCAACGACTCACCCGCGCGTCCCCATTTCGGTGTGCGCAAAATGTTGAGCGTCGGCGCGAGCACGACGTTGCGCCCCTTGCCGGCGTGTTCCTCGGCCAATGCCCTGCCGTACTCGCCGAGAAGTGTCAGATCCCACGTCGCTGCACCGGCGATTGGTGCGGGGAATTGTGTGACCTGCGTTAGGCCGTTGCCAACCCCCGCAGGGCCGTCCCCGAAACACAGCGCCGGCAGCGCGAGACGTTTAATGGCCGGAAGGTGCCCAATACAGGCATTCACCCCGGTGCCGTTCGCATCGAGAACGGTGTCTCCTTGCAGCAGCGACAATTTCTCTTCCAGCGTCATGGCATGTACCACTTTACGTGCGCGCTCATTGGCATCGAGCGCCGTATCAAGCCACGGCGATTGGGCAGTGTCGCCGGCGACTGATCCGGCCATGAGCGCGTTGCCGACTAACAAGGCACTTAGAAGAACGCGAGCGGCGGTCGACGTTAAACCCGCCGACCTCAAAAAATCGCGGCGTTGCATCCAGGTCCTAAAAGGCTGCGCACAGCTTTGGGTCCTGGAAGCTTACCCAACGACGGCAGTCGCCTCGATTTCCACCAAGAAATCCGGAAGCGCGAGTGCCTGAACGCCAATAAAGGTGTTGGCGGCAGGCGGCGCGCCGGCGTAGAACACACCTATTTCGCCGAGCACAGGGCCTAATTTGTCGGGCGAATGATCCACCACGTAGGTGCGCAGCCGCACGATGTCGGCGGGTGTGGCACCCGCCGCCGCCAAGACCTCGCGTAAATTGGCCAGGGCCTGTCGGGTTTGCGCGGCCAAATCACCCGCGCCTACCAGCTTGCCCTCCTTGTCCCAGGCCACCTGCCCCGCCAAGTGCAGCGTGTCGCCGCCCTTTTGTCGCACCGCATGCGAGAACCCAAACTGGACGCTGTTATACAAGGTCGGTGGATTTACTCTTTCAGCGCGCACGATGCTCTCCTTTCTGCTGACCCGAACCTAGAATTTCGAATGAAACGTAATACTAAGGGTTCGCGGCCGATTCGGAATGTTGGCTTGGGGGTAGAGACCCTGCTGCACCGTCGTGTCGGCAATAGTGGCCGTATTGTTGAAGACATTGGCCAGATTCACCAGCGCCGACCAGCGATCGGTTTTGACGCCGGCACGCAGGGTGGTCGTCTCGTACGCGGGGAACACTTCCACGAAGGTCGCAGGATCGGTCTGCAGCGCGCTGTTGCGCGCCGAGATGTGCGAATAATCGGCGCCCACCGTGCCGCTCATTTCGCGCACGCCCAGCGGCCATTCGTAGTTACTGGTCAGTGTGAATGTGGTCTTCGGTACATAGGGAATCGGATCCCCGACTAGGCCTTTGCTCGGGTTCGGGATATCGCCTGCAAGTTCAGCCTGATTGTAGTTGAAATACGCGCCGACTTGCCAGCCTGGCAACGGTATGGCCTCAAACTCGAGCTCGACACCCTTGACGGTGGCGCGGCCGGCATTGCCGGTGTACGGAAATGTCGAGGAACCTGAAGTCGCCTGTTCGATGATTTGGATCTTCGACCAGTCGATGTAGTAGAGAGCCCCGTTGGCAACCAAGCGATTGTTGAGCCAGGAGGTCTTACCGCCAAGTTCGTAGTTGATGAGTGAGTCTGAACCGAATCCGGCCGGAATGGCAACGCCCGCAATCGCTGCCGCCGTCTGGTCATTCACGCCGCCGGGTCGAAACCCCTGGGCCACTTGCGCGTACACGAGTACGTGCTCGATGGGCGTGTAGGATAGATTGGCTTTGCCGATTTGTCCGACGTTTGTCGCCTCGAGCGCGGGCCCGGGACCGCCGCCTGGACCGCCGCCGAAACCCACAATGGCATCGGAGCGCTGCAAATCGCTGATGTCATAGCGGCGTCCGCCCAAGGTGAGTTTCCACTGGTCAGTGATCGCCCAGTTCACTTCCGCAAAGAAGGTTTTCTCGCGGATCGTGTCGTCCTGAGTTCGATCCAGCAGCACGCTCGGCGTGGGATCAACGAAGCCATTGGGATCCGCTGTCACCACATGGCTTTCAAAGTGCCGCTGTTCGTTTTGGAAAAATCCTCCGACCAAGACTTGCACCGGAAATTGCCAACTCGAGGCAAATCGCGCTTCATAGGAGGAAACGTCGCGGTGCTTCGGATAGTTAATCACGCTGCGCCCCGCCCCGTCGATCGGCAGGCCGAGATAGAGGTTAATCACCGCCGAGGCGTCGCGCGTATAGCGAAAGTCGCGATCGAAGCGCGAGGCGGTTACGGTATAGGTTCCATAGCTCGCCTTGTCTTCGAATGCCAGCTCGTACATGTCCATGTTGTTGCCGGTCGGCTCGCGTGCGTAAATGTCTTGATAGAAACGCGGTTGGCCAATCGGCTGGAAATTGAAGTTCTGGCTGTTGTAGTAATCAGGTGCATCGGCGCTGGTGTTCTGCGTCATGGCCATGCCGGTCAACGTGATGTTGTCCGTAAATGCCAACTTCGCGGACGCACGTCCCGCCTTCACCTTGGTTTCGTTGGCGTCTCTTTCAAACTGATTGCTGATGTAGCCGGGGTTGTCGAGATAGAAGGCGGCGAAGCGCAGCGCAAATCGGTCAGTCATCACCGGAAGATTCACCATCGCATCGAATTGGCTGCCATTGCCGCCGCCTTGGGTCTGACGATAACCGGCGCCGGCCGAACCGCCGAAGTCAGTGAGGTTGGGTTTGGCGGTGATAAAGCGAATGGTGCCCGTCATGGAACTGGAGCCAAAGGTCGTGCCTTGCGGTCCTTTCAGTACTTCGACTCGGTCCATGTCAAACAGCATGATGTCCGGCGCTTGACCACCACCGTCCTGGCTATTTTCCCCCGTTATCACCACATCATCGAGGTATAGACCGACGGTACCTGCGCCGGCTGCGTTAACGCCGCGAATCACGTACCGCTTGTCGCCCGACGCGCCGTTGTCCTGCGTGGCAAGACCAGGAACCAAATGCACCCAGTCATCGACGTCGATGGCATTGATGGCGCTGAGCTGATCGCCGGAAAACGCCTGCACGGCGAGCGGCGTGTCCTGAATGTTCTCTTGTCGCTTGGTGGCTGTCACCACGATCTCTTCAAGACCGGTGGGCGCCTCAACCGCCCACACGCTAGTCGTCAGTAACGACGCTGCCGCGCAGGCCAGTAAACGTGTTGCAACACCGCCAATCGCGGGCCCGCTACGTGCCTTAATCGCGTAAAAGTGCATACATCCCTACCCCTGCTTTTTAGTCTCAATGCCACACGCTTGATTCTTAAACTTGAACCGCCAGAAGTTCAATCACAACGGCTCAGCAATTTCGTTGCGCTAAACGCAACGAAGGCTCGACTTGTGGGCCCGGAATGATTAAACGCGCCCGACCTTTCGCAGGGTCTCGCGTACCTTCTCGCGTCCGAAGGCATCGAGTTCGAGAATCGGCAGCCTCGGATAGCCACCCGGAAGCCCCTGGGCGTTGAGCGCTTCCTTGAGGATGGCTTGCGCCGAACCAAACCGGCCTGTGAGATTTTCAGTAAACCAATCGGCCATGAGGACGCGGTCGCGGGCGCCGCACTGCAGCGCCGCCTCCAATTCACCCCGCCACAAATGATTGTAGAAATCCGGTTGACCGCGCCCCAACACAGCGCCGGCGCCCATCGTGCCATCGCCGCCATGAGTGCGAATCAGCGTCGCACCGAGCTCGTCCATCCCGAAGCCAAAGACGCGCACACGATCCTTCAAAATAAAAAATGACTTCATGAACCGATCGAGACGGCCAGTGGAGTTCTTAACCGCGACCACCCTGTCGAGATCCGCAAGTCGATCCAGCAACTCGCAGGACATGTCGACATTGGTACCAGGCGGCCAGTTATAGATGCAAATCGGCAGGGAAACGCCGTGTGATACGGCGCGATAGAATTCGTAAATTTCCCGCTCGCCCGGCACAATGTAGGGCGGCGGCGTGACCAGGATGCCGTCGAACCCGGCACTCTTCGCCAGTGCCGCATTGGCGATCACTTGAGCAGCCGTGAACGCGTTGCAACCTGCGATGATCGTACGCTTACCTTTGAGCTGCTTGCCGGTGGTTTCAAACAGCGTCTTGCGCTCATCGTTCGAGAGGGTGAACCACTCGCCCGTCGTGCCCGCGATGACCAGGCCATGCATGCCTTCCGCGTCCAGCCACTCGAGCAGCGTTCCGAGGGCGGCCACGTCCAGTTCTCTATCCTTGTTGAATGGCGTCGTGATGGCGGGAATATATCCGCGCCAGTCGACTGAGTTTCTATCCATGCGCTTCTCCAGATCGCGAGCCGAATGATTTTTTCAGTCTCCCCAACGCCCCGATGACCCAAGCTTGGCGATACCAGGGGCGCCATCCGCAGTTTAGGTATCGAGCCAGCATTGTAACAATGACAACGAGTGCGTATGCTCGTTGCGATTAGTGCAACTAGCGGGAGCGACGCGCGTGATTACCGATGCGAAATTACGTTACTTGGTCGAGGCCGCCGCGCTCGGTTCTATGCGCGCCGCTGGCGATAAGCTCGAAGTTGCCGTCTCCTCGATCAGCCGTCAGATCGCCAACCTCGAACAAGAGTTGGGACTGCTGCTGATCGAACGCGGCCGTCGTTCCATCAAGCTCACCGAGGCGGGCGAGTTGGCGCTGCAATACTATCGGGAAAGCGTTGCGCACCGCGAGGCACTCGACTCGAGTTTCCAGGCGCTGCGCGGATTGCGCGGCGGTAAAATTCAGTTGGCGATCGGCGAGGGATTCGTGAGCGCCCTATCCTCGCTGCTGCAGAAATTCGTCACGAAAAACGCGGGCGTGTGGCTCTCGGTATCGACCGCCTCGACGCTCGACGTGATCCGCAATGTCGTCGACGATGAAGCGCATATCGGCCTCGTGTTTCACGCGCCAGCAGATCCACGGCTGAGCGTGCGCTGCTCCATTCCGCAACCCATCAAGCTCATCGTACATCCCGAGAACCTGTTGGCAAGGGCCACCTCGGTCACGCTCAAACAGCTGTCGGACCAGCGTTTGTGCATGCCGGAGTCCGGCTTTCGTATTCGACACATCGTGAATATGGCCGAGACTCAGGAACACGTGTCGTTAAGTCCTCGCATCTCGACCAATTCCCTCCACCTGCTGCGTGAGATGGTGAAATCGGGTGAGTACGTTGGCGCCGGCAGCGCTGCTGCCGCTACTCGAAAGCGCGCTTCGCACCTTGTTGCGCGGCAACGCCGAGAAATCGCGGGCAGCGGCCGGAGCCGCTAGTCACCCTTGAGATACTCGACAAGCTCGAGCTGATTGCCGAAAGGGTCTTTCACATACCATGAGTGCGAGGCGGGACACGGCCCCTCCTCCATGGTGATCGGGCCCGCCATCGCCTGACATCCATGCGCCGTCAGGTGGGCGACGGCCTTTTTGATATCGCCGACTTCCAAGCAAAGATGTGCCGCGCCGATATCGCTGTTGCGCGGCGGCGTGTCGCGCGCACTCGTCGGGCGCGAGTATTCGAAGAGCTCCAATTTGGCGTCCTGGCCGAGCGCCAGCATAGTGATCTTAAGCTTGGCGTCGGCGACGTTGACGTGCGCATCGGTCCAATCCGATCCGTCGGGTTGCTTGGGGATTTCGCGCGCATCGAAAGGCCCCATTTGATACAGCACCTTGGCACCTAAAACATCGGTGTAAAACCGCACGGCGCTGTCCATGTTGCGTACGGTCAAAGAGGAATGATCGACTCGTCTTAGCCCTAACGTGGTGGTTTCCATCGATGACATCTCCTTAAGATTACTGCGCTGAACAGCGGCACTGAAAATATCGCAAACCCTTCGTTGCGATGACGCATCGTGTTCATTGTGATCAACGCAACGAAGCGTCGATCACAATTTGCGAAACACATTCTACGCATTTTTTTACATTGAGATTCAAGGTGCACTCGTGATATTCCTTTGGCGCTGTCCCGGCGACAACGTGCATTCCAACAGTCCTAAAGGGGATATCAAGATGCTTGCGGCTTCCCAATCACGAACAATCGGACTTGCCTGTCTTTTAAGCGCGACGATTCAGCAGGCTAGCGCCCAAGACGCATCGAGATATTACACGGTTCAGCACCCTGAACAATTCAAGATCGACTGGGGTTCCTTTTACAAACAAGCGGATGCGATGACGGCGGCGGTGCGCGCCGAGTTCCCGCATCAGCTCGACTTGCCGTACGGAACAAATGTTAAGCAGCGTTTGGATTTGTATCTGCCGAAAAACAAAGCGAACAACGCGCCGGTATTTCTTTTTCTGCACGGCGGTGGCTTTCGTGAAGGTGATCGCGCTCAGTACGGGTTCGTCGCCAAACCATTCGCGGAGCAAGGAGTAATCACGGCGGTCGCGAGCTATCGGCTCACGGGCGATGGATTTAAATACCCGGACCAGCCGCAGGATGCGCGCCAGGCCTTTGTCTGGTTGTACAAACACATTGCTCAATACGGCGGCGATCCTCATCGGATCTATGTTGGCGGACACTCAGCGGGCGCGATATTGTCAGCTGATATCGGCGTCAATCGGCATTGGATGAAGGCCGCCGGGATTCCGGAAAAGGCTTTTCGAGGCATGATCCCGATCAGCGGGCCTTATGATTTGCGTACGCCCGGTCGCAAAGGCGAGGGAGACATCTATGCCGCGACGGCAACATTGCAGGCCGCGGCAAGCCCCTTGCTACACATTACGGATCCCGTTCCCGCCTCGATTATTGCCGTAGGATCGACCGAAGCGTATGTCACGAGTTCCGAAGAACTCGCGAATAAACTGACGGCAGCCGGCGCGCAAGCGACATTTCTGTCGCTCGAGGGGGAAGATCATCGCGACACCGTGCATGATCTCGGTGACAGCAACAGTGTGCTCGCGAAGGCGGTGCTAAAAATGATCCATGACGTGCCCCCGGGGTACTAAACCGCGACGCCTAGAAGAATTGCGATAAACACGATGCCTAAGGCTATTGGTACAACGTAGCGGACGGTGCCGTACCAGAGCCTGAAACCTGTCCCGGAGCCGATGTTCAGTTCGTGCGATACATTGGCCCTTGAGATGGCCCACCCTGCCATGAGCGCGACCATCAATCCACCGACGGGCAGCATGATGTTGGAAGCGAGATAATCGATGATTTCGAAGGGTGTGCGGCTCGAGGAAAATCCCAGCACGGTGAGAGGATGCACATTTTTCCAGACATTAAACGACAACACCGTGAGGATACCCATTGACCAAATGGCCATGCCCGCGCCATAGGTGGCCACCGCCCGCGATAGCGGCGTGTATTCTTCGAGAAACGCGACGATAGCCTCGAGCAATACGATGGTGGCGGTCAGTCCCGCGAAGGACAGCACCAGAAACATGATCGTGCCGAAAACCGCACCGTAGGGCATCTGTCCAAACGCGACAGGTAACGTCAGAAACACCAAACCAGGGCCCCCTTTCCCTTCCAATCCATAGCCGAATACCAGCGGAAAAATCGAAAAGCCCGCCAATACCGCGACCAAACCTTGCGCAATCGCGACCGTAAACACCGACTTGACGATCGAATACTCGTGTTTCATGTAAGCACCCACCGTCATGAGTACCCCCGCTCCAACTCCAAGGGAAAAGAACGCTTGGCCAACCGCTGCGAGAATCACCTTCCACGTCAACCGATCGAAATGAAACGACAGCAGAAATTCTGCTGCCGCGCGCGTGTCGCCGACGATGGACGCGTACGCGCAAAGGCCGATAAGTATCACGAAGCGCAGCGGCGTCAGGATCCCGGATACCCGTTCGATGCCTTTATTGACGCCGTGCGCAACGATGAGGGTAGTGAGAAGGATAAAAAAACCCGAGCAGGCGAGCATCCACCCGGGGCTCGCCAGCATGTTTTCGTATAACGTAACCGCTTGGTTCGGCTGCATTTTCACGAAAGAACCAGACAGTCCGAGCACGAAATACCGCAACATCCAACCGCATACCACGAAATAAAAGCTCAGCACCAGGAATATGCCCGTGAGGGCAATCGCCCCATAAGACTTCCACGCGGGGCTCACCCTATCGCGCTCGACCAGAAGGCGCATGCAGCCAGCAACGCTGCGGCCGCAGTAGCGTCCGATCAGCATTTCCGCGATCAATGCAGGGACGGCGAGCGTCGCGAGCGCGACAAAGTACACGAACACGAACGCGGCCCCGCCATTTTGACCCGCGAGATAGGTGAATTTCCAAAAGTTCGCAATGCCCGCTTCGGTGCCGATCGCGGTGATGAGGAATAAGAGATTTGATGACCATTGCTTCTTTTCCACTGCTCACCCGCGAATGATTTAATTTTTTTGACGCCGGAGTCGTTATAGCATTCGCGCGCCGTGCATGCTCTAATTCTCTGAACCACGGAGTACTCGAGACATGAAACATCGGCGCACTCGCCCACGTCTTGTCGCCTCGGCTTTCAGATTCTTGGCGCTGGCGACCTGTGTGCCTTGGGCTGTGCCTGCGAGGGCGCAGGACGCATCGAAGTACTACACCGTACAACATCCGGAACTCTTCAACACCGATTGGACCGGGTTTTACCGAACGATTGACGCGGCAACGGCTGCGGTGCGCGCGCAATTTCCGCACGTGCTTGCCCTCTCCTACGGGCAGAACATCAAGCAACGCCTCGACCTGTATATGCCGAAGCAAAAAGTCACGGGTGCGCCTGTCTTTCTATTCCTGCATGGCGGAGGATTTCGCGAGGGCGACCGTGCGCAATATGGGTTCATCGCTAAGCCATTCGTAGAAAAGGGAATCATCGTCGCGGTCGCCAGCTATCGACTGACCGACCCAGGATTTGTCTACCCCAGTCAGGTTGAAGATGTCAGACACGCTCTACAGTGGCTGCATCAGAATGTCCACACGTACGGCGGCGACAGCATGCAGCTGTATGTGGGCGGACACTCCTCCGGCGGTATTCTTGCGGCCGATGTCGGCGTGGATCGCAGCTGGATGACGCAGGCGGGAATACCGATGCAGGCGTTGCGCGGCATGGTGCCGGTCAGCGCACTGTACGATTTGCGTGTCAACGATTCAGCGGCTGCCAATAAAGTCTTCTGGAGTGTCTACGCCGCGAGCCCAGATCGCCAACGTGCCGCGAGCCCCATTCTCAATATCCGCGACCCAGTACCCAATGCCTTGGTGGCGGTCGGCTCCACGGAGCGACAGGAATTTGAGGACTTCGTCGCCGGCTCTATGGAGCTGGTGAAAAAATTAAGCGACGCGGGTGTGAAGGCGCAGTTCATGTCGCTCGAAGGTAAAGCGCATAAAGATACCGCGCTCGCGCTTGGCGATAGTTTAAGCCCCTTGTCACAAGCTGTGGTTGGAATGATTCTGGGCACATAAAGATCACTGCCGACTGCAGGCCCTACAGGTCGTGTGGTGCATCCATCCGCCCA
>WNFO01020446.1_pt1 | contig 10372 bp, 7 predicted proteins | sample 5400251 | NCBI WGS metagenome assembly WNFO01 (sample SAMN13153354, study PRJNA577476) | soil metagenome | isolation source: 100 cm saprolite under Madrone tree | place: USA:California | collected 2016-06-14 | reverse complement strand
CCCCGGGTTCCTTCTTTCTCCCGTCCTGGATCCCTCTCCCCGTCCAGGGAGAGGGCAAGCGCGCCTGGCGCGCGCGGGTGAGGGCAGTAGCCACTTATGTGGGTTCCGGAGTTCGTGACACAGTAGTACGAGTGTCCTGAGTTAGAAGTTGGTCGTAAGAGTGATCGCGCTCTTGTCGGCCCAATCCGTGCTTACTGTCACCCTGAGCGAAGTGAGCAACGCGAACGAAGTCGAAGGATCTCGGAGCTTCGCGCCAGCGAAGCCGGTACCGGTTCTGTGCTCTGGCTTGGATCCCTCTCCCTGTCCAGGGAGAGGGCAAGCGCGCCTGGCGCGCGCGGGTGAGGGCAGTAGCCATATCAACCTCGCTCTCAACACCCTGCGTCAAAACTGGCTTCCTTCCTAATCTTGAGAGCGCAGGCTGTTGAAAACGCCATTTCAACAAACTGCTAGTCACCAGGTCTGCGACTTGCGCCGCCGCGCTGAAACTTCATCATTGGTAAATCTCGCCGTCATTGGATGCGGACACTGGGGACCAAAGCATGTCCGGGTCTTCAGCGAATTGCCGGGGTCGAATGTATTGGCCGTCGCCGATTCCCACACTGAGCATTTGGCTAGAATTGAAAAATCGATACCTCATTTGGTGTGCTTACCCAATTATCTTGACGTTTTAGGCGACGCGCGGGTTTCCGCCGTTGTGGTCGCGACGCCTACCCATACCCATTTCCCTATAGTTCGTGACGCGTTGGCCGCCGGCAAACACGTGCTTTGCGAGAAACCGCTGTGTGAGTTGTCCGCCGATGCGGCCGCCCTCGTCGCTCTTGCGGCGCGGCGCCGGCGCGTCCTCATGGTGGGACATACATTCTTGTTTGATCCCGGCGTCGTGGCTCTCAAGGAACTCCTCAAAACCGGTCAGCTAGGCAACATCCGTTATCTTTCCGCGAACCGCACCAACCTCGGCCCGATTCGAACAGACGTCAACGCCGCCGGTGATCTGGCTACTCATGATATTGCGATCTTCAACTTTCTTCTGGATAGCGAGCCCCAACTGGTCTCGGCCTCGGGAGGATGTTTCCTGCGCAAAGGGATCGAAGACGTCGTGTCGATCGTACTCAGATATCCCGGTCATGTACTGGCTACCCTGCACGCAAGCTGGCTGCATCCTCGCAAAACTCGCCAGATCGCCGTGGTAGGCACTCGCCGGATGGCGACTTGGGATGGCCTCGACCCGGAGAATCCGCTCGTCCTGTACGACAAGGGAGCCAGTGCCGAAGTCGATAGCAAAGGGCGCTCGCTGCCGGCCTCCGGCTCAATGTGGGACGGAGAAATAAGCCGGCCCCGCATTGTCCCCGGCGAACCGCTCAAGGTGCAGGCAGCGCAGTTCCTCAGCCGCATTCGAACACGCGAATTTGGCGGGCTCTCCGATGGCCGCTTCGCACTGGGAGTAGTGCGAGTGTTGGAAGCCATCGGTGATTCCATAAAAGCAAATGGATCGCCGGTAGCCGTCAGGTAATTCTCCACAATCTCATGGAATCACTATCGCAAGTCATTCCGCTGGTTGATCTCCGTGCGCAGTACCGGCAACTGAAACCCGAAATTGACATGGCAATCGCCAAGGTCCTCGAAGAGTGTACATTCATTCTGGGACCCGCCGTCGACGAGTTCGAGAAACGTTTTGCGGATTATATCGGCGTCCGGCACGCCGTCGGTGTCAGCAGCGGTCTCGACGCGCTACGGCTCGCGCTGACGGCCCTGAACGTCGGTCCCGGCGACGAAGTGCTGGTGCCCGCCAATACCTTCGTTGCCACTGCATTGGCGGTTACCGCCGTAGGCGCCCGCCCGCTCCTCGTGGACTGCGACGCGCGGACCTACACAATTGATCCCTCTCTTCTCGAAGAATCAATAACGCCGCGGACCCGCGCGATTATTCCAGTCCATTTCGCCGGCCAGGCCGCCGATATGCAGCCGATTTTGCGTATGGCGCAACGCTACGGTCTCCGGGTGATTGAGGACGCGGCTCAGGCTCACGGCACACTCTACGGAAACCAGCGTTGCGGATCGTTGGCCGCGGCCGGATGCTTCAGCTTTTATCCCGGTAAAAACCTCGGCGCATACGGTGACGGCGGCGCCGTCACCACAGACGACCCCGCGGTCGCGGCAAAGTTGCGCACGCTGAGAAACTACGGACAGCGCTCCCGGTACGACCATGCCGTCAAGGGCTTCAATGCAAGGCTGGACAGCCTTCAGGCGGCCGTCCTGAGTGTAAAATTGCCCCGCCTGGACCAATGGAACGCGCGACGTAAGGAACGGGCCTCACTGTACCGCGAACTCCTCGCGGGAGTTGGAGACGTGACGATTCAGCCGCCCGCCGCCTATACGGATCACATCTACCACCTGTTTATAATCGAAAGCGCACATCGCGACGCCCTCCGTCTCAATCTCAAACAATCCGGTGTCGAGACGGGTATTCATTATCCGATACCGATTCACCTGCTTGCGGCGTATGCGGACCTTCAATACTCGCGCGGCGATTTTCCGATAACCGAGAAGCTTGCTGCCCACTCGCTCTCGCTTCCAATGTTTCCCGAAATCACCGAAGCACCCGTTCGCCACGTAGCCGCGAACATCGCAGCTTTTTTTTGCCGCAACACTTGGAAGACACGCGCTAGTGTTCTGAGTTAGAAGTTGGTCGTAAAAGTGATTGCGCTCTTGCCGGCCCGATCAGCGCATGCTGTCACCCTGGGAGTTTTGAATTTTTTTACGGAAGTTCTTTTTTCTTATTCCGTCTCCGTACCCATTTCCGATCCCTCTCCCTGTCCAGTCCAGGGAGAGGGTTAGGGTGAGGGCAGTGGCCACATCTGACACTGGGCGAGCTTGCGAGCCGAGCTAAGGAGTCTGCGACGTGCGCAGCCGAGCGCAGCGAGGCAAATAAAAGTGTTACCGCCGTCCCATTGACGATGACCTGCCTCGACTCCGGCAGCCTCCGCCTGGGATGGACACACACCCGACAAACCAGAAAATTCACAAACTCTGAGCGAAGTGAGCAACGCGAACGAAGTCGAAGGATCTCGGACCGCTTCTAAGATCCCTCGCCCGCTTGCTGCCAAGATGGGGCAACCGGCTCTCTCTGAAGATCCCTCGCCCGCTTAATTGCGGGAGAGGGCAAGCGGCGCGGCGGTTGCGTGTTTTGCAACCGCCGTGACGCGCAGGTGAGGGTGCAGCCTGCGTTGCCCTCCCGGGCGGGTTCTATTGTTTCAGTGAATTTCTAACTCACGAGACTACCCACACTGGCTAATGCGCATCCTGCACGTTATCGCGGGTCTCGACCGGCGGGAAGGAGGTCCTCCGGAGGCCTGTCTACAGCTTTGCCGCGAGCTGGCGCGGCGTGGGCATGAAGTCAGTATCTACTCCACTGATCTCAATTTGAGAGGATCTCCAACCGAGGAGCGCGACGCTGCCGTCACGATCAAACGCTTTCCCTGCAAGCCGCGGCTGAGGTACTCGCTCTCGATGCCGCTAGCGTTCGCGCTTCGGCGCGACATTCCGTCATTTGACATCGTCCATATAAACTCCCTATACACGTTTCCTTCGACGGCTGCCGCGTACTATTGCCGGCACTTTCGGGTCCCGTATCTGCTTCGCCCGCATGGCACCCTTGATCCATACCTCTTCGCACGTCACCGTCCGCGCAAGTTCGTATACGAATGGCTAGTCGAATTAAGAAATCTCAAACACGCAGCGGCGGTTCATTTCACCGCCGCTGAAGAAATGGAATTGGCGCGCCGATCAGTGCCCGAGATAAAGGGCGTGGTAGTCCCTCTGGGCGTGCATCCTCGCGAATACGATCGGAACATGACCGCACCAACATCAGGGACGAGCCAATACGGCGAAGCGGGCCGGAGGAGCATTCTGTTCCTCGGCCGGCTCAATTTCAAAAAGGGACTGGATCTGCTCGTGAAGGCCTTCGGCCTGGTGGCGCGCACACACGACGACGTTCGTCTGATTCTCGCCGGCCCCGACGAGGATAACTACAGCACTCGGGTGCGGCGCTGGCTCAAAGAGGAAGGGATACTGTCAAAAGCCCGTTTCACCGGTATGCTGACCGGCAAGGAAAAAGTCGCTTTGCTTCACAGCGCTGATATCTTTGCCCTCCCCTCCTATAGCGAAAACTTTGGCCTCGCGGTCGTTGAGGCGATGGCGAGCGGACTTCCGGTCGTAATCTCGAATCGCGTCAACATCTGGCGCGAAGTAGCGGGCGCCAATGCTGGTATCGTGGTCAACTGCGACGCCGTCGCGCTCGCCGATGGCCTCGTGGCCTTGCTGGACGAGGGCGAATTGAGGCGCACCATGGGTGAGAATGGCCGGCGACTCGTCAGACAGCGCTACGACTGGAAGATCGCCGGGGAGCAGATGCTCTGCGTCTACCGCGAAGTCCTCTCCAAATCGAACCGCTGGTTCCCTCGTGAAAGCGATGCCCGCGCGATTTCATAAGTACTACGTAATCCCTGGCAGGATGTTGAGAAACTCTCAAAAAATCGAGATGAGGTGCCTTTCCCGCTCGCGGTCGTTCTTTTCTGATTCCTTCTCTCTCCCTTCACGGATCCCTCTCCCTGTCCAGGGAGAGGGCAAGCGCGCCTGGCGCGCGCGGGTGAGGGCAGTAGCCACATCTACTTCGCTCTCAACACCCTCGTGAAAACTGGCTTTGTTCCTAAACTTCTCTCCCGTGCTCTTGCCGGCCCGATCAGCGCTTGCGGTCATCCTGAGCAGGTCACGCGGGGAGCCACAACACGACACGCCAGGAGAAAACCGCGGCGACCTCCGCACAGCGAACATTTAACGAACGCGGCGGTTTTCTCCTTAGAAGCGAAGTGAGCAACGCGAACGAAGGCGAAGGCTCTCGGACAGCTTCTATTGAGTCTCTGCAAATCATAGTGACAGTTCCGGTCTTGCTCGATCTCTTGCTCTGTCATTCTCGCGCGTGGCTGCCGCGCGAAGAATCCCGGTCCTTCCCCACGTCCTCCAGCGGAATTCGGGATTCCTCGCGCGTGCCAGACACGCGCGCGGGAATCACAGAGAAATTCGACCGAGCGGACGTGCCGTGTCTCATCTTGTGCAGGACTCAATAAGATCCCTCGCCCGCTTAGTTGCGGGAGGGTTGGATGGGCCTTCGGCCACCCCGCACGGGCTGAAAATGGCCGTCTTTTTTCGCCAAACGTTGTTTGAGCGGCGCTATTTTCATAGCAGAGGGCAAGCGGCGCGGCGGTTGCGTGTTTTTGCAACCGCCGTGACGCGCGGGTGAGGGTGCAGCGTTCGTTCCCGTCCCTGGGTGGGTTCTATTTTTTTCAGTGAATTTCTAACCTGACATTGGCCGCATCTCGTCGATGACTGCCGCGATTAGATGACCGCCGCGATTACCACCGCTGCTCACCGTTGCGCATCACCGTTGCCCGTCTCCGTTCTGATACCCACCAGGAACGAGGAGGCCAATATCGCCAAGTGCCTGCGCAGCGTCGCATGGGCTGGCGAAATCTTTGTCGTCGATTCCCTGAGCACCGATCACACCACCGAGATCGCTCGGAGCATGGGTGCTCGGGTCATCCCGTTTCGATGGGACGGCAAGGACCCGCGAAAATACAATTGGTCCCTTGCCAACCTGCCATGGCAAAACGAGTGGGTCCTCGTAGTGGACGCGGACGAAGAAATTCCGAATGCGTTACGCGACGAGATCGCCTACGTCCTCAACACCCGCTTCGATTGCGCCGGCTTCATCGCGCGCTTCGACTACTACTTCCTCGGCCGCCGGATGCGCCACGGCGATCCCCTGTGGAAGCTGGTGCTGTTCAAGCACACCCTTGGCCGTTTCGAACGAATCGATGTTCCCGAAGTCACCGGCTACGACATCGAATTGCATGAACAACCGCTCGTGCAGGGCCGGATCGGCCGCCTGCGGACGCGCATGGTCCACCGCGACAACGAGAGCCTTTATCATCACTTCTATCGCCACAACATATATTCCGACTGGGAAGCGGCTTTGCGCACGCGTTATCGAAACCGCGATCGGGCTCTCGAGCTGCGCGCCGATCCATTCGGCACTGCGCTCCAGCGCCGCCGCTTCTGGAAGCAGCTCTTCATGAATCTGCCCGGTAAGCCCTGGCTCTATTTCATGTGGGCTTAAATGTATGGTTTTCTCGACGGCAGACCCGGCTTCATCTACGCCGCCTTGAAAGCCATACATTGGTATCAAGTCAGCGTGAAAGAGTACGAGATTCGTCTGCGCGGGAATGACCCTTCCTCTCATGTCGAATGAAGCGCGGGGTACGCTACTTCCCGCTGGCTTCCAAAACTGCCGTGGATTTGCGCGCGGTTTGCGGCAATCTCTCATTATCGCGGCCGAACTAGCCGCCGATACGGCCGCGCTCGCCGCGTGGCTTTCGTGGCCGCGCTTCTCCGTCACTTCTTTCAGGCTGGTTTCCGGACTCGTTAAACAGGGAGTCGTCGCGCGCACAGTCCTTGACGTCGGCGCGAACACCGGGCAGTTCGCGGTGGCCGCTGCGAAACTCTTCCCCGCCGCTCGGGTCTACTCCTTCGAGCCCCTTCCGGCATGTGTAACGCAGTTACGCCGGCACGCGAGTAAACTTCCAAATCTGACGATTTACCCGTTCGCACTCGGCGATCACGAGGCCGATGATCTGCCCTTCCACGTCAATTCAAATAACCAGTCGAGCTCTGCGCTTCGCCTCACGGAGGGCCACCGAACCGCCTTCCCGGATGAGAAGGAAACTGCCTCAACAACGGTTAAGGCATCCACTCTCGACCGCATATTCGAATCGATCGACTTGGCTCCGCCGGTATTGCTAAAGCTCGACGTACAGGGCTATGAGGCGAAAGTCCTGCTCGGCGGCGTCAAGACCTTGAGGCGGGTCGACTACGTAGCGCTTGAAGCGTCCTTGCGACCGATGTATGATGGCGATGTATTGTTTCTCGATCTCGTCCGCGTGATGGCGGGCTACGGATTTCGCTTCCTGCGCCCGGTCGGATGGCTTGCCGATCGCAAAACGGACGAAGTTCTGCAGATGGACGCTCTCTTCGAGCGAGCGCCCTGAGAATGCCTCAAGCCGGATAGGCGTCAGGGCTGGCCGCAGAACGAACTTGACCCGGGCGCCCAATCCCCCGCCTCTCCGTCCCGACAAGTCCCCAATAGTCCCGCCTTCTTCTGAGTAATCACAACCCGAAGAAATAGAGCACGCCCGCAATGTGAAAAATGACCAGCACGCCCACCGCGGCCGCTAGACCAATGTGGAAGTGAAGCCACCCGGTGCTGAGTTCGAGATTAAACTGGTTATGCTCGAGCCGTACCTTGCGTTCGGCTATATCCACCAGTTCAGCATAAACGGAAGCGTCGCCCCCGAGGTCCGAGCCCGCCTGGCGCGCCCCCAGGCACATTCCCGGCGCTGGATCGGCGCCCGTCAGCGTCGCCCACAGCATCCTCAATGCCGGCTGGTTGCCGGTCAGGATTGGCCTGACATTCTGAATATAAGCGTGGACAAGTAGTTCGGAATGACCCAGGATACGCTCCTCGGCCTCGACATAAAGTGCGTTGAAACTCGCTTCGACGTCTTCCAACCTGACTTCCTGGTCCGGCCTGACGCGCATCGCGTGCGGCAGAAAGTCCTCGATAGACGCGCCTAGCAGGCCGCTCAAGACCAGGAGGACGACCGCACTCTTCAGCGTCAACTCGAGCGTGCTTGCCCTGCCCGCCTGAACGTGCCACCAGAACGGCAGTATCGCGAGCATGCCGATCGAGATGTGAGCGAAGCGCCACGTTTCCAGCCGGTCCAACAAAACGAATCGCAAAGCGAGCGGCCGCGGCAGCCGCATCGCCAGCCTGAGCCATCGCAGCGAAAACCACAATGAGCGTTTGCGTCTGCTGTAAGTGGCCGCCAGCATAAACGCGATAAGCGTGGCCAGCCCGGTCCAGTACGATCCGATTCGCGCGCCGAACTGCGCCGTCGCCGCATGTACGCTCACCACGGCTGCGCCGCAAATCACGGCCCATAGCGCCACCGACGCAACCGGCGCGGTATGTCGCCGTTCGGCGGCCTCTCCGATCTGTTCTCTCACCGATTTTTATCTGCTCTGCAATTTCTAGTCGCTGCCGCCCCTGGCCTTGCGCACACGCGAGCCGACGCTTACCGCGCCGGTCTGCTCGAATAGTTCCGCCGGGTCGATCCGGATCGCCGCCCCGGTTGGGCAGCTATGAACGCATCCCATGAAGGGCAGCCCGTCGCACAGATCGCACTTTATGGGAAACGCCGCGGGCACGTGTTGGGCGCCATCGGCTCCAGCGACGGTAACCGGCTTGCGTTCGCTCCTCCCCTTGCGCCCGCCGCCGAACAGCCGCTGCAAAAGCCCCGCTTCGCCGACATCGTGCGACGCCACCGGGTAGGGCCTGAAGAAATTCGGGTCGCCCATCGTATGGCTCTTGCGCGCCTGCGCCCGATCGAACGTCGGCGTGTCGATCATCGCGATATTGTCGAAGGGACACGCGATTGCGCAGTTGCCGCATCCGATGCACATGTCGTACTGGAAATAGATCTCGCCCTCGGGACGCCGCTTGATCGCGCCGGTCGGGCAGCTGTTCATGCACTTCGGATCGTCGCAATGGCGGCACGCGCTTGGGATTAGGTACTTGCCGATCTGGATGCCGTTGCGGATCAGGCGGCTCTTGCCATGCAGCGATTCGCACGCCTTGACGCACTCGTCGCACTTGATGCACAGGTCCAGGTCCATCACCAGCAGCGCATCGGCCTGGAGCACCCCCAACTGCCCGCTTCGTTCGAGCAGTTCCGACATTTCCGGCGTGACTTTCTCGGCCTGCTCCTTGCGCTCCTCGATGAGCTTGCGAACCCCTTCCTCGATTTGTGGGTAATTCCGGCAAAGCTTGAGAAACTCTTCCGCCGGAATCTTGATTAGCTCGCACTTCCCCGCCGTCAGAACGCTCGCCGATCGTAAGCCCGATCCCAACAGCGCCATTTCGCCGAAGTATTCGCCCGCGCGCGAATAATGGAGCACGCGGTGAGTTCCGTCCTCGCGCGCGAGCACCACCTGCACGAAACCGTCGCGGATGATGTAGATCGCGTCGCCCGGCTCGCCCTGCGTCACCAGCGGAATACCGCGCAGTTCGTAGCGCACAATTTCGCACTTCGGAATCAACTCGTTGATGAACGAGGCCGGCACGCCGCGAAACAGTTCGAGTTCGGCCGCGACCACCCGCACCGCGCGCTCGCGGTAGCGGTCCGCCACCAGCGCCCGCGCGTGTGGATTGACTTCGAGATATTTGAGCGCATGGCGCGGCAAATAGAAGATTTCGGCATCCTCCACCGCCACGCAATCGGTGGTGCGCGGCAATCCTCCAATCGCGCCAAGCTCGCCGTAGAAATTTCCCTCCTCCACTCCCGCCACGCGCACCCGCCTGCCGTCCGGACCATCGTCGAGCAAGTCGACGTTGCCGCTCAGAACGATGCAAACGTCCAGCTCGTATTCGCCCTTGCGGCACATGACTTCGCGATGCGCAAAGCGGCGCACCCCCATTCCCGATTCATGCTCGTACGCATTCAGGAACGATTCCCGTTGCTCGTCCGTAAATTGAGTGAAGAGCTCGATTGCGCTCAGCCGCTGCCATAGCTCGGCAGCCGAAAGCGTCACGCTCCTCGAATCGTTCAACACGTCGTCCGAGCCCTCCCCGCGACCGCCATAGCAGTCGCGTTCAGCCCTCGAACTGGATGCGCCCGATGATGTCGTTCACCGACGCCTTGCCATTCTCCGCCAGCAGCCCGTCAAGCTCGCGATCGATCCGCCCGAGCGCGCCCGCGCCTTCCTTGAACAACGCCGACCCGACCTGCACCGCCTTAGCCCCCGTCAGATGGGCGGTGTAGGCGTCGCGCCCGCCGTTTATCCCGCCCACCGCAACCACGTCGAGCAGCCCCGCACTTTCATTGTAAAAGGCGTGAACTTGCGAGAGCGCCCGCTTCTTCCCTTTTGCGACGCCGGTTTTTACATCGACTTCGAGATCCTTCGGCAAATCGTTCGCGCAGACCGCGATTCCGACGTGGAGCAGCTTGAAGAGGTCGGTAACCGATCGCGGCTCCAGTTGCAGCCGCGGCGGAACCTTCACCGCAATTACCGCCTCAACTTCGCCGCGCACGCGCCCGACCAGCGCCTTCAGCCGGTCGAACGTCGCAAACGGCGCAACCGAATTCTGCACGTAATCGTCGGCGAGATTCAGTTCGATAATCTTGACGCCCGCGCGCTCGAGCGCCTGCGCAACTTTTACGATCTCCTCGTCCGTATTGCCGACGACGCTCCCGACAATCGT
>WNFO01013336.1_pt1 | contig 10374 bp, 6 predicted proteins | sample 5400251 | NCBI WGS metagenome assembly WNFO01 (sample SAMN13153354, study PRJNA577476) | soil metagenome | isolation source: 100 cm saprolite under Madrone tree | place: USA:California | collected 2016-06-14 | reverse complement strand
CTACGTCCTCATCGATTCGCAGATATAGCAACATCGCCGACAGATAGAACACCGTCGACAGCGTGTTCTTTTGCTCCGTGATCCACGCCACCGACTCCACGCCCACCGGATGCAGTGCGAAAATGAACGCACCAATCCAGGCGCCTTTGATGGAGAGTCGGCGCAGCAAAAGCGCAAACAAACACGCCGACGTGGCGTGCAGTGCTACGTTCAGCAGGTGATAACCCAGGGTCGCGTCCCCCCACAACCGGTGCTCCACCCAGAACGCGCTGTAGAGCAGGGGGTAGTACTGCCCCGTTGCGCCGATCTGGAACCATATTCGCCACAGGCCCTGTAACGATTGCAGGTCCGGGCGGGTGATGTAGGCGATGTCGTCCCACAGCAATCCCCCGCGCATCGCCGGCAGGTATGCAACCAAGGTCGAGGAGAACAGCACCAATCCAAGCCAGATGTCGTAAGTCGCACGGACAGGCGTGGACGGTAAAACCGCGTCCGGGGAAAGTACAGAGATCCCGCCGCGTGCTTCAATCTTCGCCTTGGATTTGTGCTTCTTCATTGCTCTCGAATTCATTCACGGTGGACTTTGCGCGCGATCAAGGACTCGGAATTGAAGTACTTTCCACTAAAACGCGCTCCTCGGACAAGTGGAAACTTCAGTTCCCGAAGCCACAACACGCATGGCCGTGACAAAATCGTCAGAGCCAAGGATAATGTCAGGCTACTTGGAAGGTAATGCCCTTGAAACAGATCCTTATTCGACGCGGTTCACCTATCGTCGCGGACGTTCCGGCTCCCCAGGTTTCCGACAATACCATCCTTGTTGAAGTCGCATTCTCATTGATAAGTACAGGTACGGAGAGCGCCAACCTTTCATCGGGAGGCAAGTCTGTACTGCAGCAAGCCTATCAGGAACCAGCGAAGATCGTGCGCGGTCTGCAACTCGTGCAGCAAGTTGGGGTTCGCCGCGCGATGGAAATCGTCAACGGCGAATTGGATGCGGCTCATGCGGCCGGGTATTCGTGTTCGGGCACCGTTGTAGCGTGCGGCCGCCGCGTCGTCGGTTTTGCACCAGGTGATCGGGTAGCATGCGCCGGAGCAAACAAGGCCAACCACGCGGAAATCGTTGCTGTCCCACAGAACCTGGCCGTACGTTTGCCCGAGGGTTGTGATTTGGAATCGGCCGCGTCCGCGACGGTGGGCGCCATCGCGCTTCAGGGAATCAGACGGGCCGATGTTCGCCTGGGAGAAGTTGTCGCTGTAATCGGTTTGGGACTCATTGGTCAGATCACGGTTCAGCTCCTGGCGGCATCTGGATGCAGAACAGTGGGGATAGACATCGATGCTTCGAGGGTCAGTCTCGCCAGGGCACTTGGACTGAATCTTGGTATCGAGGGCCGTTCCGGCGATCCGACGCAAGCTGTTTTGAACTTCACCGGAGCCAGGGGCGTGGACGCAGTCATCATAACGGCTTCATCTGAATCGCCGGAGATAATCCAGCAGGCCATGCGAATGGTCCGCAAGAAGGGCCGTGTCGTAGTGGTTGGCTCTGTTCCGCTTCAGGTGGATCGCAGTCCGTTCTATGAAAAAGAAGCGGATTTGCTCATCTCGTGCTCGTACGGACCTGGTCGATACGATCCGGACTATGAAGAAAACGGGAACGACTATCCTTACGCGTACGTTCGGTGGACCGAGAATCGGAACATGGCCGAGTATGTCCGACTCATCGCCGAGGGAAAAGTCGACTTTAAGCGTTTGATCGGAAAAGTCTGGCCCTTATGTGAAGCGCCAGAGGCGTATTCAGATCTGAAACAGAACAGACACGTGGCGGTTCTCCTGTCCAACCCAGCACCCACTCCTACTGCTGCACGGGACAGCCGCGTTCCGGAGGCCGGATCGAGGACTTTGAATGGCGTGATTCGGACAGGCATCGTTGGTCCGGGGAGTTTCGCTCGCGCTGTACACCTTCCGAATTTGAAACGGTTGAACCGGATGTTCTCGATTTCGGCGGTTGCCTCGCGAACAGGCGCAAATGCACTCACTGTCGCCACGCAATATGGTGCAGCGCATGTTTCGACTTCGGCCGACGAACTTTTTCAGAATCCGGAACTCGATCTGATTGTGATTTCGAGCCGCCACAATCTGCACGCGCAACTTGCTGCCAGGGCGGCGGCGCACGGCAAGGCAGTCCTGCTCGAGAAGCCTGCCGCATTGACGAAACCAGAACTGGACGACCTTCTGAAAGCATTTGAGGTTTCCAACAGCATGTTGGTCGTTGGCTTCAATCGAAGATTTTCTCCATTAATTCGTGCAGCGAAGGCGGTCATAGACCAGCGTTCCGGCCCACTATTCATGACGTATCGAATGAACGCGGGTCACATTCCTCCCGAATCATGGATTCAGGGTCCCGAAGGGGGCGGGAGGATTATTGGCGAAGCCTGCCACATCTTCGATCTATTCAACCACGTGGTTGGCAGAGTTCCTGAAGAGGTGACTGCCCTGCCATTGCGGCCTGCTGCGGCTCACATACCTGTCACTGATAATTTCGTTGCGACGCTGCGCTATTCCGACGGGTCGGTCTGCACGCTTGCCTATACGTCGCTCGGTTCGCCGGAACTCCCCAAAGAAGCGATGGAGGTTTTTTTTGATGGCAAGAGCATCGTTCTCGACGACTATCGAAAGTTGCTGTTCTATGGGTGTGACGGCAAGCCCGCGAATTCTCTTCACCCGGAAAAAGGGCATCTGGAAGAGCTCGAGGCAATCGCCGGGTACCTTATCAAACAAGGCCCCCTGCCTATGACACTGCAGGAGATCGAGGCAGCCACAAACATCTCCTTTATTGTAGACGGGCTCGTGCGAAGCAGCGCATGTGTGGAATCGTAGGAATCTTCAACCATAGCTCATCGGCCGAAGTCACCGAAGACACTCTATTGTCAGCGCGTGATTCGATGATTCACCGGGGACCGGATGACCATGGGCTCTACATCAGTCCGGATCGGTCCCTTGGATTGGGCCATCGGCGGCTCTCGATCATTGACCTCTCGCCCGCGGGCCGACAGCCGATGAGTGACAGCGAGGGCCGGTTCTGGATTATCTTCAACGGTGAGGTTTACAACTTTCTCGAACTTCGCCGCGATCTCGAGGACGACGGCATCGTCTTTCGCTCCCGCTCAGACACGGAAGTCCTCATTTACCTTTACAAGAAACATGGAAAGGAAATGGTTCGCCTGCTGCGCGGCATGTTCGCATTCGCGATCTTCGATCAACAGCAGCGCGCCCTTTTCCTGGCGCGCGATCGCATCGGTGTAAAGCCACTCTACTATTTCAACCGTGGAGGCAGTTTCGCGTTTGCATCTGAGATCAAGGCACTGCTGGCCTTCAATAAGGTCGCACGCGAGGTCAATTCCGAGGCGTTTTACCATTACCTGTCGTTTCTGACTACGCCCGCGCCACAAACGCTGTTCGAAGGCATTTTTAAGCTTCCTGCGGCTCATCGAATGATGGTGGATTCCTCCGGAAAGATCGACGTCGAACAGTGGTGGAACCCGATGGCATCGCAGCCATTGAACTTGAAGGAAGACGAGTACGTTGACCGCATTCGAAATCTGCTCAGGCAATCCGTTCGATATCGGATGATCAGTGATGTTCCTTTCGGAGTGTTTCTATCGGGAGGTATCGACTCGTCGACAAATGTGGCGTTAATGGCCGAAATGATGGATCGTCCTGTTGAGACATTCTCGATCGCCTTCAAGAATGAGCCGCAATACAATGAGTTCCCGTTTGCGCGGGCAGTATCGTCTGCGTTCAGAACGAATCACCATGAAGTCGAAATCGGAATGGGCGATCTGCTCGAATTCCTGCCGCAATTGATTCACCATCAGGATGAACCGATCGCCGATCCGGTCTGTGTGCCGGTCTACTACGTGGCGAAGCTTGCAAAAGACCATGGAGTCACTGTATGTCAGGTCGGCGAAGGAAGTGATGAGCTGTTTTGCGGATATCCCCACTGGTCAATGATGCTTGGCCTCGAGCGCTGGCGCCGAATGTATTCGGCCTTCCCGTCTTCCCTGCGCGCACTCGCGTACTTCTTTGCAAAACAGCTGGAACATCCCTATTCAGGGAGGCTCGAGTACATCCGGCGAGCCTCGCATGATGAACCGGTGTTCTGGGGAGGCGCTGAGGCTTTCTACGAAACGGAGAAACGTTCGCTGCTCCATGTAGAGATGAAGGCGAAACTGAATGGCACGAATTCAGCGGCGGTGATCCGCGGGTATTTTCAGGAGTTCTTACAAGCCGGACGCCGCTGCGACCCGCTGACCTGGATGACGTTCGTTGATCTGAAGTTGCGCTTACCTGAGCTTCTGTTGATGCGTGTGGATAAGATGACGATGGCAACCTCAGTGGAAGCGCGAGTTCCATTCCTCGACCATGAGTTGGTCGAATATGTGATGGCCATACCTCAAAGCAAGAAGGTACCCGGCCTCGCACCAAAGTACCTTTTGAAGAAAGCAGTCACAGGACTCATTCCCGATGAAATCATACATCGGCCCAAACAGGGCTTCGGTGTTCCCGTGGCCGAATGGTTTCAACTTGAGCTTGGACTCCGGATCCGAGAGAAGCTGACCTCGTTCGCGCGCTCGCAACCTTATCTCAGCCTCGACGGACTGGACCGTCTGCTGTCCCGGCCGAACGGCGCACTTCCCTGGTATCTCTTCAATTTTGTCCTTTGGCACGAAGCCTGGATTCAGCAAAAGTAAAGTGGCATGAAGCATGTTCCGGAGAACCTCTTCATCGTTCCCGCTTATCACCGTGCCCTGGGCTACCTTAGATTACGTGAGGAATTCCCCGGCGAGCACTTTACAGAGCTCTCACTGGAAGAGCTTGCTGCTGATTTCGGAAACTACATACGACGCTTCCAGCGCTATCGACGCGCAGTGTTTTTCACCTACGATTTGGAAACCGCTCCGCGCATCGCTCTTTGGTCTGCGCTCCTGTCGTGGATTGGCCGCAGGAGTATGGTGCTCGACGCCTCGGGCCGAAAACGGAGAGGATCGCTTATTTTGTTGGTGATGCGCGATGTCCCGCGCATCGCAAACGAGACGGTTCGTCTTCCCTTCCTGCTTCGCCGGGTCAAAAAGGATCTGGCGTTCATCGGGAAGAAGAAGCCGGCGCCGTGCCCTGATCATCTCTCGATCGCCTATCTCCGTACAGACCACTGGTTCGGCATCAACTCCGGCGGCTCGGTCGCTCATATTGCCGGTGTTGCGAATTCTTTTCGGGACTTGGGGGTTCCGGTTTTCCTGATCTCGAGTGATTGTCTCGAGCTGATCGATGAAGCCACCACGCCGCTATTTCGAATAGAACCCAGATCCTTGATTCAGAATCTTCAGGGCGGGGCCGAAATGGCATATAACCAGCGGCTCATTGAATCAGGGACCGGAATCCTGGCGGAGCGGAAACCAACTCTCATTTATCAGAGGTACAGCCCCTACAATTACGCCGGGGCTTACTTCGCGACTGCTTTCCAACTGCCCTTTGTTCTCGAATACAACGGTTCGGAGATTTGGATTGCGAAGCACTGGGATGCTCCGATTCGCTTCTCGAAGTGGGGCGCTGAGATTGAGCTCGCCACTCTACAGGCCGCGGATGCCATTGTCGTTGTATCCCAGGCATTGAAGGATGAATTGGTGGAACGTGGGCTCTCAGCAGACAAAATACTGGTCAATCCAAACGGCGTGGACGCATCGCGGTTTGATCCGGATCTAATTCATGATAAAAGCAGAAAGCTGCGAAAAACGTTAGGACTGGAAGACAAGATTGTCGTAGGATTCATCGCGACTTTTGGACGGTGGCATGGAGCCGAGATTCTGGCTCGTGCGATTCGGCCGGTCATCGAAAAAGACCCTCGTATTCACTTCCTTTTTATTGGAGACGGCGCAACTGTCGCAGCCGTCCGCAACATCGTTCGTGACACGCACGCGACGGCTGCGACAACGTTTACGGGGATGATTCATCAAAAGGATGGACCATTGTACCTGGGAGCATGTGACATGTTCGTTTGCCCTCACATCCCCAATCCTGATGGCACACCCTTCTTCGGTTCGCCCATAAAGCTTTTCGAATACATGGCAATGGCCCGCGGAATAGTGGCGAGCCGTCTCGATCAGATCGCCCAGGTGCTGAAACACCGAACAACCGCGCTGCTCGTGACACCCGGTTCGGTTGCCGAACTGGTTGATGGAATATTGGAATTGGCAGCAAAGCCTGATGAACGCACCCGGTTGGGGTCAAACGCAAGACAGGAAGTCGTCGCACGTTATACGTGGGTCGGCCACACCGCCAGAATCCTGGACCACGTGCGTGACGTTTTGCGCCGCAACAATGGTCTGTAATGCAGGAACTTGCTTATTACATTCGCAGGATTTCAGAACTCGGTCTGAACGAATCACTCCACCGGGCGAAGAATACTCTCTATCGACGCGTTGTCTCTCGGTGCCAGCGGACGTACAAAACGTTTTTTCAGGGTAAAGTCACTCCGCGGGACATACTGTCTCTGACCGGATTTTCCTCGGCATCCGAACTTGCATCCCATTTCAGAACTCGGTCCTCGCCGGTATTCTTCATCAACCGCGATTTCGAATTCTACAGGTCGGCGCTTTCGAACTATTTTCCTGGCGAGTCGGAAAAGATTGTCAAAAGCGCCGACCTGGTGATGCGACACACCTTCGATTTGCTCGGATCGGGTCCCACCGATCTCGATTCATTCAAGGATCGGCCTGTAAAAATCATCGAGAAAAACGGCAAGCTCCACAGGAGCGACCGCCCAATCGGTTATTTACCCTGGCATGTGGATTTCAAAAGCGGTGTCGGCTGGGACTCCAGGACGTTTTATAAGGCGATTCGCTATGGCCACGTGCCTGGAGTTGACGTCAAGGTGCCGTGGGAACTGTCCAGGTTCCAGCACCTGATTCCGTTGGCACAAGCGTACTGCCTTACCCGGAACGAAAGCTATGCCCAGGAGTTTGTTCAACAAGTGTCGGACTGGATTGAGACGAATCCCTGCGACTGCGGAGTGAATTGGGCTTGTACGATGGATGTTGGCATTCGGGTCGTCAATTGGATCTGGGCGTTCTTTCTATGCAGACAATCGCCAAGCTTGCATGATGCGTTTATGACGAAGTTCGTCACGGCCATACTGACGCACGCCAGATTTATTCGCCACAACCTGGAGTTCAATTCCGTATACATCGACGGAGCCGAGTGCCGCCTGAACAGCAACCACTACCTGTCCAACATCGTCGGGCTGCTCTACGCAGCGCTATTGTTTCCGGAATTGAAACTGAGTGGGGATATCGTATTTGCGCGGAAGGAATTGGAGACCGAGCTCTTCCGGACTACATGCGACCCGACGGCGCAGCTCCGCAAATCGGCGACTCGGATGACGGAAGACTCCACCCACTTGCTGTGCGAAATACGCTCGATCACAGTTACCTGCCAGTACTGGTTGCAGAAGAATTCAACCGACCGGATTTGAGAATCAAGACTGGCGATCCGGAAGCGCTCTGGTGGATCGGCGCCACTCCTAACGGAAAGCCCAACCGATCTCGAGTCTCAGCAAGTTATGGCAATCAAGGCTTTTTCATTCTGCGTGGCGACAATACTTATGTCCATGTCTCGGCAACCCCCGTAGGGATGCGCGGGTTCGGAGCACATTCGCACAATGACATCTTCAGCTTCGAATACTGGGCGAACGGTCACGTATGGCTTGTCGATCCTGGCACTTACATCTATACTCCTGATCCGTCGGCCCGGAACCACTTCAGGTCGACAGAATCGCACAATACGGTTCGCATAGATGGAGAGGACATCAACCCCTTTGACCGCGATCGGCTTTTTCAGATGTCCAACCTCGCGCGTGTGAGTGTGCGTGAATGGACATCCACCTCCGACTTCGATCGCGTCGATGCAGAACACGATGGGTATGTCCGTCTTAAGAACCCTGTAAAACATCGCCGCTGCTTCGAACTGGAAAAACGCACAGGAGTGCTGACGGTACGGGACTTCTTTGAAGGAAGTGGTGAGCACGTATTCGAATGGTTCTTCCATCTTTCGCCCGAAGTGAAATCCGAAAGAAACGGTTCCACTTTCATACTTGTGGCCGGAGGTGAAAGTGCGTCGCTGAACATTGCCGGTATTGATGGGGAGTTTGAACTCCGGCCGGGATGGTACTCACCTTCTTATGGAGTACGACAGCAGGCTACTGTGATCGCTGCGCGTCTGAAAGCTTCTCCGGCTTTGGCAGCAACGTTCACAATCAGCCCAGGGACCCGGGGTTAGAGGATGATGACGGGTAGAGACATCGTCTGTCTTTCGACGCAGGATTGGAACGACCTGTGGACTCGAAAGCAGCGTTTCATGAAGATGTTCGCTGAGGCGGGCAACCGTGTTCTGTATGTTGAGACGCCGGTCCACCTCCTCGGTCTCGATATTCTCCCAAACGATCCTTCCAGGTTTTACCGGTTTTTGGCCGGCCCGCGCCAAATCTCAGAAGGCCTCTTCATCGGAACCCTGCCTGTACTGCTTCCGATGTTCCAGATGTCACATCTCATCAACCGTACGAATCACGTGTGGATTCGAAGTCTGTTGCGCCGGTGGGTCGAGAAACTGGGGTTCAAGAATCCGCTTTTCTGGATTTACACGCCGTTCTCAGCACCGGTATTGGACGGACTGGAATATGACTCCGTCTATGAGTGCGTGGACGAATTTCGAGCGGCTCGCGGCCTGATCAGTTCAAAAGTAATCGGTGAAATGGAAGACAGTCTCCTGCGGAGAGTGCGCATGACGATTGTGACGCAGGAAAACCTGGTCGCTCACCGCGCCAGCTTATGTCCGAACACGTTCTGTGTTCCGAATGCAGCGGACGTGAAGTCGTTCAGGGATGCGGCGTTCGGACGTTTGGAGCTTCCCGAGGACGTGGCACGGATTCCAGGTCCGCGAGTCGGTTTTGTAGGGTATATCCAGTACTGGATCGATTTGAAGCTTATCGGTTTCCTGGCCGGGCAGCGGCCGGATTGGTCATTCGTCCTGATTGGGCCGACGTCCCCGATGGCAAGGCTGGATGGTATCAAACGTTTCAGCAATGTTCATCTACTGGGCAGAAAGCCCGAAAACACGATTCCCGCCTACTTGCAGTCCTTCGATATTTGCATTAATCCTTATGTGACTGGGTCGCTTGCGAATCATTGCAGCCCTTTGAAACTCTACGAATATCTGGCTGCAGGCAAGCCTGTCGTTTCGACGGATATGCCTGAAGCAAGGAAATTTGCCGCCGATGTCGATGTGGCAAAGACCTACGAGGAATTTCTACAACTGTGTAGTTATCGAATCGCCAGGTCGCCCGAACCGCTGAGCACAGTCGAGCAACGTCTGCGAATCGCACGCCCGCACTCGTGGGAGAGCCGATTTTTGGAGCTCAATGCGCTCCTGACCAAGGTGTTCCACAGTCCGGAGCGCAGTCGAGCGGCTCTAAAAAGATTCTAGACTTGCGAGGGCCGTTGCGAATACGCTAACCCGGCCTGGCAGCGGGTTAGACCACACGAGAGTATGAAGAAAGCACTCATCACGGGTATCACAGGACAGGATGGATCCTATCTGGCCGAGCTACTGCTGTCGAAGAACTACGAGGTGCACGGAATTATCCGGCGCTCGAGCTCACTGAACACCGGGCGCATAGATCACATTTACCAGGACCCTCATGAAGAGAATCCACGGCTCCACCTGGTCCACGGAGATCTCAACGACGGCAGCTCCCTCAACCGGATTATCAGAACGGTCCAACCCGATGAGATCTATCATCTCGGCGCGCAGAGTCACGTGCGCGTCAGCTTCGATATACCCGAGTATGCAGGCGACATCACCGGACTCGGGACCGTCCGGATACTGGAAGCGATCCGCGAAGCAGGCGTTCAAACAAAGTTTTACAACGCTTCGAGCAGCGAGATGTTCGGGTCTGCGCCGCCACCGCAGAACGAAACAACTCCGTTCTATCCCCGCAGTCCGTATGCTGCGGCGAAGCTCTATGCTCATTGGATGACGGTGAACTATCGAGAGGGACATGGCCTGTTTGCCTGCAATGGAATCCTGTTCAATCATGAGTCACCGCGGCGAGGGGAAACATTTGTCACAAGAAAAATCACCAAAGCCGCGGCGCGCATCAAGCTGGGTAAACAGAACAAACTGTTTCTTGGAAATCTCGATGCCAAACGGGATTGGGGTTATGCTCCGGACTATGTTGAGGCGATGTGGCTGATGCTGCAGAAGGAAGGGCCGGACGACTATGTAGTCGCGACAGGCGAAAGCCACTCCGTTCGGGAGTTT
>WNFO01006931.1_pt1 | contig 10374 bp, 11 predicted proteins | sample 5400251 | NCBI WGS metagenome assembly WNFO01 (sample SAMN13153354, study PRJNA577476) | soil metagenome | isolation source: 100 cm saprolite under Madrone tree | place: USA:California | collected 2016-06-14 | reverse complement strand
GGAATCATGGGCGTATGCCCGAACTCACCCGCCGCCGATCGACTGATGCCCATGAGGAATGCTGGCACATCTACTACGGCGATGTGCACGCCGGCATGATCGCGATCCGCACCGGCAATCCCCATGATACGGCCGCATCTATATTGAGCGGGTCAATGGCCCCTTTCTCGCCGCCGGCGGCAGTCCGGCCGAATACCGCGCCAGCATCGAGCGCGCAATCGCGAAGGGCTGGCTGTGGCGACACGAATCCGGGACCTACGTCAAATTCGCCGACGCCGGCGCCGAGCTGTTCGCCTGATGAAATGCCCAACCTGATGTCGATGAGTTTCTGGCGGGACGGACTGGGAGGCGCACAGGGATGGGCGCTACCGAAGCTCACGTCAATTTCGATGCGCCGGCCATTCTTCGCAAATGGCCTTCGCGCAACAACCAACGTTGCACCGAAGGCACTGGCCCCTATCTGCTTGTGGACGGCACACTCGATGAGTGCATACGGGAGTTCATGGCCAAGCCTGCCTCCGTGCGGCACTTGTATGAAATTCACACTTCACCACAGCCCCTGTTAGTGAATGCTGTCTTGTCTGTAGAGCACGTCGTTGAACTCGCGCGGCTGCGGGATTTTCTCTGATCCCACGTGCAAAATCGGCATGTCGATAGGTGCCTAATCCCTCGCGCAAAGACACACATTCCTACCTCTGGAACCAAGGTTCCCTCCGGCCCATTGTAAACGAGCCCAACCAGGTAGAACATCCGCCGGGCTAATCGGGGGGAAAAACAATGAAGGTCCTTGCTGCGACTCTTACCTTGCTTGTTTCGAATGCTGCCGCCGCTCAAGAGTGCAAAACTTGCTCAATGGCCGACGCCTGCATAAAGGCGTACCTTAAGGCAACCTCGGAGGCCCAAAGCGCCACTAAGCAGGCAATCCGGGATTGGAAGCAGAATCTGGACAGAAAGGCCTCCGCAGAATTGTCCAGCAGGGGCGCGCTCGCATTACAAGACGCCATGGAAACGCAAGTCCGTTCGGAGCTTGAACGCCTGAAGGAGTGCTTGGCTAAGATTAGGTAGCAACGAGAATTGCGACGGCAGCGACTGGGCCATCTTGGCCTTCTGCCGTGATCCGGTGACAACAATCTGGATTTACGTCGATACCCGCAAGGAAGTCGGCGACGCTGACCACCTCAAGGTGTTCGCAAACCCCGACGCCGCGGAAACATGGCTCGAGGAAAATGACCCCGAAGGCGTGGCATTCGAATAATGAGGTCATGGAGTGAACCGGATCGGGCGCCCATCGTCGAGATCGGGCTGAAGGCGAAGAAGTAGGACAGCCCTGCTGCATTTTAGCGGCTAGGTTGTGGTGGTATGTCGCTGCATGCCCGTTTTCCCGCCGCCCAGCTCGATAGCGGAACAGCTAACGATTTCTCAGGCCGCGGTCCTGTCGCTGGTCCTGCTTGCATTCATCGCAGTGGCAACGATTTTGGACCGGAGATAATCGTCAGGCAATGAGCCGCCCAACGCGCCTTCCAACTGAGCCAGCTTGTCGGTTGGTGCTGGTGGTGCCTTCTTCCTGATCGCTAGAGCATGATCCGGAAAAGTGGGTACCGGTTTTCCGAAAAGATCATGCTCAAACAAAAAGATAGAGCGGGATGACGATTCGAAGAAAAGTCATCCCGCTCTAGTATGAATTCATCGATCGTCATCCAGGTCTCCGTCACCGTCCGTCACGCCGCCGCTGGCTCGTTATCGCCACATACTCGGGGCACAAAAGGGTCGGGAGACGACCATGAAGGGACCGAATGTGCTGCGGACTGCGGCCGTGCTGGTTGCCGCACTGGCGGCGATGCCGGCAAACGCACAGGCCTATCCCGATCGCCCGGTCAAGATCGTGCTGCCCTTCGGCGCTGGTGGCGTCGCGGATGTCAGCTCACGCATCATTGCCGATGAGCTCGGCGAGCGTCTCGGCCAGCGCTTCGTGATCGAAAATATGCCGGGCGCCGGCGGCATTAGCGCGGCCGAGACTGTGCTCGCCGCGCCGCCGAACGGCCACACGCTCGGCCTCGTGACCAACGGAACCGCGATCACCGCCGCACTGTTCAATCGCCTGCCGTTCGATCCGACCGCGGACTTCGAGATGATCTCGACGCTCGGCACGTTCGACCTCGTTTTCGCGGTCAACGCCGCTTCGCCGTACAAGACGCTCGTCGACTTTGTCACGGCCGCCAACTCGGCATCGAGGCGCGGCCGAGCAGTCCCGAGGAGCTGATGACGTTGTTCAAGGCTGACGTCAGGAAATGGGATGACGTCATCGCCAGCGCCGGTATCGAAAAGAAGTAGTCCGGAACGAAAAAATGCCCAAGCAGCAATTGTCCATTGCAATCGTCGGTGCCGGCATGGGAGGCCTCGCGGCCGCCGCCACGTTGCGGCAAATCGGCATCGACGTGCAGGCCTATGAGCAGGCGACGCACTTCGCGCGCATCGGCGCCGGCATCCAGATGATGCCAAATTCGATGAAGGTGCTGCGCGGCATCGGCATCGAGCAGCGGCTGCGCGAGTTTTCGTTCGCGCCCTATTCGCATCTCAACCGGGTCGGCGACACCGGCGACGTTACCCGCGAATTGCCGATGCCGGAGAGCCTCTACAACGCGCCTTATCTCTGCATGCACCGCGGTGAGCTGCACGACGCGCTGCTTTCGACCGTCCCCGCCAACAGCGTCCACACCGCCAAGAAGCTCGTCGGACTCGATCAGGCGAAAGGCCGCGTGACGCTCACCTTTGCCGACGGCTCGCGCGCGACGGCAGACGCCGTCATCGGCGCGGATGGCGTACACTCGACAGTGCGGGACTTGATTATCGGCCGCGACGAGCCTGTGCACAAAGGCCGCATCGCGTATCGGGCGGTGTTTCCTTCGGCGCTGATGAATGGGAAGGACATCGGCCACTCACGCACCAAATGGTGGGGCCCCGACCGTCACATCGTCATCTACTATACGACGAGAGCGCGCAGCGAAGTCTACTTCGTCACAAGCGTGCCCGAGCCATTTGAAGGGTTGACGCGCGAATCATGGTCCGCGAAAGGCGACGTGCATCAATTGCGCGCCGCGTACGAGGATTTCCACGAGGATGTGCGCGCAGTTCTCGCCGCCTGTCCGGATTGCCACAAATGGGCGATCCTGGAGCGCGAGCCGCTGCCGCGTTGGAGCAGCGGCCGGGTGGCGCTGCTCGGCGATGCCTGCCACCCGATGACGCCCTACATGGCGCAAGGCGCCGCGACCTCGATCGAGGACGCGGCGGTGCTCGCCCGCTGTCTGCAAGCGGTTGATGGCGACGACGTCGAAGGCGCGTTCGCCTGTTACGAGGCCCACCGCAAGCCGCGCACCACGGTCATCCAGGCGATTTCGAGCGCCAACACGTGGATGCGCGAAGGAAGCAGCGACACGAGCTGGCTCTATGGTTACGACGCCTGGACGGCCCCGCTCGACGAGCCAGCTGCCCACGCCGCGGCGGCTTAACGCCATACGTGCGGAACAACACTCGCCCATGTGACGATGTCCGCCATCGAGCAATGCCGACAACACAAGGGGGCTTGCGGCCGCGTTGCAGTCGAGCCTACCACCTGTCGTCGTCCCAGCCGTCGAATGGCGGGCGCTCCCAGCCATCCTCGATCCAGCCATCGCAGTGACGCCGTGGGCGGGGGCGGCACCCTCCAGGTCGGCACCATCTGTCGGGTCGCCGCCAACTGACCCTGATGGTGGGACACACATTGGGACGACAGAAGCGACCGGCGCCCCATCCATCCGCGCAGCATCGGGGGCGGTCAGGACGTGGTTCGGTAATCGTCGTCTGAGAAGTCGGACACACATCGGGACGACAGAAGCGACCGGCGCCCCATCCATCCGCGCAGCATCGGGGGCGGTCAGGACGTGGTTCGATAATCGTCGTCTGAGAATCCGGAGAACAGGGTTCAGTCTTGGTTGTTGTGGTCGTTCGATCGCCGACCTTGATGGACGTTATTGTGCTCTGAACACATGGCTGAGCGGGGGAGGGAGGAGACGGCGACGCAGGGTAGAGGATGTTCGCACGGGCGATGTCGCCCGCGCTCAGATGGTCTCTCTGTCCGGGCTCAATGTTGCTCCCTGCCGTTTGTCGTTGCTGGTCCAACTTCTCTTGGTTCGGGAGGAACGCCAGACAGTCCTGTTTTCCATCGTATGTCACCTTCTTACAGCCCGACGATCGCTTGGCGGCTTGGGTGGGAGCATAATGCATGATCGAATCATAATCGTAGGCAGTGTCTGCTAATGCCGGCTGATCCCAGATCACTCGACAAAACTGTTTCGGGCCGTCGATATTGGTCCAGAGGATCGTGATGTAATCATCCCTGTGGCCTCTCGAATGTTCGTGCCCGAGCCCTAACACGTGCCCGATCTCGTGGGCGACACGACCCCAATTCTGGCCGCATCCAGCGACCTCCACTACATTGATGTTGTCTTCCTCATTGGCCTTGCCGGACAGCTTGTCTTTGATGCCCAGGCTGTTGCTGCTGCATTGATTTTTCTGGCCAGAGAATTTGACGTAGTTCTCATGTTTCCAATCTCTTGCACCGGATAGCTGTCTAAACCTGACATTCGTGGCGCGCTGCCAAGCCATTATCGCTTGTTGAATCACGGCGCGGTCGGAGGCCGTGACTGAAGCGTCAATGATATAGGGCAGGAGATTACTTTCCCATCGCTTTGGTTCGCCGCGAACGTAGTCCGGTGCGACGTAATTTGCGCCTCTGTTCAGAACATCCGTGGCTTGCCCGAGGACGATGTCTCCCTCCACGACAGCTTGATCGTCGACCACTTCAAACGGCAGGGCATAGCGCTTGCCGTCGGCCTCATACGTGAAGATGTTCTTGCCGCGGCAAATTTCGATCTCTTCATTGCTGGAAGTGTCTAGTTGAGCTTTGATTGAAGTATCTTGTTGAGCTGTAGACAATTGTCGCGCGCCAAAGATCGCGGCGAGAATCAAGACTGCAGCCAAGATACCGCGCCACATTCCATCCCTCTGCGTTTTAGCGCAAACTACTCGCCCTGGTGGTGATCGCCCAGTTCTATCCCCTTCGAGCAAGGGCCATCACCGCATACAGTATAAACCACCTATCGCCGGAACGGTTCAAGGATTTCTGGCGCGAGTTTCGGAAATTTTACAATTTTTGCGGGGGCAATACCGCGAGCGATCGGGCGAGCCAGGCCCCCCACCCCCCGAAGGCGGAAGCGCTGCGGAATTGCGTTGGCCACGCGCTACTGCAAGGCCCGCCAGATCGTAGCCTCGCCGCATGAGTGCTCGCGGGCAAGCTCAGCCATGGTCTCGCCGGCAGCGTAGCGTTCGGCAATGCGTCTTGGCGAGGATCAAGGCCCGACAAGCGTCCGCGCAACTCGGAAGCCGGTATCGAAGACGCGGTCGTCGGGAGTGCTGACGTGGTCGCGTTTGGCGGCGCGCAGGCTCAACGGCATGACGAGCCACGAACCGCCGCGATCAACCCGTTGACCGCAATCGCCTTCTGTCCACGGCGAGCCGTCGGCGGGCGCTCCCTGGTAACTCTCGTTGTAGCAATCCTCCGTGTGCTGCCAGGCGTTGCCAAGCATATCACTCAAGCCAAAGCCGTTGGCCTCGAAGCTGCCTGCAGCATACTGGTCCACCGTCACATGCAGCCGGCCAACCGCGAATGGCCTCCCAATCGTCACAATATGCTCCGGGCCTTCATCGAACCCAGTCGAGCCCATCGTAAACGAGCCCGCCGGCACCACCACCATCTCCGGACATTTGTCGCATTCCTTGAATACGTCCTTCGGTTTGAGGGCGCATTCCTCGGTGGCCGACAAGGGCCGCGCCGCGCGCGAGGAGAGTGACGCGAGAGCGCCGGCGCCGCCGGATGGAAGGCGATGCGACGAGTGCGACCTCGCTCTTGGTGAGCTCCTCCAGCCGCGCCCGGGCCGCGGCAGCCGCGAGGCCGGTGGGATATTTGTCCAGAATGGCCTGCCAGACCCCGCGCTTGTCGATCTTCTGTGCCAGCGCCAGATCCGCCCGCATACCGGCGTCCGCATCCGACGCCGCGCCGCCGCCTGCCCCGTTCTTGCCGCCGGCCGCGTCGAGCGGTCCGGCAAAATAGAACTCGCCCGTGATCGGGGAGCTCGAGACCCATGGCTGCTGCGCGCCGCCGGTCGCCTTGGTCACCGCAAGCCCGACCTCGTTGAACGTTCTGAACACGTCGAGGCCGGGGCGCCGGATCGTCCGCGCGAGCGCCCTGGTGAACGGACTGTTGCCGTTGGTGCCATCCTGCGCGACGGCGCCTGGCTGGGTCGCAAACGAGATCAGCGTTCCCTCTGGAGCGTGCATTTGCGCGAGGCCCGAATCGGTCGCGCGCAAACCACGCGCCCCGAATGGATTGTTGCGACAGGCGTCGAGGATCGCCAGGTTGAGCCTGCCGCCCGCGCTCTCCATCTGCCGCAGCACCGTGTTGCTATCGAGCATCTGAAAGTCGACATCGGCCTCCTTGGTCGGGTTTGCATCGACTGGGACCAGATAGTTCGCGCCGCGCAACTGAATGCCATGGCCCGCATAGTAGAACAGCGCCACATCTGCGCCCTGCAACTGGGCGCCGAACACCTGGACGGCCACATCCAGACCGGCCTTATCGAGATTGAGCTGGGCGCTGCCGCCCACCAGAGCGAAGCCGAGACCGCGCAGCGTCTCCGCCATCAGTGCCGCGTCGTTCTTCGGGTTGTCGAGCGGCGTAACGTTGCGGTAGGCCGAATTGCCAACCACCAGCGCCACGCGCTTTTCTGCCGCCGCCGGAGGCGCCGCGGCCACCATGCCAAGCACGCTCAACAACAAAGAGAGCACCGGCCGCATGAGCACTCCATCGGGCGCTGTCAGTCGCTGGACAGGACCGGTCTCGGCTTTGCGGATCAAAGCCGGGCGTTGCGACGCGCGTCGACCCACCGATTTTTCGAAATCGGCCACACAACCGGTGCCGTCCTTCGCCCACAAAGATGTTTCGGTTGTGGCAAACCATCGTGGCGCGGCACGGGCCAGATGAGAACTCTCGCCGGCCCGAGCAAAGGCGAGCGTTGCTTTCGAACCTCAGTCGAGCAGGGCGTACGACGGCGATACCAATTCAGATCCTCGCGCTGCCGAGTAACGAGTCAAACTCGAACGGGACCGAAAACGAGCACAACATTGGCCAAAAGGTGACGGCATGCACAACCCTGCGGATTGATGGCGCCCCATGGGAACGCTCGGCTGCGATCTGCGCAGACTTGGTTGTGCAACGATCGTCGTGCAACCATGGTTGGACTTGACCAATTCTCGGCAAAGTCGGGGCCTAACCTACCTGCATCCTGCTGGTTGGAGGCCGTAACATGTTTCCTCGGAAGTACCTCCCGCTACTGTTGATGATGTTGCCGTTCATTTCCGGATTTTCGGATCATTGGTTGCGAACCGATAGGCCCTGGAAAAAATGGCCGCTGCAGCCGAAGGTCGCCTTTAGCGCCGACGTCATTTCGCGCACCAATACGGATCCGCCTTTTCCATCCGAGATGCCGATCGAAAGCTACTGGCGGTGAAGGCCGCAATGGCCGTCCAATCGGAGCCGAGCGATCAAGCGCTGGTGTTCGCCGCGATCGTGAGATTTCTCGCCCGCACCGGCAGAGTCGTCGAGGCGCCGCGGATCGCGCTCGCCGTCGACACCGACGCGCTTCGCGGGGGCGCGCTGACGCTCGCAACTGAGCCATCGCCGCTGGTGGACATCAATTTCGATCCCGATCGCCATTCGGAGTTGGGCACCATCCGACAGGCCAAGGCGGGAGGCCATATCGCTGAAGCCGTCGAGACGGCCAGAACAGTGGAACGGCAGGAAGGCGTCTTGTACACCGTCGCGGTCTCACTCTGTGATGCCGGCAATGCCAAGGCTGCGCTGCAACTCGCGCAAACAATGGCTCCCGGAGACAGACCTCAAGCAATGGCTCCCCGAGAAGGTCTTCACGTCCCCGCGCTCCTGAAGATCGCACATACGCTGCGAGACGCAGGAGCCGACGCAGAGGCCGCAAGCGCGCTCCGCGAGGTATTAAACGTCATAACCGCCGAGCCCAACCAATACAGGGTACCGGACGAACTCGTGTCGCTGTCGTACGCCCTGCCGGACTGACGTCGGGGTTGAGGAACTGTCGTTGAAAAATGAGTCGTGATTCGAGGGCGCATGAACGTCATCCCAGAAGCCACAGCGACTTTTTTTTTACGGCAGCGGAGCGCACTGAGCTTGAAGGGCTTGGCGCGCTCATCGAAGATGGAGCACCGGCGGCGAAAGTGCGCCGCATCGTGCTTTTGGCGGCCGAGGGCATGGTGCCCGATCCCCGTGCGATCTCAAAGGGTGATGGGCCTCACATATCTTCAGATCGGACCGGCGTACTCCTGTCGCCACGAGTTGAGAACGGTCTTCATCGAGAGCCACACAGCGGAATGACATGGCCGATGACATGACCAAGTTGAACGAGTTTCAGGCTTTGAACAATGAAGAGCTGGATTCTGTGAGCGGGGGGTGCAAGTGCACCGGCACGCTTTCACAGCGCAAACTTGATTACTCATGTTAGGAGTTAGGAGGAAAAATGAAGGAGGCACCAGGTTACATAAAAAGTCTTCAATTATCGAGCTTGAGCCGGGTCAAACCGGTGGGCTTAAGTGGAAAAAGAGTGATCGACATCGCTCTGGCTGGTTTCGGTATCGTTCTTCTTAGTCCTTTGTTGCTGTTATGCTTTGCGGCGTGCCGGCTCTCGTCGCCTGGACCTGCGCTGTTCGGCCATCGGCGCATTGGATTTCAGGGCAAATACTTCCGGTGTCTTAAGTTCCGAACCATGGTCATCAACGGCGAAGAGGTTCTTCGCGAGCATTTGGCATCCCATCCAGAGGCCAACGCGGAGTGGGAAGCTACCCGGAAATTGCGATTCGACCCCAGGGTCACGGCGATGGGTTCAATGCTCCGCAAAGCAGGTCTTGATGAAATACCCCAACTCTTCAACGTCCTCAGGGGCGAGATGAGCATCATCGGACCGCGCCCGGTGACCGAAGAAGAGCTGGCAAGGTACGCCACGAGCGCTGGAAGCTACCTGGCATGTCGTCCTGGAATAACAGGGGCCTTGCTCACCGACTGAGAGCCGTGCACGCGACCCGCTGGTTGGCGTGATTTCAAAAATCAACCTAATAGCCTTGCGGGTCAAGGTAGCGGCTTCGCCACCCAGCAGGACATCAATCGCCGGCGATGCCTTATTGCGCGATCCAACGGGAGAGAACGATAGCGCGACGACGTGGCGGCGCCTTGCACCGTATGCTGAGCGCGGCCGTTGTCCGATGCTTGCTAATTCTCCTTCGTTCACCCACAATTCGCACATCAACGGTTTCGGGGGGAATCATGTTTGCTGTCCGCTCGAGGAGATTCCAGTTCAGTTTGTTGCTCGCAGCGGCGTTCTCGGTTTCGATGTGGCCTGCCGCGAGCGAGGCCTACACTCCCGAACAGCAGGCGGCCTGCAGCGACGATGCGTTTCGTCTTTGCAGCGCGGACATTCCCGACGTCGACCGCGTCACGGCCTGCATGATCCGCAAGCAGGATCAACTCTCGCCGGGCTGCCGGGTGTATTTCAGACCGTCCGAGCCCGATTCCGCGGTCAGGGCGGGAGCGCCGCTCAACATCAAGCCGGCGGTTTCGCGAAAGCCCGTCAGCGAGAGACAGTGAGCGCCAACACGATCTGCCCGCCATGGTCTGACCTGACCGTATTAATACCAGCTCGACAGAATATCGCATCATCACCTAAATGCAGCGGCAGCGTTGCAACGGCGCGAGCCGGGATGATGTGAAACAGATAGCGCCCGCTTCAATTCCTCATGGCGAGAGGCCCATTCAACTCCCTCGTCATTCCAGGGCGCGCGTTAGCGCGACCCCGGAATCTCGCGCTGATCATCTCCAGATTCCGGGTTCAGCCCAGCGGGCTGCCCCGGAATGACGCCAGCTCTTCCCGGCGTCTTTGATTCGGGGGCTGCCCGGCCTCGTTTTGTTCGCCCACCACCTGAGGTTTCCGCGAAAGGCCCGTCGCGCGGTTGCCCGCAGGGGTTGAATTGAGTGGGCAACGGACCAAGAAAATCGCTCAATGACTCCATCAAACGCATGGTTGGTTCGATTTTCGTGTTGGCTGCGACGCAGGCTTGTGCCCGTCGCGACACATGGTGTGACTCAAAAGTCAACGCCCTGAATAATCCAGGAGTTCGCCCCAATTGGCACAACATTTTTCTTTCGCGAATCAGCGTGCTGATTCATTTTGTCTCAAGGGTCAATCTGGAGGCTGAGGTATG
>WNFO01006433.1_pt1 | contig 10375 bp, 10 predicted proteins | sample 5400251 | NCBI WGS metagenome assembly WNFO01 (sample SAMN13153354, study PRJNA577476) | soil metagenome | isolation source: 100 cm saprolite under Madrone tree | place: USA:California | collected 2016-06-14 | reverse complement strand
CGACTGGCCGGGCGAAGCGGAAATTGCCGCGTGGGAAATTGCCAGCGGTTGCGCGCGATATCATGCTGCTTGGATTCTAAATCTTGGAGCATTCAGTGCCGGGCTTGTCATAGCGCCGAAGAGACTTTTTCGCGCCTTTCTGCGGGGCCGCCACGCCAAGACAAATTTATATAAGAGTGGCTTCGATCAATCGCGGGTTAATGCTATCACGGTCGGAATATTGCGCGATCAACTCGGGTTGCGAGCGGCGCTGCCATCGGCCGGTGCCACCGACGTTGGGCTGTTCCTTCTTTGGTGCATCCTGTCGGTGCTTATCTGGCTGCCGCTGCCGTTGGTTACTGTCGTCCTTTTGTGGCTGATCGTGGCGCGAAATTTTGGATGACGTAGAACTCAGGACACGCAGGAGAAAACAGCTGCAAAGTGGCAGCCCGTGCCAGTGAGGACAAACAGATGCCAGATGAAGTGCGCGTAGCGCAGCCGTTCGTTTGCAAAAAATAACGTGCCGACAGTGTAGGCGACGCCGCCGGCGATTAACCAGAGCACTGCCGACAAAGGAATCGTCAGCGCGAGCGGGCGGATGAGGACCACTCCGAGCCAGCCCGTTCCGAGATAGAGAGTCATCGCAAGTTTCCGATGACGCTGGGTGCCGCGGGTTGCTTTCATGAGGACGCCGAAAAGTGCGAGCGCCCAGACAATGCCAAGCATGATTAAGCCGCCAGAATGGCGCAACGGACCGAGCGCAAACGGCGTGTAAGTCCCGGCGATCAGCAAAAAAATCGCCGAATGATCCAGTGTCTGAAGAAAAAATTTGGCAGGCGTGTGAGGCCAGGCGTGGTAGAGCATCGATCCCAGATACAGCAGCAACATCGTTGCGGTAAAAATGATCGTGCCGATCAGAAAAGACACGCTGCCGTGATGAAACGCTGCCATGATCAGAATTGGCGCGCCGATCGTCGCCCCGAGGAGCCCGATCCCGTGGCTAATACTATTTGCCAATTCCTCGCCGGCAGATTGCCTCCGCGTCGGCAAGGCCAGCGGCTGATCAACATTCATCGCTCGGCCTCGTGCAATGCGCAGCGCGCAATTTTGCAAAGCGAAAATAGCGGTTTAGTGCGACAGCTCGGGCGAAAGTTGCAATTAGCGTCAAAACAACCTTCCATCGAGGCAGCACATCCATGGCCAAAAACAACAGAGAGAAACCACCAAAAGCGATCTTTTTCGACGCACTTGGAACACTGTTCTATTTGACTCGGACGGTTGGTCACCACTACGCACTCGTCGGGGCAGAAATCGGGCTAAAGCTGGACGCAGATAAACTTGATAGGGTATTTGTTTGGGCTGCGAACAGAATGCCAACACGTTCGGCGATCGACGGGCCACGAGAAAATGATGACAAACATTGGTGGCGTGAGCTGGTCCATATTGTCCTGGCGCAGGTCGCGCCTTCGCTAGGCGAGATTGATCGGGATAATTTTTTTGAAATCGCTTACGAACACTTTGCGGAACCCGGTGTCTGGGAACTCTACCCAGAAGTTCCGGGCGTCCTAGAGCAATTGGAACCACGTTTTCAGCTCGCCGTAATCTCAAATTTCGATGGGCGTTTGCGTTTCATTCTCGAAGGCCTCGGTATTTCGAAATTCTTCAAGCGCCTTTTCATTTCCAGCGAGATAGGCGCAGACAAGCCGGATCCGGAAATTTTCCGACGCGCACTAAAGTTAATCGATCTGGAGCCGAACGAGGTGATTCACGTCGGCGACGATCCGCAGCGGGATTGGGAAGCAGCCAGTGAGGCTGGTTTGTCGATCTTTGGATTGGATAGACCAAAGAATTCGCTCCGCGATCTGGTTACTGCTTTGACCACGAATAGACACGAATAAACACGAATTAATTGAGAGCGTCGGAGCTTCGACGCGTCCCATCTTCTGTAGCGGCAGCCCTGTGGGCTGCGTCCGTCCGTACCTCTCAGAGACGTGGCTAGAACAGCATGGGTCGGCCGGGACTCGAACCCGGAACCAACGCCTTAAAAGGGCGCTGCTCTACCGATTGAGCTACCGACCCTCCGCGGAGCATCACTTTCTAATGCCTGCGAGATTTTTCAATGTACAATGACACGCCGTCGGCCATGATCTCTCATGAGTACAAGTGCATTTTCGTAGAGGTGCCTAAGACAGGCTCGACCAGCGTCCGGGCCATTCTCGGCAAGGCGTGGAAACCGCATCTGAATCTGTGGCAGATCAAAAATCAGATGGAGACGTATTGGACGCGCTACGGCGGAAGAAAAAATCGGCTTCTGGCTTCTTTGTATTTGTTGCTTCCGGAAGAGCGCAGAAGAGAAATTGGACGCAAGCAATTTGAGACCTACTTCAAATTCGGATTCGTTCGCAATCCGTGGGACCGCGTCGTTTCTCTTTACGAGCGCGCCGAGGCGTTGCAGCTCAGAGATAGGATGACGTTCGACGAATTTGTCGATTGGATTCAATACAGCAGCGCCACCTGCATTCACTCATCCCCTCACCGCTACCAGTTCGATTGGTTCGTCGATTCCAATGGAAATGTGCTTGCCGATTTCATTGGGAAATTTGAACGACTCGACGAGGACTGGGCTTTTGTGGCGAAGAAGCTGGGCGTGAGCGAAACCTTGCCTCATCAAAGAGCCAATCCACGGACGCGGCATTACACTGACTATTACACGCCGCGAACCAGGGACATCATCGCAAACAAGTTCAAGATCGATATAGAGCGGTTTGACTATGAATTTGCCGGATAAAATAAAAGCGATCGTGCTCACATGCGACCGCTATCGAGCGATTACAGAGCACATGATTTTTCAATATGACCGGTTATGGCCGGATCATCCGTTCGTCTTTCATGTTCCTTACCAGGAGCTTGGCGGAGTCGACACCGAACGGGTCAAGTATCTCACGGCGCCCTCGGATATTAAGGGGACTGTCTTGCATTTGCTGACGGAGATCGACGATGAAGAATGGATTTATTGGTGTGTGGATGACAAATACCCCATCCAACTCGTCACCGATAAAATCGCTGGCCTGATCTCTCACGCCATGCGCTCGCCCGAAGTAGACGGTCTTTTATTCTGCAGGTGCAGGGCGACGCTGGATAAGCCCAGGCTGACCCTCTATCCGCACAAGATTAAGAACCCATTTGGCGATGTTTACCTCGAGCGAAAAGCTTGGTTCCAAATATGGATTCATCAAATCCTGCGCGCGAAAGTGCTTCGGTACCTCTTCACCCATTTGCCGGACCACATTCCCAGCGCAAAAGCGATGGATGAACTGAAAAACGATGTCCCAAAGTTGCCCGAGCACCGGCTATTTGTGACCAGGGAAAATTTCGCGGTGTTTGGAGAAAGCACCCGGCGGGGTGTGATCACACAAAATTGCTACGAAAGCATGGTCGCGGCAGGGATTGAATTACCCGAATGGTTTCGCCATCCGGACGGAGAATACGTGACGCTCGGAAAATTGTAGCTCTTATCTCTGCTCGAACGCATAGCCAAAACGCTCGATCTCCGCGGCGAACCGCTCGCGCACTAATTCGCGAAGTTCGTCGTCGTAATATTTCGAATAATGTTCGCGGTTGGGCGGTTATATTGCGGCAGGGTCGTCGGCGAAATATCTAGGGCCGCGCAGACGGTGCGAAAATCGCCCGCGAGATTCTCGAAGCGCATGATGCAGTCGATATTGGCAAAAGGATCTTCTTCACCCGGATCCAGCTGAAGATAGTCTGCGACCGATACAGCTTTGGAAATAATTCCCCGGAATTTCTTCCGATTCCAAGTTTCCGGACTTTGCGTCGGCGTGAAATAATACGACACCATCCGGTCCCACGGGTTTCGCACACAGGTGAATTTGTACAGGCTGCGAAATTGCTCATTTCCGAGGGCTTCGCGATACTCAGCCAACGTTGAATGTTTTTTAATTTTGTACTTGGGATTGCGCAGCCCGAAGCGCTCGACCCCGTCCTGTTCTGCGCGTAATGCCACCAGCTCATCCTCCGAGTAATCCCGGAGAACGCTCTGAATTGAATTACCAGCTGTCTTTGGAACGTGAACGAAGAGAAAACGTTTCTGAAAAGAAATCATCGGCGCCGGGTCTTCCAAATTTACAGTGCATCGTTTGATTGCGCGAGTGATGGCGGTTTTTGAATAGTCGTGCGACCTGTTGCTCGGAAAGCTGTCTCGGCTCGATGATCCTATCGCACAAACACAAATTCATTTTCATCAAGACCGCGAAGACGGCGGGCACGAGTATTGAAGTCTTTCTTTCAAACCACTGCGGTGCCACCGACATCGTGACGCCGATCGAGCCCCCAATCGAAGGTCATCGACCGCGCAATTATGAGGGATTTATTAACCCTATTCCTGAAATTGCAGAGAGACCGGGCAAGTTCCTCTCTGCACTGCAGCATTCCATCGTCAGCCGCGAGAAATTTTACCGTCACATGCCGGCATTTGAGGTTCGCCACCGGGTTCCTCGCGACATCTGGAACAGCTACTTCAAGTTTTGCGTGGAACGAAATCCCTGGGACAAAGTTTTGTCTCATTACCACATGCATGCGGCTCGCGAGAGCGGTTCACTTTCGCTGGATGAGTATCTCGCTCGTGGCAGATTCCCGATTAATTATTTCCGGTACACTGATCGCTCAGGAAAAAAAATCATCGTGAATCGCATTCTGCGCTATGAGAACCTGACCGCCGAGCTCAGCGAAGTCTTCGCGCAATTGAACATTCCTTTTGATGGAACACTCGGCGTCGCAGCAAAATCAGAATATCGGATTGATCGCAGACCGTATCAGCAAGTATTTAACGAAGAACAACGCAGAGTCGTGGAAAAAGCGTTTGCAAAAGAAATCGAATTGCACGGCTATCGCTTTGAGCTCTAGCCGTGCTCGCTTCGTGGTAGCCTCCGATCCATTACAATTCGCGCGAACATCCCGGCTTTCAGCCACATGCTTGGTAACGCGTTCGACGACCTCGTCGACCGCCATACAGCCTACCAAAAAAAGTGAGTGGCCGACTCGATATGACCAAACTACAATTGCAAGCAGTTGTTGATCCGTAAGACTGCCAAGGGAGGAATCCGATATGAATATGAGAGTGTCCCCTACTAACGCGTTATTCATTGCCAAAATATCAAATGCCTTCTTCGTATGCGTTCTGGCGTTGACGCTAGCTTTTGGCGTCGGTAACGCACGCGCCGATGAAACCTGTTCTTCGCCTTACCTTGCTCGCATCGAAGGCCAGGAAGAGTTCGTTTATGTTTGGACGCTTGGCGTGGAAGGTCTCGGCGATGGTTCGGACAAACTAGTCACCGTCGATGTAAAGCCCGGATCACCTAACTCCGGTAAAGTTATCAGCGCCACTTCCGTTGGTGGACGCAACGAAGCGCATCACGGCGGTTTCACCGATGACCGGCGCCAACTCTGGCTCGCCGGTCTCGACACTAGCCGCGTGTTCATCTTTGACGTGCACACTGATCCCGCCAAGCCCCAACACGCGAAAACGATCGACAACTTCGCGGAAGCCACCGGCGGGGCGATCGGACCTCATGGCGCGTATGCCTTGCCGGGGCGCGTGCTCATTCCCTGTCTATCGAACGCGAAAGATCACGGAGGCCGGACTGCATTAGTCGAATACAGCAATGACGGCAACTACATAACCACTCACTGGCTGCCGACAAAGGATGACGCGCGTGGCGCGGCGGACGCCAAGTTCGCTGATGGCTACGGCTATGATGCGCGTGTGTTGCCGCGAAAGAACGCGCTGCTGACTTCATCGTTTACCGGCTGGAACAATTACACGATGGACTTCGGCAAACTGACCGCCGACCCCGAGGCGATGAAGCATTTCGGTTCAACCATGGTCATGTGGGATTTCCATGCGCGTCAGCCGAAGAAAGTTTTCGAGGTACCAGGTGCGCCGCTGGAGATTCGCTGGGCTTGGGGCGACAAGCACAACTATGCCTTCACTGCCACGGCGCTAACGTCGAAACTTTGGCTGGTTTACCTCGACGACCGCGGCGAATGGCAGGCAAAGGAGGTTGCCACGATCAGTGACGTTAAAGGCGGCGTGTTACCAGTCGATATCAGCCTTAGCGCCGATGATAAAACTTTGTTTGTCGATTGCTTCGGAGACGGAAAGTGCCGCGTGTTCGATGTTTCGGATCCGCATAAGCCGAAACAGATTTACGAGAAGCAAGTTGCCCGGCAGGTCAACATGGTATCGCAGAGCTGGGATGGGAAACGGCTCTACTTTACCAGTTCGCTCCTGGAGCACTGGGACAAGAAAGGCGAAGACAATGAACAGTTCTTGCGCGCCTATGCATGGGACGGCAAAGAACTGAAGCCAACCTTTGCTCTCGATTTCACCGCGCTGAAGCTGGGACGGCCCCATCACATGCTTTTCGGCGCGACAAAACTCGGTGCAAATCGCGTAGTTGCATCAGTTCCATAGTCCGGTGTCATGAACATGAGTCGAGCTCGAGTGTTGGCACTCGCGCTTATGCTTTATTTGTCTCGTGGGATGGTATCGATCGCAGCCGACACTGTTTCGTCGCACGATGCGGACTACGATTACGATCCGCCCGTGCCAGGTACCTATGCGCTACCGGTGATTAAGGTAGCGCCCGACGGAGCGATAATTGATTCAGATTCCAAATCACTAAGCCTGCGCGAACTCACGCATGGGCGTATCACAGTGTTGAGCTTCATTTACACTCGTTGCGCCGCGCCGAAAGCCTGTCCATACGCTGTTGGTGTTTTAAGCCAGCTGCACGCGCTTAGCGTCGGCGACAAAGAGTTGGCAACCAATATGCGCCTCGTCAGCCTAAGCTTCGATCCAGACTACGACACGCCACAACGGCTCGCCGATTATTCGGAAGCGATGCGCGATGAAAAATCGGGATGCGAATGGCATTTCCTAACGGCGAAATCGAACGCGGCGCTTGAGTCTATTCTAAACGGCTACGGTCAAGCGCTGGACAAGCGCTCCAATCCCAATGACCCGCGAGGGCCGTTGTACCATGTCCTGCGCGTGTTTCTCATCGATCGCGACGGCCATATCCGAAACATCTACAGTTCCGCGACCCTCGATCCGCGCCTTGTCCTAGCCGATGTGAAAACGCTTGTGCTGGAAGAAAAGAGGTTTTCCAAACAGTAATTGATGTCTCAAAGCGATTGATTCCATCGCCGGTGCGCTGCCTAGTCACACTTTAAGCTTGTCGTTTGCCGATTCCTGCCAGCGATGAATCTCGTCGGAAAGACGTGAAATCATTGACGCGTATTGTCGGTCCGCGTAAAGATTGCGCGTCTCCAGCGGATCATCTTTCTGATTATATAGCTCATTCAAATCCTTATCGCGCAAACAAAGCTTCCAACCGTCTGAAGTGACAATCGTCCGAGTGGATTCCTCGACGGCGCGCTTGACCAACCGTCGCCGAGCTAGCTTGGTGCCCTTTCTTACCTTCGTCCGGTTTGGCGCCCACTCCAGAAATACGTTTTGGGACGGCGCTGCTTCTTCGGTAATTAGCGGCAGCAGACTTTTACCGGCGCACTGGGGATTGTTTGGTTGGCAGAGAAGATCAAGCAACGTTGGCACAAAATCGATGTGACTAACTGGATGGGTAATCGTTTTGCTCGCTCTCTGGCCAGGTAGCCGAACCAGTAAAGGAACACGCGTGGCTTCTTCGAACATTGTTTCTTTCCCGAACAAGTGATGAGCGCCCAGGCTGTCGCCGTGGTCGCTCGTGTGCACGATAATAGTGTTGTCAGCCAGACCGACTCGTTCGAGGCAGGCGAGAATAGCGCCAATGCTTTGATCCACCAGCGCAACCAAGCCGAGATAACGCTGCTTAATACTCCGATATTCCTCGGGGGTGACGCCAAAAAACAATTGAGTGGGTAATCGTTCCCGATCGAGAACCGCTTCCGACTGCTGCCATTCCCGCATCAAACGATAACGCAGCGGAATGTCTTCGCTCAGGGGAAGCGTAGCCGTTGCGTCGAGTTCAATTTGATCGAGCGGATGTTCATCGTTAAGAGGACCGTTGTACGGCGAGTGCGGCTCTACAAAACCAACAACGAGAATGAAGGGTTCGCGTTGATGCTTTTCGATGAATTCGCATGCGCTTTTCTCGAGGAACTTTGGCCGCGATAGTTCGATCGGCAGATTGCTAATGGCTAGCTCTGAGAATCGTCCGTTCTGTTTGTCGGGCATGATGCTCTCTGAAATGAGGAAATTTGTGTAGTCACCGTGGTCGTCAGTAGAAATCCATTCGTCGAAGCCTCGTCCAATTGGTCCTTCCTCGCCCAGATGCCATTTGCCGATGTACGCGGCGCGATAATTCCTGTCCTCCATCAGCTCAGGGAAAACACGAAACCGGCGATCAAGTGGGACACTGTTTCTTGTGCATCCGTTCGTATGCGGCCAGGTGCCCGTCATGAGCGAAGAGCGCGAGGGAGTGCAAACGGGATGTGTGACGTACGTCCGCTCGAAAATCACCGATTCAGACGCAAGCTTGTTGAGATTCGGCGCATGAACTTTTACGCCTCCGTAACAAGCAATAGTGTCAGCTCTCTGTTGGTCCGGCAGAAAAAGAACCAAGTTGGGCTTTCGATGTGCGGCCATATTTTCCGGTCACGCACTAAATCAGCCCTAATGAGTCTCTGCAATCGTCTAACGCTTGCTCGCCGCTTTCGTCGCAACAGCTGAATGATGTGCGATCAGTTTCAGCGCGCGTCCGAGCAATTCTTTTCCCGGCGCAACCTTGTGCCAGGGTGAGGCTCCGGAGGGATGCGGAAGTGGAATCACGTCGAAGTGGTGCCCGGCACGCTCAATGCAAAATTTGCGGCCGATTACTTTTTCCAACTTCGCGCAATCGATGAATTGCGTGATAGCCAGCCGGCCGACAGGAATGATGAGACACGGCCGCAGAATTTCGATTTCATGAGCCATCCAGGAAGAACAGTTGCGAATTTCGTCGGGAGCCGGAACGCGATCAGTGCCACCAGGATTTTTTCCTGGAAAACAGCGGCAGACCGCTGCGAAATAAATTTTGGAACGGACTGCAGCCTCATTCATCCCACAGAATTCTTCGAACCACCGAAAAAGAGTCTTACCAGCTGTGTGCGCAAACGGTCTTTGCAACACCGGCTCGCGCGGACCGGGGGCCTGACCAATGACCATTACATCGCTCACGATGGCGCCGCCCGTCACCGGCGTGGATTGCATGCGCGGGCAACGACGGCAGCGCAGCAGTTGACGAACATGTCGGGCCAGTTTGATCTCTTTAGGATGTGGCACGCTCATGAATGTAACGAGTAGTCAGTCATCTGTGATCCGTGAACGGAAAACGGATCACCGATCACTGTTCACAGATGACATCTTCATCAGCGCCGGAAGATCGACAACAGCAAGCTGAGTAGAATGCTGATAATGATGCAGGTGACGATCGGAAAATAGAATACAGAATGTTCGCGCTCGATTCGAATGTCGCCGGGCAATCGTCCCAGCCATTTTGGAGTAAACCCAGCCCATATCACCAACCCTACCAGCGTGGTGATCACACCAATGATCACGACGAATTTGCCCAGCTCACGCACTATTCAAAAAGTTGCGCGAATCGAGCGGAGGCACAAGCTTGAGACGGAATGCCTGTACAATTCCGAGATTATTACGAGACACTCGGCGTGCCGAAGACGGCCAGCGAAGATGAGATTCGCAGCGCCTTTCGCAAGCTGGCGCGTAAATATCATCCCGACGTCGCCAAGGACAAGAAGGCCGCTGAAGAAAAATTTAAGGAAATCAACGAAGCGTACGAAGTATTAGGAGACCCAGAAAAACGAAAAAAATACGATCAACTCGGCGCAGATTGGAATCGACCGGGCGGATTTCAACCGCCCCCGCAATGGGGCCCTCAACCGACGGAAGGTGGATATTATCAATGGGGCGGCGATGGCGGCGGAGTTCAATTTGAATTCGGCGGGACCGGCTTCAGCGATTTCTTTGAAGCGTTTTTCGGCGGAGGCCGAGGCCGCTCGGCTTTCGGCGGATTTGGCGGACGACAGGCGACGGTGGAGCGCGGAGCGGATGTCGAGGCCGACATTATGGTCACACTGGAAGAAGCGCTGAACGGGTCCACGCGAACCGTCTCGTTGCGTCGGGCAGGTTCAAATAAAGTCGAAAATTATCAGGTCAAAATCCCGCGTGGCGTTCGCGAGGGCCAGCGAATCCGTCTGGCTGGCCAGGGCGAAGCCGGCGTGGGCGGAGGAAAAAGCGGTGATCTTTTCCTGCGTGTCCGGCTTGCACGCCACCCCGATTTTTCGGTCGAGGGCAGCGATTTGATTCATGAGGTGAAGA